>Ga0255132_1000771_pt1 | contig 12458 bp, 15 predicted proteins | sample Law_Law_RepA_8d_FD_188551 | JGI IMG/M metagenome (GOLD analysis project Ga0255132, IMG submission 188551) | Freshwater microbial communities from St. Lawrence River, New York, United States - Law_Law_RepA_8d | ecosystem: Environmental > Aquatic > Freshwater > River | place: USA: New York...
CTTTTATTCAGGTAATCGACGGCGAATACAATGGTTTTACTTTCATAACATTGGCTTCGCTGCACCCCCAAAGTTTAACGTAAAGGAACTTCCATGAGCGCTTCTTCAGCTTCCGAAACGCCCGGCACCATCAGCAAAAAGGATTGGCGCCTGACGATGATCGTCAATCCGAAGATCCGTGCCGCGCGGCTGAACACCCTGAAAATGGGCATTCTGGTCGTTGTCTATGGTGAAGATGAACCGCAAACCGTGAAGGATTTGGCGACGCGGCTTTTCGTCTCCCCGCCGGCCATCTCGCGCTCACTCGATGTTTTGGAACGCAACAAGCTCATCAAGCGGTCGCGCGACAAGAAGGATCACCGGGTGGTCCGCCTGCTGCGTACCCGCCAGGGCCTTGATTTGATGTCTGAAATCAGCGCGGACCTGGATGCCGCGCCGGCCAAGGAAGCCGCCTGAAGCCAAAATAAACCGGCCCGCGGCTTAGCCACGGGCCGGATTTACATGACCCCAGGGCTTGCCTGGGTGTTGAAGGGCTTACTTCGCCCGTTCGTAATAAGTGCCATCTGCGGTCTTCACCACAATCTTCTCACCGGCGGTGATGAAGGGCGGCACCATCACCTTGACACCATTGGAAAGCAGCGCCGGCTTATAGGATGAAGACGCGGTCTGGCCCTTCACCACCGGGTCGGCTTCCACAATCTCCAGCGTCACGGTCTCCGGCAGGTCCATCGATACCGGCTCACCTTCGATCAGCTTCACATTGACCGTCATGTTTTCCTGCAAGAAGGGCAGGCGGTCGCCCAGGATATCCTCGGGCACCAGGGTCTGTTCGAAGGTTTCCGGGTCCATCAGGATCAGGTTTCCGCCTTCGCCATAAGAATAGGTGAATTCCTTATCCTCAGTGGTCAGGCGTTCCACCGTATCGGCGGTGCGCCAGCGCTGATCCTTCTTGGCGCCGGTCTTCACATTGCGCATTTCCACCTGAATCACCGCGGCACCCTTACCGGGGATCATGATGTTCTGCTTCAGGATGGTGTAGCGCTGGCCTTCAAATTCAATGACCATGCCGGCGCGCATCTGGTTGGCTTGCATTTTCGCCATGGGGATACCTGCATCTTGGCGGTTGAAACGGGGCCAACCCGAACGGGCTGGCATATGCGCCGGGTATAGGGGGCGGGGCGGGGCGCGGCAAGCTTGGCCAATGGTCTCGGCGTTTGCCATGCCGCCAATCCGCTCTAGGCTCCACCCAATACCAAAGGATCAGGAGGAAGCCATGTCCGGCAAAAGCATCATGCAAGGCGCGCTGCTGGCGGCCAGCCTGGCCGCTGCCTCGCCCGCCGCCGCGCAATACCCGGAACCGCGCGAAGCCACCTGGGTCGCCCGGGATTTCCGGTTCCATAACGGGGAAGTGATGCCAGAGTTGCGCCTGGGCTATCTGACCATTGGCGAGCCTTCCGGCACCCCGGTGTTGGTGCTGCATGGCACGGCAGGGTCTTCGCGCAGCATGATCTCACCGGCTTTTGCCGGGCAGCTTTTCGGCCCCGGCCAGGCTTTGGATGCGGCCAAGCATTACATCATCATCCCGGATGCGCTGGGGGCGGGGAAATCCTCCAAGCCGTCAGATGGGCTCAGGGCGCGTTTTCCGCAGTTCAATTACGCGGATATTTTGGCGGCGCAGCACCGGCTGCTGACCGAAGGGCTTGGCATCCGCCATGTCCGGCTGGTGATTGGCAATTCCATGGGCGGGATGCTGACCTGGCTTTGGGGTGCCACGCATCCGGATTTCATGGACGCCATCGTGCCCATGGCAGCGCAGCCCACCGCCATGTCCGGGCGGAATTGGATGCTCCGGCGCATGATGATCGAAACCATCCGGCGCGACCCGGCCTATCAAGGGGGGGATTATAGCAGCCAGCCGGCCTCACTCTCCCTCGGTTTTCTGTTCTTCAATATCGCGACCAATGGCGGGTCTCAGGCGTTGCAAAAATCCGCGCCGACGCGCGCGGCGGCCGATGCCATTTTGGATCAGCGCCTGGCCCAGCCGGCGGCGGCTGACGCCAATGACCTGATCTATATGTATGAGGCATCGCGGGATTATGACCCCGAACCGCTATTGGGGCGCATCCGCGCGCGGGTGCTTGCGATCAATTCCGCCGATGATGAACGCAACCCGCACGAGACCGGGCTGATGGCGGCGGCAATGGCGCGCATCCCGAATGCGCGGCTTTTGCTGATACCAAGCAGTCCCGAGACCGCCGGCCATGGCACCACAGGCCAGGCGCGTTTCTGGCGCGAGGAGCTTGATCGCTTTCTGAAGGAACTACCCTGAAAACCAACAAACCGGGAGAGAACACCATGCCGTCACGTCGCCTTATGCTGACCGGGCTTGCCGCTTCGGCGCTTGCCGCACCGCGCATCGCCCATGCCGCTTGGCCGGGTGATAGACCGATTGAAATCATTGTCCCCTTCCCGCCGGGCGGCGGGGTGGACACCATGGCGCGCATGATTCTGCCGGGGCTTCAGGCGCAATTGCCGGGCGCGCGGTTTGTTGTGGTCAATCGGGCCGGCGCCGGCGGGCAGCTTGGCTGGGAAGTGGCCTTTGGTGCCGCGCCTGATGGTTATACGCTGGCGGCGACCTCCGTGCCCGCCTTGGTGACCTATCCCATGGAACGGCAGGTTCGCTACAAGGCACTGGATTTCACTTATATCGCCAATGTGGTGGATGATCCCGGCGGGCTGTTTGTTGCCGCCAATTCGCCTTTGCGCAGCCTGGCTGATCTGGTGGCTGCGGCCAAAGCACGGCCAGGGCAGATTTCCTATGGCAGCACCGGCATTGGTTCCGATGATCATTTGCTGGTGATCGCCTTTGAGGAAATGGCCAGCGTACCACCCATGACCCATGCGCCCTTCAATGGCATGGCACCGCTTTCCACCGCGCTGCTGGGCGGGCATTTGCAAGTCGGCGCCTTCAACATGAGTGAGAGCTTAGCCCTGCTGCGTGATGGCAGGATCCGCGCGCTTGGCCAGGCCGCCGCCACGCGCTGGGCAGGCACGCCGGAGGTGCCAACCTTTGGCGAGCAAGGTTTCAATCTGATCAGCGGCGCCACGCGCGGCGTGGTGGCACCGCCCGGCCTGCCGGCCGAAATCCGCACACGGCTGGAATCTGCTTTCCGCGCCGCGCTGTCTGATCCGAACTTCATCAAGGAAGCGGAACGTCTTGGCCTGCCTTTATCGCCACTGATTGGTGATGCCTATCGCGCCGAGGTTGAACGCAATGAAAAAGACTTACGCGGCCTTTGGCAGCGCCGCCCCTGGAGGGAATCATGAAAGCCGCCCCGATACTCCGAGTTGATCCTGCCGCGCTGCGCGGCCTGGTGCATGCCATGATCCGCGCTGGTGGTAGCGCGGAAGATGAAGCGGCGATGGTGACGGACCATTTGCTGGAATCGAATCTACAAGGCCATGACAGCCATGGCATCATGCTGCTGGTGCGCTATGTGGAAAATCTTCGCGCCGGCAAGCTTAATGCCGGCGTCATGCCGGAAGCGGTGCGGCAGGAACCATCCCTTGCCGTGTTTGACGGCAAGATGGGCTATGGCCAGCGCATTGGGCGCATCACCATGGATTGGGCGATCAATGCTGCGCGCCAGCATGGCCATGCGGTGATGGCGCTGCGCAATGTGCATCATCTGGGGCGCATCGGGTCCTACGGAGAACAGGCGGCGCGCGCGGGGATGATTTCGGTTCATTTCGTCAATGGCGTTTCCGGCCCCGGCGCGGTGGCGCCCTTTGGCGGGAGTGATGGGCGCATGTCCACCAATCCCGTTTGTGTCGCGGTGCCGGCGACTGCCGAAGGCGAACATCCGCTGATCCTGGATTTTGCCACGGCGGCGATTGCGCTTGGGAAATGCCGCGTTGCTTTCAATGCCGGCAAGCCAGTGCCCAATGGCGCGCTGGTGGATGCCAAGGGCCAACCCACCAATGACCCGGGCGTGCTGTATCGCGATCAACCACGCGGCGCTTTGCTGCCTTTCGGCGGGCATAAGGGCTATGGGCTGGCCTTGATGTGCGAAATCCTGGCCGGCGCGCTGATTGGCGGCGTCACAGCCGCGCCGCATCACACAAAGGATGGCAGCATCGTCAATGGCTGGCTTTCCTTCGTGATTGATCCGGGGCGCTTTGGCGATTTGGCCGCCTTCCGCGCCGAAATGGCCGCGGTGATCGCGCATGTGAAAGCCTCACCGCCCGCTGATCCGGATCAACCCGTGCTGGTCGCCGGTGAGAAGGAAAGGGCAACACGCGCGGCGCGGTTGGCGGGCGGCATTCCAGTGGATGGGACCACTTGGGATATTCTGGCCGACACGGCGCGCAGCCTTGGCATCAACGCCATTCCAGCGCCCGAGCCTTTCTAGCCTTTGTTGCGCTGCATCCTGATCGCGCTGAGCTTTCTGGGCGGCGGCGCGGCCGCACAAGCGCCGGATTGGCGCAGCGCCGCGCCGTCCTTGCCGCTCAGCGCGCCCGTTACCGCCTTCACCACGCCCGTGGCGATTGGCGGTGCCGCCTGGGGCCCTTGGCGCAAGCTGTGCCGTGAGCAATCGGAAAGGCCGGATCGCGCGCCGCGCCGCGATTGCCTGTCTGTGGCGGCGGTGGAACGTGATGCGGCGGCGCGTGCGGTGCGGCTTAGCCTGGCACCAGAAGTATTGCGCGGCGAAAAGCTTGCAGTGCTGCGGCGCGATGATGGCAGCATCATCAGCTTCACCCATGAACCCCCTGACGCAGCACGCGATGGCGCCTTGGTGCCCTGGCGCCGGCAATTCGAAAGCTGGAGCCTGACGGCACGGCGCCTTGCGCCTGGGGCTATTTTCGAAATGCCCATCCCAGACCAAGCCCGCGGCGCAACCTGCCGGCCAGAGGGTCTTTCGCGCCTGGGCGCGCGCCAAGTGCTGGTGGCGATATGCGCCGTGGAATTGGCCGGTCCGCTTGGCAATACCGGGCAGGAAGCGCGGATTGCGATTGCCGGGCGCGTCGCGATTGATGTGCCAACGGGCATGATCGCGGCTCAGGGCTATGCTGCGCGCATCGAAACCTTCAATGGCGGGCGTTCGAATGGGGTGGTGGTGCTCCCGTCTCGGCATTGGCTGGAATAGCGCATCACGGGCTTTTTTCGCTTATTTGAAAGTAAAGGTTGCGATTGGGCCAGGAAAAGCCCATATGCGCTTCGTCACCTCGTCCGGTTTGGGCGTTCCGGCCCAACCCTATGAAGGTTTGGCAAGTCCCCTCAAACCTGCTTCCCGTGCCTTCCCATGGTTGGGCTGTAGCGATGGTCGGCCCGTAGCGCGATTCCGTGCGACGGCTTTTCCTCAACCGGAGCGAACAGCATGGCAACCGGCACTGTAAAATGGTTCAACGCTACTAAGGGTTATGGCTTCATCCAACCCGATGATGGCAGCAAGGACGTCTTCGTCCATGTCAGCGATGTCCAGCGTTCTGGCCTGCAAGGCCTGAACGAAGGCGACAAGATTGATTTTGAATTGCAGAAGGGCCAGCAGGGCAAGATCTCTGCCGGCAATCTGCGCAAGATCTGATCCGTAACTGCAGCGCTTTTTAGCGCTGTAAAGTTCGGCAATCTATCGGGGACGGGGTGGCCCAGTGCCGCCCCGTTTCCTTTTTTATGTTTGGAGAAGCGGCATGGCGCGCAAACCGAATTACGGTCAGAATCGTGCTGAGGTGAACAGGGCGAAGCAGGCGCGCAAGGAAGCGAAGCTGGAAGCGCTGAAGGAAGCGGTAGCGCGGCGCAAATCCGGCGAAGACGCGCCCGAAGGCGAAGGCGATGCTGAAGCAGACACCGATGCCAATGCCGACGCCCAAAAGCAGTCTGAAGACTGAAGGAGATTGACATGGCCAATAAGCCAGGAACGCAGGCACGCTTCGTGCTTTTTGATGTTCTTTATGAGGATGGCAGCCGCCGTTCCAACCGCAAAGTGCCCGCTGAATTGCTAGGCGGGCTTGATGGTGACCTGCCCGCGCGCAAGGAAATTGAAGCGCAGGACAATGAAATCGCCAAAGCGTCCGGCAAGGCTGCGCTGCGTATCGCTTCCATGGAACGCGTCGGCGGCAAGAAGCGTTAGACCAAGCCAAGTGGAATCACTTGGCGGCCCGGAAACTGCGGCCAAGCAAAGATTTATAGCGTCTATCGCCAACGCAGGTGAACCAGGCGCGCAGTAGTGGCGCGAAGTGAAATAGCGGGGTTAGGATAGGGCTTCGATAACAGGAGCCCCGCCTTGCCGCTTATTTCGGCTGAAACCTGCCGCGCCCAAATCATTGCCGTGCTCTCCGCTTGGGGCATGGACCCCAAGCTGATCGAAACCACCGCCGAGGTGATGATCGAAACCGATCTGGCCGGCGTGGATAGCCACGGCATTTCAATGCTGATGGATTATGATGAATCGCGCCGCAAAGGTAAGCTCAACCTGGCCGCGCGTCCGCATATTGTGCGGGAGAATATCGTGACAGCTTTGGTGGATGCTGATGCGGGGCTGGGCCATCCCGCTTCCGTCTTTGCCATGGAATTGGCGATGGCGAAGGCAAAGATCGCCGGTGTTGGTGTTGTCACCGTCCGCAATTCGCACCATTTCGGCGCGGCTGGCTATTACGCCGCCATGGCACCACGCGAAGGGCTGATTGGCATGGTAACCAGCGCGACACGCACCGTAGGTGTGGTGCCAACGCGCGGCGCGGTGCCGGTATTGGGGACCAATCCGCTGGCCTTCGCCGCACCTGCCGGGCGCAACCGCGCTTTCCGGCTGGATATGGCAACCAGCACTACGGCGGCGAATAAGGTGAAGGTCTATGATCTGCGCGGCAAACCCCTACCCGAAGGCTGGGTGCTGGATGGCGCGGGCCAGGCCGTGACCGATGCCGCACGCGCCTGGGATATCATCAAGAACCAACCCATGGGCGGGCTGACGCCCGTTGGCGGCACGCCGGATATGGCAAGCCATAAGGGCTATGGGCTTGGGCTGATGGTGCATATTCTGGGCGGCGCCCTTTCAGGCGCTTCCTTCTCTCCCATCCGCGTGCGCACACAACGCCCGGAAGACCCTGACAACCTCGGCCATTTCTTCATGGCGATTGACCCCAAGGCCTTCCGCGAAGACGGCGCCTTTGAAGCTGATTTGGATGAGGTGGTGGATGTGCTGCACGCCACACCGCCCGCTGATCCGGCTTTGCCCGTATTGGTGCCGGGCGACCCGGAAGCGGAATCGCGTGAGACAAGATTGCGTGAGGGCATTCCCGTGCCGGAAAGCCTGCAAGCGCGCATCCGCGATGTTTGCCTGCGCAGCAATGCGGAATATCTTTTGGGATAAGGGGAGAAATTCGCCATGATGAAACGCCGCGATGTGATGCTGGGCGCGCTGCTGGCTGCGCCTGCGCTTTCGGTACGCGCGCAAGGCGCGCCAATCCGCATGGTGATCCCCTTCGCGCCAGGCGGGGCGACAGATGTGATTGGCCGCATCCTGGCACCGGGCATGCAAGAAGCGCTGGGCGGTGCGCCCGTTGTCGTGGAAAATCGCGGCGGCGCCGCCGGGATTTTGGGGGCGGAGGCCGTGCTGGGGGCACCGGCGGATGGGCAGACCATTACGCTGTTTACCATCACCAATGCGGTGCTGAATGCCGGCATGGTGAAGAACCCGCGGCAGGACCCGCGCAATGGTTTCGCGCCGGTGTCGCAAGTGATTTCGATGCCGATGCTGCTGACGGTGGGCAAGCATGTGCCCGCGCAGAATTTGCAGGAATTCATTGCGCTGATGCGCGCGCGGCCTGGGCGCTTGACCTATGGTTCTTCCGGCACCGGCGGGATCAATCATCTGGGGTCCCACCTGCTGAATATGCGTACCAATACCACGGCGGAACACGTGCCCTATCGCGGTGCGGGCTTGGTATTTGCCGATATGATGGCGGGCAATGTGGATTTCCTGACTGAGGGCATTGCATCGCAACAGCAGCATGTGCGTGCCGGGTCCATTCGCGCACTCGCGGTGCTGTCGCGCGAAAGAAGTCCCTTGCTGCCCGATGTGCCGACCGCGATCGAGCAAGGGCTGCCGGATTTCGAGATCATGAATTTCATGGGCATTTTCGTCCATAAGGCGACACCGCCCGCGCAGATCGCGCGGCTGGAAGCCGCCACGCGCGCCGCTGTGGCTAACCCGGCCATTGCGCAAAGGCTGCGCGAGGCAGGCACCGATCCGGTGGGCAGCAGTGCCGCTGATTTCAACACCTTCTGGCAGGCGCAATTGGCGCTGTGGCTGCCGGTGGTGGAGGCTTCCGGCGTGAAGCTGGAATAGGCTAAAGGCAGCGCGTGGAACCGCTTGCACTTTACATTCATTGGCCGTTTTGCGCGGCCAAATGCCCTTATTGCGACTTCAATTCCCATGTCCGCGACAGGGTAGATGAAGCGCGCTTCCGTGCCGCGCTACGCCGCGAATTGGCATATGAAGCCGCACTAATCGGCCGCCGCCCCTTGGCGAGTATTTTCTTCGGCGGCGGCACGCCAAGCCTGATGGCGCCGGAAACCGTCGCCGTGCTGATAGAAGATGCTTCGGCTTTCTTCGACCCGCTACCCGATATCGAAATCACGCTGGAAGCCAACCCAACCAGCGTGGAGGCAGCGAAGCTTTCGGCATTTCGGCAAGCCGGCGTCAATCGCGCAAGCCTTGGCGTGCAATCCTTGAATGCCGAAGCGCTGGGCTTTCTTGGCCGCAAGCATGATGTGGCGCAGGCGATTGCCGCACTGGAAGCCGCGCGCGGTATTTTCCCTCGGCTTTCCTTTGATTTGATCTATGCGCGGCCCGGCCAGCAGGAAGCTTCCTGGCGGGCGGAATTGCGTGAGGCTTTGGCACTCGCGGCGGATCATCTCTCGCTTTATCAGCTGACCATTGAACCGGGCACGCAGTTTGAAACGCTCTATCGCCGCGGCGCCTTTGCGCTGCCGCCAGAGGATGATGCGGCGCGGCTTTATCTGGCCACCGCTGAGGAAGCCGCGCGCTTTGGCTTGCGGGCCTATGAGATCAGCAATTACGCCAAGCCGGGTGCGGAAAGCCGACATAATTTGGCCTATTGGCGCTATGGCGATTACCTGGGCATTGGCGCTGGCGCACATCAACGTGTGCTGCGTGATGGGCGCATTCAGGCTTCACGGCGGCATCGCGCGCCGGAAGAATGGCTGCGGCTGGTGGAAGCCCAAGGCCATGCGGCAGTGGAATGCGAAACCCTCAGCCCCCAAGAAGTTGGCCGCGAAGCCATGTTGATGGGGCTTCGTCTGACAGAAGGGATCGACCCCAGTCGAATCGAAGCCCGCGCTGGGCTATCCTTCGCGGAAGTGATCGATCCCACCATGCTGACCGCATGCCTGGAGGAAAACTATCTCCTCTGGAGCGAAAATAATCGGCTTTGCGCGACTGATGAGGGGCTTTTGCGGCTTGATTCAATGCTGCCGCTACTGCTGCGCTGACCAAGGCCGATAAAACTTGATCGCCCCTGAATAAGACGTAAACTTAACCCCAATGACCACCATCCACGCCCCCGAACCACGCAGCGCGATAGAAGCCGCCGGCAATTTGCCCGATGCGGAACTCGATATCGCGGCGGTAGCGTTGCAATTGGCTCGGGTGGATGCGCCTGATGCCGATTGGCGCCAAGTGGCGGCGCATTTTTCTGATATCGCGCGCAGCGTGGTGGAAGCCGCCACGCTGGATAGCAAGGCGGATAAGGGTGACCTGGAAGCGCGCCGGTTGATACTGGCCGAGGCGTTGCATGGGCGCTTTGGCTATCAGGGCGATTCCGAGACCTATGATGATATGGCCAATGCCAATCTGATCCGCGTGGTGGAACGCCGGCGCGGCCTGCCCGTGGCGCTGGGCATTTTGTGGCTGCATGCGGCGGATGCTGCGGGCTGGGCCGCTTATGGGGTGGATTTCCCCGGCCATTTCCTGCTGGCCTTGGAAGGCCCGCGCGGCAAGCTGATTCTGGATGTCTTTGCCGGCGGCAAGGTACTGGAAGCGCAGGATTTGCGCGCCCTGATCAAGCGCGTGGAAGGCGAAAAGGCTGAATTGCGCCCAGGCGTGCTGCGCCCCATGACGCGGCGCGAAGTGCTGCTGCGCTTGCAAAACAACATCAAGCTTCGGCGCTTGCGTTCGGGCGAAATCAAGACCGCCCTGGCCGCCACGGAAGATATGCTGCGCCTGGCGCCGGACCAAGCCGCGCTATGGCGCGAAGCGGGGCTGATGAACCAGCGCCTGGAACGCATTGGCGCGGCTTTGGGCTGCCTGGATCGCTTCCTGGAATTGGTGCCGGAAGGCGAAGCCGCCGCCCGGGTCCGCGCCCTGGCCATAGAATTGCGCCAGCGGCTGAATTGAAGCGCCACCCCATATCGCCAGCAGGCATCGGCAAGGCTATTCTATCCCCATGACCCAAGCCCGCCCGCGCATCGCACTTTTTGTCACCTGCCTGGTGGACCTCTATCGGCCCAATGTTGGCTTTGCCGCCATCAAGCTGCTGGAAGAAGCCGGCTGCCTGGTGGAAGTGCCGCCCAGCCAAACCTGCTGCGGCCAGCCCGCCTATAATTCCGGCGATCGCGCCAATGCCAAAGCGCTGGCGCGCGCGGTGGTGGATGCCTTTCAGGGCTATGATTACGTGGTGGCGCCTTCCGGTTCCTGCGCCGGCATGATCGCGCATCACTACCCAGCGCTATTTGATGATGACCCGCATTATCGCGGTAAATCTGAAGCGCTTGCCGCGCGCACGCATGAATTGGTTTCCTTCCTGACCGATGTGATGGGCATGGAAAAAGTGGCTGCGCGGCTGGATGGCAGCGTGACCTATCATGATTCCTGCTCTGGCCTGCGTGAGATGGGCGTGAAGGCGCAGCCCCGCAAATTGCTGAACAGTGTTGAAGGCTTAAGCCTGATTGAATTGGCGGAACCGGAAATCTGCTGTGGCTTTGGCGGAACTTTCTGCGTGAAATATCCAGATATTTCCGTGCGCATGGTCACAGATAAATGCCGCGATATTCAAGCGACCGGTGCGGGTACCTTGCTGGCCGGGGATATGGGCTGCCTGTTGAATATGGCCGGGCGGCTAAAGCGCGAAGGGTCTTCCGTGAAGGTGCGCCATGTGGCGGAAGTGCTGGCCGGCATGACGCGCGAAGCGCCACCCATAGGCGAGGCGAAGGAGGGCTGAGTTATTCAGCCAGCGCGTATGGGCGAATACGCGCCACCAGATCTTCCGCAGTATTCACCCCGCCAAGCGATGCCGGCAGGCCCATGGCGGTCAGCGCCTGCGCGGTCCAGCTATTGCAGGTATTGAACACATGGAACCGCCCCATCGCCGGATAGAATAGGCTGAAGGGATAGATGCCGCGTGCGGAGACCACTGCGCGCCCCGCCCCGGCGCGGTTGAAACTCTCGCGCAGATATACCAACAAACGGCGCAAGCCATCCGCGCTAACCGCGAAGGATAGGATAGTGACATTGGGCCAAAGCCGCGCTGGGTGATCCGGCAATCCGGCCAAATGCAGCACTGCCGGGCCCGGAAAGGCTGCGCGCAGTGCAAGCCAGGCGCCAGCTTCCTGCGCCGGGTAAAACTCCGCATCGCCCCAACCGAATTCAAAAAACCGGGCATGGGGGAAATCGGCGATTTCGGGGATGATGCCTTCCGGCACATCAGCGCGCGCCAGCGCTATACCGCTATGCCACCCATTGCTGACCACCAGCACACGCAAGGGCGTTTCGCTGGCAAAGGCCAGCGCAGGCAGCGAAAGAAGCGCGCCAAGGACGGCGCGGCGGGGGAAAGTGCTGAATACGCCTGCCGCGCCTTGCGTCACGCCGGGATCAGCACGCCTTCCACAATATGCACCACGCCGTTACTCGCCAGCAGATTGGGGCGAATGATGGTGGCCGAAGCGCCCGAAGGCGCCTGACCAGCGCGCGCGCCCTGAATACGGGGATTCTCAGGCGTGCCGCCAACCACGCGCACATCATTACCGCTCAACATCCGGATACGCCCACCGCGCGCCTGGATATCCGGCAAGCGCAGACGCCCACCCGCGATCAGGCCCAGCAACGCTTCGCGTTCGCCACGGCGAATACGCTCCGGCGCGCCAGACCAGGCGAGGTCGGTTGGCGCCAGCACGGTATAAATGCCGGGGCGGTCGAATAATTCCGAAGCCAGGCCAGAACTGCGCAGCGCAGCGCGGAAATTGGAGAGATTGGGCTCAGCGCCCATCACTTCCATCAGCGGGAAGCGGCCATCAGGCAGGGCGCGTTCGCAGCCATTCAACAGCAGGGCGGCACCGCCAATCGCAAACAGGGAACGACGCGTTAACACCGGCGCTTCTCCTTCATTTTGGCCACGAATCGGCCCGCTTTTCCTGTCCCCCTTCTGGCGCTCCGCACCGGGCG
>Ga0255132_1000772_pt1 | contig 12442 bp, 7 predicted proteins | sample Law_Law_RepA_8d_FD_188551 | JGI IMG/M metagenome (GOLD analysis project Ga0255132, IMG submission 188551) | Freshwater microbial communities from St. Lawrence River, New York, United States - Law_Law_RepA_8d | ecosystem: Environmental > Aquatic > Freshwater > River | place: USA: New York...
TTACTGAAGTCTACTGGAATTTCTACACCATGAAACGAGACATCGATTTATACCTTAATAACTGGCTGAGTTCCCCGAACCGTAAGCCGTTGGTGATTCGGGGAGCTCGGCAGGTGGGTAAGACGCATTCTGTACGGGAGCTCGCGCAGCGGGGAGGATATCAGTTGGTCGAGATAAATCTTGATCTTGAAGCAACGCTACACACACTCTTTGCACTTGAGCCGAAGAGATTTCTTTCGGAGCTTGGCGCCATTAAAGGGATCGATCTCAATAATCAGACATCGCTTCTGTTTATTGACGAAATTCAGGCGTACCCGAAAGCCCTCGCTACTTTGCGATATTTTAAAGAGTTGCTTCCTGAGCTACCGGTTATTGCAGCGGGATCATTACTCGATTTTGCACTCAGTGAATTCGAGTTTTCAATGCCGGTAGGTCGTGTAGAGTTTTTATATATGTATCCACTTACCTTTTCCGAGTTTATTCGAGCCGTAGAGAGCGTGTCGCTGGCTGAGGCATGGGCCACCACAAAACTTGACCAGCCTCTCTCAGAAGCGCTGCATATAAAGTTTCTGGAGGCACTACGAACCTATTATTTTGTGGGTGGAATGCCAGAAGTAGTGACCAAGTATATTTCTACACATTCAATTCTTGAAGTGCAGAAAACCCAAGCTGCTCTTGTGCAAACTTTTGAAAGTGATTTTGCAAAGTATGGGAGCAGAATTCAACTCAACTTACTGCGGCAGGTCTTTCGTAAGATACCAGCTGTTGTCGGTAAGAAGATTAAATATGTAACTTTAAGTCGAGACCATCGCTCAGCCCAGGTCAAAGCGGTATTGGAACTTTTGCGACTGGCGGGTTTGTGCCATCTGGTATATCGCACTGGCGCCAATGGTATTCCGCTGGGCGCAGAAGCGGATGAAAACCACTATAAGGCGATATTTCTTGATGTTGGATTGATGCACTATATTCTCGGTTTGCGAATTCACGATTCAACCTCATTCACTTCGCTCGAAGTGCTGGCGACCGTTATGGAGGGAGCTGTTGCTGAGCAATTCGTGGGGCAAGAATTTATGGCGCAACACGCTCATTTTGAAAAAAAACAGCTCTACTATTGGCATCGAGAAGCAAAGAACTCTAATGCAGAAGTTGATTACCTGGACTCTTGGGGAGAGAGAGTTGTTCCCTGTGAAGTAAAAGCAGGAAGCGGATCTACATTAAAATCACTCCAAGTTTTCCTCTCCGAACGAGAGGTCGATGTTGCGTATCGCCTTTGGATTAAAAATGTCTTGCAGGATACTATCGAAGTGACGGCAGCACGAGAGGTCAATGGCGCATTCCAAAAACAATCTGTGCGGCTACGCTCGTTTCCACTCTACTGTGCGGGAAGACTATTTGGGCGAGACGCAATGAACTTGCGGTAGATGTCCTCTGATCAAACCAATGGCCAAAGATTGACGATAAATCAGACCCCTTTAGTTTCTTTCTATGGGATGGAATTAGCTGGGCGCAGGAGCTCAAGAAAACCAGGATCTACATCAAGATTTGCGCAGACGCATTGATTAATTGATCGAGTTATGCTCGGTGCTTATCCAATACTTGGTGCCTGTTAGATTACGGTAGACCCAAACCATTAGACAGTTTTTATAATACTTGGCTTCGAAATTTCCTTTGGATAGGTGGCAACCGATCTTTCCGTTCCCATCCATTTTGTTAATCCCCTTAGCCGATGAAAAATAAAATATTTTTTCTTGACAAGCCGTTTTTTCCAAGCGATCGTGATGGGATATTTCGTCCCTGCCCGTTCCCCGCGGAGAGACTTGATGTTTTCGTCCCTGCGGCGGCTATTTGTCCGGGTCCGCATCCAGCCAGGCAGAAGGGTTCGGCAGATCCCTGCGTCCGCCCCGCCCTGGACCGCCTCGAGGAGCGCCTGGCCCCCGCCGCCAGCCCGTTCGCCATCGGCTCCCCCGCGGGCTCGGCGCTGCTCATCCGCCTGTTCGACAGCGACACCGAGGGGCAGATTGACCAGATCCGCCCCTTCCAGCCCTCCTACACCGGCGGGGTGCATGTCACTCTGGCTGACCTGGACAGGGACGGGGCCCCTGAGATCATCGCCTCGGCAGCCTCGGGCTCCCCGCATGTTGTCGTGTTCGATGGGGCCAACCCATGACTTACATCAAGCTGGCCACGGAATCCACCGGCGATGCCGGCGACCAATACACCGGTCTGGATCGCTTCGGCAGAATCGTGGATCAGCGCTAGATCAACAGCTCCAACACCGATGTCGATCGCTACCAGTTCGGCTACGACCGCGATGGCAACCGGCTCTACAAGGACAACAAGGTGATTGCATCACTCAGCGAGGTTTACACCTACGACTCCCTGAATCAGCTCGCCAGTTACAAACTCGGCACACTGAACGGTACCAAGACCGATGTAACCGGCTCCCCATCAAACAGCCAGTCCTGGGACTACGACGCCGTCGGCAACTGGGACTCCATCACCACCAACAGCACCACGCAGACAAGGACAGCCAACAAACAGAACGAAATCACCGCCGTCAGCGGCGCCACCACCCCCACCTACGACAGCAACGGTAACCTGACCACGGACGAGAACAACTACCGCTTCGTCTACGACGCCTGGAACAAGGTCGTCCAGGTGAAAAACTCCTCCAATGTGGTGATCGTCACCTATGGCCGCGACGCCATGCACCGTCATGTGACGGACACCGTCGGCTCCACTGTGACGGATAGGTTCTTCAGCAGCGATTGGCAATTGCTGGAATCGAAAACCGGCTCCAACACCATCACCCGCAATGTCTGGAGCCCCGTCTATGTGGACGGCCTTGTCCTGAGAGACCGGGACACCGACGCCAACGGCACCCTCGATGAACGCCTGTACTCCATGCAGGACGCCAACTGGAACACCACGGCGTTGGCGAATGCTGGCGGGACGGTACAGGAACGGTACACCTATGCTCCGTTCGGGCAGGTCACCTTCCGGGATGGCAGCGGCTCCACGCTGTCTGCATCGGCAAAGGATTGGGTGTTTTTGCATCAAGGCGGAGAGAGGATTGCTGCGGGGGACTACGAGTTCAGGAACCGGGTATATAGCCCCAGCCTTGGCAGGTGGCTTAGCAATGATCCGCTGGGGTTCGAAGTAGGGGATCAGAATTGGTACCGGGCGATTGGGAATAATCCGGGAAATGGGGAGGATCCGGAAGGATTGGTAGTTATTTTTATCCATGGAAAACCTGGATTTAGTAAGCCAGCAAATATTAATGTTAATGATCCCGAGGTCGCTGAATTGTATAGATTTGAAACCAATTTTGGAAAAGTAAAACACTTTGCGTATACAGATTTGGAGGCTGCCGAAAAATATATCCTTGGGAAAATAAGAATCCCTCAGAATAAAGACACAAAAGAGCCTATAATAATAATAGGTCATAGTGCTGGTGGAGCTACTGGCATTATATTATCAGAAAATCTAATAAAAAAGGGCTATAAAATTGATCTTTTAGCAACATTGGATCCATTTATTGGAAACCAATCCTTAGGTATTTCACAAGAGAAAAAAATTCCACCTGAAGTTAATATTGCCTGGAATTGGCGTCAGACCGTTGAATTCCCAAAGGGAGGGCGCCTCACTGGTCCGACTACACAGGAAATTGAAAACCCTAAATTCCCTCGTCCTGACCCAAAAAATCCAGGAAAAATAAAAGATTTTACTCCAGGCCATCGAGAAATGGATGATACTCCTCCAATAGCAATTCAAATAAAGAAAGAAATATTAAAAATTGAAGAAAACTTTATAAATAGAAGGTAATTAAATAAAGGAACGCTTTGTTATGTTTATAAAAAATCGATTTATGTATTTTTTTATTATTTTTTTTGAAACAGTTGGTTGCAAGGAAATTAAAAAAAAAGAGGAAAAGAATAGTTTTGATGAATTAGCAGTTCTTTATTTGAATGGGAATAAAAATGAGGCCCTGGAAGTTGCTGAAATGATTTTAAAAAATGGTATAAAAAAACAAAAAACGGATTACATTAATGAGTCGCCAACAACTGTTTTTTCACATGCATTTTTGGCTAGGGTTCAAAAGAATGAGCAAGTGGCGGAAAGCTTATTCGAATTTGCTGCAAAAAAATTTCAACAAACTAAAAAAATGAAAGAAGCTTCAATTTCTTATGCCGAGCAAGGCCTTAGTTTTATGTTTTTAGGTAAATTTAAGGAGTCAGATCAATGTTTGAAAAAGGCAATTAACCTTCTTGAAGGAAGTGATTGTCTGGACATGCCTAGAATTCAGGAAATCATTTTAGACTACCAGGGAAGAAGGAAAACTTTGATAATGTTGGCCGAATCGGATCCCGACCTTAACAAGAAGATGGCTCTTCATAGTAAGGAAACCGCAACACCAAAAAGCATTCAGTATGAGATACTTAATAATTTTGGAATTTATTTTATGTCTACTGGAGAATATGAGGAATCTGAAATGTGCTTTAAAAATGCACGAAATCTTATTGAAGCAGGATTAACACTATCGGAGGATGCGAAAAAAGATATTCAAAAAAACCTAGAAAGAGTAACTCTCAAGCTTAAAGAAAAGCGGCAGGAGAACCCATAGAGCAAGAACTGCCATTAGAGCTAATTTCATAATTATGTAACGCAGTAACCGCTGGATGTGAAGAGTTTTCGGCCTCGCCGGCGGAGATGGATTAGAGGACGGCACCAAATGCCCTCCACAGTCCCGAACAGGCCCTTGGTCGTGTCTGTCAACTTACCCACATTTGTTTTGTGGCCTCGTGAAGTCAGGGTCGTTCTGAATGATCAGGGCCTATCCAGCCCCGACCACTTCAAGAGCCTCCTTTCGTGGGTTTTGGTTTTGAAGTGTGTCCATTTCCAGGTGACGCCTCGATCCCCACTGGGTCGCCGCGACATGCCTCAGCCTGGCAGATACCAGCATCATGTGTCCGTTAAACGAACCAGTCTCAAATGACGTGTCCGTTAAACGAACCAGTCTCAAATGATCCTTTCAGACGGTGGTGGTCCGACGGGCCGTTCGTTTTTTGTTTTTCCGCTCTTGGGCTTGGCGGTTCTCGTGGTCACGGTTGAGAAGGACCTTGTCGGGATTGGCCAGGGCCCATTGATCGGGTAGCAGTCCGTCGAGTGGTTCGCCTTCGGCCATGAGCATGGGCACCTTATAGCAATCCAATCAAGGGCAGGAGAAAACTGGGAAACATCTGGGGAAACTGGTGAGTTTTTACCATCTTAAAGAATGGCGTCCACTTTTTAAGTATACAAAACACCCCTAGATATTTAAATTATTGACCGAAAAGCATTTGCCTCGCGCCGGGCATCCGGGCGCAGGCCCGAGCGGCATGGACCGCGGCCTTTGGCACCGCCGACCGAGCCGGGCAATTGTGGCAGTCATAGTGAAGTATGTCCTTGGCCCTCCATCAGTCTGGCGTCGTGAACAACACCAGCCTGGCTGGAGGTCAAGGATTTTTGAAATACCAATCAGCCTGAAACGCAACCTTCACGCAGGGAAATGTTTATGGCTTAACTTCATGCCGTTCTAGAAGGTCTGTTTTTTGGCCCTAGGCTGCAGTTCAGCTCTTCAGCAGCAAGCGCAATTTTTCTGCGGTCCAGTCGATCACACAATAAAAAACGGGTGTGAGAAAAACACCGAACAGGGTGACACCCAGCATGCCGCTGAAGACGGCAATGCCAAGAATGCGGCGCATTTCCGCACCCGCCCCTTGGGCCACCAGCAAAGGGGCGACGCCAATGATGAAGGCCAGTGATGTCATCACAATGGGCCGCAATCGCAAGGAGCAAGCCTGCAGGGTGGCTTCCAACCTTGTGGCGCCAGCCTCGCGCCTTGCCCGGGCAAACTCGACAATAAGGATGGCGTTTTTGCAAGCCAGGCCTATCAGCACCACAAAGCCGATTTGGGTAAAAATGTTAATATCGGTACCGGTGAGATACACCCCCGCCAAGGCACATGACAGGCACAACGGAACCACCAGAATCACCGCCAGGGGCAACGCCCAGCTCTCGTACTGCGCCGCCAGCACCAAAAATACCAAGGCCACACCCAGCCCGAAGGCAACCGTTGCGGTGCCGCCTGTCTGCTGCTGAAGATAGGCCAACTCAGTCCATTCAGAACGCATGGCCCAAGATTGCTCCTCGCGCGCCAACTCTGCCATGCGGTCAATCGCTTGGCCAGAACTGACTCCAACCGCAGCGTTGAAGGTGAGCGGAGCGGCCGGGAACAGGTTGTGCCTTTGGATGAGGGCCGGCCCGCCAACCTGCCTGCTGGTGACCAGCGAGGCTAGCGGGATCATTTCACCCCGGGTGGACTGTACCCGGATCGAGCGTAAATCTTCCAGATTTTGGCGGTTCTTGCTGGATGCTTGGGCGATCACCTGCCAGGTGCGGCCAAAGCGGTTGAAATCGTTGATGTAGAACGAACCGAGGTACATCTGCAAAGCGTCGAGAATTTCGCCCACGGGCACGCCCATCGACTGGGCCTGAACCCGGTCGATATCGAGATGTATCCACGGGGTATCGGCCCGCAAGCTGGAGTAGGCCCCCTCGACCAGCGGGTCGGAAGCGGCGCGGGCGATCACCCGGTCGGCAATTTCCTGAAGACCCGCCAGGCCCACCTCGCCGCGGTCTTCCAACACCAAACGAAAACCACCCGCATTGCCCAATCCATCCACCGGCGGCGCACCCAACACAGTCACCTGACCTTCGGGGGCAGCGGCCTCTAACCGGGCCACCAGCTCACGGGCGATTTGCCCAGAACTCATTTGAGATCCCCTGCGTTTGTCAAACGGCTCGAGCAGCACAAACATGGCGCCAAAGTTAGGCGCGTTCGCCTCGAGCAAAGCCGAGCGGCCTGATACCGCAACCGTGTTTTTCACCCCCGCAACCTGCAGTGCAGCCTGCTCCATGTGCAACACCGCCGTCTGGGTGCGGCTGAGCGAAGAAGAATCGGGTAACTGCAAATTCACCAGCAGGTAGCCTTTGTCCTGCTCGGGAATGAACCCCTTGGGGGCAGATTCAAAACCCCGGGCAGTGAGCCAGACCAACACGGCATAACCTGCCAGTACCACGATGGGCACTCGCAACAGGCCCCGAACCGTGAGGGTGTAGCCCCTTGTGAGCCAAGCAAAGCCCCGGTTGAACCAGCCAAAGGCAAACCCCAGGCAGCGGTTGGTAGGGTTGGCAACCAGCCACCCTAGCAACGCCCCGGCCAAGGCACCTACTGTCGCAAGCAGGTAAAAATTGATTCCTTGGGGCCACTCTTGGGGCACACTCACCCAACCGGGCACGATTTTTGGCACATACCAAAGGCCCGCCAGCCCAAGCACCAGCGGGAAGGCCAAGCGGGGCAGCGGAGCCCGACGGGTATGGCCATGGGCTTCAGGCCGCAGCAGCAGCGCCGCAAGAGCCGGGCTGAGTGTGAGCGAGTTGAAAGCCGAAAGCAGCGTGCTAACCGCAATGGTGAGCGCGAACTGGCGAAAAAATTGCCCGCTGATGCCACCAATGAAAAGGCACGGAATGAAAACAGCGCTAAGCACCAGGCCGACCGCCAGCACCGGCCCAGCTACCTGCTCCATGGCACGGATGGTGGCCTCGCGCGGCGCAAAACCCTTGCTCAACTCTTGCTCAACGGCCTCAACCACCACAATCGCGTCATCAACCACGATGCCGATAGCCAGCACCAAGCCAAACAGCGTGAGGGTGTTGAGCGAATAGTCGCAAGCGGCCATGGCAGCAAAGGTACCAACCACCGCCACCGGGACAGCCAATAGCGGGATCACCGCGGCGCGCCAATCTCCCAAAAAAACCAGGATGACCAAGGCCACCAGAACCACCGCCTCGAGCAGGGTTCGAAACACCTCGCTGATTGATTCTTCAATGAAGGGAGAGGTGTCGTAAACAATCTCATAGGCCAGGCCCTCGGGAAAACGGGCCCCCAGTTGGACCATGCGGGCCCGAACCAGACGGGCAGTCTCCAGCGCGTTGCTGCCCGGCAGTTGGTGAACCGTGAGGGCGACACTGGGTTTGCCATTGAGCGTGCAACTCTGCTCGTAACCTTGGGCCCCCATCTCAATTTGGGCCACATCGCGCAGGCGGATGAGCCTGCCTTGGCCATCAGTCTTCACCACCAAATTGGCGAATTGTTCCGCCTCGACCAGACGGCCCAGGGTGGACATGGTGAGCTGGAAGGCGGGTCCGGCCCCCAACGGGGGCTGGCCAATCTGACCGGCAGCGACCTGGGTGTTTTGGGTTTCGACCGCTTTGGTGACCTCACCGGGGGTGACCTTGCGGGCGGCCATGCGATCGGGATCGAGCCAAAGGCGCATGCTGTAGTCGCGCTGGCCTATGTAGGCGATATCGCCCACGCCGGGCAGGCGGGCCAGCTCATCGCGAATCTGAATGGTTGCATAATTGGAGAGAAAAAGATCGTCTTTTGACCCATCAGGCGAATGGAGGTTGACGATCATCAGCGTGCCGGGGGCCTTTTTCTTGATGCTCACCCCCGTCCGTTGCACCAGGGGTGGCAGGGTAGGCTGCGCCAGGGCAACACGGTTTTGCACCAGCACCTGGGCGATATCGAGGTTGACTCCATGCTGGAAGGTGATGGTGAGGGTGTAGCTGCCATCGTTGGCGCACTGCGAAGACATGTACAGCATGCCCTCGACGCCATTGACCTGCTGCTCGATGGGCGCGGCAACCGTGGCGGCCACCACCCGGGCATTTGCACCCGGGTAAGCGGCAGACACCTCCACCGTGGGAGGCGTGATTTCAGGGTACTGGGCAATGGGCAACGACAGCAGCGCCACCAACCCCGCAAGCGTGGCAAAAATGCTGAGCACCGAGGCAAAAATGGGCCTGTCGATAAAAAACCGCGACAACATGACTCAGGCCCCTCCCGCGCTGGAAGACGCCGCTTTTTTGCCACCCATGCGCCGCCGCACCGGGCCCAGAACGAGGCAATCGAGCAAACCCGAGGCAAATCGGCCCAACAGCGTGCGCGGCCCCAGGGCGGGCACGCCGCCCAGCCAATCGACTGTGTAAAAGAAAACCGGGGTGAAGATGAGGCCCGCCAAGGTTGTGCCAATCATGCCATAAAAAACCGCCACCCCCAACGATTTGCGCATTTCAGCGCCGGCCCCGTGGGCGGTGAGCATGGGGGCGACCCCCAACACAAAAGCGAGTGAGGTCATGACGATGGGCCTCAGACGCAGCTTGCAGGCCTCCAGCGTGGCCTCGCGCCTGCCGGCCCCCTCGAGCCTGCGCCTGCGGGCATATTCAACAATGAGGATAGCGTTTTTACTGGAAAGGCCGGCCAGCACCACAAAGCCGACCTGGGTGAAGATGTTGATATCCAGCTTGGTCCACTCCACGCCCGCCACGCCCCCCAGCAGGCACGAGGGAATGATCAGAATGACCGCAGCGGGCAATGCCCAACTTTCGAACTGGGCCGCCAAAACCAGAAAGACCATGACAATGGCCATGGCGAACAGCCGGGTGCCCGACCCCTCGGAATTCAGCTCCAGATAAGACATGTCGGTCCATTCATAGGCCATCGCTGCTGGGATGTTAGCCTCGGCCAACAGGCGCATGCGCTCGATGGCCTCGCGTGAGCTGACGCCTGGCATGCCTGCACCATTGATGGTGGCCGAGGCATGGAGGTTGTGGCGATTGAGCGACAAAGGCCCGCTCACCTCGCGGATCTCGCACACGCTGCCAACTGGAACCATTAGCCCATCGCGATTGCGAACCTTCAGCCGTTTGACATCTTCTAGCTGGTCACGGAACTGGCCATCGGCCTGCACGACCACCTGCCAGTTGCGATCAAACAGCGTGAAATCATTGACATGAACCGACCCCTCAAACACCTGCAGCGTGTCGGTGAGGTCGCGGGGGTCGACCCCGCGCGTGCGGCACTGGCGCTCATCGGGCAATACGCGAATTTGCGGCACCTTGGAACGGAAGACTGAAAAAAGACCGGGCAGGCCAACCTCGGCACCCTTGACTATGAGGTTTTGCACCTGCTCCTCCAGCGCCTCGGGGCCAAGGTCGCCGCGGTCTTCCAGCACAAACGAGAAACCGCCGGCCCGGCCAATGCCGCGCACCGGTGGTGGAGACAGCACGGTGGCATTGCCCTCGGGTGCCACCCGGGCAAACAGGCCGCGCAATTTCTGCACCACTTTTTCCGAATGAAGCTCGGGATCGGTGCGCTCCTTGTAAGGGGCAAGGCGCACGAACATGGTGCCAAAATTCGACCCCGCAGCGTTGAGCGCAAAAGACTGCCCCGAAATAGCAGTGGTATGAATAACGCCCGGCAAGTTCAGAGCGGTGTCTTCCATGAGCCGTAAGGTGTTGTTGGTGCGCTCGAGCGAAGCGGCATCAGGAAGTTGCAAGCTGACAAACAGGTAGCCCATATCTTGGCTGGGTATGAACCCTTTGGGGGTGGTGCTATAGAGGGCATAGGTTAGCCACATGAGGCCGCCATAAACCACCAGTACTGGAATGGCCACACGCAGCAAAAGCCCGGCAAAGGCTGTGTACAGCCAAGTGACCAGCGTGAACAGCCGCTCAAAAAGCCACAAAACCCCGCGCACTGCCCGGTTGAACAAGGCACCCAAGGCCCAGCCAAACATGGTTGCCGCCAAGGTGCAGGCTGGCCTGATCCAAGGTTGAAGGGCTGCTGGCACCCCTTCGGGCTGCCAGTCGGTGGCCAGCACCCAAGTTAAAAAGCCAAGAGCCGCCGGCCAGGCAATACGCGGCAAAGGTTGGCGGGCTTTGCCATCGTGCCCTTTCAGCAGCAGTGCGGTGAGAGCCGGGCTGAGGGTGAGCGAGTTGAAGGCCGAAAGCAGTGTGCTGACAGCGATAGTCAGCGCAAATTGCTTAAAAAAGGCTCCGGTAATTCCGCTGATAAATAGGCATGGCACAAAAACCGCCGTGAGCACTAGCCCCACCGCAATGACTGGGCCGCTCACCAACTTCATCGCGGCCAGGGTGGCCTCGCGCGGCGCCAACCCCTTGGCCAGCTCGTGCTCGACCGATTCAACCACCACAATCGCATCGTCGACCACGATACCAATGGCCAGCACCAGACCAAAAAGTGTTAGGTTGTTGATGGAGTAGCCAAAAGCCGCCATGGCAGCGAAGGTGCCCAACACCGCCACCGGCACCGATGCCAATGGAATGATGGCCGCGCGCCAATTGCCCAAAAAGACAAGAATGACCAAGGCCACCAGCCCCACCGCCTCGAGCAGGGTTTTTACCACTTCGCGTATCGATTCGCGGGTGTAAGGGGTGGTGTCGAAGCTGACATCGTAGGTGATGTCTTCGGGAAATCGGCTCGACAGCTCCTCCATCACCGCGAACAACCGGTCCCGGGTGCGCAGTGCGTTGGCCTCGGGCGACTGAAACACAATCAAAATGATCGAGCCCAAACGGTCGAACCGGCAATCCACCTCCTCGCGCCTGGCCCCCAGTTCCACCCTGGCGACATCACGCAGGCGAACCACGCGCCCGTCTGGCATCGACTTGATGACCATCTGCTCGAACTCGGCAGGATCGGTCAGCCGACCCACGGTGTCGACTGTCATCTCGAAGGCGCCAGCTTCATCGGGCGAGGAAACGCCAATATGGCCGACAGCGGCCTCGGAGTTCTGTTTGCGCAAAGCCAGCAACAACTCACTGGGGGTAAGGCCGCGGGCACCCAGGCGGTTTGGATTGACCCAAATACGCAGGCTGTAATCGCGCTGGCCCAGCATGTTGATGTCAGCCACACCAGCAACCCGGCCCAACTCTTCGCGAATGAATCGCACCGCGTAGTTGGACAGATAGAGCTGGTCGTAGCGCCCCTTAGGGGAAGTGATGGCAAAGGCCACAACCGGGTCGGGCGAGCGCCTGCGCACTTGCACGCCTGTGCGCTTGAGCACATCGGGCATGTCGGGCAGGGCCAGAGCCACGCGGTTTTGTACCTGCACCAGCGCCATGCGCACATCGACCTGTGGCTTGAAAGTGATCGATAGGCTGTAAGCTCCATCGTTGGTGCAGGAAGAGGACATGTAGGCCATGCCCTCGACGCCGTTGACGCTTTGCTCGATGGGGGCCGCCACAGCCTCGGCGACATCGCGGGCACTGGCCCCGGGGTAGCTGGCGTTCACCGAAACCACAGGTGGCGCCACGCGCGGGAATTGCGAGATGGGCAGCGTGGCGATGCTGACGCAACCCACAAGCACCACCACAATCGAAAGGACCGCGGCAAAAACCGGCCTATCGACAAAGAACCCTGGTTTCACGCTAATAAAGCCTCAAAAGAACCTGGTAAGTCATTTTGCAAATCTGCCTATCAGGCCCCAAGCTTTTTGGGCTCTGGTTTGATAGCTGGCGTAACAGGAGGGGCAAC
>Ga0255132_1000776_pt1 | contig 12415 bp, 9 predicted proteins | sample Law_Law_RepA_8d_FD_188551 | JGI IMG/M metagenome (GOLD analysis project Ga0255132, IMG submission 188551) | Freshwater microbial communities from St. Lawrence River, New York, United States - Law_Law_RepA_8d | ecosystem: Environmental > Aquatic > Freshwater > River | place: USA: New York...
GTCGGAAATGTATGGCGATGTCCTCGAAACCCCACAAAAAGAGACAACGCCCTTTAACCCACAAAGCCCCTACGCCTGCGCAAAAGTCTACGCATTCTTCCAAACAATCAACTACCGTCGTAGCTATGGCCTATTCGCTTGCAATGGCATCCTCTTCAATCACGAATCCCCACGCCGAGGCGAAACTTTCGTTACCCGAAAAATCACTCGAGCCGCAACCCGCATCAAACTCGGACTCCAAAAGAAACTATTCCTGGGTAACCTAGACGCAAAACGGGACTGGGGATTCGCAAAAGACTACGTCGAAGCGATGTGGCTAATGTTGCAACATCAACAAGCTGACGACTTCGTCATCGCTACCGGACATACCTACTCCATTCGAGAATTCCTCGACTTGGTTTTCTCCAAGCTCGACCTGAATTGGAACGACTATGTCGAGATCGATCCACGCTACTTCCGACCCGCCGAAGTCGAACTGCTTCTCGGCGACCCAACCAAAGCAAAACAACTTCTAGGTTGGTCCCCAAAAACATCCTTGCAAGAACTCGCAGAAATTATGGTCGATCATGACCTGGAACTCGCAAAACGCGAACTGCACAACCAATCGTTCCAGTCCTAAACACTCGCCCCTACAAAAGCAGTTGCCCTGAAACATGCGAGCAATCATCACAGGTATCACCGGCCAAGATGGTTCCTACCTCACGGAACTACTACTTGGCAAAGGATACGAAGTCCACGGGATCGTTCGCCGCAGCAGCACCATGCAACGCCCTAGACTCGATCACCAAGTCCACGATCAAAGTATCTACGGCAAAAAACTCTTTCTGCACTACTCCGACCTGACCGATACGACCTCCCTGCGTCGGATCATTCAACGCGTCGACCCGACCGAGTTCTACCACCTCGCAGGTCAATCCCACGTCGGACTAAGCTTCGATATCCCAGAGAGCACCTGTGAGCTGACCGCCATGGGAACCCTGCGAATCCTCGAAATCCTACGCGACCTATCACCCACCCCAAAATTTCTTCACGCTTCCAGCCGCGAGATCTTCGGAACACCCACCCAAAGCCCCCAAGACGAATCGACACCGGTAAACCCAAACTCCCCCTACGGCGCAGCAAAAGCCTTCGCGAATCAACTCGTGAAAATCTACAGGGAATCCCACGGCCTGTTCTTCTGCAACGCTATCTGCTTCAATCACGAAAGCCCACGCAGAGCCGAAAACTTCGTTACGCGAAAAATAAGCCTCGCTGCCGCAAAAATAAAACTAGGCCTCCAAAACGAACTGCTCCTGGGAAACATCGATACCCACCGCGATTGGGGTTTCGCCGCCGAATTCGTCGAAGCCATGTGGCGCATTCTTCAACAACCCTCTCCGAAAGACTTTATCCTCGCCACCGGCCAATCACACAGCGTCCAAGACTTTATCCAATTCGCCTTCCAACACGTGGGGTTGAACTGGAAAGATTACTACCGACTCGATCCCCGATTTCATCGCCCCACCGAACCACAAAATCTCCTCGGGAACGCTTCGCTCGCCGAACGCGAACTAGGATGGAAACACCAAACTTCCCTCCAACAACTCGCCGCACTGATGGTCGATCACGACCTCGCTTTGCTCAAAAATCTCTAACCCAACTCAGCGTTTTTCTCCTACGCTATTCTCCCCAAGCCCCTCCCCGGAATTTGCCTCCGAGACCCATCGATCAAGCTCCTCTAACCGCTCCTGCCACCCCTGCGCGATAACCCCTCGCAACCCATCGATCAATTCCAGAGCAATGCTTCGCACCCGCCCATCAATCCGAACCCCTTGCTCCACATGCCAACGCCCCTTCTCCAACTCTCCTAAACCCCAATTGACAACTCCTAGCCCCAAGTGAGCTACTGCAGGATCCCCACCCTCCACCAACCACCCCTGGGACTCTTGCTGAAGCCGGCTTAGTACCTCTCCCCATCCACGTTCCTGACCCAACTTGCTGACTCTTTGAATCAAACCTGGAGTCACCCCACGCAAACGCACCGTTCGCAAAATCGAATAACTCAATTCCCGATAGTCCACTTCGCTCTCGATTGCACTCCCTACCGCCCGGTCCATGCGACGATCGTAGTGCCCCCCCAACATAGAGACTCCGCTCGCGCCAGTACCAGACTTGCCCACTGACGACTCATCGCGACTCCATTGCAACCCTTCGACCAATACACCCTCGGCAACCCGCCATTGACCTAACTCTTCATAAGCTAACGCCGCTTGTTCTCTTACCGCGCGATTCCGAGGTTCTGAACCCAACACCCCCAAGAGCCGTTCTGCACTCTCTTTCAATACGCGATCTGCATTGGATGCATCCCCGTGCCGACGATACATCTGAGCAATCTCAACCCCGACGCCAGGGGAAGCCTCCCAAGCCTTGCGATACTCGGCATCAGCTCTCTGCAAATCGTTCTCCCACGATGCCAATCTCCCTCGCAATAATGCAATTTGCCCCGGAGCCACTCCGGAAGCTCGATCTACGTGCCACCTGACCTTCTCCAACCTCGCCCCGAACTCGTCTCCTTCAAGCCGCTCAATCCCCTGCAAATATTCTCCTGCCCTCCAATAGTGTGCTACACCTAACCCTTTAGCATCCTCGGGCGAGAGAATCTCTAATACCCGCCGGCCTGTTTCCATCGCAATAAGCGAATTGACTCCCGAAGTTACCGCTCCATTTTGCATACATATCAATCCATACAGCAACTCTTTCTCCGGATCGCTAAACCCCTCGTCGCGTATCCATCGCTCCGCATACCTCTTCCCCTCTCCTTCGCGTAACTCTCCCTTGCTATATGCACTCTGCACACGCACCAAATAACGGGTCAAGATCCGCTCCCGATACCACCCCCACACCACAACAGATCCAATCACGAATAATCCCAACAGCACACTCGGTATACTCCACCAATACGCTCGCTTACCACTCCCCCGCAAAAACAAACCCGACACCGGATACGCTACCAACCGAACGGCAATCCAGAATAACTTGCTAAACCCACTTCTAACCCAACCCCAAAAACCCTCGTTAGTCCCACCGGAAAACCAGCGAAATAGCCACTCAAGACCATCAGCCATCCACTCAATAATCCGTAAAGGTAACTCGCGTAACCAGACAAGTATCCACTGAATCATTTAGGATCACCCTTTTCAATGACTCCATCAAATGACCCTTGAATCATTTCATACAAAGCGATCATCTCGCGTTGCATCTCCTTCGAAATCGGTCGAACTCCTCGTACCTCAAGCGAATATTGGCCACTTGCCCCCAATCCCGCTGGTCTACTCCATCCGCTAACTACAAATCCTTCCTCTGCAATCGTTCGACTCATCGACCAATACTGCAGTTCCCCCTCTCGCCCCTCCTCAAAAATCCTCCACCCATACCAACGCCACAACCAAGCAGCCCAAGGCTTGTCAACCCAAGCCCCATCTAGACGAAAACGAACACTGTATGCGTCTTCACTGACGGGGACATCTACAGCACTCTGCGCCCTTTGTATATCCCCAACCCGCGTTAACTCCCACTCCCGCTGCTTGAAACTGTCTACTTGTGCGAATACGGGAACAAACCCCTCGAAACTCCCACCTTCAACCTCCTTGAACATCCACTCTCCGACCTGCTGAGTAGAACTTTCAAATGAACTCGAACCACCAGCCTCTCCTCCAAGATCAGCCAAGGTGCTAAACCTTCCAGGTGCAACCCAAATCCAACAACCGATCAACCCATACAATACAGTCCCGATCACCAGCCCCCACAAACTACCTGACTTGCGAACTCCACCCCGTTGACTTCTTCCCCCTGCGTTCAACGGATCGTCCCCTTGAACATCCTCTGCCTCCCGGTACGTGAACGCAGAGTAAAACTGATCCGAACTCCAAACAAGAAACAATACGCTCGCAACCCCTAGACCATCAAACCACCCCAAGGACTCTTCCGATCCGCCCCCCTGCTTTCCAACTTGCGCCCAAAAGTAATATGCGATCATCCCACCTTGGATAACCACCAACCAAAACACACCGACCACCATCAAGTAAATCATCCGGACCAACCTGTACCGTCGCAAAAAACCATACGAGATCACAGTAAGGATCACCGGCCCGAACCACCTTAATCCTGCCCCCTGCTCACTACCCAACACGTCCTTGTCCACCAATCCAATGACATTCCCACGCCAATAATAAAACACCCTCGCCATGTCCAACAAAACACCTGCAAACCAACTCGCTAACCGCTGCCCTACCTCATGAACTCGCCACTCAATACCCCAAGGTAATAATGGAACGAATCCCAACAACAATCCCATCCTTACCACGGCCCCAACCCCTAACCCAAACAATTCGCCCACCACCGTTGCCAACATCCACCCACTACCCATCCACACCAAACGCCAATCCTGCATCCAATATCCCAAGGCAGTCAGCGCACAAGCCAACAACAGTAAACCATACCCCCAAACAGCATCCACAACTCGCTTCTGATCACGCCACCCACCCAAACGCATCGATGCAGCTATCCCCACACCGGCAACCCCCAAGATCACCACTCCTAAATCATTCCACCGCCCAGCTTGAATCACACGATGCAAATGAGAAGCAAGCCCCCTGCCATTCAGGCCTAGTGCTATCAACGCAACTACGGTTAACACTCCGCGATCCATTCTCTTGCCCCTCAATGCGCTCTGCAACGAAACGGAATCCTCGAACACCCCTCTAAAATGAAAGACGCGTCACCCAATGACGCGTCTTTCATTTCTCACCACATCGCCGAACAGTGCACTCTACGATTTACCGAACCACCGAGTTACCGAGTTACTGCCGAACTATATCCGGCAAACCACTAACTACGCTCCTTGATCGCCGACCGCTCCTTCGATGTCATCCGATCCTCCGATCCTCGTCGATCCGAGTAATCGGAATACTTCTTGTCATAGTACTTGCCGTAGTTATATCCGTGGTAGTAAGCCCCACGGTAGTAAGTCCCATACTCGTTGTAGTACAGATTCTCATCCATACCGTTAACGATCACCCCGATCAAATTCCCGTGCACCATCGCCAAACGACTCTTCGCTTTATGGGCAGACAACACGACTCCCCTACGAATCCGCAACACCATGATAATCCCATCGACCACCCCTGCAATCGATGTCGCATCCGCTACAGGAATCACCGGCGGAGAATCGATCAACACATAATCGAACTTCTCTCTCAACTCCTGAACCATCTCCGCAAACCCCTGTGAGGCCACCAACTCACCAGGATTCTTAGGACGACCACCCGTCGTCAGCAGCCATAAATTCTGCTGAAATTCACAACTTCTTAACGCTTCATCAAGCCCGCATTGCCCTTCTAGATATTGCACACCACCGGGCTCAAACTGCACCCCGAAATTCTGCTGAACTCGTGGCCGACGATAGTCTCCGTCAACCAAACAAACGCGTTTGTTCGTCTGCGCCAATGAAATCGCTAAGTTCGCAACCGTAGTCGACTTACCATCCCCAGGTGACGGGCTCGTAAACATGAACACCTTCGAACCCGATTGCGCTCCAGTAAACAACAAAGAAGTTCTTGCTGCACGGAACGATTCCGATACCGACGAATTGGGCTGATGCGTCGCTACCAACATCGGTGATCCCGCAAATCCATCCCCGACCTTCGACTTCTTGATCCGTGGTACCTTGCAAATCACCGGAACATTCAAACTCTCTTGGATGTCAATCGGTGTGCGATAAGCCAAATCGGAGTGATCGATTAAAATCGCTAACCCACAGCCCAAAATCCCACCCAACAACACACCACCCAACAGAAACTTCCACAACTTCGGAAACACCTGCGATGGACTCGAAGCCTCATCGATGATCTTTACCCGGGTCGAAGAATATGAATCCGACACCGCACGCATCGCTGATAAACGCTCAAGAATCTGCGCGACGGAATTCCTCCGCTCGTCGATCTGATCACGCAACATGTTCAACTCAGTAATGTCAGTCGCGATGTTCGAAGATTTGATCGTCAAGTCCGAGATGTCCTCCGACAACCGATCCAAATTGTACTTCGACCTGTCCCGCTGATTCGTCAACGCAGTCGCATACAATTGCAAGATCTCTTGATCGCGCGTACGTACTTCCTTCGACAACGCTTCACTCTTCTTCGAAATCTCTTCCTCGTCGCGTAGCAACGCCTTCAACGTCTCCAACTCGTCATTGAGCTTCTTTCGCGTCTGAACCGCAGCTTGGTATTTCGCCTCCACAAACTCTACCTGCGGATGCCGAGCACCGTAACGATTCAATGCTTCTTGTCGCTCGGCTTCGAGAACAACCATGTCCGCATTCGCAGACTCCATCCGCTGCTCATAACGAATCAACCGCTGACGGTCCTCGTCTGTCATCGGGTTGAGCAAGTCGATACCCGGTTGCTGCTTATCTAAATTGAAGTACTTCTTCGCTTCAATCACCGCCAATCGAATCTTCTCATCCCCGCCACTGGTGTCCTGGATTGCACTTTGCAACTGCTCTAACTGCTGATCCGCTTGCCGAAACTCCGATACAACCTCGTCACGCGCAATACGTAACTTTTCAATCTCTGTCACGTAAGGATTAATCCAGCGGCCCTTGTCGTTCTCTGCCGACAAGTTCAACTCTTTTTGTAACTGGTAATAACGATCCTGATCCCGCTTCTGATCCTCCAACAACGATTTCTGCAACCGCTCAATCAACTCGACCGACTCTTTCCCCGAAATCTCCGAGTCCTTCTCAATTGCATTGATGTAGGAAGCTACCACCTGATTGAGGATCCCTTGCAAGTCCTCTTTGTTACCACCCTCGCATATGATCTCCAAAGCATCGGACGACAAATCCTTTCCGACCGGAGCAATGGTAAGCATCCGTCGCAAATCCGATAACGGTGACTCCGCTCCAAGAAACGTAGGCAACTTTTCCAATTGCCCTCGTCGCATCGCATCGCTCAAGACCGTCTGGCCGGACAACAAGACACGCTGCTTCTCCAACGCCACCGTCTGCGGGACCACCTCGCCATTGATCACACTCGGAGGCGCTTGAACAAACAACATCAATCGCAAAACAGAAGCATACACCGGTGTCGCTTGCGTATAGAGCAAACTCGCAATGCCCGCACCCAGCAAACTCAACAATACAATTACCGACTTGCGACGCCACAATGCGCCATAGAAATCAATGCTCGGAACCGGACGCTCCTCCACCACACTCGTGGCTCGACCACCAGAACCCGATTCGTCAAACCCATACTGCAAGTGCGGCCTGTCCATCTACTCGCCCCCCGACATCCTCAACCCCTAAGCCCCCATACTCGCCCAACTTCACGGACTAGTATCGAACCTTAGACTTCAAACAGAAAATGCTAGCACGCAAGTAATCCTAGGGAATCCATTCCAGAATGTCCACTCGTTTCCTACTCACCTCAGCAATCCTTCTTGCCCCATCGGCTTGTCAAGGCACCAAACATGAAGTTTAAACAAAACTTCCACTCACCGTACCACGTACTGCATCAACTTCCGCATCGGCTTAAGCCAACGTAAACCCCACGGCGGACGTACCCCATTGACTCTCCAAGCTCGCTCATCCTCCCTGTTCGCAACCAAACGATTGCGAAGCGTAGCATTGCTCTTGCCCCCCACACGCATCTTCACCATCACCCGCGGAATATACCCCATCCGAACCCCACCAACCCCCAACATTCGGACCATCAACTCGTAATCGGCAGCTATCTGAAAATCCTCTCGAAACCCACCAAATCGCTCGTAACACTCACGACGCAAATACACCGTCGGATGCGCTGGCATCCACCCCCACCGAAATCGATCCTGGCGATACTCACCCGACTTCCAATGACGAACCAACTTGCTGGTATCTCCCATCTGGACATACTGCAAGTCCCCATACACCCCAGTCAACCCATCCTCCCCCAATCCCCCAATCCGCTCAGCCACCCGAGTTATCACCCCTGTGTCTGCATACACATCGTCCGCATGCAAGAAACCGATGACCTGACCCGTTGCAAGCCGCACTCCCTTGTTGAGCGCATTGTAAATCCCTGTATCAGGTTCTCGCACACTCATGGCGATACGCCCAGCATACCGCCGGATCACTTCGTCCGTTCCATCGCTAGACATCCCATCGATGAGAATGTGCTCAATGTCCGGATAGTCTTGGCTCAATACCGATTCCAAAGTATCGCCAATGGTTGCCGCACGATTGTAAACCGCAGTTATGATCGATACTCTCACGTTCGCCTCTACACTCCCTTTTGCAACACCTGACGAACACTCTCGCACACCCATCTTACCTGCTCGTCGCTCATCTCCGGATAACTCGGAAAATTGATACCCCGACTCGACACTTCATCAGAATTCGGCATCCGGCGATACCCACCGCTATACATCGGCATCGAATGCAACGGATAAAACACCGGCCGAGTCTCGATCCCATTCTCCCCCAACGCATTGCGCATCGGATCTCGCATCGAACCACTCGGTAATAACCCACAGACCATCCAATGGGAATGATCCATCCCCTGAACCTCTTGCTGAAACTCCACCACCCCCTGCAACTCCTGGCGATACAGAGCCGCAATCTGTCGCTTCCTCTCCAAAGTACTTTCCAATCGCTGCATTTGAGCACAACCTATCGCCGCACATAAATTTGTCATTCGATAGTTATAGCCAATGATGTCATGCCAATACTCTCGGAACTTGGCTAACCCCTGTCCCTTCAAGTGTGAGACTCGCTCGGCAAGCGTTGGATTACCCGTGACCACCATCCCCCCCTCGCCAGTCGTAATCGTCTTGTTTCCATAAAAACTGAAACTGGCAATATCCCCGTACCCTCCCACATGCTCTCCGGATATCCTCGAACCGATCGCCTCAGCGCAATCCTCAACTACCAACAAATCATGCTTGCGCGCTATCTCCATGAGCCCACGCATGTCACACGGTAATCCATACAAATGCACCGCCATGATCGCGCGAGTGCGACTCGATATCACCCGCTCAACATCCCCCAACGAGATGTTCCAAGTCCCCAACTCGCAATCGACAAACACCGGCTTAGCACCCGTATAACAAACCGCATTCGCACTCGCTACATAAGTCAGCGTCGGTACGATCACTTCGTCCCCAGCCCCTATCCCCAACGCCATCAATGCCACATGCAACGCCGTCGTGCCATTCGATAGACTCAATGCGTGAGGCAACCCAACATAGTTTGCAAACTCTCCCTCAAATCGACCGATGAACCTGCCCTTCGATGATATCCACTCCTCATCGAGACAAGCCATCACATACTCTTTTTCCAATGCCGTTATCGTCGGCTTGTAAACCGGTATCTTAAACCCTTGCGTTCCCATTCTCACTCTCTCCTGACTCAAGTTCTATATCCGTGTTTTGCTGCTTTGCTTCAACGTCCCGAAGTATATCCTCACGAAACACTACGACTTTGTGCGAGACTGCTCCAAAGTACTCCGCCATAACTCTTCCACTATCGGACCAACCTTGATCTGCCGTAACTCCTCGGTCCTCTCCCTACTGTTCTTTATACCAAACTGACGATACTCATCATCGACCGCCATCCTCAACATCATGGATCCCATCTGAGCAGCATCCCTCGGATCAAAAACGAATCGCTCATCACCAATCGTCGACGGCAACGATGTCGTCGAAGCGCACAATACCGGCATCTGTAATTGCATCGCTTCAATCAACGGAAAACTCCCCGCTTCATAAAGCGAAGGAACCACCACACTCAAAGAATTGCGATACAACCATTTCAACTCCGCCGGAGATACCACCCCAAGAAAATGAATCGAATCTCTCACCGGTGATCGCTCCACCCGATTTCGTATCGCTTCTTCATAGTACTCGTTCTTTACCCCCGTACACACCAATTTCAGACGGCCAGAATACTCAGATCTGACCCTCTCGAAAGCCTCGATCAACCCCAAGTGATTCTTGTGCCGCCAAGTCTGTGCGGGATACAAGTAATACCGCCCGAATTCACCGAACTTCTGAGATACCTCTGCCTCAAGACTATCATCGGACTCACCAAATCCACACTCGGAATAAGGAACCGGCAAAACAACCACTCGCTCATCAGGCAACCTGAAATATCGCAACAAATCCTCCTTCACGTGATCGAAGGAGACAACGACCCGATTCGCTTGAGAAATCGACCCCCAATACAACTCCGCTCGCAACGCACGATCCTCAGGTGAAAAGAACTCCGGAAAATGTAACTCCTGAACATCATGCATCGTCACAATGAACGGACACCGGAATGTCAACCTCGGCGGCAACTGAAAAGGAAAATGCAACAAGTCATACCGTAAATCACAGTGAAACCGCGATAGCCAACCTCGATACGGCGCCCTCCGCCCTACCCCGCGAGGATGCATGAAATGGTACAAGCAATCCGCTCCATGAAACAAAGCGCGGCGGAACAAACCATTGCGCCGAACCTTGCGCCACACAAATCCTCCACCTTCCAACGCCTCCCCACGAGCCGTCGCCCCCCCCGCCGTGCTCTCCTCGTTACAAAAAGCTTTACCCCCAAGCACATTAACTTCCATCCCCCCAAAGCGATGATGCTGCAGAGCCCGCAATAGACGATCCGCATAAGGCGCAACACCCCCGGATGAAACGTCCGATTCCCCTCGATAAAATCCTATTCGGTCCAATGCAACCTCCTAAAAACTCTCACCGTTTAACTCGACCTTACTAGCACCCCGGCAGCGATCCTCCACCCAACTCAGATCCCTCACCCATAAATGATTCCCTTGAGCTTTCCCTCCAGCCCCCACCGAAATCGCCGTCAATGCGCGTTCCCAAGGATCATACACCATCGACTCAAACCCCGCTCCCCGCATCAACGCCGCAATCCTCTCGTCGTTCCCCTCCAACATCACCCCCTTTAGCCTGCGGTCACTCAACGAACCCGCCGCCCCCTGCAATACCTCCCACTCATACCCCTCTACATCCACCTTCCATAACTCCCCTACCTCGCTACCTAAAATAGTATCCAACCCACAAACCACCACCCGCATCTTCTCTACCGGATCACTCTGTGCAACCACCCGATTCATCGTGTCGTGATCGGTCCGAAACCACACCTCCCCCTCCCGAGCCCCTGCCGCACAATGATGCAACTGAACCCGCTCCTCCAACGCGTTGATCCGAACATTCCTCTCCAACTTGCGAAATGTCCCCGGCACCGGCTCGATACTCACCGTCCGACAACCAACCACCCCTGATGCTAAAACGGTGTAACTGCCGATGTTCGCTCCCACGTCGACAAACAAATCCTCCCCACGAAGACAATGCAAGACAAAAGCCATGTCCGAGAATTCATGCAACCCACAATAAATATTGCCCGTGGCACCCGTCATCGATCGCTCCACGACCAAACGACTCTCACCGACAAACGGCACAACCACTGGATGCCCCACAACCCGACTCCCAACCTGCCAACGCAACCATCGCATCATCGCCGCAAACCGACGCCGACGCGTTAATGGATGACTCCATATCCACTTCCAAGTGCGTATCATGGCCCCCCTACCTTTCCCTCTACCTCGCGCTGCGCCTCTTGAAACAATTCCTCTAGACCCACAACCTGAACCCCTCGGTCCTTCAATACTCGAAAATCGTCCAACGCAACCTCCCAAACTCGACATTCCCGAGCAAGTAACCCACGCCCCAACCGCAACTCCACCACCCTCGGCATCCCTGCAACCATCCCATCAACCACACTGCGCACTTTCTCCCACTCCAACCCTCCCCGCCGCACCCTACCCAACAAATAACGCATCAATCCAACCAAAATATCGACATCACTCTCATCCCACTCCATCCCTTCCTCGACCGCACCTACTCGAATCCCCTCCCGCATCCAACCAAGTGTCGCCAACAATCGATCCCCTCGCGATCCAATTAACTCCACTCCTTCTAAATCCCCTTCACCCCGAAAATATGCATCCAATCCACCCTCCACCTGAGGATGATCCACCCGAAACCGCATCGCCGATCGGTACCAATCCCCAACTCCAATCCCGCCAAAGCCCCCCCTCGGAAACAACCGCCCTGACTGCATCATCCGAAAATGACTTGCGACAATCCGATCGATCAATTCACGCTTTCCATCCACCGAAAACCCATCCAAGCGACTCAATACAGCGACCCCGCCCTCGGATAACCCCGATACCATCACTAACGCCCTAAAAAAGCTATCGACCAACTCACCTCGTTGTGCTTCATCCAGCCCCTCTGGTTCACGCTTCATCAAACCCGCTCCCTGAACAATCGCTTCCCTGGCTTCTTCTCGCCCACCCCCAACTTCCAAACTCCCCAACCCCTCGGCCAC
>Ga0255132_1000777_pt1 | contig 12402 bp, 7 predicted proteins | sample Law_Law_RepA_8d_FD_188551 | JGI IMG/M metagenome (GOLD analysis project Ga0255132, IMG submission 188551) | Freshwater microbial communities from St. Lawrence River, New York, United States - Law_Law_RepA_8d | ecosystem: Environmental > Aquatic > Freshwater > River | place: USA: New York...
CAGTTACGGAACCAGTAGAACTTCCGGGAGAAGCAGAGAATCCGGCAATTAACATGAAGAAAACCGGGGTCAGCAGAATCCCGAAAATCGTGACGCCAAGCATGCCACTGAATACTGCTGTTCCCAGCGCCCGACGCATTTCGGCACCAGCACCAGTTGCAATGACAAGTGGAACCACTCCAAAAATAAACGCGAAAGAAGTCATTAAGATTGGTCTGAGGCGCATACGACAAGCCTCTACGGTAGCTTCCCGAACGGATTTACCTTCATCACGCAACTGCTTTGCAAATTCAACAATCAGAATGGCATTCTTGCTGGCAAGGCCAACTAAAACAACAAAGCCGATTTGCGTAAAAATATTGATATCCATACGGGCGATAGCCACACCAATTACCGCTGAAAGCAAGCACATTGGTACCACCAAAATAACAGCAAGAGGAAGCGTCCAGCTTTCATAAAGAGCCGCCAAGACCAAAAACACAAAAACAACTGCCAGTGGAAACACAATGGCATTGCGCCAATCAGCAGCTTCAAGGCGCTGCAACAAATTCAACTCCGTCCATTCCATACGCATGGATCGTGGCAAATGGTCTAATGCCAAGCCATCCAGTGCATCCATAGCCTCGGTCGAGCTCATGATCCATGGAAGAGCCACCCCGTTGACGGGTGCTGCTCTATACAAGTTGTAGCGCATCACCATGCCTGGACCAGTTGTGTCGCGAACATCAATAACCGACCCTAAAGGCACCATGTCGCCTTTACTATTTCGAACCTTGACCAGATTCAGGTTTTCAACTTGATGCCTGAACTGCTGATCAGCCATAACGTTAACCTGCCAGAACCGCCCAAACGCATTGAAGTTATTGACATATACGGTCCCAATAAAAGTTTCTAAAGCCTTATTGACATCCGCGATTTCAATACCCATGGAACGAGCTTTTGCTCGATCAATGTCTGCAAACAATTGGGGAGCCCGGGCACTGTACATCGTGAACAGACCAAAAAATCCTGAATTTTTTCGCCCTTCAACAAGTAAATTGGTGGTATGTTTATCGAGTTCTGCTGCCCCTAAGTCGCTCCGATCTTCAACCATAGCTTTGAATCCACCCGCGGTTCCTAATCCAGGAACTGGTGGAGCACCAAAGACACTGACAACCCCATCCTTGATTTCTTCCCGGAAACGCTGCCGCAAGGCAAGCATAATGGCATTGCCTTTCAGGTTGGCTTCACGTCGATGATCAAAATCATCCAAAATCACGAAAATAGAACCGTAATTAGGGCCACTCATGCTCAAAAGCACCGTAAACCCAGAAACTGCGAAGGTGCTTTTGACACCGGGAGTTTCAAGCGATATTTTTTCAAGCTGAGACATAATCTCGCTTGTTCTTTGAACACTAGCCGATTCTGGCATTTGCAAATTGATCAAGACATAGCCTTGATCTTGAGATGGGATAAATCCAGTAGGCACCATCTGAAACAATTTTACCGTTACAAAAAGCAATCCAATATATCCGACCAATACCGGCCATCTGAAAAAAAGCAACCATTTGACAATCCATACGTACATATTTGTGGCGGCAGTGAATGACTTTTCAAACCCCCAAAAAAACCATCCCATGGTCATGTTGATGAACCATTGAAATGGATCAGGGCCCGAACCATGGGGTCGCAAAAGGATAGCGGCTAAGGCTGGCGACAATGTTAAAGAATTGAATGCCGAAAAAACGGTTGAAATTGCAATGGTTACTGCGAATTGACGGAAAAATTGCCCAGTGATGCCGCTGATAAACGCGCACGGAATAAATACCGCACACAAGACCAGTGCCACAGCAACCACTGGCCCTGTCACCTCATCCATCGCTTTGCGTGCTGCATCGTGCGGTGACATTCCTTCTGCTAGCCACCGTTCGACATTCTCAACCACCACAATGGCATCGTCGACAACGATTCCAATAGCCAAAACCAATCCAAAAAGGGAGATGTTATTGATGGAAAAACCAAGCGCAGCCATGGCTGCAAACGTGCCGATAATGGCTACGGGAACAGCAATGAGTGGAATGAGGGTGGCTCGCCAACTTTGCAAAAAAGCCAAAACAACAATACCCACCAGGATAACAGCATCTCTTAATGTCGAAATGACATCCGTCACGGATTCCTGAATAAAAGGGGTTGTGTCATAATCGATGCGGTAATCTAAACCCGGTGGGAATTTCTTTTTCAGTTCTTGCATTTTGCTCCGGACGCGCTCACCAACATCGAGAGCATTTGATCCAGGCAACTGGTAGATGGCCAACGCCACCGAAGGCAAACCCTTATTCGATGCATACTGATCGTACTTGGCAGCTCCCATCTCGACCCGGGCCACATCACGCAGACGAACCATCTGGGCTGAGGGCGAATTGGGCGCATTGCTGATCGAGCGGACAATGATGTCGCCAAATTCTTCAGGGGTTGCCAGCCGCCCTTTCCCATCCAATGGTTGTTGAAAAATCAATCCAGGACCGGATGGTTGCTGACCGATCATACCAACAGCCAAAGGCGCGTTCTGATACCGAATGGCATCAAGCACTTCGTTCGCCGTAATGCCTCTTGATGCCATCTGCTGCGGGTCCAACCATGCTCGGATGGAATAGTCGCGCTGCCCCAAATAAGTGATATCACCAATCCCCTCAATGCGAAATATTTCATCTTTGGCATGTATTGTCGCGTAATTCGACATGAAAATATCATCATACCGACCATCAGGCGATATGAAATTGATCGACATCAGGATATTAGGTGACTTTTTCTTGATAGTTAGACCCTGTTTTTGAACCGCACTAGGCAACTGAGGCACAGCCAAGTTCACGCGATTCTGAACAGCCACCAACGCATCGTTAAGTTCCGTTCCAAGGGCAAAAGTCACGATGAGATTGTAAGCCCCGGTATTGTCGCTGGTGGAGCACATGTACAACATGTTGTCCACACCGTTTACTTGCTGTTCAATGGGCGCAGCAACAGTGTCCGCAACAACCTGAGCGCTGGCTCCTGGGTAGGTTACGGCCACCTGAACTGTTGGTGGAACAATGGGTGGGTATTGGGATACAGGCAAAGAGAATGCTGACAGAGCTCCGGCTATAACCAGAACTATGGATAGAACCGAGGCAAATACCGGCCGGTCAATGAAAAACCTGGAAATCACAAATCCATCCCCCAGAACTTCATACCCATGCGTGGCTTTCTACTTACTAGCCTTTGCTGGTGTTTCAGCATTGGATTTCTTGGTTGATGGATCAAGCAAAGGAATGTTTGAAGGCATTTCAATCAATTCAGGGCTCACGGGCTCCCCCGGTCTAACGAGCTGAATACCGCTCACCACGACTTTGTCTTCGGGTTGAAGTCCGGATTCCACAACGCGCAACCCATCTGCCTGCGTGGAACCCAATTCGATTCGCCTATATTGAGCCTTGTTGTCAGCGTCCACGACATACACGAACTTAAGTCCCTGATCAGTTCCAACAGCTCGTTCTGATATCAGTTGACCAGTGCGAGGTGCGCCGATCGGAAGCCGTACTCTGCAAAACATACCCGGTTTAAACAATCTTGCACCAGTAGGCCCAATCGGATTGATTAGTTGGCCACGAACAGTGATCGTCCCAGTAAGCGGATCAATTCGATTATTCACAAAGTTCATACTTGCCGGATGGGTGTAATCCGTTTCATCCGCCAACGCTACCAACAATTGAATGCCACCGGAAGCGCCCACCGGCTTGACTTTGCCAGCCTGTATCAGGCGAAGAATGCGTAATATTGTGCGCTCATCGGTATCAAAATATGCATAGATAGGATCTTCCGAAACCACTGTCGTCAACAGTGTCTGATCGGCATTCACTAGATTCCCAAAGGTATAATAGTATCTGCTAATCCGGCCATCAATTGGAGCCGTGACCCTACAGAATTCCAAATTGAGCTGGTGCACTTCCAAGGAGGCCTTGATTGCTTCCACTGCCGCCATGGCTTCCTCTTCAGCCGCAACATATTTATCGAGATCTTGCTTGCTTATCGCACCCGGAGTCTTGGCAACTTCTTTGGCTCGCAGATTATCGGCTTTGGCCAGCTTGAGTTTGGCTTCATAAAGCTTCACCTGCCCCACGGCGTCATCCAATTTGGCTTTATATGGCCGCTTATCGATCTCAAACAGCAAGTCATCCTTTTTGACAACATCGCCTTCCTTGAATGGCGTTTTGGTAATGTAACCGGTTGACCGGGCGCGAATGTCAACCATGTTGACCGAGTCAATACGCCCAGTGAAGTCGGCTGAATCCTGAATCGTCCGCGTCACCACTTTGCTGATCGCAACGCCAGGAACTGTATTCGACGAAGGCAGTGAAGGTTTCTTACCGCAACCAACCGTGATAATGGCAAGTAAAAGCACGAAAAGACTGGTACGCATTGTCAAAAACCCCACCAGAATAGATTATCTTATGCTAGCAATCACGGTAATCTTTGGCAAGAATGCCAATAAATTACCGTTTGATTTGATGGCCCAATCTTGAAAAAGTCGAATCTTCAACGATTCCACCTTGACAGCCTACAATTGTGACCAAATAGTAACTGCATCATGTTTGGGAGAATATAATGAGTAATCTGAGTAAATTCCTAATACTCGCATCGATTCTATTTTCATTTGCAACAATTCACGCGGATGTTGTTTTTAGTACTCAGGGTACAGTTCCCGTTGATTCGTTTAAAAACACCGGAAAAAATATCAACAGCAGTAGCAGCTACGGGGTCATGTTTACCACGAATGGGGGTACTGGCTGGACTGTCAACGAATTCACATTCAAAACCACCAATGGCAGCAATTCATCAGGACCACTTTCAGTCAAAGTATTTGCGTCGAATCCATCAACATCCGCATCACAAACCCCTTTAGGTTCATTCTTGGTGGACTCTTTTTCTTTAGGTTCCACAGTTACAGCATCACTTGGCGCGAATGCATTCGACCTCAATGCCAACACCAACTATTACGCATTGTTTGGCACAACAACGGGCGATTTTGACTTGGCAAAACCATCGACTACATCGGGTAATCGCAACACATTCCTGTTATCAGATTCCCCCGGCAGCTCATCATTTAGCAATGGCACAGGTTGGACGAGCGAAGCAGCCAATCTGAACTATCCAGCCTTTTCTTTTCAGGGTGTTGCCGCCGTACCAGAACCACCCGGCTGGATGATGGCTCTGGCAGCTTCAGCTTTTGGCGCTTTATGTTTTGGTGCGTTCAAGTGGCGTGCTGGACGCGTCAAACCTTTAGAAGCCTAACAATCAACCAAGCGGTTGGGTAATTCGCTGCCCATTCACTTCAAGAGTGAATGATTTAGATCCCACTGGCAAGGTAAACGACAAACGTGCCGGCAAGCCTGTGTCGGAATAATCTTTGACCACTCGGCCTGTATCGTCATAAATCTTTCCGGAATCTGCAACGCGCGCATTTTCCTCAACTACTTCTGCAAAAATATCGTGCGTTTGACGCATTTCCCGGGCAATCTTGTGATCCCACAGATCTACAGAAGTTCCTGTATCGAGATCATCAAGCTCTTCCATCTGGGCTTCTTTCACGCCGTCACCCACGCCAATCAGCACAAATTTCAATGGTTTCCTCTTACCAGATGCAATTTCACGCGCCAAACGTCTGGAAAAGTCCTTAACAGCATCGAGATCGTGTAGTTCACCATCGGTGAGAAACACATAGAAGCCCCACGGAGCATCACTGAACCGATTGACGAAATATTCGACTGCTGGCAGCAACTGTGTGCCGGTGCCGTAATCTCTTGGTGCAGAAAAGACATGTTTCTCAGCCTGATCGGCCGTAAGGTCTCCAACCACTTCGATCCGGGATCCGTGCGGCCCGGTTGCCCAATAAATACAAGTAGTTCCGCCGTCGGCATCGAGTTCACGCGCCAGCAAGGCGCAAATCGACCGCGCTGTTGGCGTAATTTGATTGGTTTCAATGGAAGGAATTACAGGTTTGGCTGGTTTGCTGCCAAATAAACTACCAAAAAAGCCGGTTGTCGGTGCTTTCGGCATGGCATAACAGTCGCTCATCGAACCTGAGCCATCCAGTGCTATCCCCGTCTGCGTCCCTTCCTTGGTCGGCTGCATGAGAATGGTTGCCGTAACATCCACTTTCCCACCATTGGCACGGACATTGACTTCACCAAAGGGCTCGACTGTATTTTTTATCTGAGTCATGACAAATCCTCCGGATTATTGGGCTGAATGATCGAGGTCAACATCTGCCGATTCCCCATCCTTGCGCATAACCAGATGGATCTTACGCCAATCGGCATCAACGTCATCGACTTGCTCCTGCACTTCCGGAGTGATGACCGAATCTGGCAATGGTCCTGCTCCGTCGATCAGCGGCTGCACAATTCGGTTGCCTGAAAATTCCAGAACAAAATATCGGGCCCCATCCTTGAGATCGAATTCTAGGAACGCTGGTAAGCCAACGCCTTCGTAATTGGCAACCACCCGACCGTCGGGATCGAGAACTCGTCCATCGGATGCGACACGCATATTTTCTCGCACAGCTTCAGCAAAAATATCATCGAGCGACCGCATGTTGGCAGCCAGCTTGTGATCCCAAATATCAATACCTGTTCCAGTTTCCAGATCATCAAGTTCAGCCAGCTGCCTTTCATTGACTTGTTGTCCCAATCCGATCAACACCATCTTCACAGGGTTGCGTCTACCTGCAGCAATGTCGCGGGCTAAAAGCACGGTGGTCTCTTTCACTTCGCTCAAGTCATGGATTTCACCATCTGTAATGACAACAAAGAAGCCCCATGGTGCAGTTGAGTACTTCTCCAGAAAATAACGCATGGCTGGTAGGAGATACGTGCCGTTACCTAGCTCAGTTGGCGGATCAAACGGGTAAGCCTCGGCTTGTGCTGCGGTTAGTTCACCGATGGATTGCACTGCGGTTCCGTCCTTGCCTGTGGACCAGTACACAGCAGAGACCGTTCCACTGGGATCAAGGGTTGTCACAAGGTGGGCAGCTATCTTTCTGGCTACTGGACGGACCAAATTTTCCAGAACGCGCGGCGCAAATATTTTGGAAAGCGGCTTGCTTCCTTTATCGATTCCAAACGATTCCGCCATGGACATGGAACCGTCTAAAGCAATTCCAGTACGAGTTCCTTCACAGAAGGGGCGCATCAGAATAGTCGCGGTTACGTGAGTGCAACCTCCACGCGCGAATGTATTTACTTCACCGAATGGTTCTACGGGATTCTTCAATTGAGACATGGCATGCTACCTCCGGATAAACATTCACACATCTTATTCGCTGTTGGCCCAATAATCTTGCGCCAAATTCTGGATCGATACCGTTTCGTCAGAAAATAGAATGTTTGGGTAAAAAGGATTGCGCGGCTTGCTGAAATCAATTCTAATGAATACAACGAATTCTTATTATTCTCATCGGATTGATGGAGACTCATCGTGCCTACCTACTGGCTTTTTATATCACTTGCACTGATTATCTTTGCAATTTTTCTGGTGATTCGCTTTGTTCCCAATGACAAGGCCGCAGTTGTCGAAAAGCTGTGGGCAACACAGGGCTCATTGACTGGCGGAAATATCATCGCCTTGAATAATGAAGCGGGGTACCAAGCCGACCTAGTTCGTGGCGGAATTCATTTTGGTTATTGGCGATGGCAGTACACATTCCATTCCAGCCAATTGATTACAATCCGTCAGGGTAAAATCGGTTACGTATTCGCAAGAATAGGTGAAACACTTCCACCTAGCCAAACACTGGCTCGGGTTGTCAACTGTGACAATTATCAAGATGTGCGCGCGTTTCTCACCAGTGGTGGCCAAAAGGGTCGTCAGCGCGGAATCCTTCGTGAAGGCGTCTACGCTATCAATCCCGCGGCATTCAATGTGATCACTGAAGACAATATTTACGCGCTGACTGTTGACAACGTTCTAAAGGAGTATCACCTTAGCCTGAAAAAAATGGGTGGATTCAACCCAATCATTATTGGAAGCTCGTCCGGTGAGGACAATATCGGTATTGTCACAACCCACGATGGCCCTTCGCTTAAGCAGGGAGAAATCATTGCGCGCGCCGTTGCCATGGATGCCTCCGATGAAAATTACCACAACAACTATCAGGATATTGAAGCATTCCTGAATGCAGGCGGCCAACGCGGGCTCCAATACGCTCCATTGCTTGATGGAACTTACTTTATCAACATCTGGTTTGCCACCATCGAAAGAATTCCCAAAGTCGTCATACCCATTGGGTACGTGGGGGTTGTCGTAAGCTACCACGGAATGGCTGGAGCCGATACATCGGGGGCATCTTTCCGTCACGGCGAAAGGGTACATGAAGGTGAACGAGGTGTTTGGGAAGTAACCCTTGGCCCAGGCAAATACTCCTTCAACAAGTATGCTGGCAACATAGTGCTCGTTCCTACCACCAACTTTGTGCTTCACTGGGTAACTGGCCGCTCAGAATCTCATAATTTTGACGAATCACTGATGTCGATCGATCTGATTACTAAGGATGCATACGAGCCGTTGCTCCCGCTTTCGGTTGTTGTTCATATAGACTATCAAAAAGCACCCAACGTCATCCAACGCTTTGGAGATGTCAAACAGCTTATCACCCAAACACTGGATCCCCTACTTTCAGCCTATTTTCGTGATATTGCCCACAAAAAGACGATGCTTGAACTTGTTCATGACCGCGACACCATTCAGAATCAGGCTCGCGAAGAGCTGCGAACTAAATTCCTTCAGTTCGACATTGAATGTGTTGACGTGCTGATCGGCCGGCCTGGCTCGAATGGCGATGATACGAAAATTGAAACCTTACTTGAGCAATTGCGATTGCGGCAGCTTTCTCTGGAACAGATCGAAACCTATGCCAAGCAGGAAATGGCTGCTGACAAGGAAAAAAATCTCAACGAATCGCTGGCACGCGCCAGAATGCAAACGGACCTAACTGCCTCCCGTGTTCGTGTGGACATTGCGGGAAACGAAGGCGAAGCAGATTTGGCACGCGCCACAAAGGAAGCAGGCAAAGTCAAAGTCATGGCAGAAGCCGATGCTGCACGGATTACAATGTTGGCGGAAGCCGATGCCGGCAGGATCATGAAGGTCGGAAGCTCCGAGGCCAGCGTTCTGGAAAAGAAAGTCGAGTCGTTTGGCGATTCAAGGCTTTACGCCTTATCGGTGTTGGCGGAATTCATCACCAACAGCAAACAACCCATAGTTCCAGCCAGCCTTATTACTGGCGGAAGCAATCACGCAGGCGGACTGCTTGACACACTGCTATCGCTACTGGTTCAGGAAAAAGCCGGAGCCATGGCCACCGATGAGCCTAAACGAGAATGACAAGGGTTATTCCCAGAGCCACCAGCTACGTTTCATCTTTGCACCGTACGTCAAACCAAAGCGGTGCATGCCGATGCGGGTGACTTCACTGACCGCAAAGTCGATGTCGTCTGTGATGATTAATCGGTCAAGGTCCAATCGGTCAATCGTATGTTCTGCCAATAGTGTTGTTCGCATGAAATCAATCAGTGGTTGCCAAAAGGCGACTCCCATAAGCACCACTGGAAAATCACGCACCTTCCCTGTTTGAACAAGTGTCGTGATTTCAAACAGTTCATCGAGGGTACCCAATCCTCCCGGGAGAACAAAAAAAGCATAAGAATATTTGATCAGCATGGTTTTACGGACAGAAAAATATTCGAAATCAATAAATTCATCGACGTAGGGATTAGGAGCCTGCTCCTTAGGAAGCAGGATATTGCAGCCAATTGACCTGCCCCCAGCTTCTTTGGCGCCACGATTGGCAGCTTCCATCACTCCAGGCCCACCCCCCGTCATTACCGTAAAGCCAGCACGTGCAATAGCCGCTCCAACTTCCCGTGCCTGCTGATAGTGCGGGCTCGATTCAGGAAAGCGTGCTGATCCAAAAACCGTCACGCACGGTCCCACAAAGTGCAGCCTGCGAAATCCGTGCATGTATTCGAAAAAGACACGGAAAGCCTGCCAAAGTTCGGTTAGGCGGCGTTGGGGCCCTTGCAAGAACTGACGCGCTTCGACATCGTTAGGAGTTAGAACCTTGCCCCAGCGATAACCAGGCAGAGCACCACGAGTAACCGTCGACAATGGAGGAATTTTGCTATCGGATTCTCCCATTACTCACCCTGCCATTCTACAAGTAAACCAAATGAAGCGTTATCCAGCGGGACAATCACAGAGTTGGCCCTATGCTCCAAGGCGCGAATTCCTCCTCGCCAACCCCTTCCAATTCACTTTTGGTCTTTTTACCACTGGCCACCGCGAGGATTTCTTCAAAAATCAAATGGCCAACTTCTTCAACCGGCACCCCATCAAGCACCACACCTGCATTGACATCCATATCTGCTTCCATGCGTTGGTACATGGGCGTGTTGGTGGCCACCTTGATGGATGGGGCTGGCTTGCAACCAAATACAGACCCGCGGCCGGTAGTAAACACGCAAACATTGGCTCCACCAGCAACAAGGCCTGTCATACTGACAGGATCATATCCTGGGGTATCCATAACAACGAAACCTTTAGCGCGAATTGGCTCAGCGTAATGCACCACATCCACCATCGGGGTGCTGCCCGCCTTGGCTATGGCTCCTAACGATTTTTCATAAATCGTCGTCAGTCCACCGTCCTTGTTGCCGGGGGATGGATTATTGTTAATTTCGGCTCCAAACATGCCAGTGTACCGCTCCCACCAGCGAATGCGCTCAATTAGTTTCTCACCCACTGCTGGAGTAATGGCTCGCCTAGTGAGCAGATGTTCGGCACCGTAGATTTCCGTTGTTTCAGCCAAAACCGTGGTGCCGCCTTGGGCCACCAGCAAGTCACTGGCAATACCAAGCGCGGGGTTCGCGGTGACGCCGCTATTGCCATCGGATCCACCACAATTGGTGGCAAGAATGAGTTTGTCAGCTCCAATTGGCGTTCGGCGATGACGGGATGCTTCAGGCAGAAGGTTGATAATGGCCTGAGTGCCGGCTTCCACTGTTCGGGCAATTCCACCCAGTTCCTGAATATTGAGAACCAAAGGCGCGCGACGATCGCCTCCACCTAAATTGATGAGGCGCTCCCCTTCAATCAAGTGCGCAGCTTGGCCGGTTTCACACCCCAATCCAATAATGATGTAAGCGGCAACATTGGCGTGGCGGGCAAATCCAGCAAGGGTTCTGTCAAGTTGAAGATGATCGGGGCCACCATACTGCATGGCACACCCAGCTTTGTGGGTTACAGCAACAACCCCGTCCACACCCGGGAAATCTTTCAAGACGCCAAGTTGCTCCAAGCGCCGAACGATATACCGACTGGTGCTTGCGGAGCAATTCACTGTGGAAACCAGAGCGACGTAGTTGCGCGTTCCAAATCTGCCATCGCCCCTATCGTACCCTTCAAATGTCCGTCTTTGCAGAGCCGGAACTACCGGAACGACTTCACTTGAAAAAGCGTAATCCCTGCTGAAAGTTCCAGCTTCCAAATTATCCACATGAACCAGACTGCCTGCGGAAATGTCACGTGTCGCAAACCCAATGACCTGACCGTACTTCCGAACAGGTGCACCCCGTGGAATGGCGCGCAATGCAATTTTATGCCCCATCCCCACCCGGTCACGTACCGGAATCATTCCAATCGAAAGCTCGATGTCTTCGCCCGGCTCAAGTCGCCTGGCAGCTACAGCAACATCGTCCTGAGACCGCAAGATAATGGCGGAGGGGATCATGAATTGACTTTTCTTTCATGGGTTTCATGAGTAAACGGCGGGACCAACCTAGGCCAACCGCCATCGATTATTATTCAGACTACTGATCAAGGGCTTGTGCGTACATCGTTGCGCAAATCACGCACACCGGGTGTCATGCGAACCATGGCTTCCAAAACTCGCCGCTCTTTGTCTGTTCCAACTTTACCGCTTAAGACCAAAACGCCTTGATCCATCGAAATCTGAATGTTGGAAGCGGCCTGAACGCGAGAAGATCTGGCCAACATGTCAGTGACATTGCTGAGCATTCGTTGTTCCATAATGGCTGCGCCAGCATCAGCATTGGTTGGCGTTCCTTCAAAGTTCACTTCAGCAGAATAAGGAAGGTTTCGTCGAAGTCCGGAACTGTTGATGGGTGTGAAATCAACGCTACCAGTCAGGTTGGAAGTAACCCCACCTTGGCCCCCACCTGCTCCGCCACGGCCGCTAGCAGCACCTGTGCCGGAAGTGGCGGTGTTGGCAAAAGCTGTTCCAAAGGTAGGGTCGGTATTGGCATTGGCTGTGGCTGCACTGCCAGTATTGAGCGGCCCATACCCCAAGGCCAGGGGAGATGCGTAATATGGGCC
>Ga0255132_1000784_pt1 | contig 12341 bp, 10 predicted proteins | sample Law_Law_RepA_8d_FD_188551 | JGI IMG/M metagenome (GOLD analysis project Ga0255132, IMG submission 188551) | Freshwater microbial communities from St. Lawrence River, New York, United States - Law_Law_RepA_8d | ecosystem: Environmental > Aquatic > Freshwater > River | place: USA: New York...
AACCCACCATTCTCGCGCAGCCGCCCGGTGTAGAACGTGAAGGGGTGCGCGTGATTGACCCGCGCACATCGGAAAATCTGCGCCGGCTGATGCGGTTGGTGGTGACGGATGGCTCCGGCAAGGGCGCTGAGGTGCCGGGCTATTATGTCGGCGGCAAAACCGGTACGGCGCAAAAGACCGGGCCGCGCGGCGGTTATTTGGAAAACAAGCGCATCGCTGCATTTATTGGCGCCTTCCCCATGCATGCGCCGCGCTATTCAATTTACGTAATGGTCGATGAACCTAAGCCCAATGCGCGCAGCCATGGCTTCGCAACCGCTGGCTGGGTGGCCGCGCCTGCGGCGAATATGGTGATTTCGCGCATCGCGCCCATTCTTGGCATGCTGCCGGAACCCTCCACGCCTGAAATTCAGCGTGCCATTGCCATGCCCATGAATGGGCGTGGTGTACCCGGGGCAGCACCGCCCCCTGCCACAACGCCAACCGCCAATCGCCCGCCGGCGCGTCAGGCGACCGAAACGCCGCCGCGCGTCGCTGTCACCCAGCGCGAGGCTGCTCTTGCGCCTCGGTGATCTCATGCGCGGATGGGCGGGCGGGGCAGAGGCCGCGTCTCTCGATATAAAAGGCATCACGGCGGATAGCCGTGCTGTGCGCGCGGGCATGGTCTTTGCGGCCTTGCCGGGTGCACGCAGCGATGGGCGCGCTTTTATTGCTGATGCGGTGGCGCGTGGTGCTGTGGCAGTGCTGGCGCCTGAAGGCACCGCTTGGCCTGCCGAGGCGCCGGCTCGCCCGCTGATCACCACACCTGATGCGCGCCGCGCCTTGGCCTTAATGGCGGCGGCGTTTTATGGCGTGCAGCCAGATAGCGCGGTGGCGATTACCGGCACCAATGGCAAAACCAGCAGCGTTGATTTTCTGCGTCAGATTTGGGGCGATACGGGCAGGAAAGCTGCTTCGCTCGGCACGCTTGGGTTGATTATGGATGGCGTGCCGGCCGGGCCTTCGCTGACCACGCCTGATCCGGTGGCGCTGCATGAAAGCTTGGCGCGGCTTGCGCGGGATGGCGTGGTGGCGGTGGCGATGGAAGCATCCTCCCACGGGATTGATCAGCGCCGGCTGGATGGCGTCAGGCTTGCGGCGGCGGGATTTACTAATCTGACGCGCGATCATTTGGATTATCACGGCACCATGGCCGCCTATCGCGTTGCCAAGTTGCGTTTGTTTGAGACGCTTTTGCCGGAAGGCGCGCCCGCCATCGCCATGGCGGATATGGAAGCGGAAACGCTGGCCGCGCTGCGCGATATTGCGAGCCGGCGCAGGCTTGATCTGCGGCTGGTTGGTGTGGGCGGCGATGCTTTGGAACTGACCAGCGCGGAAGCCTTGCCGGAAGGGCAACGGCTCATTTTTCGTATGGCAGGCGCGCGGCATGATGTGATGCTGCCTTTGCCGGGGCGTTTTCAGGCCGATAATGCGCTGCTGGCGGCGATGTTGGCGATAGCAACGGGCATTGCGCCAGAAAGGGCGGTGGCGGCGCTTGGGCGTTTGCGCGGGGTACGCGGGCGCATGGAACGCGCCGCGATCCTGCCCAATGGCGCGGCGATTTATGTGGATTACGCCCATACACCTGATGCGCTGACGCGGCTTTTGGCCGCACTCCGCCCACATGTCGCGGGGCAGTTGCATGTGTTGTTTGGCGCGGGTGGTGATCGCGATCCTGGCAAGCGCCCGCTGATGGGGCGTGCCGCGGCGGAAGCGGCAGACCGCGTTTGGATCACGGATGACAATCCGCGCAGCGAAGACCCGGCCATGATCCGCGCGGCGGTATTGCAGGGCTGCCCTGAAGCGGTAGATGCCGGCGCGCGAGAGGACGCCATTGCCAAGGCAATGGGCGCGCTTGGTCCGGGAGATGTGCTGGCGGTGGCCGGCAAGGGCCATGAAAGCGGCCAGGAAATCGCCGGCATTGTGCATGCCTTTGATGATGTCGCGATGGTGCGCAAGCTGGTGGGGGCATTGCCATGACCGCGCTTTGGACCAGCGCCGAATTGCGCGCGGCTACCAACGGCGTGCTTGCGGCGGAATGCGTCGTGAAGGGCGTTTCCATTGACAGCCGCAGCATTGCGCCAGGCGATGTTTTCATCGCGCTGCGTGACCAGCGTGATGGGCATGATTTCGTTGCCGATGCGCTGGCGCGCGGTGCCATGGCGGCGATGGTGGATCACGCCCCCCAGGGCGCGGTGGATACAGCGAAGCTGCTGATGGTTGGCGATACGCTGGCGGGGCTGACAGCGCTTGGTGCGGCCGGGCGTGCCCGTGCGATGGCGCGTGTGGTGGGTGTAACCGGCAGTGTCGGCAAGACCACCACCAAGGAGATGCTGCGCGTGGCGCTGGGTGCTTTTGGCGCGACCCATGCCTCGGCCGCTTCGCATAATAATCATTGGGGCGTGCCGCTGACACTCGCCCGTCTGCCGCGTGATGCAGCTTTTGCCGTGATTGAAATGGGCATGAATAATCGCGGCGAAATCGCGCCGCTATCGTGCCTTGCCCAGCCGCAGATCGGCATCATTACCTCGATCGGTACGGCGCATATCGGCTTGCTTGGCAGCCAGGCGGCAATTGCTGCGGAGAAGGGTGATATCATTGCCGGCATCGCGCCTGGCGGCACGGCCATTTTGCCGGCTGATAGTAGCTTCGCGGCGGAATTGGTTGCGCGTGCGCGGGATGCTGGGCTTACAGTGCTGACGCATGGCGAAGCGGCGGGTGTGGATGCGCGTTTGCTTTCCTATCAGGCGTCGCCTGGAGGCGGCATGGCGGAAATTGCACTGGCTGGCCAGCATATCGCATTACGGCTGACCACGCCGGGGCGCCATGTTGCGCTGAATGCCTGTGCTGTTCTTGCCGCTGTGCAGGCGCTTGGGCTTTCACCTGAAAAAGGCGCGGAAGCGCTGGCCAGTTTCACCGCCGGCGCCGGGCGCGGTGCCTTGCGCCGCATTCGCGTGGCGGGTGGTGAGGCGTTGTTGATTGATGATTCCTATAATGCCTCGGTCGCTTCCGTGCGTGCGGGCTTGGCGGTGCTGGCCGCGCAACCGGCGAAGCGGCGTATATTCGCCTTTGGCGATATGCTTGAACTGGGCGCGGAAGGCCCGGCGCAACACGCCGCCCTTGCCCCGGATGCGGCACAGAATAGTGATCTGGTGTTCTGCTGCGGTCCGCTTTCGAAAAATCTTTTCGATGCCCTGCCTGCACATCAGCGCGGCGGGCATTTTCCTGATTCCGCTGCACTTGCACCCGCCCTGCGTGCCGCGCTCCAGCCCGGAGATGCCGTGCTGGTGAAGGGTTCGCTTGGCTCACGCATGAGCCTTGTCATTGCTGCACTTTTGGCAGGAGACCAAGTTTCGTGATCTATAATCTGCTTCTGCCCTTTGCTGAAGAATATGCGCTGGCTAATCTGGCGCGTTACCACACGTTTCGCGCCGGCGCGGCCTGCCTGACCGCGTTGCTGATCAGCCTGGTGTTCGGGTCTTCCATCATTCGCTGGCTGCGCGGTTTTCAGCGTGGTGGCCAGCCCATCCGTGAAGACGGCCCGGCGCGGCATATTGTGGAAAAAAAGGGCACGCCCACCATGGGCGGCGTACTGATCCTGCTGGGACTTGTGGGTTCCACCTTGCTTTGGGCGGATTTGCGCAATGGCTTTGTTTGGGCCGTGCTATTCATCACCTGCGGCTATGGCGCGCTGGGCTTTGCCGATGATTGGCTGAAAGTAACCAAGCGCAATACCAAGGGCGTCTCAGGCAAGTTGAAGCTTATTGTGCAGGGCGGGCTGGGCGTGATCGCGGCACTTTGGCTGACTTGGCTTATGCCTGGTGCGCTTGCTGACAAGCTTGCTTTCCCGATCTTCAAGGAATTTCTGCTGCCGCTTGGCATTTTGTTTCCGCTGCTGGCCGCCTTGGTGATGATGGGGTCTTCCAACGCGGTCAATCTGACCGATGGGCTGGATGGGCTTGCGATTGTGCCAGTGATGATCGCAGCGACGGTTTTCGCGTTGATCGCCTATTTGGTCGGTAATCGCGTTTTCGCTGATTACCTGCAACTGCATTACGTGCCCGGCACTGGGGAACTCGCGGTATTTTGCGCGGCCCTGGTGGGCGCCGCGCTTGGCTTTCTGTGGTTCAACGCGCCACCGGCTGCCGTGTTCATGGGTGATACAGGTTCGCTTTCGCTCGGCGGTGCGCTGGGTGGGCTCGCGGTCGCGACCAAGCATGAAATCGTGCTCGCCATCGTCGGTGGGCTTTTTGTGGTGGAGACGGTCTCCGTCATTATCCAGGTGTTTTGGTTCAAGCGCACGGGCCGGCGCGTGTTTCTGATGGCGCCGCTGCATCACCATTTTGAGAAAAAAGGCTGGGCCGAGCCCACCATCGTCATTCGTTTCTGGATCATCGCCATGATTCTGGCGCTGGTCGGGCTTTCCACGCTGAAAATCAGATGACAGCGCCAAGCCCCCCCTTCACTCCCTTTCCCGGCGCGCGCATCGCCGTGGTGGGGTTGGGCCGCGCGGGCCTGCCCGCTGCGCTGCGCTTGGCTTCCTGGGGTGCAGATGTCACCGCCTGGGATGACAAGCCCGAAGCCCGCGCGGCCGCTGAGGCTGCCGGGCTGACGGTGCAGGACCCTGCCGCCGGCCCCTTCCGCGCTGACGCGCTGCTGCTTTCCCCCGGCATTCCGCATGAACTGCCCGCGCCCCATCCGGCGGCGGTCGCGGCCAAGGCGGCCGGTGTGCCTGTTCTGTGCGATGCCGAATTTCTCTACCGCGCGGTGCTGGCGCGCCATTCCAAGGCGCGCTTCGTGGGCGTGACCGGCACCAATGGCAAATCCACCACCACGGCGCTGATCCACCATATTTTGCGGGGCGCCGGGGTGCCCTGTGAGGTCGGGGGGAATCTGGGCCCGGCGGCGCTCGATCTCAATATCTTGGGGTCGGAAGGGGTCTATACCCTCGAAATGTCGTCTTACATGTTGGAGCGAATCGCAACTCTGCGCTTCAACGTAGCTGTGATGTTGAACTTGAGCCCTGATCACTTGGACCGCCATGGGAACATGGCCGGCTATGCCGCTGCGAAGGCACGAATCTTCGCGCGCCAAGGGGCGGATGATGTCGCGGTGCTGGGCCAAGATGACGCCATGACAGCCGCGCTGGGCGCCAATTTGGCCGCGCGGCGGGTGCCGATTTCGGGCGCTACACCCCAGCCGGGCGGGGTTTGGGCCGAAGGCCGGGCGCTTAGGGACGATTCTGGGCTGATCCTGGACCTAGGGGCGGCGGCGGCGCTGCCGGGCGCGCATAATGCCCAGAATGCAGCGGCGGCGGCGGCGGCCTGCACCGCGCTTGGCGTGGCCCGTGGCGCGATTGCGGAAGGCATCAGGACTTATCCCGGCTTGCCGCATCGGCAGGAGATTGTCGCCGAAGCGCGCGGCGTTGTTTTTGTGAATGACAGCAAAGCGACCAATGCCGATAGCACGGCGCGCGCGCTTGCTTCCTATGATCGCGTGGTCTGGATTGCCGGCGGCATAGCGAAGGAAGGCGGCATTGCACCGCTCGCACCTTTCTTTCCGCGTATCGCGAAAGCTTTTCTGATTGGGCGTGATGCACCGGCCATGGCGGCCATGTTGCGCGATGCCGGCGTAGCGCATGAGGTTGTGGGCACGCTGGAAGCGGCGGTGGCTGCCGCGGCGCAAGCGGCTTTTGCTGGCGCGGCGCCGGTTGTGTTGCTTTCACCCGCAGCGGCTTCCTTTGACCAATTCAGCGGCTTTGATGCGCGCGGTGATCGCTTCCGTGATTTGGCGCAGTCCTTGGTCGCGCAACAGAGCAGGAGGGCCAGCTAATGGCGCTCTCTCGCGCGGATAATTCCATTCTGGGGCGCTGGTGGTGGACCGTGGACCGCTGGACTCTGGCGGCGCTGATGGTGCTGATTGGCTTTGGCTATGTGTTGATGCTGGCGGCATCGCCGGCGGTGGCGGAACGTATCGGTGCTTCATCACGCCATATGTTTTTCCTGAAGCAGGTTTTCTATCTGGCGCTCGCGGCGGCGGTGATGGTGGGGGTTTCGCTGCTTTCACCACGCGGCGTTCGGCGCTTTGCCTTGCTTGGTTGCGCCGGGGCTTTGGTGTTGACCGCGGCAACTTTGGTGGTGGGCGTTGAAATCAAGGGTGCACGGCGCTGGCTGCCGATCCCTGGCCTTTCCTTGCAGCCTTCCGAATTCCTGAAGCCCTTCTTTGCCGTTGTCGCCGCTTGGCTGATTGCGGAAGGCATGGCGCCGGGTTCGCGCTTTTGGGGACGCGCCATCGCTATTGGTGTTTTCGCGGTCATTGCGGTGATCATGAAAAGCCAGCCCGATATCGGCATGTTGCTGGTAATGACCGCGGTGCTTTTCGCGCAATTATTCGTTGCCGGCTTGAATATCATTCTGGTTGGCGGGCTTGCGGGGCTTGGCGTTGGGGTTGGCGTTCTGGCGTATTTCCTTTTTCCCCATGTGCAATCGCGTGTGCATCGCTTTCTTGATCCGAATTCGGGCGATTCCTACCAGGTGAGTGTGGCCATGGAAGCCTTCGCCAATGGCGGGCTTTTGGGGCGCGGGCCTGGTGAAGGGCGCGTCAAGAATGTGCTGCCAGATGCGCATGCTGATTTTGTCTTCGCCGTGGCGGGTGAAGAATTCGGCATGGTGGTGTGCCTGGTGATCCTGGCACTTTTCGCCTTTGTTGTACTGCGCGGCTTGATGCGCCTGCTGGCTGAAACCGATGTTTTTGTTGTGCTGGCGGCGACTGGCCTGCTGACGCAATTTGGCCTGCAGGCCTTCGTTAATATGGCGTCCACGCTGCATCTGATTCCAACCAAAGGCATGACCCTGCCCTTCGTTTCCTATGGCGGGTCTTCCGTGCTGGCCATTGCGCTTGGCATGGGGATGCTATTGGCCCTGACACGAAAACGCATTGGCGAACGCGCTGACGCAATGGGCTTGCCAAGTGGCGCCTTGGCCGCCGGGGGCGCACGGTGAGGGGCCCCATGGTACAGCCTATCATCATCGCCGCTGGCGGCACGGGCGGGCATCTATTTCCCGCCGAAGCCTTGGCTGCGGAATTGCTTCGTCGTGGTGAGCGTGTGGCGCTGATGACCGATGCACGATCGGCGGCTTATGACAGCCCTGTTTTTGCCAATGCGGAGCGCTTTGTGTTGCAAGGGTCCGGGCTTTCCGGGCGCGGGCTGCGCCAGGCGTTGCGTGGTGCTTCCGCATTATTCATGGGAACGCTGCAGGCGCGCCGGCATATCCGGGATTTGTCGCCCAGCGCGATTGTGGGTTTTGGTGGCTATCCTTCCTTCCCGCCCTTGGCGGCGGCGCGGTTGATGCGCGCATCACGCCGCCCGGCTGTTATTCTGCATGAACAGAACGCCGTGCTGGGCCGCGCCAATCGGCTGATGGCGCGTGGCGCTGATTTGCTTGCCCTTTCCTACGCCGAAACCGCAATGGTACCAGAAGGTACCCGAAGCGCGGTGGTGGGCAATCCGGTGCGCCCGGCGCTCGCTGCCTTGGCGGGGCAGCCCTATCCTGTGCCATCCGATGGAACGGCGCTGCGCGTTCTTGTTCTGGGCGGATCGCTTGGCGCGCGCATTTTTGCCGATGTGGTGCCGGCTGCCATCAGCGCCCTGCCCGAAGCCTTGCGCGCGCGCTTGCTGGTGACGCAGCAATGCCGGGCTGAGGATTTGGCGCGCACGCGCAGCGCCTATGAAGCGGCGGGTATTCCCGCGGATCTTGCGCCGTTTTTCCCGGATGTGGCCGGGCGGCTTGCCACCGCGCATCTGGTGATCGGCCGCGCAGGCGCTTCCACGGTGGCGGAGATTGCCTGCGCGGGCCGGCCTTCCATTCTTGTGCCGCTGCCATCGGCGATTGATGACCACCAGAACGCGAATGCGCGCGCCTTGGCGGCGGCGGATGCGGCGAAGATTTTCGCGCAAGCCGCCTTCACGCCACAGGCGCTGACGGATGCGCTGGTTTCTTTCCTGAATTTTCCGGCGCGCATGGCATCTGCCGCTGCCGCCGCTGCCGCGCTTGCGCGCCCACATGCGGCACGTGATCTCGCGGACCGCGTCATGGCATTGGCGCGGCGTGATATGGTGAGAGTTTCCTGATGCGCGCGCTACCTATCAATATTGGTGCTATTCATTTTGTCGGTATTGGCGGCATTGGCATGTCGGGCATTGCCGAAGTGCTGCACACGCTTGGCTACCAAGTGCAGGGCAGCGATATTGCTGAAGGCGGCAATATCGCGCGGCTACGCGCTGCTGGCATTCCCGTGATGATTGGCCATGACGCAGCCAATCTGGGAAATGCGCAGGTGATTGTGGTCTCCACCGCCGTGAAGCGTGATAACCCCGAAGTGGCGGCGGCGCGCCAGCGCCTGATCCCCATTGTCCGTCGCGCGGAAATGTTGGCGGAACTCATGCGCCTTAAATGGTCCATCGCCATTGGCGGGACGCATGGCAAGACCACGACTACAAGCCTTGTCGCCGCTGTGCTGGAAGCCGCGCGGCTTGATCCCACTGTCATTAATGGCGGCATTATCAATGCCTATGGCACCAATACGCGCATGGGCAGTGGCGAATGGATGGTGGTGGAAGCCGATGAAAGCGATGGGTCTTTCCTGAAATTGCCCGCCGTTGTCGCCGTGGTCACGAATATGGACCCGGAACATCTGGACCATTGGGGCACGGAAGATGCGATGAAGGAAGGCTATGCCCAATTCGTCGGCAATATTCCCTTCTACGGCTTTGCTGTGCTCTGCATTGACCATCCCGAAGTGCAGGCGATGATTCCGCGCCTTTCGGATCGGCGCATCGTGACTTACGGCTTTTCGCCGCAGGCGGATGTGCGCGCTGAACGCGTGATCACAGACCGCATGGGTGCGACTTTTGAAGTGACGGTGACGGACCGGTTGAGCGGGCGCGTGCGCAATATGAAGCCCTTCCGCCTGCCCATGCTGGGGCACCATAATGTGCAGAATGCTTTGGCGGCTGTGGCGATTGCCGCCGAAATGGATATTGATGAAGGCACCATCCGCACCGCGCTAGCCGGCTTCAAGGGTGTGAAGCGCCGCTTCACGCGCACCGGCGATGCGGGCGGCATTACGGTGATTGATGATTACGGCCATCACCCGGTGGAAATTGCTGCTGTTTTGAAAGCGGCGCGCCAGGCCGGCGCGCGGGATGTGATTGCGGTAGTGCAACCGCATCGATATTCGCGTCTGGCGTCCTTGTTTGAAGATTTCTGCGCCTGCATGAATGACGCGGGTACAGTGATTGTGGCCGATGTCTATGCGGCGGGCGAGCAGCCCATTGAAGGCGTGGATAAGGATGCGCTGGTGGAAGGGCTGCGCGCGCGCGGGCATCGTTCCGTGGTGCCCTTGCCTGGCCCCGATAGCCTGGCGGAAATGATCCACGCCATGGCGCGTTCGGGCGATTATGTTGTGTGCCTGGGTGCTGGTAGCATCACCAATTGGGCCCATGCCCTGCCGGGGCAATTGACTGAATTGCAATCACGCGCCCGCGGGCGCTTGGCGGGGGCGATGAAATGATGCCCCAGCCCATCAGCAATGCTGTGCTGCCACCCTTGCGCGGTCGCGTGGAAGCCAATGCGCCGCTTGGTCCGGCCACTTGGTTTCGTGTGGGCGGGGCAGCCGATGTGCTGGTGCGCCCGGCGGATCTGGATGATCTTTTGCTGCTGCTGCGCGATATGCCCGCCGATATCTCGCTGACAATCCTTGGTGCGGCTTCCAACATGATCATTCGCGATGGCGGCATTGCGGGTGTGGTGCTGCGCTTGGCGCGCGGCTTTGGTGATGTGGTGGTGGAAGACAATGGCATCATCGCCGGTGCCGCTGCTTTGGATGTGACGGTGGCAGAAACCGCCGCTGCTGCCGGCCTTGCAGGGCTTGAGTTTCTGGTTGGTATTCCAGGCAGTATTGGCGGCGCGGTGGCGATGAATGCCGGCGCATATGGCCGTGAAATCAAGGATGTTCTGGAATGGGCGGAAATTGCCACACCAGAAGGCTTGATGCGCCTGGATGCGGCGGCGCTGCATTTTGCTTATCGTCATGCGCAATTGCCGGTGCGCGGCGTTGTGGTGCGGGCAAAGTTGCGCGCAACACCGGGTGACAAGGCCGAAATCTCCGCCCGGCTTGCGGAAATTCGCGCTGCACGTGAAGCAACCCAGCCCGTGCGTGCGCGCACCGGCGGTTCTACTTTCAAAAACCCCCCCGGTGATCGCAAAGCCTGGGAATTGATTGATGCCGCCGGTTGCCGTGGCCTGCTGCGCGGTGCGGCACAGGTCAGCGAAAAACACTGCAATTTCCTGATCAATCTGGGTGGCGCCAGTGCTGCCGATATTGAAGCCCTGGGCGAAGATGTGCGCGCACGCGTGCTGGCCCATTCCGGCATTGCCCTTGAATGGGAAATCCGCCGCATCGGAAGGGCGCAGCCATGACCAAGCATGTGGCAGTGCTCTATGGCGGGCGTTCGGCGGAACGCGAAGTTTCGCTCTCCTCTGGCAAGCAAGTGATTGCGGCGCTGCGCGAAGCGGGCTTTGCCGTCACACCCATTGATGTTGGTGATGATCTTGCTGCGGTGATCCGTGCATTGAGCGAGCCGCGCCCCGATGTTGTCTTCAACGCGCTGCATGGGCGTTTTGGTGAAGATGGCTGCGTGCAAGGCGTGTTGGATTGGCTTGGCCTGCCCTATACGCATTCCGGTCTGCGCGCTTCGGCGATGGCGATGGATAAGGCAGCGGCCAAGGCGATTTTTCGTGCCGCTGGCCTGCCCGTTGCGGATGATCGCGTGGTGACGCGTGCGGCATTGGAAGCGGCTGACCCGCTGCCGCGCCCCTTTGTGGTGAAGCCGGTGAATGAAGGTTCATCCGTTGGTGTCACCATCCTGCATGAAGGTGATAACCGCCGCGCTGCCATTGCGCGTGGCTGGACGCATGGCGATGCCATTATGGTGGAAAGCTTCATCCCTGGCCGGGAATTGACGGTTGGCGTGATGGGGGATCGCGCCCTGGCAGTGACGGATATTCTGGCTGATGCCGGGCAATTCTACGATTACGAAAGCAAATATGCCTCAGGCGGTTCGCGCCATATTCTGCCCGCGCGAATGGCACCTGAAAGCTACGCACAAGCCATGGATATCGCGCTGCGTGCGCACCAGGCTTTGGGCTGCCGCGGCGCTTCCCGCGCTGATTTGCGCTATGATGATACGCAAGGTGAACCTGGGCGCTTGGTATTGCTGGAAGTGAATACCCAGCCCGGCCTGACGCCAACATCGCTATTGCCCGAACAGGCGGCGCATTGCGGCATGTCCTTCCCCGCGCTTTGCGCCTGGATGGTGGAGCAAGCTCACCATGGCGCGTGAAAGGCTGCTCACCACCTCCGCCAAGAAGAAGGAGCAGGGCCGCCCTTCTGCGGCACATCTTTGGCTGCGCCGGTCACGTCGCTTCGTGGGGCCAGCATTATTCGGTTCAGCGATACTGATGGGCTTTGGTCTTATCGCCTATGGCATCGCGGCGGTGGATCCCGCCAGTCAGGCACGGCGGATGCTGGATACAGTTGCCGTTTTCGGTTCGGATCGCAGCATGACGGTGCAGGCGGTGATTGTGGATGGCCGCCAGAACACGCCTTTGCCGTTGATCCGTGAAGCACTTGGTGTTTCCCGCGGGGATGCGATGCTGGGCTTTTCCCCTGAAGCGGCGCGGCAAAGGCTGGAATCAATCCCCTGGGTCGCGCAGGCGCATGTTGAACGGCATTTGCCCGCCACCATCGTGGTGCGCCTGGAAGAACGCCGCCCCTTCGCCATTTGGCAGAATCAGGGCCGTTTCGTGATTGTTGATCGCCAAGGCAAGACAGTGGCTACTGATGGGCTGGATCAATTTGGCCCGCTGCCATTGATTGTTGGCCCCGGTGCTGATCAGGCTGCTGCTGCGCTGTATGATCTTCTGGCGGCAGAAACTGAAGTGGCGGAACGCGTGCAGGCCATGGTGCGCGTGGGCGAAAGGCGCTGGAATCTGCGCCTGCATAGCGGTGCAGATGTATTGCTGCCTGAAGCTGCGGAAGCCGCTGCCATCAAGCGCCTGGCGGAATTGCAGCAGGAAGCAAAGCTGTTGGACCGCCCCCTTGCCGCGATTGATCTGCGCCTGCCCGATAGGCTTGTGGTGCGCGCCAATCGTGAAACGCCCGAAACACCACCAGCGCGCCCGACAGCGCGGAGGGAACGCGGATGAACCAGCTTACCCGCTTGCCCACCGCCTTTGAAC
>Ga0255132_1000788_pt1 | contig 12323 bp, 9 predicted proteins | sample Law_Law_RepA_8d_FD_188551 | JGI IMG/M metagenome (GOLD analysis project Ga0255132, IMG submission 188551) | Freshwater microbial communities from St. Lawrence River, New York, United States - Law_Law_RepA_8d | ecosystem: Environmental > Aquatic > Freshwater > River | place: USA: New York...
TCCTACGACGGCGAGGAAGTGGAGTTGGCCCAGGCCATCGCACTCCAGTGTCTATCCGTGGAACGCGCAGATTCCTACAAGACTTGGATGGAAGTCGGCTGGTGTCTGTCCAACATCGAGCCGAGTGAGGAGATGTTTGCGACCTGGAAGGAGTTCTCAGAGAAGTCTTCCAAGTCGGCCGGCACCGATTGGACGAAGCTGGCAGCCGACTGGGCGCGCGGATTCGCTCGCAACACGGCCGGTGCGAAGCTCACTCTGAAGAGCTTGCACTACTGGGCGCGCCAGGACAACCCAGAGGCATACAAGGCGCTCGTGGAAGAGGATCATATCCGTTTCGTCCAGTATCGCGTGGACGATACGCACTTCCACATCGCTCGCCTACTCCAGCGCGTCTATAAGGGCAAGTTCTGCGCGTCCGTGGAGTCAAAGCGCACCGAGTGGTATGTCTTCGATGAGCGCATTCACTCGTGGCGTCACACGAACCAGGGTATGGAGTTACAGGAGAAGCTGAGCACGGAGATGGCCGACCTCGTGGTTCGTGCTAGGATGCGCCTCAAGAAGAAGGGGTGGGACGCCCACTGTGCGACCAACAATCTGGCGACCGAGAATGCGATTCCCGATGAGGACTGGTACAAGAAGTGGTCGCTGTCTCCTGATGGCGAGCGTTTCCTGGGCTTGAACAAGGTGGAGAAGCACCTGTACCAGCAGGACTTCAAGGGCGGCATCATGCGCGCGGCCACTGAGCTGTTTCATGAGGAGGATTTCGCGAATAAGCTCAACGTGAATCCGAATCTCTTCGTATGTGCGAATGGCGTCCTGGATCTTCGGTGCCAGGTGAAGGACCCTGCCACGGGACTCCTGAAGAACAAGGTCATATTCCGCGAGGGCCGGCCGGACGACTACATGAGCCAGCTGGGTGGCCGGATTTATCCGATCTGCGACGCCTTTGACTACGTGCCCTATAACCCCGATGATCCGAAGCTGAAGGAGCTGATGGATTTCCTGAAGATGATCTTCCTGGAGCCGGACTTGCTCTCCTACATGATCCGCCTCATGGCAAGTTGTCTGGAGGGCAATAACCGTGAGCAGTGCTACTACACCTTCATTGGCTGTGGTGGTAATGGCAAGTCCAAGATCGTGGATCTCATGCGCTACACCTTTGGTGAGTACTGCTCGTCTCTCCAGGCCACTGCGCTCACCCGTAAGCGCCCTGACTCTGGTGCGGCGAATCCGGACATCATCTCCATCAAGAACAAGCGCTTCATTTATCTCCAGGAGCCCGATGACAGTGAGCCTCTGAACACGTCCAGGATGAAGCAGTTCAGTGGTGAGGACGTGGTAGAGGCCCGCGGTCTCTTCGAGGACCAACAGCGTTTCCGCATCTCGGGCAAGCTGTTTATGATGTGTAACAAGCATCCGCCGGTTCACTCCATGGACCGTGGCACCTGGCGCCGTATTCGCGCCATTCCCTTTAACTCCAAGTTCGTGGATGAGTCGGATCCGGAGCTGAAGAAGGGGGCGGCGAATGTGTTTCTGAGGGACAATGATTTGGACGTTAAGTTGCTGGAGTGGCGCCAAGTGTGGCTGGGTCTTCTGGTACACGTGTACGAGACGGAGTATTTGGTGAAGGGTATGGAACCTGTGCCAAAGGTGGTGACGGAGGAGAGTAATCGCTACAAGGAGACCTTTGACCAGTATGGCAAGTTCAAGGCCGAGCGGATGGTGGATTTCCGCGACGTGCGTGCGAAGCTGGTGGAGTATGGGAATGAGGAGGCGACCCTGAAAGATATCATGACGGCCTATACGGGCTGGGTTCGTAGTAATGACGGGACCTTGAGTGGTAAGAAGCTTACCAAACAAGATATACAGAAGCGGTTGGAGGATGATTTCGGGAGTGCGCCGGCGGGCATCTTCAAGCGGTGTGCGGTCTTCTTTGACGACGAGGCGAAGGCCGAGTTTGAGAAAGAGAGGATGCCTGAGGCTATATAGCCCGAGGCTATACAGCCCGAGGCTTGAGGCCTGAAGCCCAGAACCCAATCACATGAATTTCACCATAATCACTACCACGGGTATGAGTGCGAGAGAGAGTAAGAGACATATTTGTATCGCTTTTATAAAACCAGAATAGGCATATACATACCCATAAACGGCGCTCAGTAAGATTGCATACGCGATGAAGAAAAACAGCAATACATATTCTTGGAGGGTTTGTTGCCTACTTTTTCCACCCGTCTGTTGAGAACGAAACTCCTCCTCTTGGAAAAGACGATCATACATCTTCCGTTTTTCTTTAAAATCATTCTTCTGATTTCTTATAATCGCATCTTCCTCCTTGCTTGACATAAAAGTATCATACGAGTCTGAAATATTGAATTTCAGAGTCGTAATCTCATCTATAATAGCGCCCACGCGCCCTCGGAAATCTTTTAAACTCACCGCCATTCTAATTACCGTCAAATCTTAAAGTTAAATGGGGTTCGCAGAAGCAGGTGTGGACATCTCGGCTGTTCCGTCAGCGCTTGATTCACATGTTTCAGGAGGTGTGTTATTAAGTGACGAATCAAGGCCCAGATATCTTCTGTTCCAGTAGCGTTTGTCGCGGTAACTGGTCGTATACATATAACGATTCCAGAAGATACATATGAGTACAACCGTAAGAATGACAATAATGTAATAATAAGTGGAACTAGGCAGTAAGCCTTTGCGCCAGATATACACCAGTATAATGAACGCCACAAGATATATGAACACACACTGTAAAAAGAAGAGGGTATCGAATTTGTTCTGGGCTTGCCATTCATTAATTTCTCCCTGTCGGGCATATGTTTCGGAGGTGCCGTTATCGAACATCTTGTTTTGTACGGTTAGATCAACCGCGGCATCTGAGATCGTCTTATTACGACTCAGATACATGCCGTAGATGAGTGCCTGGTTGCTATTCGTGTTTGCCAGATTCAAGGAACTCGTTAAATTGTCGTTCTCAGTAGTACGTATCTGATTCTGAATACCTGTAGCGTCAATACTCGTAGCCAAGTTCTGACTCAGTAACGCATCCGTGGCGGGGAATACAAAGTCTGTCGACGGCATTTAATATTACCTTGGAATAAATTCTTAGCGTCAAAATGGCAAAATTAAGAACTGGTGTTCTTAAGTTTGGCATTTGCGTGACCGGCCGTACTTCACATTACGACTGATTTATCTGAACAATCACGGCCACCGCCAAGATATTCAAAAAGGCGTATAAGCCCAGCAAGATGTTTGCGTAGCGATTCTTCTCTAAATTATAGTCCATCACACCTTGGCGGAAATCGCGCTCGGTAATATATTTTTGTACATTCGCAGCGGAGTCGTTGAGTATAGTGAGTTTACTCGTCAGATCCTTATTGCTTCCGAGGATCGTGTCGCTGTTTACTGCATTCTGTATGATTGCCTGAACGTCGCTGTAGTATTCGCTTATTTTTCCAAGGAGCAGGCGCATGTCCACCATGCGTGTATTCAAGCAGGCCATGTGATATACCAGGCAGCGTAAATAGTCTGATTGACTCAAAGGATTTGCGCTAGTGTACTGATTCGGACCGGAACCCTGTCCCGCGAAAAGTTTGGAGAGTGTGGAATTCGTTGTCAGGTTGGGCGGAGAATAAGGCTGTGTTGTATATATCTCAAAATATTTCTTCAAGAGCCAGTTGTAGCGTGAGCGATAATAGCAGTACTCGGCCAACCATGCTCCAAAGAAGCGAAGGTTGCGCGACTCCAAGGTCGTTCTGCGCGCCTCCTGCTCTTGGGTGATTGTTATTGTCGTCGTACCCCCAGCAGTAGTTGAAGTAGCTCCAGGAGTATAACTAGCGATACTTTGTAAATACATCAGGGATTCCGTATCGGCAGGGGGTAGTGCTAGTCTAGGGTCAAAATCGTTCGGGTTATATACTTCCTTTTGGCTCAATAATAAGCCGTTCGTAATAAGAGTTCCTAGAATACTTACAGTCGAAGATCCATTATTCAAGGCGGCTCTGTCGGAGGTTGCCCATAACATTTCGCCTGTCAACTTAGGATTTGAGGTCGTACTGAATGTATAAGGAGTAGAACCAAGTTTCGGCACAAAATAATTGTCAACAATCGATTGGTATGAGCTGGAAGAAGTTCCTTGGGCTACCCCTACGGATAATAGAACATTGCCCAGCTTTCTAAAATTGCCACTCGCACTCGCTACGCCTCCACCTGAGAGAAACTGCTCGAGGGTAAATGTGGATGTCATAGAAGGATTGAGTAAAATGTTGGCATCTAGCTGTGTTTGGCTCAACTGGCTTATTGCTGAGGAAAATGTATTGAGTACTCCACCGGCCGCGATAAGAGGTATTGCCGTGGCATCGGAAGCAGCAGTATCAAACCAGAGGGTCGGAAAAGTGGTTCTGTTCAGCTTTTCGCATTGATCCACGGTACTTTTATTTTCTACTGCCGGCATTCTATCATTTAGTCTAGATTAAATCCATCCGCGAGTAAAAGCCACAGCTGCACATAGGAAACCCACAATTAGACCGCCGATCAGGTAAGAAGAGTAATAGCTTGGCGTATGTCCAAAGTATGAGTACATGTCTATGAAAAATTGTAGAGGGAAACTAATATTTACTCTTATACCACTTACATGTAGGATGAGTAAAATGGATACCAGCATAATGAACATAGATACGCCGAAGAGGACAAATAAAGATATCTCTTTCATGGGGCGAAACATCGGGAACCATCCTTGGTAATAACTCACACGTTCTACGTCGCTAGTAATTCCCTCATAGCGGGCCTTGGCTTCATCGTGCTCTTTTTCGAGTTGCTTCAACTCCTGCGTATCGGGAGAATTTGCCTCGGAAAGACAGTTGGACACGAGTTGAAGAACCGGGATCTGGGTATTTTGGACACTTGATAAATAGGTATCTATGGCCGAATAACCGGGAGCAGATGAGGCATCTTGATCGGCGATGTTTTCCATAGGAACTTTCAGCAATTCCAGATTGACTTTTAAATTCGTATTTTGTGTGCCCTGGAGATTGAAGGTTTTCAAAAAATTCGCCCTTGAGCCGGCCACTCTCGCGTGACTTAGAATATCTGTACATGTCATGGGCACCTGATTCGGGTCGCCGTACCCCGTTGTAAAATGGGTGTTTGTATTCACCGATGCTTTTGTGCCGTCTTTAAACGTTATCTGCGACATCTACTAAGGAACACAGACACGATATAAGATACATTCTCCTGCTGTGGGACTGGCACGAGTAATCTTGACGATTTCGCCAGGCATGAGGCCAATCAGTCGGGCGATGGGGTCTTCGTGGAAACGGATGAGAGGGAGCTGGGACTTCTTGGCGAAGATGGACTTCAAGAGTGCCTCCTCGTCCTTTGCGGGTACGCGCTCGTGCTTGGGTACAAGTATATGCTTGAGGGGATTGTTGATAATGGCGGCGGCCTGGAAGAACCGGACTTTCGTCTTGTGTACGGAGTGAGAGAGGAAGGCCATGGAGTGGAAGTTGGAGCCGATGGGCTCCATGGTTACAATGATCACCTCAGTGGACTCGGGGTCAAAGGTGCCCTCCTCGGTGCTGATGATCTTGAGGGTGAAGGCATTCAGCTTTTGCTTGATTTTGCCGATGGTGTAGACCACGAGGCACTTGCGGTGTTTGTGTTCGTCGTCGGGAACCTTGCGATTCAATTCCATCTGGAGTGCCGGGGGAGCGCCGGCAATGGGGCCGGCCTTTACCATCTCGGCGATCTCCTTGGGACTGAATTTGCTGAAGGGGGCAATGTCATAGCCCTCTTGTTCTAGGTGTTCTAGGAGTGTCTTACGGCTACGATAGAGTGTGTCAACTATCTCGTAGCTCATTGGGACTTGTCTAATTATTTGATGATACATTCAATTTTAGACCTTCGGTCCTAGCCTATCCGATTCACTACAATACGCGTGGCGGGTGTTATATTGCCGCCTGCTACGGTCATTGGTCCCCTCCTCGGAGATTCGGCACGATGGCGAGGAGTCGTATGTCTTCTGGAGCTGCCGCCACCGCCGCCCATGACGGGATGTCCCCTCGTAGCCTCCTGTAAATCTTCTTGGTAGCCGCCTTCGTACATCGCACGCGGACCTGTATCTACCGTAATTACTTGCGCACCCCCAACAGGAGAAGCATACATCATGGGGGCGGGAGTCATATATTGTGTGCCCCCTTGCTGCATGCCTTGCTGCGCCATTTGTTGTCTCGCAGCCGCCACCCCGCGATTGAAGGCTTCTTGATCCGAAGGAGGAGGAGCAAAAGGGGGTGGTTGTAATTGTACCATAGGCTGGGGTTGTTGGATAATCGGCTGTTGGACTAGGAACGAAGGTGACTCTTGTTGTTGCTGGACTAGCACGGGCTGTTGCACAACTACAGGAGCAGGAGCCATGGCCTGCGCAGCCACAAAGTCTGCGTTTCTCTGCGCAGCCATTTCCGTAGATGTTCGCGGTGCATATGCCTCCTCCGCAGCCTCTTCTGCTGCCTCGGCAGCCGCCTGGGCCGCCTCGGCCTCGGCCGCGCACACCGAGTGCGCCCAGCTGTTCCTCGCTCGGCAGGACTTCCACTACACCCTCCCTATACGGAGGCACTCTCGTCTCAGGCAAAACAATCTCAGGCAGAGGCTTAGCCAGCACATTTTTCACCGAATTGACCCCAGGCATGCTGTACTCAGGCTCCTTCAATCCAGAAATCGCCTCGCCCGTCAGAATACGCATACCCATATTCATATACGTCTGTAACTCCTCGGCCAACAGCTTCGTCGCATACGGCATCTCCACGATATCCGTCGTCACCAGGCTACGCGTCGGCGTCGGCAGAAGCTCCATGTTCTGCCCCGTGGTGCCCATGAAGCGAACCGGCCCGTCGCACAGCGGACACACGAACAAGTTCTGGCGCTTGTTAAAAATCGGCACGGTTCCACACCCATTACACAACCGTATTTCCGCCAAGTCGGCCCTCTCCATAAGACTTTCGCGCAAGAATCGCGATATGCCGTGCCCAGCCAGCGTATCGCGCTCCATCTCGCCAATACGAAGACCGCCCTGTGCTCCGCGTCCCCCCGTCGGTTGCCGTGTCCTCTGCTCCCTCCGCCCCTCGGCGCGCGCATTCCACTTATCTTCCACCATGTGCTTCAGGCGCATGGCGAACACCGGCCCACTGAAAATCGTCGTCGGCATCTGTACACCCGATGCGCCGTCGTACATGATCTGATTGCCCGCCTTCTCCAGTCCAAACTGCCCCTCTAACACCCTGCCAATAGCCTCTGGAGCCGACGAGTCACTCATGAAAATCGTGGCGTCGCCAATCATCGTGTTCTTATAGCAGACCTCACCGAAAATCATCTCCATCAGCTGAGCCACCGTCATACGACTCGGAATACAGTGAGGATTCACCAACATATCGGGTACAAGTCCATCAGCCGTGCGAGGCAAGTCATGGGCGCGGAAGCGCATTCCAATCGTGCCTTTTTGTCCGTGGCGCGTACTAAACTTATCGCCCAGCTCTGGTGTTCTGTCCTGGGTAATGCGCACCTTTACGAGAAGCATGCCCATATTATTCACCGTGACTACCACCGACTCCACGCGACCGGACGTCCATACTTGCGCCGTCAAGGAAGAATCCTGGATCTTGCCCGACTTGTCCTGGATATAGCGCCCCACGAGCACCGTCTCCTCATCCACCAGCTCTCCCACCTTGATAATACCGCGCTCGTCCAGCTTCTTATAGTCGCGCCCAGGCTTGAGGTCTGTCCAGTGCTGTACGCGCAGAGGATTCGCGATGGTGGCGCGCGTATCCGTGGCCCTGTCATACTCCTCAAAGGCCTCATACGAGCGGTAGTTGATGTTGCGGAACATTCCACGCTGGAAGCTGTCCTCATTGAACACAATACCGTCGTCCTGGTTATAGCCCTGGAAGGGCATAATCGCCATAATAAGATTGTGTCCATAAGGCATCTGGCCTTCGCCCAGTACATCATACGCCAGCGTGCGCACCAGGGGCGCCTCGCCATAGCACATGATATTCGCAGAATTGTCGTAGCGATTCTGGAAATTCGTCGCATACATGGCCAGACCCTGTTTGGATTGGGAGCAAGAGAGTTGGTTACGAGGGGACTGGTTGAAATTGGCGAAGGGAATCATACCATTCACGACGGACACGATGGTACACGGATGGACTTCCATGTGCGAGGCGTCCTTCGTCAGATGCTCCGGGAAATTCACGATGAATGCCTCGTTCTGCTCATAGGGGTCCACGTATTCTATGTATCCGCAATGAGGCGTCAGCAATTCCTTGTACTTTGTAAAAGGGAGTTGGCCGGGGGTTTCGGCGAAGGGATCCACGACGATGGAAGTGCTGAGGCCGTGGGCGGCCGTGGGCGCATAATCGCCGAGCACCAGGTCGCGCCAGGACTTTGCTGCCTGGAGGGCTTCTTTGGGCATGACACCGCCCTCCAAGTGGATGAGGGGGCGCGTGGGACGGCCCTCGTCCATGAAAATGAGCACCTTGCGATTGCGAATCGAAAATGAGATGCTCGCGAAGGCGGGCAGACACCCTGTCCATTTCATGCGCTTCAGGACGTCCGTCAAGTCAAACGGCGACAGAGTGTAGCCGACAATGCCGTTGTTCAAGAAGACGGGCACAGCGGTGCGCATGAGGTCGTTGCGCATTTCCGAGCAGGGTATGACCCAGCCTCGGCCGAGCATGAGCGCAAGTACAGGAGCCGGGTCGCAGGCGATAGAGATCATCGTCATCATGGACAGGTTCTTCGTAATGCCGATGCTTGATCCTCCAGGTGTCTCATTCGTACAGAAAAAGCCGTATTGACTCGTGTGGAGCTGGCGCGGGCGCGTGAGCTTCATGCCGGTGTCAAAGTTGAGCACGACACGACGTGTGTGGCTCATGAAATCCAGGTAGGAGATGCGAGAGAGAGACTGGAGAGCACCGGTCTTCTCGTCGCTGTGGCCGAGCGCACCGCCACCTCCTGAGCCTCCAGTGACCCAGCGCCCCTTGAATCCGGTCATAATTCCTGCGGTAATGGTGACACCTTCCTGTCTCCCTTTTTCATTGCGTCCAGGATACACGAACAGCTTGGGGATATTGCCTTCGCTGAATATATTGGCGAATCGGAGACCCCTGTATATATCCACGTTATAGGCGTATTCGCTGTCGACGGCGAGTCGGACGGCCTTCTTCCAGTTGGAGTATGCGTTGGAGAACAACATGCGGATGAGGTGGCCACTGGTGAGGGCGCGCTGGTTGCGCGTGTCGTCCCTGTCGGCGTTCGGGTCAATGCCGAGATGGACGCGCATGAAACGGCGCACACAGTCGGCGAGGAAGTGGACGCGACTTCCGCCCTGTTTGTCGGAGATGTGGATGAATGTCTGGTTGAAGAGGATGTCGTAGACGTGCTCTTCGCTGAAGCCTTTGGTCATGGCCTTGATGAACTGTACGCTGGAATAGGTATCTGTAAAAGGGAAGGCCTCGGCGATGCTGGCGAGGAGGTGGGGGACCACGAGCTTGGCCTCGGCGGATTCCAGGTCGGGGTAGAGTAGCCGGAGGATATCTTCGTCGGACTGCACACCCATTGCGCGGAAGAGCATGAAGACCGGGAGGGGTTTGCGCACATAGGGGAGACTCACTACGAGAGTGTCGGTGGCGCGGACCCAGTTGAAGGTGACGACCTTGACTTGGCGTGTCTCGGAAGACAGGCAGGTGATGTTGCCGTAGGTCTCCACCTTGTCATTATTCGGTTGCTTCTGGACATAGAGGGTGTTGAAGGCCTGCTCTTGCCGGGTAATGAGAACCTTCTCGGCTCCTTCCACGATGAAATATCCGCCCTGGTCTTGGGGGCATTCGCCGGCCTCTTTGAGGAAGGAGCCTGGCTTGCCGTGGAGAACGCAGTTGCGACTGTGTAAAAGGATTGGGAGCTGGAACAAGGGCATGCGCTTGAATTCCAGGACGATTGGTTGGGGTCCTTCTGCGGCTGCGGCTGCAGGCTGATCCGGGAGAGTGATGGTCAGCTCTACGCGAATGGTGGCGTATACGGTGGAAGCATACGTGAGATTACGGAGCCTCGCCTCATTCGGAAAAAGAATACGCACTTCCTTGCCTTTTTGGAGCGCGATGGTGGGTGCGCCGATTTCTATTTCCTCGCCTGTGCGACCACCGATGAAGATTTCTACGCGATACATGTAAGTACCTGTGGTGGGATTCAGTTCTTTGAGGAGGAGGATGGGGTTATTGGATTTGAGAATGGCGGGGATATCTTGGGCTACGAACTGATCGAAGGAATCAATGTGGTGCCGTGTAAAAGGGTAGTCTGTTGTCTTGAAGTAGGTGTCGAGGAGTTTTCTGGAGAGGAGTGTATTCGGATTGGCCGAGTGGAGTTTTAGCTCGGACGTTTTGGGCAAGGGCTGGGCGGCCGCGGCAGCCATGAAGGGGCCATAATTCAGCCCAGATGCTCTTGGACCTGCTGGTCTTATCGCAGGGATCTGGGGGGCTCCTGGGATAGGAGCTCCATAACCCATATTTGGCGAGTTAAGTTCGGGTAAAGGTTGCCGTTGATCAGCGGCTGGAATAAAAGGAGGACTTGGTGGCGCCTGTTCGGGTGCCGGGACATTAGATGTAGACATTCTAAATCTAAAGTTCCGAGTGGTTTTCTTATCAGCGCAAAAGCGGGCCCTTAGACAAGTTTGCTTGCGGGACTTGCCTGCATAGAGTGTACAATGTTTGTTGAAGGTATATGAGGGCTGTGGAATTCAGGGCGAGGGCTATCAAAACCTGGGACGCCCTTGTATAACATCTGTACATCATTGCCGATGGTGGCAGGGGCTGCCGCGGGGAAGGGGCGACTGAATACCTCGGCCACATTGCTCAGTGTGACGTCGAGCATACCAGCACCACCCTTTTGGACCTTGCCCTTGCGTCTCGTGGCTCTCTTTCCCTTGGAGCCACCGACGAGATTGGATCCCATGCGCGCAGCCGGAGAAGGGAAATTCGTCACGCCCGCCGCCTCTCCTAAGGTGGAGCTTACATTGGCAAAGCCGAATCCGCCTGTCAAATAAGCAGGGAAACTGCCGTAAGGCGTAGGAGCTCCCGCCTGGAGCTCGTAGTGTAGGGGCGCTGCCCCGCCGGATTGGCGGGAGGCCTTTAGGCTCTGTATATAGGCCTTGGCGTCCTTCGGGTTAATGTTCTTGTGGAAGACCTTCTTGTACTCCTTCTGGAATTCGGGCACACTCATCTTTCCCGCACAACCCTTGATATGTTCGAGAGCCTTGCGAAGTCCACCTAGACTGAGGGGTTTTGACACCTTCTTCGTGGTTCTCTGCTTGGCCATGCTACACTATCTATATATTTTTTCATACACTGGATGATTTGTATCCAAGCCCGGGGATAATGGGCGACTTGTTTCTAGAGTTATTCGTGGGAGATAGGATCGACTTTGTGTTTTCGATTGCCGTATTTACCAGAGATGTTAAAGGGTTGGTTGCTGATTTGGCGGAAGGCATATTTGTGACGGAGGTATTTATGGAATTACTTATTTGATCGGCGATGGATGGGCCGTTGCTGGAACCTGAAAAAATCTGCTGAAGCGCCCCTATGACAAAGAGGAGTGCGAGGAAGATTAGAATCCACGGCGCAGATGCGGCCAGACCCATTTGCCAGGTACTTAGGCGATACTCGGATCCAAACATGGTTGTGTGATTGTAGACGGCAATACAGAGTGCGAACACACTCGCGCCCACAAGGATTGTTGTACCGAATCGGGGGATAATGAGGAATATGAAAAATGCCGCCAATAAAACAACTATGACTCCTGGCAAGAATAGCTCCATCTTCTGCTAATGTATTGTTAAATTTTGTCCATCAAATCAACATGGGTTAGGAATTGTTTGCGACAACAGGGGCGCTTGAGGCCGAGGGAGGTCATGATGGTTAGTTCGGGAGTCTGGGGAATCTGACTGCCGTCCATGTAGAAACGCTCCTCGGAACTGCCACGAATCTTCTTGACTTGTTGTTTGTATTTGTTCCACTTGTCGGCGATGACGTTGTTACAGCTGAAACACCGGATGGGAATGATCATTCGGACTTTCTTCTGGAGATATGTAGGAAATCAATTTTATAGCCCCGGACGGCTGGATATCTGCGTTCATAGGTTGTGTAAAAGAAGGTTATGCTTGTCCAGAAACAAAATGACTTCTGTTCTGACTGGCGGTGGTTTGAACTATCAGCGCGGGAATCCTCTTGGACGTGAAGTCCGGCTGTTACAGAGTGAGTTGGCGGAGTTAAAGAAGG
>Ga0255132_1000794_pt1 | contig 12282 bp, 17 predicted proteins | sample Law_Law_RepA_8d_FD_188551 | JGI IMG/M metagenome (GOLD analysis project Ga0255132, IMG submission 188551) | Freshwater microbial communities from St. Lawrence River, New York, United States - Law_Law_RepA_8d | ecosystem: Environmental > Aquatic > Freshwater > River | place: USA: New York...
GCCAGACATATACCCAAAGTTCTCCGGCGTGCCGAGGATGAGGCCCTGCGCCGCCAGCACGTCTTCGGCGCTGGTCAGCAGCGCTTCGCGCACCACGACTTCGATATCGCCGCAGTCCGGATCCCGCGCCCCCGTCAGCACGGCCTCAAGCATGCGGCGCGTGGTGCCGGTCTGGCTGTGATAAACAACGAGCAGGCGCTTGGTCGACATGGCCCGATTATGGCCCGGTTATGGGAGATCTGCGCGGATGCCACGCCGGGTATCGCGAGGCGCATGCCGCTCGCTACACTCGCCGCAACTTCACGTCGGAAAGGCTAGCCATGGATCGCGCCAAACAGCTGCATCGAGTGCCCGTGACCGGCGGTGATTACACCGTCGCCGAGTGGGCGGGTCAGGACTCGCCCTTGCTGGCGATTCACGGGATTACCGCTTCGCATATGGCCTGGCCGGCGGTGCTGGGCCACCTTGCTCGCGACTATCGCGTACTGGCGCCGGATCTTCGCGGGCGCGGCGCGAGCAGCGAACTGCCGGCGCCTTACGGCTTCGCCACGCATGTGGAAGATTTACGCGCCACGCTGGATTACTTCGGGATTGCGCGGGCGGTGCTCTGCGGACACTCGCTGGGTGCCTATATTTCGCTGGCGTTCGCCGAACGCTATCCCGAGCGCGTGCGCGGGCTGGTGCTGGTCGACGGCGGCATCGCGCTGCCGCGACGCACGGAGGTGAGCCCCGAGCAAATGATTAAAGCGGTGCTGGGGCCGGCGCTCGCGCGGCTCGAAATGCGTTTTGCCGACAATACCGCCTATCACGATTTCTGGCGCGCGCACCCTGCATTTCAGGATGCCGGGGCCTGGAATCCGGAGGCGCAGGCCTATGTCGACTACGACCTCATCGGCGCGCCGCCGGCCATGCGCTCGAGAGTGAACGCCGCAGCGGTCGGCGTGGATGCGCACGAACTGCTGGCGCCAGATTTGGTGACCTTGATCGACCGTATCAGCGCGCCGATGCTGCTGCTCACCGCTCCACGCGGCCTGCTCAATCAGCCGCAGCCGCTGATGCCGCTCGCTGCGGTGGCCGACAAGTGCGCGCGGCTGCCGCATCTCACTCACCTCGAAATTGCGGATACCAACCACTACACCATCGTGACCGGCAGCGGTCGCGCGCCGGTGGCCGCCGCCATCGATGACTTCATCGCCAGCCGGTGCGTGCCATGAACCGGCGCCTGTTCTCGATGATCGGCACGCCGATTCTGGCGCTCATCGCCGCCTCCATTTACACCGAGTGGCGCGCCGGCAAAACGGCGCTGGAAGTTGAGCAGTTCTGCAAAGCCTTTACACCGGGCCTGACGGCGCAGGAGTTCGCCAAAATTGCGCTGGCACACGGCTACACGGTGAACGACCTCGGGGCCGGCGCACCCAACTTGATGGCGTCCAAAGTGGCCTACACCTTCCGCCGCGAAGTGTATGGCTGCGTGGCCGAGCGCGATGCGAAAGGCATGATTACCGGCACCCACCCCGAGCACAGCTTTGTGGAGGAATAGCCATGTACCTCCCGAATCATTTTGCCGCTCCCGATGAAGCCGCACGGCGCTTCATGCAGGCGCATCCGTTTGTCCTGTTGATTACGGCGACGGGCGATGCGCCCGGGGTCAGTCACGTGCCGATGCTCGTGCGGGACGAGGGCCAGCGTCTGGAGTTCCATTTGGCGCGGGCCAATCCGCAGGCGGCCGTGCTGGCGAACGGGGTTCACGCGACCGCTGTTTTTCACGGCCCCCACGCCTATGTCTCGCCGCGCTGGTATGCGGCGCCCAACGTGCCGACCTGGAATTTCGCCACCGTGCACGTGCGGGGCACGGTGCATGCGCTGGACGAGGCCGGCACGGCGGCCACCGTCGCCGCCTTCTCGCGCGAATACGAAGGCCCGGACGGTTTAGGCGAATTTGAACAGTCCGCCGCCTACGCCGCGCTGCTGAAGGGCATCGTGGGATTTGAGCTGCGGGTCGAATCCTGCGTGGGCAAGTTCAAGCTGAGCCAGAACCGCACGGAGGCCGATCGCGAACAGGTCGCCCGCATGCTGGCCGCCGATCCGCGCAGCGAAGCGCAGGAGACGGCCGCAATGATGCAGGCGCTGCAAGCGCGCGCCGGATAGGCAGCAAGCGATCATGCCGTTATCTTTAGGCCTGCAACCCGACTCACGATCTTTTAAGCGAAGCCCTTCATGCAGCAGCAAGCCATCGATCTCGTCACGCGCTATTACGCCACGTTCAACGCCGGCGACATGGCGAGCTTCCTCGAACTCCTGACGGACGACGTCGCCCACGACATCAATCAGGGCAAACGCGAAACCGGCAAAGCGGCCTTCGCCGTTTTCATGCAGCACATGAATCGCTGCTATCGCGAGGAACTGGTGGACCTGTGCGTGATGGCGAATGCCGACGGTACCCGCGCCGCGGCCGAGTTCACCGTGCTGGGCACCTATCTCGACAGCGACGAAGGGCTGCCGCCGGCGAGCGGACAAACCTATCGCTTACCGGCCGGGGCATTTTTTGAGCTGCGCGACGGGCGCGTTGCACGCATCAGCAACTACTACAACCTGCCCGACTGGATTGCGCAGGTCGGCGGCTGAAATGAACAGCGACATCACCATTCGCGTCTTGACGGGGAATGACCCCGCACTGCGCGAGGTGGTGTCAGACCTCGCCCGCTTACGCATCGAAATCTTTCGCGACTTCCCCTATCTCTACGACGGCACGCTCGCTTACGAAGAGCGCTACATCAGCACCTACCTGGAATGCGCGGAAAGCCTGTTCGTCATCGCGCTGGACGGCGAGCGCGTGGTGGGCGTGGCCACCGCGCTGCCGCTCGGCGAGGAAACCGACGAATTCAAACAACCCTTTATCGAGGCCGGCATCGACCCGGAAAAGGTGTTTTACTGCGGCGAATCCGTGCTGCTGGCGGCCTACCGGGGGCGCGGCATTTACCGCCGCTTTCTGGAGGAGCGCGAAACCTACGCGCGGCGCCTCGGGCGCTTTGACCGCATCAGCATGTGCGCGGTGGTGCGGCCAGACGACCACCCGCGACGACCCCCGGGCTACGTGTCGCTAGACGCGGTCTGGGATCATTTTGGGTATCAACCACGACCGGATTTGGTCGCGAGCTTCGCGTGGAAAGATCTGGATGAGGACCAGTCTTCCACCAAGCCGATGGTATTCAGGGAGAAGATGCTGTGAGCGGGACGACCAACAATCGGGTGGTGCGGGTGGCCTCGGCCCAATATCCCATCGGCTTCTTCAAGCGGTGGGGCGACTACGAAGCGCATATCACGCAGTGGGTGGCCGAGGCCGCGCTGGGCCGCGCGCGCCTGCTGGTGTTCCCGGAGTATTTCTCGCTGGAAATCAGTTCTATTTTCGGGCCGGAAATCTACAGCTCGCTAGACCTCACGCTAGAGAAACTGAGCCATACGCTGGGCGGCTTCATGGCGCTGTTCCGGAGTCTGGCGCAGAAATATCACGTGCACATCTGCGCTGGCAGCTTCCCGGTGCGCGAATACGACACCTACTACAACCGCAGCTATTTTTTCTGGCCGAACGGGCACTGCGAGTGGCAGGAAAAACTGCAGATGACGCGCTTCGAGAGAGAGCATTGGCACATCTCGGGCGGTTCGGGCTTGAAAGAGTTTCTGACTGAGTTCGGTACTGTTGCGGTGAGCGTCTGCTACGACAGCGAGTTCCCACTGTTCGCCCGCCAACAGGCCGAGCAGGGCGCAGAAATTATTCTCGTGCCGAGCTGCACCGACACCATGGCGGGTTTTCACCGCGTGAAAATTGGCTGTCAGGCGCGCGCGCTTGAGAACCAGTGCTACGTGGTGCAGTCGCCGACCATTGGCAGCTGCGACTGGCAGCCCGCGGTGGATGAAAACATCGGCGTCGCCGCGTTCTACACGCCGGTCGACAAGGGTTTTCCGCCCAACGGGATACTCACTTCGGGTAAACCGCACGAACCGCAGTGGGTGTACGCGGATCTGGATCTGGACGCCATTCAAAGGGTCCGAGGAGAAGGTCAGGTATTCAACTACCGTGACTGGGATGGGCAACACCGGCATGTGCGCCGGCCTAAAGACTAAAAAGTAGCAGGAGAAGCTTTGATGAGCATGGTGAAAGAATTTCGTGAATTTGCGATGCGCGGCAACGTGGTCGACCTCGCCGTGGGCGTGGTGATTGGCGGCGCCTTCGGCAAAATCGTGTCCTCAGTGGTGGCCGACGTCATCATGCCGCCGCTGGGCTTGCTGATGGGCGGGGTCAATTTCACCGGCCTGAAGCTGGTGCTGAAAGAAGCCGCCGGCGACAAAATCCCGGCCGTGACCCTGAACTACGGCGCGTTCATCCAGAGCTGCGTGGATTTCATCATCGTGGCGTTTGCGATTTTCACGCTGGTGAAGCTGATGAATTCTCTCAAGCGACAAGAAGCCGCCGCGCCGGCCGAGCCCGCGCCGCCGCCGGCGCAGGAAGTCCTGCTGACGGAAATTCGCGACCTGTTGAAAGCGCGCCCGTAAGCGCCGGAGCCCCGCACCATGCCTCATCTCGCCTTGCCCGCAGTGACCCTCAATTACCAACTCGACGGTGAGGCGGGTGCACCGGTCGTGATGCTCTCGAACTCGCTGGCCTCGCGGCTCGCGATGTGGGATGCCCAGGTGCCGGCGCTGCTGGGTGCGGGTTTTCAGGTGCTGCGTTACGACACCCGCGGGCACGGCGCGTCATCCGTGCCCGCCGCCCCGTGGCGGGTGGCGGATCTGGCGCAGGATGCGGTCAATTTGCTCGATGCGCTCGGCATCGCGACCGTGCATTTCTGCGGGCTGTCGCTCGGCGGCATGACCGGGCAGTGGCTGGGCACGCATCACGGCGAGCGACTGCGCTCTCTCACGCTATGTGCCACCACAGCCTTCGCCGGCCCGCCGGAAGTCTGGCGCGAACGCATTGCGCTGGTGGAAGCCGGCGGCATGGCGGCGGTGGCAGATCCCACCATCAACCGCTGGTTCACCGCCGCCGGACAACAGGCGATGCCGGCGGCGGTAGCGCCCATCCGCGAGGCCATTCTGGCCACGCCGGTCGCGGGGTATACCGGCTGCGGCGGCGCGATCGCGGAGATGGACCAACGCGAAAGCATTAGCGTCATCCGCACGCCCACGCTGGTGATGGTGGGCGCCGATGACCCCAGCACCCCGGTCGCGGCCTCGGAGTTCCTTCAGCAGCAGATCCCCGGCGCGGAACTGGTGGTGATCCCTGAGTCCATGCATTTGTTCAATGTAGAGAAAGCGGCGGCCTTCAACGCCGCCTTGCTGACGTTTCTTCAGGCGCAAGCCTGACCGTGAGCCGCCGCGAGCGGGCGGTGCCGGCGCCAGACAACCGCAACCAGCGGGTGTGGCGTACAGTGCTGCAAATCCCGCGCGGCAAGGTCGCAACCTACGGTCAGATTGCGAGTCTGGCTGATGTGCCCGGTCCCAGCGGCCCACGCCAGGTGGGCTACGCGCTGGCGGCGCTGGCGAGCGGCAGCGCAGTACCCTGGCAGCGGGTGGTGAACGCGGCAGGGGAAATCAGCGCCCGCGACTCCCTTGGCGGCGCCAGCCAGCGCGGGCTGCTGGAAGCCGAAGGCGTCACGTTCGACGCCAGCGGCAAAATCGACTTTCAACGCTACCGGTGGACCCCATGAACGACGCTCCCACACCCACTCCCAGATCCCGCCGGCACGGCGGCGGCTTGCTGCTGGCGGTGATAGTCCTGGCGGCGCTGCTCTATCGCAGCGTCGACCCCGCCGCGAGCGAGCCTGTGTACTGCCCTGAAGAAGGTCCCGCGGATTCGGCAACGGTGGTCATGCTCGCCACCAGCTGGTGCCCCTATTGCGCCAAGGCGCGCAAGTATTTGCAGAAGCGCGAAGTGCCCTACTGCGAATACGACATCGAGCACTCGGCGACCGGCGAGGCCTTGCATCAACGCTCGGGGCACCCGGGGATCCCGGTGATCTTCATCGACGGCCGCATCATCGCCGGCTACGACCCGGACGCGCTGGGTCTCGCCCTGCAGCAGCGCCGGACTAAAACCGCGCCTGGCGCCACCGAGCGCATCAGCTTCCCGCCCACGCCCGCCAAACAATAAGGAGCACCGCCATGCAGGAACCTAACTTCCAGATGATCGACACCAACGGCGTGACGCTGCGCACGGTGGTGGCGGGTGAGGGCCCCTTGGTCATCCTGCTCCACGGCTGGCCGCAGTGCTGGTATTTGTGGCGGCATCAAATCGCGCCGCTGGCCGCCGCCGGCTATCGCGTGGCGGTGCCGGACCAGCGCGGCTTTGGCGGCAGCAGCCTGCCGAGCGCGGTCGAGGACTACAACATTCGCACCATGGCGGCGGACGTGGTGGGGCTGGCCAAGGCACTGGGCTACGAGGAGTTCAATCTCATTGGCCACGACTGGGGCTGCATTATTGCGTGGAACACCGCGCTGCTGCATGAAGACACCTGCCGTTCGGTGATGGGGCTCTCGGTGCCGTTCTGGCGCGCCGGCAAGGCCACGCTCGATCCGCCGGGCATGGACGACCGCTTCTGGTACATCCGTTATTTCCAGACGCCCGGCGTGGTGGAAGCGGAGCTCGAAGCCGACGTACGCGAAAGCCTGCGCCGCGCCTACTGCGGGCTTTCGGCCGACGCGCCGCCGCTGCAGTGGCTGCGCCAACTGGAACATCCGCGCAGCGCGAAGCTGCTGGACGTGCTGCCCGCCGTGCCCACGCTGCCGGCGTGGCTCAGCGAAGCGGATCTCGACTACTACGTGGCGCAATACCAGCGCAGCGGTTTTCGCGGGCCCTGCAATCTCTATCGCAATCTGCCCACCATGAACGCGCTCACGCCGGAACTCGAAGGCAAGCAATTCTCACAGCCGGCAGCCTTTGTGGCCGGGCGGCAAGACCCGGTGCTGCATTACGACGCGAAGTGGGAGTCGTGGTTTCCGCAGTCCTTCAAGGATCTGCGCTTCATGAGCGTTATCGAAGGGGCGGGCCATTGGTTGCAGCAGGAACAACCCGCTGCCACCACCGCGCAGATGCTGCGCTTCCTGCGTGAGGTGGAGCCGCGCTAGGCGCGCGCCCTAGAGCGCCTTGCGGAATTCGTCCAGCGCGTAGTCGAGTAGCGTTCCCACCCGGGACATCAGTAACGGGGTCATGACCAGCAGGCGCGAGCGGCGGTCGTCCGGGTTTTCTACTTCTTGCAGATAGCCCCGCTCCACCGCCCGGTTCACATACTTCATGGCCGTTTGGGCACTGAGCGATTTCATGCAGAGATAAGCGTCCGATCGGGGCATAGGCTCACCCTGCCGGACCCACATCTGGGCAAACAGCTTCATGTAGTGCAGGTCGAGAAATTCGTCCTCGCCAAAGAGCGTCGTCCAATACTCATCAAAGGCATTGAGCGCCATCACCAGCTTCACATGCGCGGGCTTCGGCATGCGACCAGTGGTGCTTGGGAGTTCAGTCGCGTCCGTGCGTTTGTCAGGTGTTCCTTGACGTCCAGTTGAAACCATCTCGATTGCACAACTCAACTGCTTTAAAGGATGCGCTGTTATAGACGCCTGCTTTCCAAATCCGAAATCTGGAACGAATTTTGAAGCTAGTTTCTTTCATTGATGCTTAGGCGCGCGGATGGGCTTACCCAAGATGAAACCAGTGTGGTCGTATGACCTGAAAGAAGAGGCGGCGTTCATCCCCACGCTGCTGGTGCTTGGCTATGTCTCGCTGGGGCATGCGCTAGGCCTCTGCTTGCTCACCCAAGCCGGCATCGGCAGCGCCAGCCTCGGGGTTTTACTCACCGCCCACAGCATGGTGCTGGCGGCCTATCTCGTCCACGAAGCGGCGCATATGACGCTGTTCCGCCACCCCCGTCACAACGCTTTTTTAGGCGAAATCATGGCGTTTCTGTGCGGGGCCGCGTATGCGTCCTTCGATCGGATTCGCCACATGCACCTGCGTCATCATCGCGACCGGGCGGACGTGGGCCGCTTCGATTACAAGGCGCTGCTGCGCCAACTGCCGGTGCCGCTGCGCCGTGCGGTGTACGTGCTGGAGTGGGCCTACATTCCCGCGATCGAACTCGTCATGCAGTTTCAGTTGCTGGTGCGACCTTTCACCAATCCGGTTGAACATGATCGGCGGGGCCGCGTGGTCGGGGTGCTGCTGGCGCGCGGCGCGCTCTTCACGCTGCTCACGGTCATCGGCGGCCTGCGGGCGCTGGCGCTGTATGCGCTGGCATGGGGCCTGTTTCTCACCGTAATGCACTTCTTTGATGCTTTTCATCACACCTTCGACCAGTACTTCGTGGCGGACGACGAAGAAAAGGTCTCGATGGAAGGCAAGGACCGCGAGTACGAGCAGGCCAACACCTATTCCAATGTGGTGTCCGTGCGTTGGCCCTCGCTGAATCTCCTCACGCTTAACTTTGGCTATCACAACGCCCATCACCAGCGGGCGGCCACGCCCTGGTACCGGCTGCCGGCTTTGCATCGCGAACTCTACGGCGAGGCGGGTTTGCAGCTCATGCCGCTGTCGGAACTCCTGCGCACGTTTCATCGCCATCGTCTGCGGCGAATTCTGGATGAGGACTACGGCGCGGTCGGCACTGGCGATCGGCGCGCAGACAACTTTGTAGGCGCGCACGGCGTGTCGTTTTTAACGGTGGTCTGAATTTGAATATCGATTTAAGCGGGCAGCGGGCGCTGGTTACCGGCGCGGCCAGCGGGATTGGCCGCGCGATTGCGCTGGGTCTGGCCAAGGCGGGCGCCACGGTAGTGGTGAATCATCTGGGCAAGTCCGAGGCAGCGGCGGTGCTGGCGGCCGCCTGCGGTCACGGCGCGCTGGCGCTGGAAGCCGACGTGAGCAATAGCACGCAGGTGGCGGCGATGTTCGACGCGGCCACGGCCGCGCTGGGCGGGCTCGACATTCTGGTCAACAACGCCGGGATCATGCAGGTGAAGCCGTTTCTGGATCTCACCGAAGCGGATTGGGACACGGTAGTCGACACCAACCTGAAATCGATGTTTCTGTGCTGCCGCGCGGCGCTGCCCGGCATGGTGGCGCAGGGCAGCGGGGTCATCATCAACATTGCCTCCGAACTGGGTTATCTCGGGCGCGAGCTTTATGTGCCTTACACCGCGTCGAAGGGCGGCGTGATTACGCTGACGCGCAGTCTGGCCCGGGAATTCGCACCGAAGATTCGCATCAACGGCATCGCCCCCGGTCCCACCATGACGCCGATGATCGAGGCTGAAATTGCCATTACCGGCGGCCTCGAAGCCGAAACCGCCACCCCTGCCGGCCGCTTGGGCGAGCCGGCCGAAATCGCGAGTGCGGCGGTGTATCTCGCCTCATCCCACGCCAGTTTTTTCTACGGCGAAATCCTGAGTCCCAACGGCGGCGCGCTGATGCGCTAAGGCCGATACGCGCTCCTATTTATCGGAGGAATCCATGTCTGAAGTGTTGATGTCCCGCCTGAGCTGGCCGGAATATGCGCGCCGCATTGCGGGCGGCGCGGTGGTCTTTTTACCGGTGGGTGCGTTGGAACAGCACGGCCCGCACCTGCCGCTGGGGGTGGACGCCATGCTCTCCACCGATGTCGCGGTGGGCGTGGCGCAACGGGTGGGGGGCGTGGTCGCGGCACCGCTTAACTACGGCTACAAGTCGCAGGCGCGCTGCGGCGGCGGGCAGTGTTTTCCGGGCACCACCAGCCTCGACGCGCAAACGCTGATCAGCTTCGTGCAGGATGTGATTCGCGAGCTGGTGCGCCACGGCGCGCGCAATATCGTGCTGGTCGATGGCCACTACGAAAACCAGTGGTTCCTGACCGAAGCCTGCGAACTGGCCTGGCGCGAACTGGGCGCGAGCACGCCGGAACTACGCTGCATGCGCACCGAGTATTGGGACTTCTGCGGCATCGACGTGCTCGACCCGATGTTCCCCGGCGGTTTCCCGGGCTTCGCGCTGGAGCACGCCGCGCTCATCGAAACCTCGATGATGCTGCACCTCCATCCGGAGCTGGTGGACTTGAGCCTGCTGCCCGACGATGGCCCGGCCGAGTTCCCGGTCTACGACATGTTTCCCCAGACCGGTCACGGCGTGCCGCCGTCGGGCGTGTTGTCGTCCGCCAGGGGCGCGAAAGCGGAATACGGCGCGGTCATTTTCGAGACCGTGTGCAAGGGCCTCGCGGCGGCGGTAGGCGAGGCCTTCAAAGCCGGCTAAGCCACCGCCTGATACGGCGCCCTCGCCGGGACCGAGCGGGCTGGCTATGCTCGCGCTCAGGTTTCAGCCGAGGGTCGCCGCATGCAGCTCAGTTTCTTCACCATGCCCCTGCATCCGCTGGGGCGGGATTATCGGGAAACCCTGCGCGAGGACCGCGCGGCCATTCTGCTCGCCGACGAACTGGGCTTTGCCGAAGCCTTCGTGGGCGAGCACGTGACCGATCTGGCGGAGACCGTCACCTCTTCCCTCACCTTCCTCGCGAGCCTCGCCTATGAAACCCGCCGGATAAAGCTCGGCAGCGGCACCATCAATCTGCCCAACAGCCATCCAGCCGCGGTGGCGGCGCAGGTGGCGATGGTGGACCACATGTGCGACGGGCGGTTTATTTTTGGCATTAGCCCCGGCGGCCTGCGCTCAGACGCCGAGGTTTTCGGCACCTTGGACAACGACCGCAAGGCGATGGCGCGCGAAGCCATCGAACAGGTGCTGGCGATTTGGGCCGGCACCGCGCCCTACGACCTCAAAGGTGAGTTCTGGCAGATTTCGACCGGTCGCACGCTCGACCGGGAAATCGGGCAAGGCATCATCCTGCAACCCTTGCAGCGACCGCACCCGCCGATCGCGGTGGCGTGCATGTCGCCGTTCTCGGAGTCGGTGACCCACGCGGCGAGTCAGGGCTGGTCGACCATCTCGGCCAATTTTCTGCAGCCGGTGTGGGTGGCCAGCCACTGGCAAAAGATGCTGGAAGGCGCGGCGGCCGGCGGTCGCACCGCCAAGCCGGCCGACTGGCGGGTGGCGCGCAGCGTGTTTGTTGCCGACGATGAAGCGACCGCGCAGACCTATGCCAAGGGCAGCAGCGGCCCCTATGCGCACTACTACCGCAGCCTGATGCGCAAGCTCATCGGCAACGGTCGCCCCGAGCTGTTCAAGACCAGCCGGGATCAGGCCGACGCCAGCGTTACGCTCGATTTTGTGCTCGATTCACTGGTGATTTGCGGCACGCCGCAACGCGTGGCCGAGCAAATTCTGGCCTTGCGCGAGCAGGTGGGGCACTTCGGCACGCTGGTCTATGCCGGTCACGACTGGGCGGATCGCGCACTTGCCGAGCGTTCTATGCGGCTGATGGCAGAGGAAGTGATGCCGCGGGTGAACGCGGCACTGGGCGAATGAGCGGCGCCAGAACCGCCGCAGGCTGGCGGCGAGCGGTTAGGATGGCGGGATGAAGTGTCCGATCTGCGCCAGCCCCAAGCTCCTGCCCTTTGTTCAACAAGACGAATGGTGTTTTTCCCAATGCGTGGACTGCCAGTTCGCCTTTCTGAATCCCATGCCCACGCAGGCGCAACTGAACGGCCTGTACGAAGATGATCGCGGCATCACCGCCACGCATTACCCGAAGGCGGCGTCCCGGCGACTGCGGTCCCTCATGCGCGCACTGCGGCTACTGCCCTGGTGCTGGCGGAAATCGGCGATTGATCTCGGCTGTGGCGGCGGCTTTATGGTGAACGCCCTGCAGCGGATGGGGGCTGCGGCCAGCGGGCTCGATGTGAACGCACAGGCCATCGCCTATGCCCGCGCCCAGTTCCCGGCGTGCCGGTTCTACAGCGAGTCCTTCAATGCCTTTGAAGCGACCCAAACCTTCGATTTTGTGTATTGCTCGGAACTCATCGAGCACGTGAGCGAGCTCAGCGAGTTCATGCAGATGTTACGCAAGCTGACTCATTTGAAGAGCCGGGTGTATATCACCACGCCGGATCTGGGCAGCCAGCAGGTGCCGCAGCCGATTACCGAATGGGATGTCTTTGTGCCGCCGCACCACGTGCAGTTTTTTAAGGAGGCCAATCTGGCGCAGTTGTTTCGCCAGTATGGTTTTGAACAGGAGAAGCGCTTCCCCGACCGCAAGGCCGGGTTAAAGGTATTGTTCCGCCGCGTGGCCTGAGTCGGCCACCGGCACTCTCGATTACTCGAAGACCACCGTACTCGCCTCGAACACCGGGCCGGCCATGAAACGGGTC
>Ga0255132_1000796_pt1 | contig 12264 bp, 10 predicted proteins | sample Law_Law_RepA_8d_FD_188551 | JGI IMG/M metagenome (GOLD analysis project Ga0255132, IMG submission 188551) | Freshwater microbial communities from St. Lawrence River, New York, United States - Law_Law_RepA_8d | ecosystem: Environmental > Aquatic > Freshwater > River | place: USA: New York...
CCTATTACTACCGCTGGGAATTACTGACCAAGCATCTGACTTATGGATCAGCGAACTCGGGCTATTCGTTCACCGAGTTCATTGACCGCCCCTTCTGGTCAGGAACCTATGGTGCCATTTCCTGCCCCGCCGGTCATCAACTGTATGAAGCCCGCTGGTTGCGCGACCCTATTGTTGCCCGTGATTATTCCAGATACTGGTTCCGCACTCCGGGTGCCCAACCTCGGAATTACAGCACTTGGTTGGCCGATGCTATCTGGGCTGTGCATCGGGTTCACCCCGACGATGCCTTCATGAAAGACTTGCTACCAGATCTCAAAAAGAATCACGATGCTTGGGAAAAGCGAATGTATGATCCCGTTATGGGCCTGTTTTGGCAAAATGGCCATGACGATGGTATGGAATTCAATATCAATAGTCGTCAAACCAAAGATATACTTCGGGGTGCCCCGGGGTATCGACCCACGATGAACGCCTACATGTGGGCGGATGCTTTGGCGATTGCCAAGGTTGCAGATCTTTCTGGCGACGTTACCACGGCTGGGGCATACCGCGCCAAGGCATCGGTAATCAAGCAAAATTTGCAGAATCAATTATGGGATCCCAAGCGCCAATTTTTCTTCCACATGTTCCAACGCGACGAAGAGGCTGATGGATTTCTCGTCAAAGCCCGTACGCTGACGCACCAGACAGGCCGGCATGCCGGAAGCGCATTCGGTCGTGAGTTGATCGGGTATGTGCCATGGCAATTCGGAATGCCCGATGCTGGCAAGGGATATGAAGTAGCTTGGAAAACATTGATCGACCCGGAAGGTTTTCAAGCAACGTTTGGTCCCAGAACGGTGGAAAAGAACGACCCAATGTACCTGCTCAAGAATTCTTGCTGCTGGTGGAGTGGGCAATCGTGGCCCTATGCCACCAGCCAGACGATTAAGGCCATGGCCAATCTGCTTCAGGATTACCAACAGGGTGTGGTATCGCGATCGGATTATGTTCAGTTGCTGTCCACATTTGCCAAAACCCATCGCAAGAACGGCAAACCATATTTGGCGGAAGCCTGTCACCCTGAAACAGGCTCGTTTGAAGGACACGATGGATACAACCACAGCGAGCATTATTTTCATTCGTCGTTCAACGATCTTGTCATCACCGGGCTAGTAGGGCTTGTGCCGCAAGATAACGAAACGATTGTCATCAAGTCACTGGCGCCACCGTCGTGGGATTATTTTGCACTCACCGAAGTTCCATACCGTGGCCGTTTGATCAGCATCTCTTGGGATCGTGACGGTACGCGCTACAAAACAGGCAAGGGTTTGAGAGTATTTGCAGATGGTAAGGAAATAGCAGCCTCACCCACGCTGGAACCAGTTGTTGCCAAACTGACGCCCCTCCCTATGAGCGCGCTAGCAAGCAAATCCTTAGTTGTCAATTATGCCGTGAACAATGACGGAACTTACTATCCGCGCCTGAAGACGACCTATTCCAACCCCAAATCAGCGCCAGCGAAAATGGTGGATGGTAACTATTGGTATCATCGTGATCCACCCAATCGTTGGACCTGCGAAGGTTCTCCAAATCTTACCGATTCCATCGAGCTGGATTTTGGAACGAATCGGTCCATCGATACGGTCAAGTTCTACCTGCTGGATGATGGTTCAGGAATTGTGGCGCCCGAGCGGATCGATCTGGAGGCATGGAATGGCTCCGTATGGAAGCCTGTCGTTGTCGAATCGCAGAGGCCTGCTGTGCCAACGGGACATTGTGCCAATGTGATGGTGTTTCCTGCTATGGAAATACGCAAGCTTCGAGCTGTGCTGCATCATGCGCGGGATGGCAAGTCTGGCCTGACGGAACTGGAAGCTTGGGGGCCGGGAAAACGGCCGGTTCAGGTAGCTCCACCTCCTGCCGGCAATTTGGCTTACAATCCAGGTAATCTTTCATTTCCACGTGCCTCGGCATCGTATGCCGATCGGTTTGGTGGAAAACCGTCTTCTGCCATCGATGGAATTACCAACTTTCTTCCATCTCCCACAAACCGATGGACAAGCTACGAGTCTCCGAATGCCACTGATTGGCTGGAGGTCGATTTTGGTGTTTCCAAGGCTTTCACCCGCGTTGAACTGGCTATTTACGACGACAGGGGCGGTGTTCAACCGCCCGCGCGATACGAGCTTGAATTTTGGAATGGCACGGCATGGATGCCGATCAAGCACAAGGCCATGCTGCCCGCTCAACCAACAGGAAGCCAAATCAATGAAATCCGGTTTGACCGCGTAGCAGCCAGCAAGGTGAGGGTTGTGTTCACCCACGCTGGCCGTGCCAGAAGCGGCGTTTCTGAATTGATGATCTGGAACGACTGATGGCGCACAGAACTGTTACTTTTCTAGCCTGACGAATTGGCGCACCAATTGTCCGGGTGGGGGAGTCCAGATTGGATTAACCCCCTGGGGAAGGGGCGACACACGTACAGCGATGGTCTTTGGCATTTCCAAGAAATACAGTCCCAGTGCTGGGCATAACCAGCCCCGCATTTCCTTTCCGTTCACGCTGGCAGTGTACCAGTTGCCGCCCTGAGCCCAGTCGGGGGTTATTTGCTCGCGCAGGTATTCTGGAACGCCGCCATTGTCCCAGTGAAGCAGCACATCGTGTCCTTCAAATGGATGCTCGGCAAACTGCAGGGTGATGCCGTGGGAGCCGTCGATTCCTTTTGCGTTGACAATTTCCGTAATCATTTCGGAAATACCGCATACAAACGGTTCTTCCTTCAGATTGGTGCGTGGGTCATCAAAGACCCAAGTGGTTTTGGAAATTGGATACACATACAACTCGAGCATGGAAGATACTCCTTATATTGAAATAGTTTAGGCTTTAGGGTTATCTACCGAGTGGAACTGGGCCATCATGCAAGCCACGTCGGTTGTTTCTGTCTCATCTTCGAACCTGAAGCGGAAAAATTCAGTGGCGCCAGAGTGAAAAGTTGACACTCGGGCTTGAAACACCTGTCCCTTGGAGATGGTGGTGCCTTGCTTGGTGGTAAACGACCTACGGCAAACAAAGTCGTAGGTTCTGTTCCGGTTGGCTTGTTGTTGCTGGCGGTCCATGGTTGAAGTCCTCCGGGTTGCTGTCCACCTTTGATTCGCAACAGCCATGCGAAAATTTACGAGGCTCAGCAAAAGAATGGCCGGGAGGGCTTCAGAGTCTCTGGCAATAAATCGAATATATTTGAATAATGAGGGTCACCCCTTACTCAGAAGTGTGGGGATCTTTTGGTTTTGCACTGGGGTTCTGAGGTTACCGTTCCAGTACCCGCCATTGGCCTTGCTTCCATGGCGTTGGTACTTCTTTGAGTGCTTCTGTGAGAAGCTCCCAATCGTCGCTGTCAAAACTTTTCAGAACACGCTTGATCGTTTTGTTGTTCCGGGTAATACAACCAACCACACACGGTTCGAATGTTTCCCAGTGGCCCTTGCTGCCATCTCCCGTGTACCCAGCCACCGTACCGACATGCTGGCCGTTTTCCGCTGGTCCGTCGGCCATGCGGCCGAGCGGCTGCTTGACAATTTTGACCACCCAGAAATTCTCACCGGTTCCGGTATCGAGGTCAGTAAGTACAGCAACAAGTCCTTTGGCTGCATCCACCACAATTCCTGGGTTGGCACACCCGTAAATCATCACACGAGACCATGTGTACCAGCTCCATCCTATGAATCCTATTAATGAAGCACTGCTGGCAAGAATGCCAACGCCTTCTTTCGCGTCTCCAATGGTGATGCGGTAAACGCCGTAGGCTCCCAAAGCGGAAGCAGCAAGCAAAGAAAGTGCAGTTCCGACGGGCCAACAAAGAAAGCAATGAACCCAGTCTACCTGAACGTTCCCCGGGTTTGAGGCGCGGGTATCGCCACTCAACATCCGGTCGATTGCTGTTTCTTTAGGAATGTCAATTTCCTCTAGAATATCTGGTATGTTGACCGCTTGCTGGCAACCGGGGCATTTGGCCATTTTTCCGGCAAGACGGTCAGGAGCGTTCAATACCTTGCCACATGGACAATTGACACGAATTGGCACAACCAGACTCCTAACTTCAAATCGAAGCATCTAGCCTATTGAAAGAAATAACGTCAGCCAAACGCTTTCCTTAAGGTTTCCAAGCTTTTTGGTACTGCAGTGGCGGGGGCTTCCTTGCCTTCCATTTCTAACGATATGTAGCCACGATATCCTGCTTTGCGGAGGATATTTGCCACGCGGGTATAGTCGATTTCGAGGGTGTACCATTCACCACCACCGTGGTAGGTTTTGGCCTGAACCAGCACAGCGTGGGGAGCCAGAGTTTCCATTTGCGGGTACATGTTTTCCAGAAAATTTCCCGTGTCGAGCGTCGCCTTTAGCCATGGAGAATCGACGGCTTTGATCACCCGCAAAACGCCTGTTGCCTCGCGGCCTAATCCCCAATGATTTTCAAGCCCCATCACCACGCCCAGTTTCTGGGCCCGCTTGCAGAGCTCTCCAAAACTGTCGATCACCCAGGCAAAGCCCTCGTCATCTGTGTGGCCGGGCAGGCGTGGTTCAATTCCTTTGTTGGCCATGAGAGCGTCGAAGTTCTTGCTGGTGCCCCACCTGCCAGTATTCACACGGATGGTGGGAATACCCAGTTCATGCGCCATTTCTAGGCACTTGGCAGTGTGCTCGATGTTTTGCTTCCGCTTATCGACATCAGGTGTTACAAAACCTTGATGGGTGGAAAATCCCATGAGGTCGAGGCCTAAAGCGAAGGCGCGCTGCTTGATGCGGTGCAGCAGCGCATTGTTTACGCTGCCACCGGCTGCCTTGGCTGCTTCTTCCATGTGCACATGCAAGATTTCCACGCCGTCGAAGCCCATATCGGCAGCATGTTCGAGGCATGTTTCAATGGGCACGGCTGCACCCTTGAAATGCCAGAAGGAGTAGGTGGACACGCCGATGCGGAAGGTGTGGTAGGGGTTAATAGCACTATGAACCAAGCCGGCAAGGATTGGGGTTGCAAGAGAGGCGATGGCATCGCGGCGGCATATGTAGTTCATGTGATGGCCCAGAGTATATAACAGGCAAGTAATGAATCAATTTTAAGATATGAAGAAGATTGTCGGTAAACCAGAGAACAGCGTGCCCAGATGAGAAAACAGTGTATAAAGTCAAATTGTTGTTAAGGTTTTTTGTTTAGGGGAGGACGTGCAAGTGAAGAGCTTTCGCGTAAATTATGCTCGGAATCGCAGCGGGTTCACCCTGATCGAATTGCTTGTTGTCATTGCTATCATTGCAGTTCTGATTGGTCTCCTTGTCCCCGCCGTGCAGAAAGTGCGAGCTGCGGCAGCCCGAATGCAGTGTTCCAACAATTTGAAGCAGATTGGCTTGGCCATGCACAATTATGAAAGCACCAACAGTGTGTTTTGTCCGGGCGTTGGGCCTGTACCGTTTCTGACGGGAACACTTGCTGCTCCAGTGCTCAGCGGTGAGGGTAGAGCTGGCTCAAGCCGAGCTTCCCCTCAGGTCTTGCTACTCCCCTATATCGAGCAAGCTGCCAAGTTGAACCAATGGAACCTTGATTACGATGTGAACGGTTCAGGTGTGAACGGCGCGGCTCGAACCACTGATATCCCCACGTATTTGTGTCCGTCGGATCCTTCCACTCAGAATTATGTTGGTGCGGGCCGCCAAAGCTATTTCGGCAATAACGGTTGCACCGCGAACCAGTACGACAACAACTTTGCTGTTGCTGGTATTTTCAATGTGACGCTTGACACCACCACCGCGCTTTTGCCGACTGGGCAACGGAATCCCAATTACCGAAAAATCATGGCTAAGGTGCGTATCGCTGATATCCTCGATGGCACCAGCAACACCCTGGCGTTTTCAGAAGTCATGCGCTCCCTTGAAACAAACTCATCAACAGGTTCTGGTATTCGTGACCATATGACCATCATTATCAACACGACCAGTTGGAACGATACCGACGGGACGACAATTCCGATGTGTATGGATGGCAGCAGTTGGAATAGTTCCATTAAGTATGTGGGGCACCAATATTACCGTAATTTGCCCTCCAACTACATGTACACACACACCTTGCCCCCCAACTGGAATACCAAGTCTTATTCGGGAACTCAAAAGTACAACTGTGGCGACACGTCTTTTTCGCGCATGCACATTGCCTCAAGCAGCTACCACTCTGGTGGTGTCAATGGCTGCATGGCTGATGGATCAGTTCGCTTTACCAGTGATTCTGTTTCCAGCACCATCTGGCGCGCTGTCGGCACTCGTTCTGGTGGAGAATCAGTCAACCTTCCCTGATTTGATAAAGGAGCGAGCCATGCGTGTTTACCCTGTAGTTTTCTTGATCGCATTGATTGCTGGATGTTCAGATGGAGCAGGAAAGTCTCCTATCAAAATTGAGGCAGAAGGGACTTCCAACCTGCGTGATTTGGGCGAAATGCTTAGGCTTGCTGGCAAACCAGTTGCCAAGGTAGCCGACCTCGTTGCTGTGAAAAATCAGTTCGACGAAACTTTCAGATTGCTTGAAAAAGGTGAAATCGTGGTTGTTTGGGGTGCCCAGATGCCCGGTGAAGGCTCGCCTGGAACCACGGATATCGTGGGATATTTGGAAAAGGTCCCAACAGAAGGTGGTCTAGTACTCCTTCTCAATGGTACCATCAAGCAAATGTCGGCAAGCGAGTTCGGATCAGCCAAGAAGGCCAAATGAAGCGTTATTTAATGTTGTCGATGCTTATTTTCTTTTGGTTGGCCGCATCATGCAGTGCGGCCAACCCCAATGTTTTAATGATCGCCGTCGATGATCTCAACGATTGGGTGGGGTGTCTCGGTGGCCATCCACAGGCGCGCACACCCAATATCGATGCTCTGGCACGGCGGGGTACGCTCTTCACGAATGCTCATTGTCAGGCGCCTTTGTGCAATCCATCGCGTTCCAGCTTGCTGACTGGGCTGAGGCCTTCCACCACGGGCATTCACGGCTTGGTGCCGGGCATCCGTCAGGTTGCAGCAACTCGAGAAGTATCAACCCTGCCGCAGGTTTTCCGCCGGGCCGATTACTGGACCTACACCTGTGGCAAAGTCTTTCACGATGGTTCACTTCCACCCGCAGATAGGTCGCGCGAATTTGAAAATTGGGGACCAGCGCCAGGCATGGGGCGCCCCAGTAAACCCATTGCCAATCTTCCTAACCCCCGCCACCCTGCCATGGATTGGGGACCGTTCCCGGATGCGGATTCCAAGGCTGGCGATTACCAGATTGCTGATGCAGCGATCAAGGCTCTGGCTACGGCGCCGAAATCCCAACCATTTTTTATTGCGGCAGGATTCCGGCTGCCACATGTGCCTTGTTATGCCCCTAAGGCATGGTTCGATCTGTTTCCCGAAGATTCTGTAATTCTTCCAGAAGTGCGAGACAATGACCGTGACGATACACCCCGCTTTTCGTGGTACCTGCACTGGAAATTGCCTGAACCACGGCTCAAGACGCTGAAAGATGAAAATGAATGGCGGCCTCTGGTGCGCGCTTATCTGGCCAGCACAGCGTTCATGGATGCCCAGATAGGGAGGGTACTTGCTGCCCTTGAAGCTACCGGGCGCGCCAGCGACACCATCGTGGTGCTGTGGAGTGATCATGGATATCATTTGGGCGAAAAGTTGATCACAGGCAAAAACACCTTATGGGAACGCTCCACCCGCGTGCCACTGATGGTATCAGGCCCCGGGGTTACTCCGGGTGCCCGCTGTGGCAGGCCCGTGGAGTTGTTGGATCTATTTCCCACGCTTGCAGATTTGGCAGGTCTTCAGGCGCCAAACCATTTGGAAGGCGTTAGCCTGCGCGCCCAATTGAGCAATGCCACGGCGCCTCGCAACCGCCCTGCCATTACCACCCACAATCAAGGCAACCATGCCGTGCGCGACGAGCGGTACCGTTACATCCGCTATGCCGATGGCAGTGAAGAACTGTACGACATGGTGAAAGACCCACACGAATGGACCAACCTTGCTGGGCGTGCTGAATCAGCATCCATCAAGGCCGCCATGGCCCGATGGCTGCCGAAGACAGACGTTCCCGCAGCACCGGGAAGCGCGCATCGGGTTTTGCAGCGCGATCCTGTAACAGGTACGGTCACATGGGAGGGCGAGCGGATAGGTGCCAATGACACGGTTCCCACGCCTTAAGCTGGCCGGGTCCATATAGTGGCGGTGGTGGTATTAGTTGGGTTCGGGCCGTTGGAGGCAGGAAGACATGACGATGCGCATGCGGACACTTGCAGGGTTGTGCGGTTTGGCACTACTGGCACTCAGCCTTGGGGCTCAGGAAGCTGCTGAAGGTAAAGGTTCAACCAAACTTCCAGCCGGCTGGAAGGAAGAACAGCCAACTAATGCCATGCGCTTTGCTCAGTACAAGCTGACCAAAGTCCCCGGCGACGATGCTGATGCTGAACTTGTGGTGTTCAAGGGCCTTGGCGGCTCCGCCGATGCCAACATCGAGCGTTGGAAGGGTACCTTCGCCAAGGGAGTGGAAGCAAAAATCAGCGACTATTCCGGGCCGCTGGGTAAGGGCAAGATGATCGATGCCAAGGGTACTTACCTGTACAAATCTCAGCCGTTCAACCCCAATGCCAAGTCTGAAGAGAAGCCGAATTACGCTATGATTGGGCTGCATGTGGAAGGCGATGCCGTGTACCACATCCGCCTGACCGGGCCCGCCAAAACGGTTGCAAAATATCGCGACTCATTTGAAGGTTGGTTGAAGAGTTTCAAGTGATCGACCCTGAAAGCCTTTTCCTCCACTATGATCTTCCTGTAGGTTCCATCGCCCAGGAACCGATTGAGCCCCGTGACGCGGCGCGCCTACTTGTAGTGCGCCGTGCCACGGGGTCTGTCTCTCACCACGTCTTTGGTGACCTTCCTCAACTGCTCAATCCGGGTGACCTTGTGGTTTTAAACACCACCCGTGTTTTGCCTGCCCGTTTGGCAGGTATCCGCGAGCAGACCGGCGGCCATTGGCACGGATTGTTCGTGAAGCTTTTGCCAGATGGTTTTTGGGAAATGCTCGGCCATTCGGGTGGGCATATTGCCCCCGGTGAATGGCTGGCCGTTGAACCGGGGCCATTGAGGCTTCAGTTGAAAGGCCGGACCGAGAAAGGCCGATGGATTGTTACGGCGGAACCGTCAGACGACGCAGTAGGTTGGCTTGAGCGTTGCGGCCAAGTGCCATTGCCACCGTACATTCGCAAAGGCATAGCCAGATCAGAAGATATTCCCCGTTACCAGACCCTCCACGCCCGCGATTCTGGATCCATTGCGGCGCCTACTGCCGGACTGCATTTCACCCCCCGGGTTTTCGAGGCCCTAGCTGCGCGTGGAATTGGCACTGCTGAGGTGTGCCTGCATGTTGGGCCGGGGACCTTTCAGCCGCTGCCCCGCGATAACCCCATGGCGCACGCCGTGGAGGCTGAATGGGGGCGAGTGCCTGCTGAAACCCTCGCCGCCATAGCCGCATGCCGGGCCCGGGGCGGTAGGGTCGTAGCGGTGGGGACAACCTGCACCCGATTATTAGAGTCGATGGAACCCACAACTGAATTGTCAGACTGGGAGGGGTGGGCTAAACTCACAGTGCGTCCAGGGCACGAATTTCGGCATGTCGATGCGATGGTCACCAACTTTCACCAGCCCGGAACAGGGTTGCTTTTGTTGATGAACTCTTTTGCATCGACCGCTTTGCTGAAACGTGCGTATACTGAAGCCATCGCGGCGGGCTATCGCTTTTTAAGCTATGGCGATGCCACTTTGGTGCTGTAGGAGCAAGCCTCCCAACAGCCGATTTTTTCTTGGGAATGCTGGGGCCCAATGCCCCTTATGCACCCCACGGGGCCGTGCATTGAATTTTTCAGGCGGATGACATGACAGGCAGTCACCTCAGTTCCACAGCCCTTGTCACGGGCTTTGATTTCTCCACAGGTTCTGTCAAAGGGCTCGCCTTCGATACGCGCGGTCAGGTGGTTGCTGAGGTTCGGCTTCCAACAGACCTTTGGACATCGGGCGGTGTCAGTGAACTGAACCTCTGCCAGCTCGAGGGCCAAACCCGGGCTGCCGTGCGCGCCATGGCGAACCGCCTGCGCGAGCTCGGCCGTTTGTCCGATTGGCAAGCCATTGGCATTTCCGCCACGCACCACACCGCCGGTCGGATCGACCGCGACGCCCTTCCGGTCCGCCGCGCCATCTGCTGGAACGACGGCACATTGGCCGAACACCATGCCCGTGGCCTCGAGCGTCTGGGCGGGCAGGCCAAGGTGCGGGAGCTCATTGGTGGGCCATGGGCCATACGTTATTCCCTTAGTCATTTGGTAAAAGACGAAACCACTCTTTCTAACGAAGATTGGCGCCGCACTTGGCGCATGCTGCCCCACGGGCCGCTGGTTGCCGGGTTTCTTACCGGCAATTTTGATGTCACCAGTATTTCGAGCGCCGCATCCACGGGAATACTTGACTTGCGCACGGCGACTTGGCAACCGGCCATGCTTGGCTCTTTGGCGGATCCGGCTCATCGCGAATGGGCCATGGCCAACTTGCCTCGGGTGGTGGACTACCTCGAACCGGTTGGCCCCCTCAGCCCGGGTATCTGCCACGAGCTGGGAATTGACCCATCGCGTGCTCCACTGGTCTTCCCCACCTCCGACGACCAGCAGGCTGGCCTGGCCGGGGGCGGTGCAGTCGAAGCCGGGCAGGTGGCTATTATCCTTGGCAATTCGGCTGTGGTGAACAGCAGTGCTGCCGCACCGCCCGCTACCGACAGCCTCGACTGCATGCGCCTCAACTGGGGGCCGTTCCTGTGGATGCGCTGCTACACCAACGGCGCGCAGTTCCTCGACCGCGTTGTGGGTGAGAAACCCGATTGGGACGAACTCGAACGCTTGGCCCGTGCTGTGCCCGCAGGCTGCAACGGTGTGCGTGTGCTGCCGTTTGTGCATGCGGAGCCCAGCCTTGGCGTTCACAAGCCACACTTTGCTTGGATGCCAGCGGAGCCTTCAGACCCCGGTGTGCGCTTCCGGGCCTCCCTCGAGGCATTGGCATATTTGATAGCCCTTGGCATTCGGGCGCACCGCGACAACGGCCAAGTGGTTGAGCGCATCAGCGTTTCCGGCGGCATTGCCCGCTGCGGCCTAATGCTCGAAATTCTGGCATCTGTTATTGGCATGCCTCTCGACCGACTCGAAAGCAGCGAAGGACCCGCGTTGGGAGCCGCTGCCGGGGCCTTGGCTGGTATCGAAACAGTGCGGGCCCGCGAAAGCGGCCACCCCTTACGGCATTTGATGGCCTCTGCCGTGGCGCGCATTGTTCGGCTTCGGCCAGATCCTGTCTGCCCAGATCCTGCCGCCACCAGCGCCTACCGGCCGCTGCTGGCGCGGTTCGAGGCGGATCTGGCCGGCGCGTAAAGGCACCAGCGCTCGCCCATGCGAATCCTGCATCTGGGCAAGTACTACCCTCCCGCGTCGGGGGGTATCGAGGCGCATGTGCGAACCTTGGCGAAAGGCCAGGCAGCCATGGGACACACGGTTCGCGTTCTCTGTGTGCAACATGCCAACAACCGTCATATTTCTGTTATTGGCGAGACTTTCGCCCGCACCCGCGACAGCAGCGAGACAGACGGATTGGTCTTGGTGCGCAGGCTTGGGCGTGTTGCCCATCTGGCGCGTTTTGATGTTGTGCCCGGCCTGCGCGGCGAGCTGTCGCGCCTGATGCGCTCCACGGATATCGTTCACCTGCATACGCCCAATCCACTCATGCTCATCGCTTGTGCCAGTCTGGCCGCTGGACCCGATATGCTGGTCACGCATCATTCCGATGCCGTGAAGCAGAAGCGCCTGGCCATGCTGGTATCACCGTTTGAAGACCGGGTGTATGGCCGCGCCCGCGTTATTTTTAGTGATAGCCCCGGCTACGCCGATGGCTCGGCAACGCTCAAGCGCCATGCTTCCCGCGTGCGGGTGCTTCCGTTGGGAATCGATCTGGAGCCTTACGAACAGCCGCATGCCGAAGTTTTACGCTCTGCCAACGACCTGCGACAATCGTACCCCGGCCCGCTGTGGCTGATGGTCGGCAGACTTGTTTACTACAAGGGCCACGCCGTGGCGATCGACGCCCTGGCCCAAATTCCCGGCACGCTGTTGATGGTGGGCACCGGACCATTGGAGGCCTCGCTCAGGAACCAGGCGGCCAGCCTTGGTGTTGCCA
>Ga0255132_1000798_pt1 | contig 12224 bp, 10 predicted proteins | sample Law_Law_RepA_8d_FD_188551 | JGI IMG/M metagenome (GOLD analysis project Ga0255132, IMG submission 188551) | Freshwater microbial communities from St. Lawrence River, New York, United States - Law_Law_RepA_8d | ecosystem: Environmental > Aquatic > Freshwater > River | place: USA: New York...
CCGCATGTAGTGGTGATCTCGGGTGGTACTTGGGAGGTGATGGCCAGCTTCTACGCCTTTGACAGATCGTTCAAGGGAGGCTTGCGCCTGGCGACGGCCGACGCCGACGGTGATGGCGTGCTCGACATCATCACCTCCACCGCCTCGGGCCCTATCTCTCATGTGGTGGCCTTCGCCAATCTGGGCCAATCGGTTATTAGCAGCTTCTACGCCTTCCCTGAGGCAGTGAAGAACGGTGTGGAGATCGCCGCGGCCGATCTGAACAACGATAACATCGCCGAACTGATTCTGGGTACCTCTGGTGGCACCAGCCAGCAGGTGGGCATCTACCGCGGCAACCCGAACGCTATCGATTACTTCATGGCCTACGAGAACTGGAACGGCGATGTCCGTGTCGGCTCGGTGAAGACCGCCGGCAAGACCATCATCACCACCGGCCCCGGCCCTGGCGCAGGACCCAATGTCCGCACATTCGATCCAGACTCCTACGAACTGCTCGACAGCTTCTTCGCGGGCAACCAGTACGACTTCTCGGGTGTGACCCTCTAAGGCCCAAAAGGCCGGGCGAACTAACCACAAGGGAAGGGGGGCAAGCGATGCTTGTCCCTCTTCCGCTCATTTTGTCCGGGCTATGGATGGAAGGGTGAAACAGGGGATAGGATGTTCGTTTGGTGAAAAGCCTTATTGAGTATGGTGATAGAGTTGTGGGTTTTGGATCCTGACGGTGGAGCTGGCCCGTTCGGCGCTGACCGGGGAGCTCGGCCGAATGGTCGAGCACCTGGCGGAGCGACTGACCGATGCGGCGGGAGGCCGGCCGAAGACCTTCCGCGACTCATTGCTTGAAAACCTGTTTGAGTTCTTCGGCCGTTTCTGTCGAATGACTTGCGCCAGTCGGAGGGCTTGCGCGAGCGGATTGCCGGGGATCTGGAACATAAAAACACGCATGGAACCAAAAGTTCCCAGACGCACCGATGGGCTTTTTCCGGGTGGCTATTTCCCGGCTGGCAGGCAGCGAAAAACGGCCACGCCATTCGATGGGATGGTGACCGGGAATGAGACTGAGGCAACCGGGGCAACGAAATTGAGGGCCGAGGAATATTTGCTTTTGGCGTAATTGGTGGTTGGAACAACCCTGTAATCGTTGTAGCGGTACAGGGAGTACGACTTGCCCGGGATTAGTCCGCTTACGGTCACGGTGCCATTCAACATGACCGGTGCGGCCCCGGCCATAAGGTCCGGTTCGCTCCAGGTTGCCATTGAAATCTGAACCGGAAGTGCCAGACGCGATGTGTCCTGAATACCTGTGACAGCGCATCCGTAGCATATGGTGCTTGGGATGCAGAATTCATATTTGGCACCATTGGCGCGCATCCTGCGGTTGTCGCTGAGTTTCGCAGCTGGGCGGTTGAAGACCAGCGGATTGAAGCAGTCGTTGAAGGCGAGCTGGTCCGCCGGGTTGTAATTGACCGTGTCCTGGCCCGTGAAACCCGTGGCGAGCATGATGTGGTCGTAATCTGGATCGTTCAGGCCACGCACATAAGCGGTGATAAGGACCGGCCGGAGGAGGCTCAAGTGTTGCTTGAGCCAAACGAGATAGGCTGGAAACTGGGGACTAGGGACCCTGCTGTAAGCGAATGTCACCGAGCCAAGTCGAAGGGCTGAGAGGACCTGCTGCTCATTGAGACCGACCAGCAATTGGCTCTTCTGGTTGGGGTTGATAATTCCCCGACAAATATATTGGGATACATAGGTTCCGAAATATAGCGCCGCCTGCTGGATGCAGCACTCGCCGCAATAGCCATCCAATTCATCCCACTGGAGCCTGGGAGCAATCGGCAAGCGGACGGTTACAGCCGTAGTACCGACCGTTTGGGCCCGTAATTTCCCCAAAACTCCTACATTCAGCGCGGCGCTGGCAGAAATTAAGGCATTCCGCCTGTTCACAGGAAAGCTGGCCGGCATCGGTTTGTCCCTTCCAGACAAAAACTAAATTGAACAGGGTAGGACTTACGCAGGTGTTCCGAAAACAACAAAAATTAGTCGATTTTTTGGCAAGAATAGGGCAGGTAAGAGGCTCTCTATATTTGCCCCAACCGCTATTGTCCAAGCCAACTGCGTAAGTCCTACAAGAATGCCTGTTGCTGCGAACGGTAGTTCCAAAAATCACCGAAGGCAAATGTCTGCTGTATTTTTGTTCCTTCCTGGAATTTCATGGGTTTTGAACGGATGAGATTTTGATCAAGGTCATCTCTCTTTTGGTCCCAGTCCCTGGATTTTCGTGGTTTTTTGGTGATGTGACTCATGCTTAGCCCAAGAGGTTGATGGGGTGATGGAGCTGACGCGAAAAAATGGTGTGGTGATTGTGAAACTGGGTTGCGGAGGCGTTATGGGATGGCAATCTGTGACGCCAAATAAAATTGGTCCAAAGCCATACGGGCATTTAGCTTAAACAAGCGGCGCTATGTAATTCTGAGTATTTGGATATAAGCAGGGAAATCGGCGTATAATCACTTGGTTGTGTTGGGAAAAGAGTCTTGGCGGGTTTGGTATAATAGAATCTTGAGTGAATCATTCGTGGAGGTGAGCACCATGTTTAACGCCTGCAAGGTTTTGGTTGTGGTATTGGGTTTGGTGGTTTTGCCTGGGGGGGTGATGGCTCAGGGGGCCGGTGGGCCTGGTAGCCAGAATGTGGGGAACCGGTGGAACAACCAGTGGAACAATCGCTGGGCGAATCCGACGAATGGCCCTTCGAATAGCCCCTCGAACACCACAGCGAACACTGCATCGAACAACCGATATGACAACCAGTGGAACAACTGGCAGAATCGGGCGACTTCGGGGAGCACTCCTTGGGCTAACGGGTGGAACAATCCCTGGTTCAACAGCTCGAACCAAGGTGGCATGACTTATGACCAGCGGATGAATAACGGTTATTACACCCAGTTTGACCGTAGTTACCCGGGCAATTATGGGCCCAATGTTTTGGTCTATCCAGGCAGGTACTATAACGGCGGATATTGATCAAGAAATATCTTAAAATAATAACAACCCCCGCAGCGTTGTAGAACGATGAGGGGGTTGAATTTTTAGTGCGGATCAGTTGGAGCTTTTGGTGGTGCTGTCGGCTGTGGTGCCCTTGGCCTCGGCGCCGGACTTGTTGCCCGTGGCTCTGGCGGCATCGGTAGTGGCGCTACCACTGTTGAGCAAAGGATCAGAGGCTTTGGAAGCCAAGGATGAGGCGTTTCCTGCAGGGCCTGTAGTGGCTGTGCCGCTTGATTTGCAGCCGGGCTGACTGATGAGCAGCGTGAGGCCCGCACAGACTGCCAGACCCACAACCCGCTTGGAAAAAAGATGGATAGCGAACATGGATTAACCCTCCCCCGTTGTGGGAAAGATTCCACATAGACGCAGACCCAGATGGCAAAAAGATGGGAACTTGATTCAAAATTTGGAAATTTTGAAGGTTTGATTATGCCGAATGGAAAAACCGGCACAAATTGCCAGGGCCCTTGGTTAGGGCCTGGAAACTATTTATAGCAGTTTAGGGACGGTTATCAGGCGACCGTCAACAGGGGAGGCCCCAATACATCGAGCATGGGTTCGATACCCAAGCCGGGTGAGGTGCTGGCTTTTAGGCGGCCATTTTGGCGTTGAGGGGCGCCATGGGCGAAGGGGACCGTGACATAGCTGTTGAAGTCGGTTGAGCTGAAGAGCAATTCGGTGGGGGTGCTGTGTGCCAAATGGCTGATGGCTGCGGTGACGATATCACCACCCCAACTATCCTCGATAGTCATGGCCACACCCAGCGAGGCGCAGAGGTCACGCGCCTGGCGGGCTTTGGTGAGCCCGCCAAACTTGCTGATCTTGATGTTGACGACATCCATGGCACGGTCGGCGTGGCCGCGGAGCAAAACATCGACCGAATCGATGTTTTCATCGAGCACGAAAGGGTGATCACAGTGCTTGCGCACGGTGAGGCACTCTTCGTAGGTTCGGCAGGGTTGTTCGATATAAACATCAACATCGCGCACAGCCTTCACCACACGCAGGGCATCGTGCATGAGCCAGCCTGTGTTGGCATCAGCCACCAAGCGGTCGCCGGGCTCGAGCTTGGCTGCCACCGCGTGAATGCGGGCAATATCGGTAGCGGCATCACCGCCGACTTTCAGTTGGAAGCGGCGATAACCCTGGGCCCGGTAGTCGGCCACCTTGGCGGCCATTTGGTCTGGAGATTCTTGGGAGATGGCGCGGTAGAGGACAAAATCATCGCCATAGCGGCCGCCGAGTAGGACGCAAACTGGCTGGCCGGTGATTTTTCCGAGGATGTCCCAACAGGCCATGTCGATGGCTGATTTGACATAGGCGTGGCCTTGGAGGGCGGCATCCATGCGGCGGTTGAGGCGGGTGAGTTGAGTGGGGTCTTCGCCTAGGAGATGGGGGCCCATCTCGATGATGCCTGCCCTAACCCCGGCAGCGTAAGCTGGAAGATAGAAGGGCCCGAGTGGGCAAACTTCGCCCCAGCCGACTATGCCTGTATCGGTTTGGATACGAACGATGGTGCTGTCGAAGACGCTGACGGACTTGCCGCCGGACCATTTATAGTCGCCCTCGACCAAGGGCAGGTCAACACGGAAGGCCTGGATGGATTGGATGCGCATGAAGATCTCCTTAGTGTGATTAATCGTTTTGGATGTGAAGAGGTCGGAGTTGCAAATCGGTGTGTTTGGCGATGAAGCGGAGCATGGTTTGGGTGGTAGGGTCGGTTTCCCACATCATGAGCCAAAGCATGATGGTGATATGACCGCGGTCGGGAATCTGCTGGAAAATAGCGGGGACGCCGTGCTGGGCGAGGCGGTCGGCGAATTTTTTGGATTTTTCGTCGCAGGCTGGGTAGTCGTTACTGGCGCAGAGTATGAGGAAGGGTGGTTCTTTGCCGGTGACATGCCTGAGGGGGGAAGCGTCGATATATACCGCGTGGTCGGTTCCCAACACCGTGTCGATGCCGAGGCCGATGAAGTTCTCGAGTTTTTTCAGCGTGTCTGGGTAGACGAAGCTGTAGACGCCGCTAACGGAAATGACAGCGCGGATGTCTTTTTGGGAGAGTTTTTCAGCTTCCAGGAATTTGGGGTCGGTTGCCAGCAGTGATACAAGGTGGCCTCCGGCGGAGTGGCCGGCAACGATGATGCGGTCAGACTTGCCGCCATAGTCGGCGATGTTCCGTTTGGTCCAGGCGAAGGCTTTTGCTACATCGTGGATATGCGTTGGGTGTTTTACGCCTGGGGAGAGCCTGTAGCTGGTGACCACTGTGGCGATGCCGTTTCGGGCGAAAGTTTCGCCTACCAGAGCGTAGGTTTTGCGATCACCACGGGTCCATGAACCGCCGTGCACGAAGAAGAGTACCGGGAAATTGCCTGAACCGCGGGGCAGGTAGAGATCGAGGCGGTTCTTTTGTTGGTCAGCGGAGGGATCTAGACAGTAAGGGATATCGCTGATCACCTTGACGGCGAAAACTCCGCCGGTGACCGGGGCCTCGGCAGTGGCGGCGGGTTCGGCTATGAGAGCCAGTGCCAGGAGGGCTAGATAGCTGGCAAGACGGCCCTTTTGTCGATGCATGGTTATTGTCCTGAGGGAATAAGGATCAATCATCTTTGGTGGGTGTTTTGCCAAGGAGCAGGCCGGCGTCGATGTACTGGCCGCCGGTGGTTTGTTTGCAATGGATCGCCAGGATGTTATTCCCAGCCTTGAGGAGGGTTTGAGTGGTGTCATCGAGCTGAAGGATTTCATAGCCCGAGGAGAAGCCGGTGAGTTCGGCGATTTTGACACCGTTGAGGTAAATAATTGCATCTTCATCGTGATGGATATCGAGGGCAATTTGGCCGGTGGGAACTTTTTCGAGGGTGAAGTGGCGGCGCAACCAAATGCCTTTAGTGCTCCAGACGGTGCCGATGCGGGCGTTGGGTGTGCCTTCGGTGCCGAACCCGCCCGGGCTATCTTTCCATTCTGTGTCGTTGAAAGCGGGTTTTTCCCAACCTTGGGCTGGTGTGGTGGTTGTAGACCTCCAGGCCTGGGGTTTGGTGACGGCTGTGGGGAGGAGGTCGGTGAATTCGGGCAAGGGCTGGTAGAGGCGCTCGTTCCATTCACGGGCCTGGGGTGGAAGTTTGAGGATGGCGCGGTCGTAAGTCATGAGGCCATTGACCTCCACTTCGACATCGGTGGTTTGGGTGTAAACGGCGGCGGCCAGTCCGCGGCCGACCAGAGCCCCGAGGCGAAAGTTGAGATTTTTGTAGGCGTTGCCGAGGGCTTGGCGGTCTTTGAAAGTTTGGTAGCCCCAGTTGCCCGATTGCAACCAGAGGTGGCCGGTGATGGGAAGGCCGAGGCCACCATATTCACCCAGGATGGCGGCGCGTGTTTGCTCGAGAGGTGGCATGCCTGGGCCGGGATAAACATGGGCGTCGACCATGTCGCCGCCTTTGCGGTCGTTCCAGCCGGAGGGTCCATCGACGAGGCGGGTGGGGTCCATCTTTTTGGTTTCTTCGAGGATCTGGTTAGTTTTGAATTGGCCCCAGCCCTCGTTGAAGGGGACCCAGACGACGATGCATGGGTGGTTGCGTTTACCCTCGATGAGGGCCTTGAGTTCGCGGCGGTAGATATCTTCGCTGCGTTGGTCGCGGGTGAGGTCGGGGGCGTTTGGCGGAATGTTTTTGTCGCCACTTGGCATGTCCTGCCAGACAAGCAGACCGATTTTATCGCAGTGGTAGTACCATCTTTCGGGCTCGACTTTGACATGTTTGCGACACATGTTGAAGCCGAGTCGGCGGGTCATTTCGATGTCGTAGAGGAGGGCGGAATCGGTTGGGGCGGTGTAGAGGCCGTCGGGCCACCAGCCTTGGTCGAGTGGGCCGAATTGGAAGAGGGGTTTGCCGTTGAGGAGGAGCCGATTGGGGCCATCGGGTTTTTTGGGGTCTTTGCCCACGCGGATGGTGCGCAGGCCGAAGTAGCTGGTGACCCTGTCCCCCGAGGCGAGGCGCACCTCGAGATCGTATAGGAAGGGATCGGTTGGAGACCAGGGTTTGACCAGACTGAGGCGGACAGACTCTTCTTTATTTTCGGGGATGGTGGCGCGGGCGACCTCGTCGCCATCGGCGCGGATGACCACGGTGCAGGGCTCGGGTTCGGAGCGTTGGCCATCGGCCACAACGCGTATTTTCAGGGCGCCGTTTTCCAGATCGGGAGTGAGGACCAGGCTGGTGATGCTGGAGGTTGGCACGGCCTCGAGCCAAACGGTTTGCCAGATACCTGTGACTGGGGTGTACCAGATGCCTTCAGGCTTGGCGACCTGTTTGCCTCTGGGTTGGGGGCCTTTGTCGGTGGGGTCATAGACGGCGACGATGATTTCCTGGATGGAGCCGGGGGGGCCTTTCAGTTTGGCAGTGAGGTCGATGCTGAAGCTATCGAAGCCGCCTTCGTGTTCGCCAACTTTTTCGCCATTGAGGAACACTTCGCATTGCCAATCGACAGCGCCGAAGTGCAGGAGGACCCGCTGGCCCTGCCAGGAGGGGGGAACAGCCATGGTGCGGCGGTACCAGAGGCGGTTGGCATCGCCCACAGTTTTTCCGACGCCTGAGAGGCTGGATTCGGCGGCGAAGGGTACGAGAATTTTGCCATCCCAGGCGGTTGGTTTGCCTTGGGCTTTGGGGCGGATGGCGTGATCCCACAGGCCGTTGAGGTTTTCCCAGCGTTCACGAACCAGTTGAGGGCGGGGGTATTCGGGTAGAACGCGGTCAGGTTTGACCTCGGCCGCCCAGCGGGTGCTGATGGGGGTTGGGGCAGGTTTCCAAATGTCGGCCTGGTGGGGGCAGAGGGAACTTGCCAAACAGATGAGCCCAATCATGCGGTCTCCACTTCACTGAGCTAGGCAAACAGGCGCATGAAAGCGCACAGGGCGATTATTTATCAGTAACCAAATCGTTGACAGCCAGCAATGACAGGGCGTGGCTTTCGGGATCGTTTTGCAAGTTGCCCGAGACCATTGAAACGCAATCCATTGCTTGATTTTTGAATGCTGGATTGCCCGTGGCCTTGGCCAGCCTGGCAAGGGCCCAGGCTGCGAGGCCGTTACCTGAGGGCTGTGATCCGTCGTAGCTGTCGCGGGTTTGGAGAAAGAGTTTGGGTTGGTCGTTGGCTGTGGTGAGGAGGCCTTTGCCTCTTTTGGGTTTGTGCCATTTCAGCATGGCATCGGCGAGTCGGGTGGCCTGTTCTTTCCAGCGGGGCTCAGCGGTGACCTCGTGGAGGGTGAGCAGGCCGTGGAGGAGGCTTGCGTAATCATCGAGGCAAGCGGGCAGGCGGGCCTGCGGGCCTTTTTGGGGTGCGGCATCGTAGACGCGGTAGAGCCGGCCTGTGGGGGTAAACAGGTGATTCATGACCGCATCGGCTGTACTGGCTGCGAGCTTGATCCATGCGGGGTCGTTTTGTTGTTGGCCGGCGCGAGCGAGGCCGGCGATGGCCAAGCCGTTCCAGCCTGCCAGCAGTTTGGTGTCGCGTTCGGGTTTGTTGCGCCTTTCACGGGCCAGCAGCAGTTTGGTGCGCACTTTTTCCAGCCGATCCAAGGCCTCAGCCTGGGGAAGTTTGGTGGTCTCTGCCAGTTTTGCGAGGGGTAGTGCTTCGGTGGCGATAAGACGGCCGTCGAGCTGGTTGCGGCTTGAAAAACCAAAGGCGACCTTGGCCAAGCCGCGGTCGGCATTTTCAGGCAGGGCCAGGTCGAGTTCCTGTTCGGTCCAGGTGTAGGACTTGCCTTCCGAGCCATCGGTATCGGCGGCCAAGGAGCTGGCGAAACCGCCCCCGGGCAGTAGGAATTCCCTTTGCAGGGCCTCGACTGTTCGGCGCATGGCGCGGTCAGTGGCAGGGGAGGGGTGGGTTTTGTTGTGGGCGGCCATGGCCTCGAGCAGCATGGCTTGGTCGTAGAGCATTTTTTCGAAGTGTGGGACGGTCCAGGTGCGTTCTGTGGAGTAGCGGTGGAAGCCGCCGCCAATTTGATCGAAGGTGCCACCCTGCAGCAGGTGGTCGAAGGTGACTGTTAGGGCGGTAGCGCGGGACGGAGCGGGGTCTAGTTGCTCGACCCGGGCGAGAAACAGGAGGCGGGGAGCGAGGGGGAACTTGGGCCCCTTGAAGGCGCGTGAGGGGTTGCCGAAGCCGCCGTGTTCGGGGTCGATTTGCGCCTCGAGTGCCTTGGCACCTGAGTCGACGAGTTTTTTGTCGATGTTGACCAGGGCGTTGCCCAGCTCGCTGGTGAGGAGGGCGAGTGACGCCCTGCGGGCGAGAGCATCGGCGGCTTGCTGAACAGAGGTCTGGTCTTTTTCCCATGCGTTTTGCATACCCTTGAGCACGGTGAGAAAGCCTGGTCGTTTGGAGTCGGTTTTGTCGTTGATTTTGTCGTCTTTGGGCCAGTAGGTGCCGCCGGCGATGGGTTTGGCGTCGGGGTTGAGGAACATGGATAGTGGCCAGCCCCCGCTGACCCCAAGGGTTTCGAGAGCGATCATGTAGGCTTGGTCGACATCGGGGCGTTCCTCGCGGTCGACCTTGATGCAAATGAAGTGTCGGTTGAGGAATTCTGCGACTGTTGAGTCGCGGAAGGACTCGCGTTCCATGACATGGCACCAGTGGCAACTGGAGTAGCCGATGGACAAAAAGACCAGTTTGCCTTCTTTTTTAGCTTTTTGGAACGCTTCAGGGCTCCAGGGCCACCAGTCGACCGGGTTGTCGGCATGGAGGCGCAGGTAGGGGCTTGATTCGAGTGCCAACCGGTTGGGTTTGGCGGGGGCTTGGGCAGACGCAAAGACGGCCCCGGCCAAGCAGAGGCTCAGGGCGGTGAATAATTGGCCAGTGATTGGGTGGTGTGTCACTTGACCTCAATGGTCAACTTGGCTGGCTGCAGGCAGGTTTTTTCGTCGCATGCCTGGAAGCTGACTTGCAGTTTGAGGGGGCCCTTTTTGTCGGCGGGGAGATGCACCTCGATTTTTTGTTTGCCTTCGTAGGTGACATAGTTACCCACCACCGGGTCGATGACCTGTTTGCCTTTGGGGTAGGCCACTTCGGCTTTTTGACCGACGACGGCGACGGAGGTTTTGACGCTGTCGAGGTCTTCGTTGCCGGCGGGGTTGGCGTAAAGGTGCCAGCCGGCCTGGATATCGAGTTCGACGACCACGACGCGCTTGCCCGCTTTGGGGGTGGAGTCTTTTGCGGAGACTTTCACCACGCCTTCGGAATTCTTGCCCTGCCCTTGGGCGAGGGTAACCGTAGCCAAGCCAAGGACGAGTGTGAGAAAGGCACGGCGGCAAGTCAGGGAGGACATGGTGGTAACTCCGGGAATGTGGAGAGAAAGATTCGAGCCCTTGGTCGGATACTTTCCGCCTGCTGTATCCTATGCGCAAGGTCAATTGGGTGGGGGAGTGAAGAGTTATGGAAAGCAAGGATTTATTTCGGGTGTTGGCGGCAGGAATGGCGTTGGCCTTGGCGGGAGGATCGCTGGCGGGGCAGGAGAAAGGCAAGGGGGAAGGATTGGCGGAGGCGGTACGGGTGGGGAAAGAGTATGCCCATCAGGCCGGGATGATGGGGGTTGAGGTTGGTCAAGCCGAGAGTTTTACAGTGATTTTGCCTGAATCGTTGAAGAAGATCATGCCTAAGGTGGTGGTGGCTGTAGACAGCTACCATGGTGCGGCCCTGAAAGGTGTTGGGTCGAAGGCGAGCAATTTTTGGCCGAAGCGGCCGGTTTTGGTGGCGTTTTTGGAGAAGGCCCAATTTGCCAGTTATGTGAGGCGGGTGGAAAAGCGGAGTTTTGACTCGAGCGAGCGGGGTTCGGTGGTGGTGGGGGATGAGCAACCGGCCATTGGTTTACTGCTGGATAATCCGATGCGCTCGGGCAGCGGGCACCCGGGTTTAGAAGTGCAAGTGGGGGAAGTTGTGGCCCGGGCAGTGTTTCAGCAGGCGGCGGGTGCGAAAAACCAGTTGCCGGCCTGGCTTGCTGAAGCATTTGGCAAAGCGACGAGCTTTCAGGCGCACAATCAGTCGATGCGTGGGTATTTGGGGGAAGTCCGGCGTAATGCGCAGCTGTTTGCCAAGACGCAAAAAGAGGCGCCTTGGGACCCAACGATCCAAGGAAGCAAGGCCTTGGCAGCCCAAGCAGGTTTTGCCTACTGGATCGCCTATGGCCCCAGGGCGGGCAAAATGGCCATTTTGGTGAAGCAATTCACGCCTGGGGAGAATCAGGAGCGGGTAGAAATGGCGGATGCGATGCAAAAAGCGCAACTCGATGGGAGCGATTTGGCTGGAATATGGCAGGGTTGGGTGGCTGGCTGGAGGTAGATGGTGGGGTATATTTTGACACAAGCGTATATTTAGTAATGGCTTAAGATGGATTATGGTTTGTTAGTTTGGCGGTTGAGGAGTAGGTGGTTGGAAGGTTGGGTGACTCTGATGAAGAGGGGGGAAAACGCCGAAAGCTATTGGTAGCGTTTCCGATTTGCCTTGCCCGTGGGGCTTGGTTTGCGCTAAAAAAGATGCTTTCCCGCTCCGTGGAAGCATTGCCTTCCCGGCCATGATGCCCGCCAGGTTGGTGTGAGCAGTGGCCAGATGAGTTTAAGGGGATGATGAAAGGGGCCTTAGCGCCATGCCTATCGGTATTCTCGCCCTAAAAGTGGGCATGACCCAAGTTTTCGACGCGAAGGGCAATGCAGAGCCCGTAACAGTATTGCAGGCAGGGCCTTGCCCTGTGTTGCAGATTCGCACCAAAGAAAAAGACGGTTACGACGCCGTTCAGGTGGGTTTTCTGGACAAATCACGCAAACGCGCAACCCGCGCGGAGCGAGGCCATGTGTCTGGTGAATTGAGCTCGAAGCGTCGCGAGCGCATCAAGCAGGGTGGCACATCAGACACCATGACTGCCAAGGCAGACTGCGAACCCCAGAAGTTCATTCGTGAATTTCGTCTGGAAGGCCCAGCAACCGTGGCTGTTGGCGCGAAGCTGACAGTTGGTGAGGTGTTCAAGGATGGTCAAAAGGTTGATGTGATCGGCACCACCAAGGGCCGCGGCTATACAGGCACGATGAAGCGCTGGAACTTTGCTGGTTTGCCAGCCAGCCACGGTGCCAAGAAGAATCACCGATCGGTTGGTAGTACCAGCTCGCTGGCCAGCAACCGCGGTTTTGGCCGGCCTAAGAAGGGCAAGAAGA
>Ga0255132_1000800_pt1 | contig 12217 bp, 7 predicted proteins | sample Law_Law_RepA_8d_FD_188551 | JGI IMG/M metagenome (GOLD analysis project Ga0255132, IMG submission 188551) | Freshwater microbial communities from St. Lawrence River, New York, United States - Law_Law_RepA_8d | ecosystem: Environmental > Aquatic > Freshwater > River | place: USA: New York...
TTATTCCAAACCGATTGAAAATTTTTGAAGAATTTCGCTTCATTTGCGGAAGGTCTGCTGCTTTCTGTGAACGCGCGAATCGCGGGGTTTCTTGAAAGAATTAGCGTAGTATCTTGTTGGCAGGCGGTGGTGAGGTGGTATTCCTGGATGTGTAGATTGTGGTGTTTTATGATGGTTGATGGTGTGTAAGTCTATTTTGCGCTTGGGTTTGCGCGGTCGCCACCCTCACCCCCCGGCCCCCTCTCCCGCCAGCGGGCGAGGGGGAGAAGCGCGCCTCGCGCTTGGGCAGTCAGACGGGTCAGACAAGTCAGACAAGTCAGACAAGTCAGACGGGTCAGACAAGTCAGACAAGTCAGACAAGTCAGACAAGTCAGACAAGTCGGTACCGAGACAAGCCATAGCGCGTAGCCTGGGACTGTGTCCCGGGCCGCGGCGCATAAGTCTATTGTGCGCTTGGGTTTGCGCGGTCACCACCCTCACCCCCCGGCCCCCTCTCCCGCCAGCGGGCGAGGGGGAGAAGCGCGTCGGAGGAACCGTTCCCGCCAGCGGGCGAGGGGGAGAAGCGCGCTTCGCGCCGAGGGATCTCAAGGAACTCCCCAACGCTTGCGAAGTCCCCATTGAAGGACAAACAAAACTCCCAACGCCAAAAACTGCAACCATGAATCGATCGTCGTCTCACCCAACCGAAATGACTCAATCGCCGTCTCGGTCGCTTGCCGACGCCGCTCGATCAACTTCCTGATGATCTCGGCCCCTTGATCAGGACTTAGTAACTCCCCACCCGCGGATTCGTTGAGCTTCGATAATTGACCAAGCAACTGCCAGTCGGGTAAAGGCTGCATCGTCTCAACACTCTGGTCGATGACCACGAATGGCAATCGTGACTCAAGCCCTTTTCCCCCAGATCCAATCGTGGTCGCACGCCATTCATATCGTCCCGGGGTCGCTAGACCATTGAATGCTGCTCGCATACTCGCCGCATCCCGAACCGAAAGCGGAAACTCTCCAATTTCAATCTCCTTTGCAGGAATGTCTTCTTGCTGCGACTCCTCGAATTTCCACAACCGCAGAAACACATTCTTGGGCATCGCTGTCTGCGCGCTGCCGGGGATCCAGTTCGCTATCACGTCGGCTGGCTGCTGCAACAATAACCGACGACGATTCATCGACAGTTGCAAACCTTCTTCTACCGCCTCGCGTCGCAATCCCCATAAAGCGACCTGGCGCCAAAACTGCTTGAACTCTTTACCCTTCCCTTGTCTTAGCCACTGATAGGTGGAATCGAAAGCCAAACTCATCACCCTCCCTTGACCCGCAATCCCCGTAACCATCAAAGGTTGAACGGCATTACCGGTCAGGAGCACTTTGACGCCTGGCACGTTTTTGATCCCATCCCAACGATTCGCTCCTGTCAAAGGACGAAACTCTCGCCACAAAGCTGCGGTGTCTTCCCCAGGCTCCCCAAGCTGAAGCAACCGATCATTAGCAACAGGAATCAACGGCACTGGCCCTGCATAGTGATTTCTTAAATCGATTGGGCCATCAAGGGGCTGCCGTGTCCGCTCTCCCATCGCAATTGGCAATACGTCGGCAATCGCGGTTTGATTCCAGCCTCCCGGACCATACGTATGAAAACCACCGAGCGTGATCAAACCTGCCCCTCGTACGACTTGATCTGCAAGCAACTTGCTGCCAGCTTGCCCGATGGCACTTGCATCTAGATCCCCAAGGATAAACAAATCGTATACCCCGTTGCCGATCCGCTGGGCTAGATCCACTGGCCACTTCTGAACGGGCTCTCGCGCAATCCATAATCGATCGACTTGCATGTCGGGTGATTCAAGCAACGCGTTGGCGATGAACTTCGCCTCCGTTCGCGGCTCTCCTTCTATATAGAGAACCCTTGCCCCACCACCGCGTACATTCAAATACGAAGTGATGCGGTTATTCTCCAACACCCCTTCCCCTTCAAGCGGCTGGGCTTCGATCTGCAATTCATACGACCCAACATCCGGCGCAATCAACGGTATCTGAAACGAAAGACTCTGATCGGACTTCGTCGGACGAACTACAGTTTGGTCGACTAACCGCTTGCTTCCATCTTTCGCGACAATTTTCATTGTGATGGCAACGTCGCGATTGCTGGCCCCTCGCGCATGAAGCATCCCTCGGACGAAAATCTGATTCTTGGTATAAGCATCGAGCTGCTCGGGCACTCCCTCAACGCCCAAATCTCTGGCTTGGTCGCTATCCCCGCGTGGTCCAATCCCAACGAAATAAATCGGGATGTCCTGTCTTGCGAACTGCCTTGCCACCTGCTGTGGATCCGCTTTCGATGGACTTAACGTCTGGGCTCCGTCCCCCATCCAAATCACTGCCATCAACGGATTGGAATAAGTTCCATTCGCAACTCCTCCCAACGGGCCACCGATATCTGTACTGACCCCTTCGGCTCGCTGCGGCAATACCGGCGGCTTGGATTGCTCCCCAAGATCAAATTCCCCGAGCGGCTGAAGTTGCGAATCATAAAGAAACGGAGATAGCTTGACCTGTTTGCCAAGCTGGTCGCGGTTGCTCCACAAGGTATTCCAAAGTTCGAGTTGCTGGTCCCACCGCGACTTGGGCCCCTCACCCGATCCCAACTGCATGCTCGATGATTTATCCATAAGCACCGCAACGGTTCCACTCGGCTCCCGCTGCTTGGTCCAACTCATCCCAGGCTTGAGAATCGCTAAGAGTAGAACAAGGATCATCAACAATCGTAAGGCTCGGAGAACCGTTCGCTGCCAAAGACTCAAGCCTTGGGAATCGGTCATCACAAACCAGACAAAAAATAGTCCAGCCGCAATCAATCCCACTATCGCATAACTACCAAAGACTGGTGAGAGGCTCCACTCCATCAGGCTTTCCCCTTCCCACGCGATCCATAAAATCGACTCGACATGGTTTGCTCAGCCATGACCATCATCGCTAAGATAACCCACAAAAACGGCGATAAGTCCCGGCCATAACGCCCCTCGCCAATCGAACTCTGCACTTCATCTTTGCTCTTGGCTATCAATAGCTGTTCGCGACCTATACCCGCCTCAAGTTCCAGCCGATTGACGCTCTTGAGTGATAACTCATCGCGATCGATGTTCACACTAAAACCCCTGACCAATGGCCCCCGAGCTCGAACTCCTCGCAGCCGATACTGACCGGGTTGCTGCGTATAAGGATACTGCAACGCTTCTTCGTCAGCCTCCACGCGAATCATCTCACCGTTAGGCGCAAGCAATTCATATGCTTTGGGATACTCCTTTGGATTGTTCTCCAACACGGCTGTAGCTCCTACCGGATAGTTCACCGGATGCTTGCTCTGTGTCGCTAAATACTGAACGGTCCCAAGAAACAAAGCGAAACCAGGCCAAGCATCTGCACTGGTTGTGTAAAGCTCACTCCAGGCACCCTTCTGAGCATTGACCCCAGGCTCTGGATAAGGCAACGTCATCACCATGATCCGACCCGATCCACGTACCGATTCGGTCAACAAAGGATGCTCGGTCTGCGATAAATCGGCAATCACCGACGTAGACTCAGGTAACCCATCGAGAATCCAATACTGATTGACGGGGTAACTGACCCAAGGTATCTCCTTCGCCGGCCGCTCGAAGATATTCCACAAAGGATGATTCTCCAAACTCGGTTTGAGCACCACATTCGCACCACCGATAGCAGGATCCTGAGGATCGACCCGCTGCAATCCCATAACCCGGCCCGGCAATAAACTCGGCAATCCACCCACCGCATTTCCGGCAACTGCTGGCGTTCCCTGTTTCGAGGCCTGCTCAAACTTCGCGTCCGGACCCAATACGACAAGCAACCCTCCTCCGGCCTCCACCCAACTGAGCAACTTGTCCGCCTCATCCCCACTTAGCTCTGCCGGATTGTACAACACTACCGTGGAGTACTTCGATAACTCCAACTGGCCGATCCGATTGCGAGGCTCGACATCTACCCCCGTCGTTCTGCTCCCGCTTCCCCTCTCCTCCGGTCCACTCTTGCTACCTGCTTGCTGTCCGCCAGCCTGAGAGGACTCGGTTTGCGATGGCTCGGCTAATGGGTTGAGCATCAAAGCCACGATCTGACCATCGACGGAATTGTCGCTCACGACCAAGGATCGTCCTTGCTCCTTCGCTTCCACCGTCACAAACATGACGTTATCGCTCTCTAGTGGATCGGGTCGCGATAATCGCACCGTGGCGTGATTAGTCCCTTCTACTAAGTCTTTCCATTGCAATCGCAAATTGGTTCCGCCCGTACTGCCTGGCTGCACGACCTGTCGATCTAGCAACTTCGCTTCAGGAGCGACCCATTGGCCATCGCGCGAAATAACAGGGCGACGCTCGACGGGCTCCGCAAGCAACTCGACCATCACTTGCTCTTTGACTTCTCCTTCCAAGGCACCCAGGGTGACATCAAGCGAGACGCCACCACCTGGAACCACGCTCTCGGAAGATAGCTTCAATGCATCTAGCCCCCAGTTCCTTAAATCAACTTCTGGAACCCCTAGGTCGATTATTTGAAGCAATACTTTAGGTTGTCGTTCCGTTGCACCAAGCTCCCACTTCGAAGGTTCTCCCGCCGGAGTTTGCGTTCCCTGAGGCTCTCCCGAAATTGCGGAGGCAAGGTCTGCAGTGCCGATGTTCTTCCAAGCTCTCTCCCGCATATCGGACAAAACGTAAACTTCTCGTCGCTCTAGTTCGCTTTTTCGTACCACCGCTATCGCCGACTGGATCCGTTCCGAAAGATCGCTTGCCCGCCCCTCTGTTGTGACCCGATCAAGCTGGCGTTCAGCCGATAAACGGTCTTGATTCATGCGAATCGCCCCGTCGTTTCCAATGATCGCTACTTGGCTGCCCATCGGAAATCGATCCATCAACCACCGCGCCATCTCCTTGGCGTCTTCGAGCCGCGTGTGATTATGGTACTTGTATCCCATCGTAGGCGAGGTATCGATGATCAACGCTGCGGCCACCGGCCCGTCAGCATTCGACAACGGACTCTCATCCGAACGTTTGAGCACCGCCCAGCCAAAGTAGCTCGCCGCCCCCCACAACCCAACCGCGAGCACCAAGGGAATTGAAATAGCCAATATCCCACGCCGCTTGCCCCACAACACCAACGCCGCTGCACTCGCTAACGATGCTAAGACGGCCAGCAAACCACCCACCGCTGCATTGGCGAACAATCCCGTTGCCACGCGCGGAGATGCAAGTGCCATCACCAAAACCAAGACCATTAATACCCGCAGCAGCAACAATAACCAACGCTTCACACTCCAGCCCCGCTGCGCCTCGACCGCCGTCTTGCGCACAAAGCGAATCGCGGGAAACTCAAGCGTCTTAGGCTGACGCTTGCCGAGCAGATGAAAGAGGATCGGTGCGAAAGACGCAATGCTTCCTAGCAAAAGCGACACATGGAGAAAGGTCATCGGATTCCACCGTTGTCCGTTACAAAATAATCCGCTTCCAGACGCTCTTCGCTAAAAACGATTTTTGCGACTGATCAAATACTCCATCAACGCCTTATCGTAAGGAACACTGGTGTCGAGGGGAACATAATCGATCTTGGATTGTAGCAAAGCCGCTTTAAGTTCGGATCGAAAAGCTTGAACGTTCGCCCGATATTCTTCCCCGATATCGTCTGCATTGACCGATACCATCTCGTCATTCTCAGGATTCTTCAACTCAACCAACCCCTGAAACGGAAACGTCACCTCGGCTTCATCAAGCACATGAAAGACGATGACGTCGTGCCCGGCATGTTTGAGCATCCTCAAAATATCCGCCGACGATTCGGTATCAGAAAGCAAATCGCTCATCACCATGATCAAGGATCGATGTTTGAGCATCGCCATAAACTGCTCGATGGGCCCTCGCAGACTTGTCTTCCCGCCAGGCTTAAGCTTCGTTAATTGGCTGAGAATCGCCGCAAACTGACTTCGACGCGACCGAGGGAAAATACTGGCTTTGAGCTTTTCATCGAACGTTACCAACCCCACCGGGTCTTGCTGCATCAGCATCAAATACGATAGAGCCGCTGCTAAACAAATGCAGTAGTCGAATTTCGTCAGTTGCTGGCGATACGTGTAATTCATCGATCGGCTGGTATCCATCAAGATATAGCCGGTTAAATTGGTCTCGGCTTCGAATTTCTTGACGTAATAACGATCGGTCTTCGCAAAAGCTAACCAGTCGATATCTTTCGGGTCGTCCCCGTGCGAATATCGACGGTGCTCGCTGAACTCCACGGAGAAACCATGAAATGGGCTCGCATGCATGCCCTGCAAAAAACCTTTGACAACCATCTGCGCTCGCAAATCTAATCGCTTGATCTGCGAAGCGAGTTCCGGTTTGAGGTACTGCTCAACTGCTACCATCGCGATGCCTCAGATTTCTCGCGTCCCAGCGATCAGTCAGCCGCCCAAGGAAGTCGGCAGTATCCCCACTGCCCATTGTTCTCGTCGACTCCAATCTCAATCCAGTCTAACCGGTCTCCAATCGTCGGATACAACTTGGTTCGTATCCGCTCTGCAATCCAACCTGCGATCTCTTCGGCGGTCGTATTGACGATCGGCAGCAACATGCAGTCTTCCTTCGGAAACACCCATCGCTTCTGCCTAAACCGTACCACGACTTCGCTTTCCTGAACCTCCACCGTGATCAATGGATGATTCATCGCGACTAGCATGTGATGGTCCAATTGACGAACGATCTCGGCTAGTGCATCGCGGAATGCGATAAAGTCGATCACATAGCGGTTCTCATCGAGTGAACCGCAAACCTCCGCTCGCAACCCGTAGTTGTGACCGTGCAAGCACTCGCAGATGTCTCCCGCAAACGTGATAAAGTGCGCTGATGAAAAAACCAACTGCTCTTTATGGAGCAACACTCGAAACATCGATTGCTTGCCAGCTTGCGCCGACTCTCTTGCCGTACTCTCTTGCACTAGGATCCCTCTACAGCTTCCTCAGGAACAACGACCTTAACATCACATTCCGCGAATTGAATTTCACCAGCCAAACTCGGAGTGCCTAAAAACTACTTCGATTGAAACATGGGTGCTTTGGAGTCCCCACGCGACAACACAAAAGCGAGCAGGTCAAGCACTTCGTCTTCGTTCAATTTGTCTAACAGTTCTGCTGGCATCAACGAAATCGCCGAAGTCTTCTCCTGTTCGATATCGCTGCGATCCACCGTTACGGTCTTCGTCGCATCTTCGGGATTGACGACAATCGTTACCTTGCCACCAACGTCGTTGACGATTCGACCCGTGTGCACAGTGCCATCTTCCATCTGCAAGACCATGGTCTTGTACTGGTCTGAAATGACTTGACTTGGACGCACCACTGCATCGACCAAATCCCGAAGCGCAAAGCGACCTGCGACTTGGGTCAAGTCTGGGCCGGTGGCTCCACCGTCACCACCAAAACGATGGCACACGACACAGCGAGCGGCTGCGTACATGTTCTTGCCATTCTCGAAATTGCGACCCTTCATCCGATCAGCCGCAAGCTTTACAAGATCTTCGGTCGTGTAAGCTCTACCCGGTCCCTTCGGCTCAGGCAACTTCGTCGGCAGAGGAGCTGGCTTGCGAACCCCGAGAGCCTCGAGGACAAAGCGTTCTTGGTCGTTCGAAAGTGCATAAGCATCGTTCGCAGCGTTGATCAAGAATTTTTGATAGCTGTTGCCACCCTTCCATTGCTGGGCTTTCTCAAACCATTGGAAAAACTCTTTGCGTTGATCGACGGTCCAACCTTCCTTTAGGTTCCGCATCGAGAATGCCAAATGGAATTGTTGCAAGTCAGGTTGATTCTCCAACATCGCTGCAATCGAAGCACCATAGCCACGATTTCGCTGCAAAATGTCGGCATAGTCCGCTTCAGTCTTCTGCCTTTCCTTCGACAGCAACGGCAGTGCTTTTTGTGCAAGTACCGGAGACTGAAGGTACGTTAGAAGGATAACCAGTTCGCGATCAAGCGTCTCATCGTTCGAAGGGAACAACGGTTCAATAACTCCCAACAATCCATTGCGAAGCGGTTCATCGAGTTCACCGAGTCGGATGAGAATCAACTGAACGGCTCGCGTCAGCTCCAGCCGTTGCGAAGCGGAAAGATTCGCAGGCGAGAGTGTACCAAGTCGCATCAATAGCGGCTCTCGCATGCTCGTATCACCAACCCTCGCCAATCCCACGGTACCTGTGATCAGCGTATTCGGATCCGAACTTGCAAGGATCTTGTCTGCCCACTGCGTTGCAGGTACGCGTTCAAGAGCCACGCGTGCTGCATATCGAATATGCCGATCTGGGCTTGCCAATGAAGCGACCAATTTCGAAATCGTCGCCGCATCCTTCGGAGCGTCGTTGTGCAAGGTCTCAATCGCTTCGCGATCTACCTTCTCCTTCGTCGCTACTTCTGCGGGTGCCGCTCCTGTCGATTCCTTACCTTCATAACGAACCCGATACAATTCGCTCTGAGTTCCTCGGCCACCGACCGTAAAGTACATGTATCCATCTTGAGCGATCGTCACGTCGGTCAACGGCAACGGTGTACGCGCTACGAACTCTTCCTTCGTCGCCGTATAGGATGCTCCACTGGGCTGCATGTGGATGGCATACATGGTGCCAAACGTCCAGTCGCAGATATAAAGTGCCTTTTGATACTTCGCGGGGAACTTTGCTCCCGTACCAAACTCAACACCGACCGGAGAACCTGGTCCGATATCTACAAGTGTCGGTAAACTATCTGGATAGTATCCTGGCCACTTGCCAGTACCACTTCTCCATCCGAATTCACTACCGCTGGTCGCATGCACCACGCGCGTCGGACGATACCATGGGGTTCCCATGTCCCATTCCATGTCCGCATCATAGACGAACATGTCACCCGCCGGATTAAAATCGAAGTCGTATTGATTACGGTAACCAATGGAGACGATTTCCCAGGTGGAACCTTCAGGGTCCGTTTTCGCAATCCATCCGCCCGGAGCAAGAATGCCAGCGGCGTGCCCATTGGCATCCCACTGTCGGGGCAAGAGCAAGTCCTCATCCCAATTCGGTGCAATTCGACTGGTCGAACCTTCGGGCATCTTGCCGATCAACTGCTCTTTGCGAGCTCCACCCATCGTCTGTGGTGGGGCATTTGTAGTTCGATCTACCGGTGGAAGTGTGTGATTACCGCAATTGACGTAAATCGACTTGCCGTCGGGAGATAGTCGCAACGCGTGAGGTCCATGCTCACCACCTCCACGAAACTCCTTGAGCTTCTTCACTTCGTCAAACTGATCGTCACCGTTGGTGTCTTTCAACCGGTATAAGCCACTACCGATTCCACCATTGACGCAAACATAGAGACTATCAAACGCGTAAAGCAGTCCTTGAGCAGCCGAGATATTTACGGGGATCTTTTCAACTTGAGTCTCTTCCTTGGTTCCCGGCTTCGGAGGAGTCACTCGGAACAACCCCTTGTCGCCTTGATCGCTGACAATCAATCGACCTTTTGGATCTGTGGTGATGCAGACCCATGATCCCAAAGTGTCTTGAGGAACTGTGAAAAGCCGATCGACGACGAATCCAGGCTGGACCGAAAAAGCACCACGCTCTCCACCCCCGGATTGATTGAGGACTTCTCCCCAAGGCGCATCCCCATAACTCGCGATCACCTTCGGCGCTTTGCTTTCCGAAGGCTTATCCTTCGGGGCAACTTGCCAAGTCGCATCCGTCACAAGGTTCTGAACTTGACCTTGGCTATCGATCCACCCAAGCTTGGCGACAAGTGCTGCAACGCCCCCGGTGTTCCAAGCCTCGAATACAACTTCGTTCTTTCCTTCGACCAGCGAGGAAGTAACATTCGCTGTTAAGCCTTGTTCCCAAGCGTCGCTGCGCCCGACGTTTTTGCCGTTGAGCGTAATCGACATGCCATTGTCAGCCGAAGCCGTCAGCCAAGCTTCCGTGGCTTTCGTAGCGGTAAAAGTTTTGCGGATGATGTACCGCGTATCAGAATTTTCACCCCAAATCCACGCTGGCCTAGCTCCTCCTTTGAGGATCTTGTCCCGCATCGATCCACTTGCCGCTGCTGGCTTTGCCCCTTCTAGCGCCGCTGGCTCCGGGCTTTGACGGTAGATCTTGGACGCTTCTTGACCGATTCCCAAAACCGGTACAACGAAAGCATATCCGATCGATAAGCTTGCCAAAGAAATTGCTGTTCGAAGTCGACGACGGATGCGACAGGTGGGAGATTTGCGACTCATAGGGAAGGATAAATACAGAGAGTGGTGGGATTAAAAAACAAATAGGGAGCGGGTTTTCCCCCGCCCAAAAATAACGATCTATACCGTGCTACAACGATCTTTACCGTGCTTCAGTGTAGCTTATCTTTGGGGGTGCCTGCTAGCAACACGGGACCGCATGCTCGAAAAGAATCGATTGAATCTATTGTCAAGCCGAGGATTGCTCTAAAATGGCAGCAAATCATCGCCGGGTCGGCAGTTTAAACGGATCGACAGCTTGAACGGACGGACAGCTTGAACGGATCGTGAGGATTCAGTGCGTATCATTGTTTGTGAATCAGCGGAAGAAGTAGCTCTCAGGGCTGCCATAGAATCGATCGAATACCTCGGCGAAGCGCTTTCGACTCAAAGCTCAGGGAAGTCTGAGAACCCGGAAGCGTCGTGTGTCCTCGGCTTGGCAACCGGTAGCACTCCACTCGGACTCTACCGAGAATGGATCGAACGTTATCGAGCCGAAGAGATAAGCTTTCGAAACGTCACGAGCTTCAATTTGGACGAATACTGCGGAATTCCTCCTAGCGATCCGCAAAGCTACCACAGCTTTATGCACGAGAATCTGTTTCGGCATATCGATATCGACCCAGCAAAGGCCCATATCCCCGTGACTGACTGTGATGACTTGAGTCAAAGCGGTGAGCGTTACGAAGCGATGATTGAAGAAGCAGGTGGTATCGATCTACAAATCCTTGGGATCGGAAGCGATGGGCATATTGGTTTCAATGAGCCAGGGTCATCGTTTTCTTCACCGACGAGAGTCAAGACACTCACGAAGCGAACTCGGGAAGACAACGCAAGGTTCTTTCCTTCGGTCGATCATGTACCCCGCACTGCCCTGACCATGGGACTCGGAACGATCATGAGCGCGCGTGCTATTTTGTTGCTCGCTACGGGAAAAGGAAAAGCCAAGGCTATTCGCGATACCGTAGAAGGACCCATCACCGCGATGGTTCCAGCTTCGATCCTGCAATTTCACCCGTACGCGACCGTGATCCTCGATGCGGCTGCTGCAAGCGAATTAGCACTGATCGACTACTACGTCGACGCCGAGAGGAATCGTCAGTCATGAGTTCGATCGGTTCTAACACCGATAAAGTCGGGCCTCGCCAAATCGGAACTACCCAAGAACACTTGCGACTCGAGCAATCCGAACAAAGAGTCGGAAACTGGCAACGCTGGGGTACGTACCTCTCGGAACGCCAATGGGGAACTGTCCGCGAAGATTACTCCGATAACCAAGAAGCCTGGTTTTTCTTACCCCACGACCATGCCCGCTCGAGAGCTTATCGATGGGGTGAAGATGGACTGCATGGTATCTGTGATCGGCAAGGCCGTTTGTGTTTCTCGTTCGCATTCTGGAACACTCGAGATCCCATTCTCAAAGAACGACTCTATGGTTTATCTGGCCCGGAAGGGAACCATGGAGAAGATGTCAAAGAGTGTTACTACTATCTCGATGCGACTCCTACCTGCTCGTACGCCAAAGCGTTGTACAAGTATCCCCATGCCCGCTTCCCTTACGATCGACTGCACGAGACAAGTCGGTCACGCTCACGGTTTGAGCCGGAATTCGAAATACTAGATACCGAAGTTTTCGACGAGAACGATTACTTTGATTGCGAAATCGAATACGCCAAACAAGGCCCCGATGATTTGCTGATGCGACTGACCGTACACAATCGCGGAAGTCGGCCAGCGGTCCTGCATCTGCTACCGCAACTGTGGTTTCACAACTCCTGGACTTGGGGATGCACACATGATGGCTGTACCGCAAAACCTCGGCTGCGGTTGATCTATCCTAAAGACGAACCGACTGGAGTTGTGCTGTGCGATCATGAAACCCTCGGACACTTCGAGTTCCGCGTGCAGTCCGAAGTCGATCAAGAGCCTCC
>Ga0255132_1000806_pt1 | contig 12185 bp, 7 predicted proteins | sample Law_Law_RepA_8d_FD_188551 | JGI IMG/M metagenome (GOLD analysis project Ga0255132, IMG submission 188551) | Freshwater microbial communities from St. Lawrence River, New York, United States - Law_Law_RepA_8d | ecosystem: Environmental > Aquatic > Freshwater > River | place: USA: New York...
CTCCGATTGAAATTGAAGATGTCCGGAATTTTCCGATAAGGCCTTGCTGGACGAAAAAGTCGTTTAAACGAGCTTTAATCCATACCCATAGTGAACGAAATGAACGATTCGCTGTCAAGTGGCTTAAGTGATTTCGAGGTGATTTAGTTTTTTTGGGCTTAAAAATGGTCGTTTTGAATGATTTAATTTCGTTCATTATTTGGCCGGAACGATTTGCTAATATGAAAGAACGATTTGCAAAGGGGGTGTCCATGCCTGAATCAATCTATTTATCACCGCTCCAAGCTGCGGACATTTTGCAGGTACACCAATCCACCGTGAAACGATGGGTGGATGATGGAACGATTCCAGCATCGAAAACCCCTGGTGGGCATAGGAAAATTGCGCTGAGTGATTTGGTTCGTTTGGTTCGCGAGAAAAAGCTTCCCAAGGTGGTGTTGAATACGAGCCTTTTAGCGCGGTTGGCACCCGGGGTTGATTTATTAGAGCAGCCGCTTGAGGCGCTAAGGGCAAACCTTGTTAAAGCAATCGATAGCAGCAATCCAATGCGAGTTCATCAGACAATTTTACGCTGTTTTCATTCGGGTATGCCCGTTGAGTGTCTGGGCGATAGTGTTATTTTTCCGGTCATGGAAGAAGTTGGCAAGTCTTGGAATGCAGGCCAGATGGATGTAGGAATCGAGCATTTGGCAACTTCCTATATCTACGGTGCGTTAGTTGAATTACGTAATCGCTTGCTTCCAATAGATGGAATTGTCCGACCTGTTGCTATTGCAGCCTGCCCCGAGGGGGATTTTTATCAACTGGGCAACATTCTGGTCGAAACGCTGCTTCTGCAGAATGGCTGGCAAGTGATTAATATTGGTGCCAATACGCCGACTTCGACTTTGGAACAGTTGGTAGAGCGCCATAACCCGATGCTAGTTTGCCTTACTTGCAACCACCTTCCAAATGTGGAGAAATTTGTCACAGAATTGAATGGGTTATACGTAATGGCTGACGAGCGAGGTGTGGATTTGTTTTTGGGCGGCCAAGCGCTGACAATTGATATCAGGAAGCGGTTGAATTATCACTGGATTGGTGAGTCCTTGGGGCAATTCAAGATTGCAGCCAGCAGATTGATGCAAATAACCGAACAGCAATTCAGTGAAAACCAATCAGGCGTGGCGGGCTGAGGATCAAAAAAAAACGGTTAGTTGTTCATGTTTTTGACGCAAGCCGTTATTTCATAATTGTTTGCGTTTAATTGATTTAGATTTGTTCCCTGTATTGATTCCCTTGAACTCTGTCGGTATTAACCGCAAATCTCAGGGGCACGGGTGCGCCGTGCCTTGGGGGTTGGTTTTCCCTGACGCAGGTGGGTTTCAGCCATGGAATTACCCATGGATTTAAGCACGGGCAATCAAAATAGGCTGGCCCCAGCAAGAATCTGTGCGCTCACGGTGGTGATTCTCTGCCTGCTGGCGGGGTGCAAATCTTCGTCAGCCTCGGCGGGTTTGGCATCAGGTCAAGCAGCTCAAATTCGTGAGCAAATTGCCCGTTTGGGCCAAGCCCGAGATTTGCCAGCTGCTGGGGCTATTGCCAGATTGGGAGCGATTGACGGGACGCAACCAACTGCGGAGGAACTCGATCAGGAGGGGAACACCGCACGCGGGCAAGAACCGGAAGGTGGGCCAGTGGCGCCAGCGGGTTCAGCCCCGCCACCGTTGTCCTTGCCTCCACCTCCAGCGCGACTTGGAATGCCGAATAATTTGGCTACCCCAAAGCCTCCCAAGGAAGGTGCCGGAGTAGCCAAATTGCGAAACCCGGAAGGCTTGAACATAGGCAGGCCTTTGTCAGGTGGAGTGGTTGTGGCCCAGGTGAACGGGCAGGCCATTTTGGAGGAAGAGGTGCGGGTTGCGATGGTGCAGGGTGGGCTAGGCGAAGGGCAATCCATGGCAGAGCAGCGTCGTTTGGCGCTGGAAACACTGATTGACCGGGAGATGGTGGTGCAAGATTGCACCATGCGACTTAGCAAGAGCCCACAAGCGCAAAAATACTTGGACAAGATGAAGGAAATGGCTGGGAAGGAATTTGAGCGCTATCTCAAGCAAATTAAAGGCAAAAACAAGATCGAGAGCGACGAGGAGTTTGAAAAAATCCTTGAAGCGCAAGGTATGCCCATCGAGTTGATGCGGCGCCAACAGGAACGCAACTTTATCGCGATGAATTACCTGCAGCAGCGGGTGATGACTGCTGTAGACCGGATTTCCCGGGCGGACTTGGAAGAGTATTACCGAACCCGTCCGGACGAATTCAAGGTGCGTGATTCGGTACGTTGGCGGCACATGTTCATTGCCAAGGCGCGCTATAACACTCCCGAAGAGGCGCAGCGGGAGGCCGAATCGCTGGCAGCCCGGGTACGGGCGGGGGAAGATTTTGTCGAGCTTTCGCGCAAGTTTTGTCATGGTGACAGTGCCCTTCGGGGAGGCGATGGGGTAGGCCGCCAACGGGGTGAGATCAAGCCTGTGGAACTTGAGGAGCGGTTGTTCAGGATGCGTCCGGGTGAGGTTGGGCCGGTGATTGAATTGCGAACCGGCTACCACATTTTTCAATTGGTTGATCGTGAGTATGAAGGGCAAAAGCCCTTTGACGAGAAGGTGCAGAAGCAGATCAAGTCCCGGTTGAGAGACCAGTCTTCGCAGCGGGAAATGAAGGCTGTGATCACGGAATTGAAGCGAACTGCGGTGATTGAATATTCGGAACAATAAAACTTGTCCAAATCGTTAAGCCGCTGCAAGCGTGTGAGTCTGGAAGCGTGCTAGAATACAATTGTGACTAGAATTGCAACTCAAGCCGTTTTGGGAGATATAAAGCCCATGTCTGGAATTATGCAAGAAACGAGCAACCCCGCTTGGCGCGGCATTGAAAATACCGGTCAATATGCCGGCAACCCCGCCAATGCCATGACGATGTCTGGAGCGGTGGGCAAAACTGGGGTTCTTCTTGGCCTTTTGCTGGCCACTGGGATCACCTCGTTTGGCTATTGCTCAGACGCGCTCACCGCAGGTGCCCAAGGCCACATGGGGCTGATTTTTGGTGGCATGATCGGTGCGTTGGTGGTGGGCTTGGTTTTGGCCTTCAAGCCATCGTTTGCGCCGTTCTTGGCCCCGGTTTATGCAGTGCTCGAGGGTGCGGCGCTGGGTGGAGTGACAGCATTTGTTGAAACAATAAAGCCTGGTATTGGTGTTGAGGCCATAACCCTGACACTGGGCATTTTGGGCGGAATGTTGTTTCTTTATTACAACGGGGCCCTGCGTGCGACACCATTTTTGACCAAGATTTTGGGTGCATCGATGATGGGGATTTTGGTGGCTTATTTAGCCACCTGGATTGGCCATATGTTTGGCTATGAGATTCCGTATATTCATGGAAATGGTGTGATCGGCATTGGTTTCTCGCTGTTTGTGGTGGGTGTTGCCTCCTTTTCGTTTATTTTGGATTTCGCCCAGATTGAACGGCATGTTCTGGATCAGTCGCCCAAGTACATGGAATGGTACTGCGGCTATTGCCTGATGGTGACTGTGGTTTGGTTGTACATGGAGTTAGTGAAGCTGTTGATGAAGCTGAACCAAAGGGATTAATGTTTTTGGGTTTTTAGTTTGGGAAAAGAAAAGAGGCAGCCGGAAACGGCTGCCTCTTTTGCGTTAGGCGATTCTTAGGCTTATGAAGAGCCCAAGAGTTGGCGAAGGACATAGGGCAGAATGCCACCGTGACGGTAGTATTCTGCCTCTTGGGGGGTATCAATACGCACCAGCGCTTGGAAGGTTTTTAGTGAACCATCGGCACCCTTGGCCTTAACAGTGACTTTTTTGCCGGCACCCACGCCTGAGGCGAGCAGGGCAGGAAGCCCTTCAACGGCAAAGACTTCTTCGCCTGAAAGGGCATGAGAGGTGCGGTTTTCACCGGGCAGGTACTGCAGGGGCAGAATGCCCATACCCACGAGATTGCTACGGTGAATGCGCTCAAAGCTTTCAGCGAGAACCACCCGAATGCCAAGGAGTTTAGGCCCCTTGGCAGCCCAGTCGCGGCTTGAGCCTGAACCATATTCTTTGCCGGCCAGAATCATTAGGGGCACTTTTTCGCCAGCGTATTTTGCGGAGGCGTCGTAGATGCTCATGCCTTCACCGGAGGGAAGGTGGCGTGTCACACCGCCTTCGGTATCGGGGGCCAGCAGGTTTTTGAGGCGGATGTTGGCGAAGGTGCCACGAACCATGACTTCGTGATTGCCGCGGCGGGCGCCGTAGCTGTTGAAGTCGATGGGTTGTACGCCATTTTCCACCAAATATTTACCCGCTGGGCTGTCTTTTTTAATGTTGCCTGCGGGGCTGATGTGGTCGGTTGTGATGCTATCACCTAGGACAGCAAGGCAACGCAGACCAGAAGGATCAATGACGGCGCCGGGCTGACGGGCCATGCCCTCGAAGTACGGTGGGTGTTTGACATAGGTGCTTTTATCATCCCATGCAAAGCGTTCGCCTGTAGGGGTTGGCAGGGAGCGCCAAGCATCGTCCCCTTCAAAAACCGCCCCATATTCTTTGGTGAACATGGAGGGCAGGACGCACTTGTCGACAGCGTTCGTAATTTCGGCCTGGGTAGGCCAAATGTCTTTCAGGAAGACGGGTTTGCCATCAGATCCTGTGCCCAAAGGTTCGGTTGTCATGTCGATATCGACACGGCCCGCAAGGGCATAAGCAACTACCAAGGGGGGACTTGCGAGGTAATTGGCCCGGATTTCAGCATGAACACGGCCTTCAAAATTGCGATTGCCAGAGAGCACAGAGGCGACCACCAGCTTTCCGGCCTCGATGCCCCCGCTGACGGAAGCGGGCAGTGGCCCGGAGTTGCCGATGCAGGTGGTGCAGCCGTAGCCGACCAGATTGAAGCGGAGCTTGTTGAGGTCCTCGAGTACGCCTGCCTCGACTAGATAATCGGTCACCACCTTACTGCCGGGAGCAAGGCTGGTTTTGACCCAAGGCTTGGATTGAAGACCTTTTGCGACGGCCTTTTTGGCAACCAACCCGGCGGCCAGCATGACATAAGGATTGGAGGTGTTGGTGCAACTGGTGATGGCGGCGATGACCACGGAACCGTGGTGCAGGCTGGCCTCCTGCCCATCTATCTGGATTGCAGCTATGGCATCGAGGTTGGCTGGTGCCGCGACTTGGCCGGCCTTGGGTTTCGCCTTGGCGAGCAGGTCGGGCAGAGCCTTTGCGAAGCTGCCTTTCACATCCGTGAGTGGCACGCGATCTTGCGGGCGGGAAGGGCCTGCAAGGCTGGGGACAACAGTGGCGAGGTCGAGACCAACGGTGTCGGTGAAAACAGGTTCTGGAGCGCCGGGCTCGACAAACATGCCTTGCTCGCGGGCGTAAGCCTCAACCAGTTTAACCTGGTCGGCATCACGACCGCTGAAGGTGAGGAAGCGGATGGTTTCGGCATCGATGGGGAAAATGCCGCAGGTGGCACCATATTCGGGAGCCATGTTGGCTATGGTGGCACGGTCTGCCAAAGGCAGTTGGGCCAAGCCTTCGCCGTAGAACTCAACAAACTTGCCGACCACGCCCTTGGCACGGAGCATCTGGGTAACGGTGAGCACTAGATCGGTGGCTGTGGCTCCTTCGGGCAGTTTGCCATGCAGTTTGAAACCGATGACTTCGGGAACCAGCATGCTGACTGGTTGGCCGAGCATAGCGGCTTCGGCCTCGATTCCGCCCACGCCCCACCCAAGCACCCCCAGACCATTGATCATGGTGGTGTGGCTATCGGTACCTACCAAAGTGTCGGGGTAGGCCCAGGGTTCTTTTCCGTCGGTGGCAGGCCGGGTGAAGATGACGCGGGCCAGGTATTCGAGGTTCACTTGGTGGACGATGCCGGTTTCTGGTGGAACCACTGCGAAGTCGCGCAGTGCTTTTTGGCCCCAGCGAAGGAAGGTGTAACGCTCCTGATTACGCTGGTATTCGAGATCGGAGTTATTTTTAAAAGCGAGGTTGGTGCCGAAATCATCGACCTGCACAGAGTGGTCGATGACCAGTTCAGCGGGGCACAGGGGGTTGATCTTGTTGGCATCGCCACCCATTTTTGCCATGGCGTCGCGCATGGCAGCGAGATCGACTACAGCGGGAACGCCGGTGAAGTCTTGCAGCAAGACGCGGGCGGGGGTGAAGGCGATTTCGTTACTGGGGGCAGCCTTGGGATTCCAAGTGGCCAGAGCCTTGATTTCATCGGCCCGGACCGAGAGGCCGTCTTCGGTGCGAAGGAGGTTTTCGAGAAGGATTTTCAGAGAAAAAGGAAGCTTACGGGCATGCGGGAAGGTGTCGTAAATCGGGGCGAGGCGATGGATGCGGTAGCTGACGGCACCGCTTTTCCAGGTAGCCAAGGAGTTAAAACTGTTGGAAGTCTTTGCCATTGAAGGAGATCCGTTCAATTGATTCCAAAGGAAAAAGGGCCCGGCGTTTGCCGGCCCCCATGGGTTGAGCTTTAAATATCTTCGCAAAGTCAGGCCCTGTGGGCAACGCCCAAGCAGGTTAGATTGTGGCCAAAAAGTTTAAGATTAGGCCGTGCCTTCCCTTGGAAGGGCAAAATTGCATACATTGCCGGATATACATTTTCAGCATTGCTGGAGTATCTGCCATGTTGGACCGGTTGTTGAAGTGCATGCGCTGGGTTTTTGTTGCGGGCTTTTTTGCCGTGTTTTTGCCTGAAACGGGCTTCAGCCAAGAGAACTGGCCTGGGTTTAGGGGCGGCAACTTGGCGGGAGTGGGGCAGGGGGTTGACCTGACGCAAGGGGACCAATCGGTCCGCTTCAAAGTGGCTTTGCCCGGGAAGGGATGGTCTAGTCCGGTCGTGTGGGGGGACAAGATTTTTGTCACCACCTCGGTTGTGGATCGGGAAGGGCCGGAGAGCCGTAAAGGCTTATACATTCAAGATTTGCAGGGGAAGGTGCAAGCTGGAAAGCGGAGCTGGGAGGTGCTGTGCCTCGATTTTGTCACTGGCAAACAGTTATGGCGCACCTCAGTTTTTGACGGTGAGGCACGCGGCACCATCCACATCAAGAACTCCTATGCCTCTGAAACTCCCTGCTGTGATGAAAAAGTGGTTGTGGCAATGTTTGGTAACCGGGGGATCTGCGCACTGGACCATGACGGCAAAGTGATTTGGAAGCAGGAGATCGGGGCGCGGAAAACAGAAATGGGATGGGGGCCGGCTGCCTCGCCGGTACTGCATGAAGGCGTGATTTACCAAACGATGGATAACGACGAAGAGTCGCATCTTTGGGCGCTGGATTCGGCAACTGGCAAAACCAAATGGAAGACTCAGCGCAAAGAAAAAAGTAACTGGGCTACGCCGTTTGTTTGGGAACATTCCAAGGGAACTGAGATCATCACCCCTGGCAAGGGCAAGGTGCGAGGCTATTCACTGGAGGGGGAACAGCTCTGGGAGTTGGGAGGCATGTCGAGCATTGCCATTCCCACGCCCTCGGCAGGTAAATTTGGCGACAATGAATTGGTTTTTGTGAGTTCTGGTTACATCATGGACATCAAAAAGCCTGTCTTTGCGCTCAGGCCTGGAAGCCGGGGCGATATCACACCCGGTTTGTTGGGAGGCCTTGGGGATCAGATCGCTTGGAAGCAAGGTATGGGTGGTTCCTATCACCCGTCGCCAGTGTTGTTAGGCGATAAACTCCATGTGTTGCTGGATCGTGGGACGCTGTCGTGCTTCGAGGGGGCAAGTGGCAAGCCGGTTTGGGAGAAGAAATCACTTGGCAAGGGAGGCATGGGCTTCACTGCCAGCCCGGTGGCCGCCGGTGACCGTTTGTTGTGCGCCTCAGAAGAGGGTGAATTGTTTGAGGTGATGTTGAACGATACTCCTGAGCTGGTGCGCCGGATCAAGCTGGATGAGATGCTTATGGCAACGCCAGCATTGGTGAAGCGGTCAGTTTTGGTGCGCGGCGAGAAGCATCTGTTCAGGTTGGGCGGCCAAGATAAGTAAAAGTTGTGTGGGAAGCAGGCAGGTCTACACGGCCAAAGGTCAGATCATGGAAATTTGAGAATTATTAAAGAATCTAAATATGATTGCTTGCTTTGGATGAAAAAAGAACCTAGAGGTGTATAAGGGCCCTTGGTCTCTGCAATTTTTCAAAATTAATCGGGAGAATCTTCCATGTTTCGTGACAGATCATCCGGGAAGGTCCGATTGGCTTTGGAATTTTTGGAAAAACGGGTTACTCCCACGGCCAATCTGGTTGGTGAAATTCCAGATTTTTTGGATTCCTCCGCTGGTTCGGTGCCTTCTGCAGTGGGGGACTGGCAACCTGAGTTGCCTTCGGGACGGAATGGCCTTTTTGACCAAATTGAAAATGGGTTTTTTGGTGCAATTCGTGGTGATGGAGATGGTTCTTCCATTCTGAGAATTGGCAACAATTTCAAGACTTTGCCCAGCCCCGAAGTGGTGGGTATTTTGGGCCTGCCTGCTGATCAGGCGGTTTGGTTGGTGTCTGAAAATAGTCCGCTAGAGGTGCCTGAAGACCCCGAAAACCTGATACCAGTTGATCTCGTTATAGATCCGGCCTTGGACAATCAGATTGCCACCACAACCAGGATGGTTTCACCCATCATTGACGATGGTGAAACCTTTGATTGGCATGGGAATTTGGATGACCTCATCCATTGGGATGGTGGTGATCCAGATTTTCTAGATTCAATCCCCAGCGACTTGATTGATAACCCCGACAAGTTAATACCTTGGCTAGGTGAGATTGGCAATGCACTGCCTGAAGATTGGGAATCTATTGGCTCATGGATTGGCACTTTCGAAACGACGGTGACGGTTGGACTTTCCTCGTTTTCCTTCAGTGGCCAAGACGGGGTGAATGATGGCCAAATGGTTCTGTTCAGCACTCCCGACAAGATTTGGATGGACAGTCGGGACGGGGTTTCTGACCAAGACCAATATGGTCAGGATTTGGCAGAAATCGGGGGCCTTACCAATGTCAATTGGCTATTCACCCAACAGGGAACCTATGCGGTGGGATTGAACGTGACGGTGAGCGTCACGATTGGATCTGAGACGCAAACCTTCACCAATAACTTAGATATGAAGGTGGTTGTTGGCGAAGTTTGGTCTGACCCGGTCTTGGTGGGATCCGTTGGCGGCGGTGCTGATTCGGTGGTGACAATCATCGATCCAATGACCAACCGGCAAGAGTATTCCTTTATTGCCTACCCGGGATATCTTGGGGGAGTGGAAACCGCCATTGCCGATGTGACAGGTGACGGCAATCCGGATATTGTCACTGCACCTGGTGGCAGCGGGGCGCCCTCGCACATCACGGTGAGAGACGGTGTTACCCAGGGGGTGGTAGCCAGTTTCTATAGTTTTCCGGGATTTTTAGGAAAAATAACCATCGGCGCGGGCGATGTGGACGATGACGGATTTGCAGACGTCGTAGTGGGCGTGGCGGAAAATGGCCCGTCCAATATCGCCATCTTTTCTGGAGCGGGAATCGCCCAAGGCAAACAAATTGTGATGGACAGCTTCTACGCCTTTGATCCGCAATATCAGGGCGGGGTCACCCTGGCGGATGGCGATCTCGATGGCAACGGCGACAAGGAATTGGTGGTTGCTTCGGCCTTTGGTACCACCCCCAATGTGACGACTTGGCAATTCAAATCGCATGACGAAGGATTTAAGCTGATTTCGAGCTACTTTGCCTTCGATATGGCCTATATGGGTGGGGTGAGTGTCACTTGCCTGGATGAGAACCATGATGGTAGGGAAGATGTGGTTACAGGTTCGAAAGAGGGGGTTACGCCAACCGTTGTGGTATTTGATGGCGGAACCAGCGAGGTATTACAGGCTTTTTATCCGTACAGAGATTACCCGGCCAATATGCAGGTGATCAGTCGCGGCATTGATGTTTCGTCGGTCAAAGATTCGCAAACAGGAAGGGAAAGCCTGGTTGTCACACCCGTGGGTGGGCGGGCCTCGTTGTTCGAAAGCGCTGCGGAGTGGGAAGAGTATTACCGGTCTGCAAAACAACTGCCAAGCGCACCAGTGGATACTGCCACACCACCTGATTGGTGGAACGGTACCGGGGTCTTGCAGATAGATCTGGAGACACATGCAATTCAAAGGGAGTGGAACTTTTTCCCGGAATTTAATGGTGCCGTGAATGTGAGTTCCTAAAACCAGCAAGCTCAGTTAAATGAAGCGCAAGGTGCGCCGAGGAGTTGTCCTTGGCGCATTTTTATTTTCTGATTTGGTTTTAAAAAATAGTTCTTTCTGGGAATTTTAGCGTAAAATACTGTGAAAGACCGAAAATGCTTGCCGGGGCCTTTTTACCCCCACGAAATGAAAGGACGCGAAACGATGCCCACCTTCACCCTGATGGGGCCTTCCTTGAAGGCCCAAACCGCCAAAGACCTGATGGGGCCTGGAATCGTCTCTTTGCGAGCGGTGGCAACTGTGGCCGAAGCGGTGGTGCTTTTGACAGACAACGGGTTCCATTCGGCCCCGGTTATCAATGATGCCGGCCGGCCTATTGGGGTGATCACCCAGGGTGACATTCTGCTGCATGACCGGGAGCATGGCACCCATCTGGCTCATACCCCGTCACCCGAAGTGCCGGATGGCTTCACCGAGGAAGTGGCTGACCTGACTTTGGTGGAGGACATCATGACCCCGGCGGTTTTTTGTGTTCAGCCAGACACTCCCGCCCTGGAGGTGGTGCGTGAATTGCAAAAGTTGCATGTGCATCAGATTTTTGTGGTCGACAAAACAGGCGTTTTGGTTGGCGTGATTGCGGCGATTGACATCATCAGGAAATTGGCCTGAATCCGAAGCCGGCAAGGAATTTGAGGCGTCGTGAGCAGGGCGATGCCCCTTGCCACGGCGCTTTGGTTTTGGGTGAAATGTGGATTGGGAACCTATTGCCCACCATATTTCACTTTTTGAGAAACCCTTGATGACCGAATCCGCTGTGGTGACACCCCCTGCGAACCACCACTTTCCGTTCAAACAGGTATTGATTGGGACAGTGGGGACCACGATGGAGTGGTACGACTTCGGTGTGTATGGGTTTTTCGCAGCAACGATTGGTCGACAGTTTTTTCCGGCAGAGGACGAGATTTCCTCGGTTATCGCGGCTTTTGGTGCTTTTGCGGCCGGTTTTTTAGCCAGGCCCTTTGGTGCCCTAATCTTTGGTCAATTGGCAGACAAAAAAGGCCGGGCATTTGCTCTTACTGCCTCGGTTTTGTTGATGGCTCTGCCTACCTTTCTGATCAGTATCCTGCCCACTCATGCGATGATTGGCGCCAGCGCGGGTGTGTTGCTGGTTTTGTGTCGGGTTCTGCAGGGGCTTTCAGTGGGTGGTGAGCACACCTGTTCGATTGTTTATCTCGTGGAGCACGCATCAGCCCGGCACAGGTGTTTGGCGGGGAGTTTCGCACCATTTGGGGCCTCTGCCGGCATTTTGCTGGGCTCGGCGGTGGGGGCGGTTTTAACCAATGTTCTCAGCCAGGATCAACTGGAGAGCTGGGGTTGGCGATTGCCGCAAGCGTTTGGCCTACTGTTGGCAGTGGTGGGATTGTGGATTCGCAGTCACAACGAGGAAGCGGACCATCCCAATCTCAAGGCCGCCTCTGGGCCATCTCCTCTCGCCCAAGCTGTGAAGGGCCACAAAATGGATGTCCTCAAAATTGTGTTGCTCAATGTGATGCCGGCGATTGGCTTTTACACCATTTTTGTTTATTTGGTGACCTACCTTCAGGAGGTGGATCATTTGCAGGCCGGGAAGGCATTGGAAATCAACACGGTTAGCATGGTGGCACTGTTGGTTTTAATGCCTGTTTTCGGTTGGGTTGCTGATAAGGTAGGCCCTTTAAAGCTGATGTGGGCAAGCACGCTTGGGATTTTGTTTTGCGCCTACCCACTTTTTTCGTTGATGCACCACCACGATGCTTGGGTCGATTTGTTAGCGGAGTTGGGCTTTGTGCTGCTACTGGTTCCGTTTATGGCTTCCAGCCCCGCCGGCCTATGCGCCTTGCTGCCCAAGGGGGTGCGTTGCACGGTTTTGAGCGTGGGTTTCAATTTGTCGATGGGGCTTTTGGGAGGGACCACTCCATTAGTTGTTGAATACATGCGCAAGA
>Ga0255132_1000811_pt1 | contig 12164 bp, 14 predicted proteins | sample Law_Law_RepA_8d_FD_188551 | JGI IMG/M metagenome (GOLD analysis project Ga0255132, IMG submission 188551) | Freshwater microbial communities from St. Lawrence River, New York, United States - Law_Law_RepA_8d | ecosystem: Environmental > Aquatic > Freshwater > River | place: USA: New York...
ATTGGACTGCGAGTTGTTGTTCATCACAATACACTCATAGTTCTGCGTACACTGGTCCATGACCTGGCAGAAGAACTCAAAGCTCGGAAACGCACTGCCGAAGTTCTCAAAAATACGTTTGCGATTGGTCACGTAGGGCTCTCGGAGGATGAAACAATAGTCCACATTCGTGCGCAACATTGGAGGAATACCGAGAGGGTACTGCATAGTAATAATGAAGAACACCTTCAGCCAACGGCCGTTCAAGAACAGATAGCGAATATTGCGATCGTGTAGCCAACTGTCATCATAAAGACAGTCGTCCATAATCAAGAAACTCCTCGGATCCGTGCGCTGTTGTCCATACGTCTCCACTTCCTTGTTAATCTTCGCCATAATCATCTTCTGCCTCTTACAAAAGTTCGCAATAATCACAGGACTATAGTCGCCGTGGATGAACAGCGGGGGAATGAGTTTCTTATAGAACTGATTTGACTCTTCTGTGCCACTAATCACAGTTCCTAGAGGCATTTCCTGATGGTGATAAAGGAGGTCTCTCACGAGAGTAGACTTGCCGGTACGTCTTCTGCCAATGAAAACGCACACGGCGTCCTGCGGAATCATTTTCATGTCAAACTTCCGGATTCCCACATTGAGTGCATCGCCTTTGTCAGACATTTCTTGTATTAAGGCGGGTGAAAATACTTAGTCGTGCGGTTACGAGCTCATTTGGAATTCCGCCGGCGCCGCTAGAATGGATCCGTGTTTAACCCAGCCAGTTCCCGTGGCATTGCCTGTTTGGAGGAGATTCTCCGGGGCACCTCGCCTTGCCGGATATAGTGGAGTAACATCTGTAACACCAATCATTGGAAAGTTCCTTGGGTCAGCGCCCCCCTCTGAAGGCCAGTTGGCAGCAGACAACTTATTTGCGCGTGCCGTGGATTTTCATGGACCCGGGGAGTGTAAGATAGAAACTGTGTCAAAGGAGCTTAAGAATGCGTTTTGTAAGGTGACCCACCTGCTGGACCCGATACGCACAATCCAGACCTATTATTCTAGCCCTGACAAGGGCGAGAGGCGACGTGAGGCAAAGGCCGGCAATCCGATGAATCAGGCGTATGTGGATGGCCTGGCGAGTTATTTACTCGGCCAACTTCGTGAGAGGAATATTAGCCCGCATTTCTGCTTGTTTTACGGTGGCTACCGGGGCGTGGCCGACAAGTATCGTTACAATATAAGCGGAGAGTACGAGTCTTATCGGCGCTACAAGTTGTTCTGGGAGCGCCGGCGCCAGGGGCTGTTCTCCGTACACTTTGATGATGATGCGTCGCAGATAGAAACCCCGAATTCATCTATGCGTTCCACCACGTTCCACTACTCCACGCCGAGGTCTGAGGCGAGCCATATAAGTTTGGAGGATGGGGGCGAGCTGAGCCCCGAGATTGTGGAGTTGGAGAGTGTGGATACCATGGAATCTGCCTCTTCTGGGTCAGAGGACTCTGCCTCTGGCGAAGACGAGTCTGAATCTGGCTCTGGGTCAGAAGAGTCTTATGAAGAGTCGGCGGTATTTATGGAGCTGAAAGAATTTCCTGTCATGTTGATCTTCCAGGAGAAGATGGAGGGCGTCTTGGATTCTATGCTAGACGACGAGGGTGAATTGGTAGGCGTGCCTAGACACTCAGAGGCCTGGGAACAGCGCTGGATTGCGTGGACGTTCCAGATAATTGCAGCGCTCTGCGCAGCCCAGGGAGCCCTTGGGTTCACGCACAATGACTTACACACGAATAACATCGTGTGGAAGACGACAGATCAGGAGTGGCTACACTACATTTCACGCGACGGTACTGTGTGGAAGGTGCCGACCTTTGGAAAAATCATGTGCCTCATTGATTTCGGTCGTGCAATTTACCGTGTAGGAGAGCAGTGGTTCGTCAGTGACGACTATGACAAGGGTGGAGATGCCGAGGGCCAGTACTTGTTCGGGAATTTAGTAAAGGGGTCTGAGAAGCCTATCTATCCAAATCCCTCCTTTGACCTCTGTCGCTACGCGGTGAGTGTTATTGATGCGCTATATCCGGAACAGCCGGCCGAGAAACCCGATGGAGCTATTCTCAGCCAGGAGTGTTTGTGGAAGGTGCACGAGACAGTTTCGCCCTTCTGGAATCTCCTGTGGTCGTGGCTTATTGACGATGACGGAAACAATGTGTTGCGCGAGGAGTACGGCGAGGAGAGATTCCCGGACTTTGACTTATACCAGCACATTTCGGAGAAGGTGACAAATTGTAAGCCCCAGGATCAGATCCGCAAAGAGATTTTTGGCGGATTCCAAGTAGCGCGGGACTCATTAGGAGCCGAGGTGAAGTTGTACCCGCTCTTTTGCTGATGTATTGCTAGTAGGATATGTCGGGTGAGAAGGAGTATCTGTGTATTTTAGAGGAGCTGTATCGTTTGAAAAAGAGCAACGATACACTTGTTGGTGTTATAGAGAACCAATCTGCCTTATTAGCTAGGCAAGAGGCTCTGATAAAAACACTTCTGGAGACCATACAGGGTCTGGTAAAAAATGAAATACTAGGGGGTTCTTCTATATAAGTCATCTTTTGCCATGGACAACGAGCACGTACTAAACTTTCACGAGGGCGTTCCACGCCTTCCTGAATGGCTTCCAGCAGATGAGCTTTCTCTGATAATGGGAGCTGGCGATTTGGATCAAGGGGGAATTCTAAATGTAGAAAAATTCTCAGACTTTGACGTATTCTTCTGTAATAACTGGAGCCATGCTGGAAGCCTTGAGAGGAATATTGCGTATTTGGAGAAGCATTCTTTCCACAAGAAGGTCATTTGTATTATTGATGTTCATAATGAGGAAGAAATGTTCCATTTTACTCAGCTATTTGAGCATCGCTTTCGTCGCGTAGACGGCTATGGGCAACATACGCCTCACATGAACATCATTGATTTGGAGAAGGTGTTGTGCCTTGGGGGACAGGCGGTGAATATTTATGAGATGTCTGAGATGTGTATGGAGGTTGGCGAGTTTGAGAAGTCTCTGAAAGAAGACTATTATCCTTGTATAGCGTTAATGGACGGAAAAGTCTATCGGAATCCTGCGGTATGCTTTGATTTGGGGGAAGAGAAGACGGCCGAGCTCAAGGGTCTTGTGCTTCGTAGGATTCGTGAGAGGGTGAAAAAGGGGGGATTCGTGAGAGTTGACGATTCTGTTCTACAGGATCTTGAGGCCTATAGCCTCTGGCATTTACAGAAGGTCTTGAAGGGTCTTCTTTACGAACCACAGTTTCCGCCGAATATGGCAGGTATCGTGCGGTGGAATAGGCGCCCTTGGAGCGAGGAGAGTATGCTGGAGCTGGTTATTCAGCGTGTGGAGCCTGAGTATGGCTTGGAACGGTTTTATGATGAGGAGCAAAAGGGGAAGATGTCGGCCTTGGTTGACGCAATCAAGGCCGATATTCGTATTGGATTTCTCTTGGGGGCGCGTATGAAGTACAGACGATTGATGAAGGCGGCGGCTGCCCCTTTAGAGGTATAAGAGTCCAGCTCTGTATTCCTCTGCCCGAGGATACAAGGTGCCACCCAGGGAATCTAGCCAATACTCGCCAAAATTGTAGGACGGGTGTAAATGGTGTAAAAGATGATGGTTGCCGATCAGATACACTCCTCTTTCATCATGGCGCAGCATTCCACGGATATTTAGGATTATTAACGCGGTAAAGATATCGTTTACCGAGTAGGTGAGAAATAACATGGGGACAAAGAGACCGATTCCTTGGAAAGGACCTTCTATCCTGTGGCCGTGGTACGTATCCAGGAATTGCGGTATTGGTTTTTCATGATGTTGTTTATGATATTTGTAGACTGCGCGGTGGTGTAATATAACATGTGATATATAGAACCATATATCATATGCTATAATGGATAGGATTGCGGGGAGCATCTCTTTCTAAATAATAGAACAAAGGAACCTTAAAACCTTGCCGGCCCCGTATGTAATTCAACGTCAGAAGAAGCGCCTGATGATACACTCGCGCTCATGACACCGCCTCCTGTCTTCATGAGAGATGCCGTCCAAGAATCTACCGAGTCCGGAAGCATCATGTAGATCGTGGCAGAAAGAAACGCCCCTAGGATAAAGTCGCGGAAGACCGCTCTCATGCGAAACGGCTCGCCATCTTTTCTTGTCATTGCTTGTTGTCCGAAACTCGCAGCACCCACTAAAACTCCGCCAATCACCAAGGCCATCCAGAATCCGGGTTTTGTTGTAAAGGTAGCGCCCTCCATCTAAGGCGCCTCCATCTTTCTAGGAGAGTATTTCATCCGCATCCATCGTAAGAACTTCATCCGTTATTTTTATTTTGTCGAGATCCTCCTCATCGTCGGGCTCGTCCACGCGCGTCTCCGCCTCTGCGAAAGGCAGATCGTGTATCTCATTTGCCTCCAGAGTATTGGAGTCAAACATGACATGTTCCTGCGCAAACGATACGGAGGGTTTCGTATCAATATAAATCATCGGCTGTGTCGGGACTGCTTCTGCGACTGCTTCTGCCGGCTGTTCAGAGGCAGAAGCATCCGCCTTGGGAGGCTCTTCTGAGGGAGAAGCATCCACCTTGACAGCCTCTTCTGAGGCAGAAGAAGGCGCCTTAGGAGGCTCTTCGGAAGGGGGAGCCTTGATAGCCTCTTCAGAAGCAGTCACCTTGACAGCCTCTTCAGAAGCAGTCGCCTTCACAGGCTCTTCCTCATCATCCTCCTCTGCTGCAACTAAAGGAACAGGTGCTATGGCCGCCGCAGGTACCGCAGCAGTTGCCTCTCCCTCCTCCTCATCCTCGTGCAGGTACTCGCGCAGAATCGTTCTGACCGGAAGGAGCCCGCGAATAGCCTGTAAAATGGAGTCGTGGATGAGCCCAGACACCTGGCGCAGATTCTTCTGCTTCTCTATACTGCTCGTGTCCACAAACAGGAACGCATTCGTCCAAAGAGTCCGCGCACACTCTGACAGCACGCGATGGAGAAAATGGTCAATCTTCGGAATCGTTATCTGTAACTTCTTCTGCTTCGTGCTCAGGCGAATCGCAGAAAGCACCTTCGTGTGCGCAATAAAGACAGCAGTCAGAAGCTCCTCCAAGTAATCACACTTACAGTCCTTCTGAATAACCTCCGTCTCGCGCACCACCTTATCCTGATTCCAGTCCGGGATACATTGCAGCAGATTCTGGAATGTCCACAAGTATTTCTGAGAACTCTCGGCCTGACTCCTCGCCTCATCCAGCAAGCGCAGGAAATACGTTTCTAGGCACGGAGCCAGAAACACACAGAGCTGGCGAGTGTACTCGCCTTTCGCCTCGCCGTACACAGAAATCTCTTGGCCATCCATTCTAAGCTTCCTTGGATTGAATTATCTTCTCCTTGACCGCACGCATATAATACATATGTGCCCAAGGGCTGGAACCACTCCCCACAGCGCGCAAGCATAAGAGCGCGTCTTCCCATAGCGCCCCATCCTTCAAATACCCCTTTAACACAACCGCCGGTTGCTCAGCCTGGTGAAAGGCGCTGCGACAAGATTCATCTTGTGACTTATCGGCCTTCACGGGAAGTTTACTCCCTATGGTCTGACGCTGTTGTTCCCTGCGAAACGACTTCTTAAAACCGCACTGTTTCCACTCACACCTGCTCTGAATCGCTGGCGTAATGCGCTGAGGATCCCTACACTCCAAGATACACTGTACATTAGGCGAGGCCGTCTCCAAGATTCTCCGCAAAAACGCCTGGGACTCTGGCGTCAAATCATCCGCCCCTTCAATCCACACAATGAGAGGCTCTTGACTCCTCACCTGCCTGTGTAAATTCTCCCGGCCTTCCCTCAAACTTCTATCGGTGCGCGCATTCCAATGAAAGAGTTTCTTATTTTCCTGTTTGACTTGGGCGAGAATCCACGTGGTTTTTCCACATCCTGGGGGGCCATAAATCAACCATGCCGGCTGTGGCATACTAGAGAGTGTGTTAAAAGGATGTTTAGGTTCTTGTAATCACATTAATTCCTAAAATATAAAAGTTAAGAACTGGGGTTCTTAACTTTTATGTTTTACGGTAGTAATGGGCTCCAAGCTCTCCGTACCAGTATCTGCCTCCGACTGGGATAGCTTGGCAGCAGAAGCGGAACGCCTCTTAAGCTCTCTTGCACAGTTACTAGATTCGGCCGTGGAAGGTGAAGACTGTCTCCAGCGTTTTAATACTATACATAGCCAATGGATTTGTGTAAAAGGGTGTTTGGTTGGTTGTTTAACGTTGGGCGCAAAGGAGAGGATTGCATGGTTGAATAACATCACCAACAAAATGTCCGAGATGTCTTCCAGATTTCATACAATTCGTCGCCTAGGACTAGCACCTGTGGAGGAAGCTAGCGGAGAAGAGTCTTTGCTCTCATAGCCCAGCATTTACATGGAGGCTCTGCATGAGAGGATTCTTCTCCGTCTGAGAAATGATCTCGCGCTGATTCCTCTCCATGGACACATCCAGGCGAGGCGGAGCGCGATACTTCACCCGACCAATATCCGCCGCCCCAGGACCGAAATCTATGGAACGGCCTATCGCTAGAGCACGGTCATTTATAATGTCCGTGTCCAGCTTGCGAGAGCTCACATTCGGCTCATCGCCCTTGAAAATCTGGATATTGCCACCGCCTAGCGCAGGGCGTTTTGTCACCATCTGCTTATTCGGGTTCGTGCGCATATTGTACGCGGATATGTGGCTGGTGTGGCGCTCATGGGCCGCCTTCGGTCCTCCCGTATAGGCCGATTTCGCCGAGATCTGGGCCTTCTGGGTCACGCGCGCAATATCAGCGGGGTCATAGACCTTGAGGCGCGTGGGAATATCGGCGGGGGCAGCGCCGCCGAAATAGTCCATGCGTATAGTACCCTCTTTTACCGTCGTGCGCGCAACATCGCTAGGATCCCATACCGTAATCGCAGGAGCAGAGTTCGCATAGCCCGTGGCCACGCCCGCCTGGTGGATATTGCCGATGGTCTCGCCACGGCGCGTGGGGCGCGACTCGTCGTCGTAGTGCGTCGTTACCGCCCCCGCCTCGGCCGGCGACAAGTTCAGACCCTGGCTTCTGTCGCCGGTGAAATAGCGCTCATTCGGGCGAATCTCAAATCCCTCCTTGCCATAATCGTCTTGGGCGCCCTGTTTCATGTACGTGGTACCATCGGCATTACGGTATCCAGCCCCCGCGTATTGTTGGTGTGCCGGCGTCTTATAGCTTCCCACCACGTAGTTCATGCCGAACTCCTGGCTTCCACCAGGACCCTTGTACTCCACACTCGTATCCTCGCGCGCCGTGTGGGGCATCACTTGAATCGGGCGCACCGTCTCCTTCTGATACGCTCCCTGGCCACCAGGACCGAAGCGCTCACCCGTCTCGTCGACATAGAAGGTATCAGGGCGGTACTTGCGAACTTCACCAGGGCTGTCCATCGCCTTGCCGATGAACTGCTGGCCAGGCACCACCGGAATATTATATGTTTCCTTCGGATTCGTCAATACACGCAGGTCCTCCGTCTTGCGGATATTCTTCATCATCAGCTCATTCACCTCCAATTGCTGGAAACCGCCCTTGCCCGTCGAGCTGAATCCCTCGCCGACGCCAGGAGCCACCTTCACAGGCTCAAAGGGGCGCTCTCCCGCGCGGTTCCTCGGATCATTGATACGGCCCTGGATGAACTCAGAGGAATCTTCCAGACCATACACATTGCCGAAAGGCTGGGTGGTACTATCGAACATCTGCTCCACCTCCTTCTTGCGAATATCCGTGGATCCAGAGCCCGTATAACGGTCTAGACGACCTGTATTCGTATCTGGGCCCACATTCTGGCGTACTCGGCTGCCGAAAAAGGGCTGCATATTGTTGTGTACAAAGTCGCTCGTCTTCATCGTCTGCCCTGTGAGCAAACTTGTTATATTGTCGCCGTCAATGTAATTCGGGTTCTCCTCTATGCCTCCAGCATTCATCATCACATCAGGAGTGGCCGTCGCAATGGGGGCCGGCGTGGCGAAAGCAAAAGCACTGGAGCTGAGGACCGACGGGTGTTGTATAGAAAGTCTTCCGCCCGGAGACGGTACCGGTTCAGAAGGAAACGGCGTTCTGCCCATGAGGTCGTTGTATTTCAGGTCTAGCTCAGGATTCGTTCCACGGAGGCTTGTCTTGGCGGCGTACTGTTTATTGTTGGGGGCTCCAGCCTTTACGTCGGGAGACCCCACAAAAGCCTCTTTTGTCCCTATAGCATTTCTTACGATGGGATTGGATCCCCTGGAATTCGTAGGATATACCGGCGCAGGTGAGGCATGTTTTGCTAGGAGGAATCCTGCGCCCCCTAGAAGTGCTAAGGCGGCCAATTCCATACTACAAGTGATTATTAAACTTATTTGGAATGTTTGCCGTCAAACATAAAACTTAAGAACGCGAGTTCTTAGGTTTTATGGTTGATAGAATACTTTGAAGAACTTAGAAGTTAAGAACCACCGAACGTAGTGAGGGGGTCTTAACTTCTGTTCTTCATAGTACACCGCTCCTTGTCAATCAGACGAGAAGGAATGAAGAAGTCAAAGGGCGTCTCAAAGACGGCCTGGGGATTGTGAAAAAGGGGTTGCCAGCGATTCCATCCTGTGGCGCGCAGAGTACAGGGGGGATTCGTGAGGCGGTTGAAGTTGTTTGAGATGTTCTCATCAGGGCCGTTTGTATAGCCCGCATTATTCATCGGATTCGTTTCGGGATTGTACAAAAGCTTGTCCTCGCGCCAACGAGTGGGAGGGCGACCCACGCCCTTCAAATCCGACTCCACCTCTGTGCGCCACTTGCCCGTCACCCAGCCATTGCCGGATTCCTGTAGGCGAGTCGTGGCGTTTACGGGGAAACTGTCAAAGCAGTTGCGATAGGGTGTAAAAGCATAGCGACCAGCGTATGTGGAGATTCTCTGGTCGTCGGCTTGATGTACGTCGTCCCATTTGGGGCGCGTGAGATTGGTTTGCTTCGGTTCTATTGAGCACATCCTATTCCTCTAACACAGGGCTATTCAATATTTCTCCGGCCGTAGGCATGTTTCTATCGTCATCGCCTCCGGGGCGAGGGTTGCCGGGTATGCCCACATTTGAGAGTTCTTTAGAGGCTCCTTGTGGAGGGCGATTGTAACCGTCTGCTTGGGCGTATCGCGCTGGATAGTGGCTACGGATGGATCAGCAGGCGCATGCTGGCGTTTCGGGCAGAAGGTATTTGCCCTTGTTATGCCACGCAGGTCCGACTCGGTGTCCACCTGGAGCAAGCGGTTCTTATAGGGCGCCTCATTGCCCCCCACAATACCAAGGATATGCTGGGAAGGTCTCGGATGCTCTGCGTAACTGGGCATAATGTTATAAGCCTGCGGATTCTCCTTTTTCTCCCATCCGTGTTTATCTAGCGTGCCGATTGTCTCCATAGCTTCTGTGAGAAGGTAGGAGAAAATTTACGGGAAAATTATTTAGCGTCTTGAGCGCCGAGTTCTCTTCTTCTGAGCACGACGAGCCTTTCTCGACTTTCTGCGTCTTCCTCCTCCATTAACAAGCGTATACAACTGTCCAGCCATAGTTACTACGACTTCACCATCTTGATTATAGTAATAATATCTCTGTATACCATTCGCCATAGGTGCGCCCACCATAGATTCACTCTTTACTGTAAATGGCTGGCCATTACTTAGCCGATAAGTTTTTCCAATTTCTAAAGCATGTGCAGCAACTGACATTTTATACTCTATACTAAGATTTTTTACGCGTTGCCGGGAACTTAGCAATTCACATCGCGCAGATACTGTCTGCTGGGAATTCCCCCGCGGATCCAGCCGGTCGCCGCCGACTCCGTGACGAGATGCTTCGGGTCCTGGATATTTTGACGCACGGGCTTAATCAGAGGCTCAAATACGCCGTCAAAGGCCTGCTCGGTAATTGTTCCGCACTCCTTGCCCTCACGCACCTGCTCGGAGTGCTGAAGCATAGACTCCACATCGGTATTGCCTCTTCCCGTTCCCATGAAGGGGATGGTCAAGAAGGGACGCGCCTGGTTACGAATGAGGCAGCGGTTGTTCTTGAACTCAGGCTGGTTCTTCAGGTAAGACTCAGAGTCAATCTCCGTGTTATTCGCCCCGAATCCCTCTCTCGGGTACATGATGAGATTATCAATTGACATGGGATTCACCCTTCTCGAATCAGGCACGAGGTTCGTTACATTGTAGCGACCGGGGCCCACACTCTGGGAATAATAAGAGGCAATTCCACAGGCATCGTCGCGTGTATGCGTTAAGCGGTTGATGTCCATCTAACTGGAGATATTCTAGAATTTTAGTAGGAGCCTCCAAGTAGAAATGGCGGCACAGACACGCAATAAACGCCTCGCAGATAAACTTTGCCGGTGTATAAAAAAGGTACGGAAGACGGTAAAAGTCAGGGCCAAGTCCTCTAAAGAATCGGCAGCCATAGGAATCTGTGTTCGTTCCGTGCTACAGACCCGGGGTAAGACACTCAGGCGTTTTTCCTGTGGGAAAACGCCTAAATTAAATACTAAGAGGCTCAATTCAGCCAAGGAATAGGAGAACCGCTATTATTATACAGACACGCCTGAGGATTTCCCTCCTTACACGTCTTACCAGGAATCTTGTATAACCATTCCTGATAACTCTTCTGGTCATTCGGCACAGTCGTAGAAGGCTGTGTCACAAACTGGCGCTGGCTCTGGGATTTTCCGAAGACGTCGGTAGGGTCACTGTACCACTGCACGCGGAATAGGTCGTCCATGGCAATTTTGGATTCCGTGCTTGTTACATCTGTAAAAACGCTCTTGAGGCCATCCGGAGAGTATTTCAAATCACTTACTAAGACATTGCCAAAGGGATTAGGATTTCCCTTACAAGGCTCTTGTTGGCTAGGAGCCGGGGCCACACCCGTAGCATTGAATCCGCCTTTCGTGGGTTGCTCAGCTGTGAAACCCTCTGTCTGATCTGTCTGCCTTGTCTCTAGAACTCTCCTAAATGTGGAAACCTTGCGAAGCTCGATAAAGACCGGAATCAAATAGAGGGTGGCAAGCAATAGTGTAACCAGGGTAGCTGACTTGTACTGTGTAAAAGAGGTTATGATTGTGCCTGTGAGTGCTGCCACGATGAAGACAACAAAGATATTGTTCACCAATTCGCTCGCGCAGGGACCTCTAGACCTGTCATGCTGTCTTGATAGCCAGAGAGACCGGAAGATATATCTGGGGTCTTCCCATATATAGGGGTCACATAGAGCTATATGTTCGGCCGGCATCTCCTATCTGACATGTTCCTTAAAATATAAAAGTTAAGATCTGGGGTTCTTAACTTTTATATTTTTAGAAATGCTGTGAAGTACTGTAAAGTTAAGATCGACCGAACGAAGTGAGGTGGTCTTAAGTTCAGTACTTCACGGTTCACTGCTTTTTACCGGCTGCTGCGGCGGCCTTCTTCGCAGCCAACTTCTTCTGCAGGCGCTGGCGAACAATGGAGAGGCGACCTGATTCGTTGCCTGTACCGGTGGCCTTCATCAGGTCTTCCTCGGCAGCGCCGAAGGACTGGCGGAAAGACTCCATCATGCTCACGAACTGCGGATTCTCCGAGAAGGTCTTCATGAGCTCCTCGGCCTCGGCCACGAGCTCCTGGGGGCGGAGAGCACCGGACTGGATCTTCGCACCGAGCTTCTTTGCGAGCTTCTTCATCGTGTTTTGTATGGCGGCCGGGTTTTTCATGAAGACGTCCATGATCATTTGGAGGGCCTTGGTCGGGTCATTACCGGCAGCCTCCATTTCCTTCGGATCAATGCCGAGATCCTCCAGGTTAAACTCCTTTACAATCTCCTCGGCGAGCTTGGCAATCTGGCCCTTCATGAACTTCTCGGGCAGGGAGGGAATACCACTGCCCCCGTCAGCCGAGCCGAACATCTTGGAAATCTTCTCGGCCAGGTCGCTGAAGTCTAGGCCCTTCATCTTTTCCTTCATGTCGTGCATCATCTTATTCGCGAAATCGGCATTCCACTCGGGGGGCTTGGATCCACCCTCAAAGTCGGCGTCCAGGAGAAAGGAGAAAGAGAGGATGGTCATGTATTCCTGGATGGCCTTCTTGGACCGGGTGGAG
>Ga0255132_1000812_pt1:0-2500 | contig 12157 bp, 10 predicted proteins | sample Law_Law_RepA_8d_FD_188551 | JGI IMG/M metagenome (GOLD analysis project Ga0255132, IMG submission 188551) | Freshwater microbial communities from St. Lawrence River, New York, United States - Law_Law_RepA_8d | ecosystem: Environmental > Aquatic > Freshwater > River | place: USA: New York...
ATTATGCCGAAGTGAAGGGCATCAAGCTTGGCATGGTGGCGCAGCCCTTGCGCGCTGCGCTCAGCGGCAGCACGACCAGCCCGCCGATTGATGCTGTGCTCTGGGCACTCGGGCGGGAGGAGGCGACGCTGCGCATGCTTGCAGCGTCCGCCTGAGGTTTTCCCCGCGCTAGTTCAGTCGGCGCGGATATTGCCGCGCCGGATCACCTCACCCCATTTGGCCATTTCGGCCTTGATGAATTCGCCGAACTCCGCGCGGCTATTGCCGCCGGGAACGGCACCTTGGTCAAAGAGCTGTCTGGAAATTTCAGGATCCTTCAAGGCGCCTGCCAGGGCGCTGTGCAGCCTTTCCAAAATAGGTTCTGGTATGCGCGATGGCGCGACAAAACCGTGCCAATTATTGGTATCAACGCTGGGATAGCCAAGCTCAATCATCGTTGGCACATCGGGCAGCCAAGGCAAGCGTTGTGCAGAACCAACCGCAAGGGCACGAATTGTGCCGGCACGAATTTGCGGTAGCAGGATTGGTAGATCAGCAAGCCCGACCTGAACTTCATTCTGGACCAGGGCCGTTGTCAGCGGCGCACCCCCACGATAGGGCACATGGGTCATTTCAATCCCCGTGGCGTTTTTCAGCAATTCGCCAGCCAAATGTGGCAGGCTTCCCGAACCGGTCGAACCTTGATTGATTTTGCCTGGCTGTGCCCGCGCCGCCGTCAGGAGTTCCTGCAGGGAACGAAATGGCGTCACCGACGACACCACAATTGGTTCCGGTACAAGAACGCCCATAGTCAGTGGCGCCAGATCGCGCATGGTGTCGTAAGGCGTGCCGCGATCAAGTTGCGGCGAGATCGCGACCCCGCCGGCACTACCAAGCGCGATTGTATAGCCATCCGGTGCCGCCTTTGCGGCAACATCAACGCCCGTTACACCGCCTGCGCCGGGACGATTATCAACGATCACCGGTTGGCCAAGCGTCGTCATAATTTTCGGCGCCAAGAGGCGTGCCACTATATCGCTGGGGCCGCCTGCCGCGAAGGGTACGATGATACGGATTGGACGATTTGGAAAATTCTCCTGCGCCACAACCGGGGCGCAAAAGAGAATAGAAAATAGTGCGGCAGCAAATGATCGCATCATCATGGGCGTTCCTCTGTTCCGATCTTTTGTTTTTTCGGTTCAAATGCCATGATCACTGAGGCAATGAAAAACTGCAAGATACTAAGGAAACATCTCAGCATGAAGATCACGCGGATCGAAACCCGTATTCATCGCAGTGCCTTTACCTATGGGGTAGGGCTTGATGCCAATGGCGGTAACTTCAACGCAACTGGTGGTAATCTGCGTCTGAAAACCATGGATACGCTACTGGTAAAGGTCGAGACTGATGCAGGTGTCCATGGCTGGGGGGAAGGGTTTGGCTTTACCCTGGTAGATACAACACGTGACGCGGTTGATCGGTTGATCGCGCCGGCCTGCATCGGCCAGGATGCGGTGGATATCGGTGCGCTTAATCGCATGCTGCAAAAACGCTTCCACAATTTTGGACGCAACGGACCTGTAACCTTTGGCATTTCCGCGATTGACATCGCACTTTGGGATATTGCTGGAAAAATCGCAGGAAAACCCTTGCATGTGCTGCTGGGTAATGCGGGGCGCGATAAGGTTCGCGCCTATGCCAGCCTGTTGCGCTACGGTAATCCAGCGGATGTGGCGCGCAATGCAGCGGAGGCTGTGCGGCGCGGTTATCGTGACATCAAACTACATGAAATTGACCTTGGCTGCATCCGCGCAGCGCGTAGCGCAGTACCTTCTGACATTCCACTTATGCTCGACATCAATTGTGCGTGGGACAGCGAGGCGGACGCGTTGGATTTCTGCGACGCGGTAAAAAATCTGGGCATCGCTTGGGTTGAGGAGCCAACCTGGCCACCTGAAGACCATATGGCGATGGCGCGGGTGCGCTCGGCGTCTCCTTGCGCCATTGCGGCGGGGGAGAATGCCTCAAACCCCGAAGATTTCTGCCGTATGATTGAAGCGGGCGCGGCGGGTATTCTTCAGCCCAGCGTCACAAAGGTGGGCGGCCTTACGGCGATGCTTGAAGTGGCCGAATTGGCGCAAGGCGCCGGGCTGCGGGTGGTGCCTCATTGCCCTTATTTTGGGCCCGGCTTGCTGGCGAGCTTGCATTTCCTTGCAGCGATGGAGACTGCAGAGCCCCTCGAGATTTATTTTGCGGATCTTGAGAAGCCGCCTTTTGGGCCGCATTTGCTGGCTTCCAATGGTGAAATTGCGGTGCCGCGAGGCCCGGGACTTGGCCTGGAACCCAGTTGGTAAAATACGGTGCTCGGATTCTGTTTTTAGAAAAAATCATATTTAACAGATACTTGGGCGTTTTTTGCTTCGTTTTTCAGTGGCTAACCTGCCCGCTTGACGTGTTTGGGTGATGGTACTAGAAGCCCGTTCACCGACGAGCTGAGGATTTGGGCTTGACTGGTTAGTGG
>Ga0255132_1000812_pt1:5000-12157 | contig 12157 bp, 10 predicted proteins | sample Law_Law_RepA_8d_FD_188551 | JGI IMG/M metagenome (GOLD analysis project Ga0255132, IMG submission 188551) | Freshwater microbial communities from St. Lawrence River, New York, United States - Law_Law_RepA_8d | ecosystem: Environmental > Aquatic > Freshwater > River | place: USA: New...
ATGTGCTGTGGCCCTATGGATAGGGTTGTGGTGCTTGCTGGGGGTTGCTGTTCTTTCTCATGGTGAAGATGAATTGTTGTGTTGTGACGCATCACAAGTGTCAGCGGGTTTGACCGCGCGTTGATGTGATGCGAGGCGCTACTGTTCGTGAGTAGTTTGCATTGGGCGTGATTTGGCCCTGTGCGCGGGCGGTGGTGTGGATATGAAGTGAGATAAGGGCGTTCGGTGGATGCCTTGGCGCTAAGAGGCGATGAAGGACGTGGCACGCTGCGAAAAGCCGCGGGGAGATGCGAGCGATCGTTGATCCGCGGATGTCCGAATGGGGAAACCCACCCTTTCGAGGGTATCCAGTTCTGAATACATAGGAGCTGGAGGCGAACCCGGGGAACTGAAACATCTAAGTACCCGGAGGAAAAGACATCAACAGAGATTCCGCTAGTAGTGGCGAGCGAAAGCGGATCAGGCCAGTGGTTTTTGAGAGAGAAGCTGAACGGCCTGGAAAGGCCGGCCGTAGTGGGTGATAGCCCCGTAGGCGTAGAGCTCTTAAAGATCCTTGAGTAGGGCGGGGCACGTGAAACCCTGTCTGAACATGGGGGGACCACCCTCCAAGCCTAAATACTCCTTAGCGACCGATAGTGTACAAGTACCGTGAGGGAAAGGTGAAAAGCACCCCGACGAGGGGAGTGAAAGAGACCTGAAACCGGACGCTTACAAGCAGTCGGAGCTCGCAAGAGTGACGGCGTACCTTTTGTATAATGGGTCCGCGAGTTCGTGTTGGCAGCAAGCTTAAGCCGAGAGGTGTAGGCGCAGCGAAAGCGAGTCTGAATAGGGCGCATAGTTGCCGGCATGAGACCCGAAACCTGGTGATCTAGCCATGGACAGGCTGAAGGTGGGGTAACACCCACTGGAGGGCCGAACCCACGCCTGTTGAAAAAGTCGGGGATGATCTGTGGCTAGGGGTGAAAGGCCAATCAAACCAGGAAATAGCTGGTTCTCCGCGAAATCTATTGAGGTAGATCGTTCGTTGATCACCCTCGGAGGTAGAGCACCGGAAGGGCTAGGGGGGCCCAAAGCCCTACCAAACCCTACCGAACTCCGAATGCCGAGGAGTGCAGACGGGCAGACAGACAGTGGGTGCTAAGGTCCATTGTCGAGAGGGAAACAACCCAGACCATCAGCTAAGGCCCCCAAATCGTGGCTAAGTGGGAAAGCATGTGAGACGGCCAAAACAACCAGGAGGTTGGCTTAGAAGCAGCCATCCTTTAAAGAAAGCGTAATAGCTCACTGGTCTAATAGCTATCTTGCGGCGAAAATGTACCGGGGCTCAAGCCACGTGCCGAAGCTATGGGTGTTTGAAAGAACGCGGTAGCGGAGCGTTCTCTAGGCCGTTGAAGCCGTACCTGTGAGGGGCGGTGGAGGTATGAGAAGTGCGAATGCGGACATGAGTAGCGACAAACAGGGTGAGAAACCCTGTCGCCGAAAGTCCAAGGGTTCCTACGCAAGGTTAATCCGCGTAGGGTGAGCCGGCCCCTAAGGCGAGGGCGAGAGCCGTAGCCGATGGGAACCAGGTGAATATTCCTGGGCCCGCCAGAAGTGACGGCCATGAAACATTGTCATCCCTTATTGGATTGGGGTGGCGGTTGGATTGGTCCGGGAAATAGCTCTGGCATATGGACCGTACCCGAAACCGACACAGGTGGACTGGATGAGTATTCCAAGGCGCTTGAGAGAACCATATCGAAGGAACTAGGCAAATTACCCGCGTAAGTTAGCGATAAGCGGGACCCATCTTTGGGCAACCAAGGGTGGGTGGCACAGACCAGGGGGTGGCGACTGTTTAGTAAAAACACAGGGCTCTGCGAAGTCGAGAGACGACGTATAGGGTCTGACGCCTGCCCGGTGCCGGAAGGTCAAGGGGAGATGTGCAAGCATCGAACTGAAGCCCCGGTAAACGGCGGCCGTAACTATAACGGTCCTAAGGTAGCGAAATTCCTTGTCGGGTAAGTTCCGACCTGCACGAATGGCGTAACGACCTCCCCACTGTCTCCGGTATGGGCTCAGCGAAATTGAATTCCCCGTGAAGATGCGGGGTACCCGTGGTCAGACGGAAAGACCCTATGAACCTTTACTGCAGCTTGGCAGTGGCGCCAGAAGAGGGCTGTGTAGGATAGGTGGGAGCCATTGAAACCGGGGCGCCAGCTTCGGTGGAGGCAACCTTGAAATACCACCCTGCGCTCTTTTGGCGTCTAACCGAACCCAGTTATCCTGGGTCGGGACCCTGCCTGGTGGGCAGTTTGACTGGGGCGGTCGCCTCCCAAAAGGTAACGGAGGCGCGCGATGGTGGGCTCAAGCCGGTCGGACATCGGCTGTTGAGTGCAAAGGCACAAGCCCGCCTGACTGCGAGCGCGACAGCGCGAGCAGGGACGAAAGTCGGCCTTAGTGATCCGGTGGTCCCGCGTGGAAGGGCCATCGCTCAACGGATAAAAGGTACTCTAGGGATAACAGGCTGATCTCCCCCAAGAGTCCACATCGACGGGGAGGTTTGGCACCTCGATGTCGGCTCATCGCATCCCGGGGCTGGAGCAGGTCCCAAGGGTTCGGCTGTTCGCCGATTAAAGCGGTACGTGAGCTGGGTTTAGAACGTCGTGAGACAGTTCGGTCCCTATCTGCCATGGGTGTTGGAGACTTGAGAGGAGCCGTCCCTAGTACGAGAGGACCGGGACGGACGCACCTCTGGTGCACCGGTTGTCGCGCCAGCGGCATCGCCGGGTAGCCAAGTGCGGAATGGATAACCGCTGAAGGCATCTAAGCGGGAAACCAGCCTCAAAACCAGGTCTCCCTAAGGGTCGTGCAAGACCAGCACGTCGATAGGCCGCACGTATAAGTGGGGTAACCCACTCAGCTAAGCGGTACTAATCACCCGATAGAACTCCATATCCAACAACCACCGCAACGAACTTAGAAATAAGTTCACCGCGCACAGCGCCAAATCACGCAACAACACATAAACACAACAAATCATCAGATCACCCTTATGATCCTGTACGGTGGCTCGGTGGCTATCGCGGTGTTGCAACACCCGTTCCCATCCCGAACACGGCCGTGAAACACACCTGCGCCCATGGTACTGCGTCTTAAGACGCGGGAGAGTCGGTCGCCGCCGAGCCACCATACAGGATCATAAAAAAAACATTCCCACGCGGGGTGGAGCAGCCCGGTAGCTCGTCAGGCTCATAACCTGAAGGTCACAGGTTCAAATCCTGTCCCCGCATCCATCTTGAATTGCAAATCAAACATATCAGGAACAGCGCCCGCCAGTTGCCCCGGCGCGTCTCCCGAAGCCAACCGCAAAATACCTCCCAAGGCACCACGAACCTCAACCCGAAGACCGCCATCCGCTGGTACCAGCCGGATCTCGTCCACCAGCGTTCGAAGCCGCGTGCGTAGGCCATCGCTGTCCTCCGCCTGAAGCTCGGCAATCAGCTCAGATACTCGCTCACGATACACCTCGGCTAAACGGGGATAGAGCCGCGGTGCTGGCGCCTCGGCGGCCTCAAGCTCACGCGCCAGGCGCAGCTTGCGCGCCTCGAGGTCCACCATCCGTTCCCGAACTGCGTGGACAGGCGCCCCATCTGCCAATGCATCTACAAGCTTCGAGAGTTGCTGGCTGACCTTGGTCAGCTCGAGACGCTTGCCGTTCAGCTGGGCCGCTGCGCTTGCCTGCATGCGATTCCACTCCGCCACATAGTGCTTTGCGTAAGCCTCGAATTGTAGGGGATCCATCAGCCTGTGGCGAAGTGCGGCAAGGACCGTCGTTTCGAGCTCATCACGCCGGATTGTGAGTGTGTTCGTGCATGCAGAAGGGCCTTTGTTGCGAGCTCCGCTGCAGCCGAATCGCTCAGCGCCGCTTTTTGAATAGCCGCTCTCGCAAACGGCACACCGCATAAGGCCAGAGAAGAGAAATTTGGGGCGCTGTTTGCTCCAAAAAGGGGCTGGGGCTTTGTCGCCGGGCCGTGCCGCCATTGCGAGATCAAGGCTGGCAGATCACGAATGTGGCCACTCAACACTACCACTCGCCCTCGGCCTCTTTCGGTAAGTCGCGATGCCGCAAGAGCGCCGACTTGTTCATTGACTACCGCAAGGCGGTCATGACCTTGATAGATCCACCCGATGGCATGGCATGCCGAAGAATTGCCCAGCAACGGCTTATGGCTTGCGTAACCACTTTAGACCCGACGCGATCCACCCTTATTGAGCTTGATAATGGCTGAAACTAAAAAGTCATTCCATTGTCACTCTGGTGAAATGCCCTTCGCCTATCGAAAAATAAATCTCGGGAAGGGTATCGACATGAACCGCTTTGGTCGCAGGTCTCTCATTTTGGCCACATCCGCCTTCGCCACGCTGTCTGCGCCGGCAATTCATGCTCAATCGCGCGGCACATTGCGTGTGGGCCTTGGCCCGCAGCAGCCCACCCAGGCTGATACACGCCGCGTGTGGGAGCCTCTCTATCGCTTGGTCGCCGAGCGTCTCGGTTTAAGCCTCACGCTTAATGTCGCCAATGACTGGGCTGGTATTTCTGTGGCGCTTCAAAATGAACAGATTGATATCGCGCAGATGGGCCCTTGGGGTTACATCCTGGCCCATGTGAATGGTGGCAGCCGTATCGTGAATACGATGCTGGTCAATGGTATTCCGACATACAAGGCCATCATCGTCGGCCGACCCGGCTTGAGCATTGCGCGTTTCCCTGAGGAAGCTCGTGGTCTATCCATGCAGATGCTGGATCGGGGGTCGACTTCGGGATGGCTGGTGCCCACGCATTTCCTACGCAGCAAGGGCATTGATCCGCAGAGCTTTTTCGGCCGTTACGCAGAAGGCGCCTCGGCAGCCGCCGCGCAAATGGCGACGATCAACGGTCAGGTTGATCTGGCCACTGGCTGGGATACGCATCGCAATACGATGATCCGCAATGGGACGATCAACGCGACATCCAATCAAATCATTTGGGAATCCGAACCGCTCCCCAATGAATGTGTTGTAGTGCGGCGGGGCATGGAAGACGGAATGGCGCGTCGTATCGGCGAACTTTTTGCTGGCCTGACGCAGGCCGAATTGGAATCGCTGCCATGGCCCTATACTGGCTTTGTGCCGGCCACGCATGAGCCCTATCGGGGGCTTGAGCAGATGGGCCGCGACCTTGGCGTGCTCCGCGCAGCCTGAGGCGTGTCCGACTTTCCACGCAGGCTGCCGGACGGAAGTTACGTAGAAGAACCGTTTCGCCCTTTTTCTGCCGCGAATATCGCGCGTGCCTGCGTGGCTATTTTGCTCCTGGGTTTCCTGGCGCTTTGTATCCGGCTTGCTCAGGTGGACCCAGAAGCGCTGATCAATGGGTTACCACGCCTACTTAACTGGGCGGCAAAAGCTTGGCCGCCCCTGCTCTTTGATCTTGATGCCTTTGCGCTCCGTGGCCTTGAAACGATCGCCATCGCCACAGTAGGCACGGTGGTAGCCACCTTGCTGGCCTTTCCTCTCTCGGTCTTCATCGCGCGCAATGTCACGCCTTCGCCCGCACTCTCTCTTCCGGTACGCTGGGTAGTTAATGCATTTCGTGGAATTGATACTGTTGTTTTCGCGTTGCTGTTTGTTGCTGCCGTAGGCCTTGGGCCTTTCGCTGGCGTGCTGGGAATGATTGTGCATTCCATGGGTGTGATCGCAAAGCTCAATGCTGAGGCGATTGAGACCCTGCCCTCTGCGCCACTGGAGGCAGCAGCACTTTCTGGAGCAAATCGGACCAAGATCGTAACTTATGCAATGCTACCGGCTGTTCTGCCGAATCTGGCTTCCGTCTCGCTCTATGTCTGGGAAGCAAATGTTCGCACCTCCACTATTCTCGGCATTGTGGGTGCGGGCGGCATCGGCATTGAAATCAAGGCAGCGATTGACCTTCTGGATTTTCCGAAGCTTTTAACGCTTTCCGTGATTGTGCTTATCATGGTGACCGCGATTGACCAATTTTCTGCATGGCTTCGGCGTCGGTTGGTCTAATTGAAAATGCATTCACTCGTGATCGAGACCGTGACCAAGCGTTACGGCACTACACTGGCACTTGATGAGGTATCCTTCGTTGTGGATCCTGGTGAGTTTGTGGCTTTGCTTGGTCCATCAGGGGCCGGTAAATCCACATTGTTCCGCTGTGTCACGCGTCTAGTGGCGCCAGATACAGGCGTAGTTCGGGTGCTGGGGCGTGATATGTCTGCCCTTGGTGGGCAGGAATTGCGTCTGGCCAGACGTGACGTAGGCCTGATTTTTCAGCAGTTCAACCTGATTGGTCGGCTTTCGGCCATGGATAACGTACTGGCCGGCCGCATGGGGCATGCGTCAACTTTGCGGGTAATGCTACGGCAATTTACGCGCGCGGATCGGCAATTGGCCCTCGCCGCCTTGGATCGCGTTGGATTGCTCGAACGTGCTGGTCAGCGTGCGGACTCTCTTTCAGGTGGCCAGCAGCAGCGCGTGGCGATTGCGCGCGTCCTAGCGCAGCAGGCCCGCCTTCTCTTGGCCGATGAACCTGTCTCTAGCCTAGATCCGCAGTCGGCCGAGAATGTCCTCGGCATATTGCGCAGTATTGCGCGGGAAACTGGGATCGCTGTTGTCTGTGCACTCCATCAGGTGGATTTGGCGCGGCGCTACGCTGATCGCGTCGTCGCACTTCGCGGTGGGCGCAAATTGCTCGATGTCAGCGTCAGTGCCTTCGATCAGAACGCCTTTCAGGAACTCTACGGCGCTCATCCGGGCTGATCTTTCGCCCCGCCTTGGCCGCCGAATAGGCCGCCTGGGGCTTGCCCGTGTAGCGAATGCCCGCCGTGGAGGCGATGCTGACCACGGCGCCCTTTCCCTGCTTCTGCATAATCGGCAGCACCGCTTGGCAGCAGAGGAAAGCGCTTTTGAGGTTGACGGCGAGCTGGCTGTCCCACAGCGCCTCGTCCATCTCACCGGGGATAGCGGGTTTGGACTTGCCGACATTGTCTACCAGCACGTCGATGCGGCCGAAGCGCGCCATGCAAGCCTCAACCAGCCGAGCCACCTGCGCTGCATCCGTAACATCACCGGTCGCAACCTCGCAGGTGCCGCCCTCGCCGATGATGATTGCCTGA
>Ga0255132_1000813_pt1 | contig 12154 bp, 4 predicted proteins | sample Law_Law_RepA_8d_FD_188551 | JGI IMG/M metagenome (GOLD analysis project Ga0255132, IMG submission 188551) | Freshwater microbial communities from St. Lawrence River, New York, United States - Law_Law_RepA_8d | ecosystem: Environmental > Aquatic > Freshwater > River | place: USA: New York...
CATCCTCTGCATCAGGCAGCCGTACAAAATTTGGGCGAATTATCTCAGCAAGCTGCTGCACCCGCACCTCCTCAGATGCCTGAAGTCGGTGAACTGGGTGATATGCTCAAAGATATTCTGCCGGGAGACATGGCTAAACGTCTTGAATCGTTGATGGAAATGGCCAAGCAGCAGAGAAACCGGCCGGGTGGTGCCATTGATCCAGAGGCAGATCGTGCCTTGCGGGAAATTGAAGCAAGAACCCTCCAGCGTCTACAGGGAATTCTTGGTAAGGGTAAGGGCATCTAAGCGCAGCAACTAGCCCTTGGGGCTGGTATTGTCAGGGCACCAGAACGGTTGGAGCCCCTGGTCCTGTCACCAATCCACCATGGGCGCAGGTGCTTGTCAGTCTGGTTACGGGGCGGCCCATAGCCAGTACGGTGGGGCTGCCCATGATCACGCTGTCGGGTGGCCCAACACATACAGCCATGTCACCCATGCACGACACGGGCAGTCCCATGGCAAGAACGGTAGGGGCGCCAGGGCCCACAATCGGTCCGCCAACATGGGGAACGGGCCCGGTAAGCATGGGGCACACGTGCAGGTCTGTCATTCGTGCGATGGGAAATGGCATAGGAACCTACACTAAAAGTTGGGCCGGGGCGATTTCACGATACAACAACTGCTTCGTCATGCATTACGCCAAAATACTTTAACTGGGTTCTTTTTTCTCGATCCCAAGTTCCCTAAACATTGTTTCCAGCACGTTCTGCTCACGCACGAACGCCTGAATCAGTTCCGGAAACGGGAGTCTACCCAATTCGACGGCCCTGCGAATGAGGTAAGGCACCGGACTGTGTGGCTCAATAGAAGCCAGAATGTCCGCGGCATTAGCCAGCATCAGGTAAGCCTGCTGGCGGGAACCTGCGTTGTTTGGCTGCACTGCTGCTTGGTTGCTGGATACCGATCCTGAAGTGCCTGTTTCGCCTGCTGCTGCCGCAGAAGACTGAACTGGGGATTTTTTGGCAATGATCTGAGCCAGTAAACCTTCGCATTGGTCTAGCACGGTTCGGATGCGGACCATGGAAGGGGCCAGATCTTTAAGTTTGTCAGAGAGCCGTTGGGTCAAGCGCCCTAGGATTTCGCGTGCGCGAAGAACCAAGTCGTGTCGCGTCTGAATGACCTCAATACTGGTTGCAGCCAGAATCTGATCGAATTTTCCAGCACCACTTGCTCCTTGAGCGGTTTGGCCCTGCTTCCAATCCAAGTAGCCCATCGAGGGGACTTCCTTGGTGGCATCAAGCAGAGTAATTCCACCTACGGTTGAAGGGAAACGAGCGCCACGATCGGGATCATCCAACCATTCAAACGGGGCCGCGCGGATGTCTAGATCTGAAGGGTCGTCCACCACTGGGACGAGCCGATCCCAAGCCTGATCGATTAATCCGTCCAGCAATTCAAGCCCATCACCAAGGCCCTGAAAACCACGCAACTTGGTCAGTGCTTCTACCATGCGCGCTGCGGTCTGCAGGTCTTTACTGGTCTGGGTTAGTGTTTTGGTGGCGAGACTAACAATGCCACTCCAGTCTGCCTTGCGAAATTCCGTTGGGCGCAATGGGTCGTTGGCATCGTAACTCGATGGATCGACCTCCTTGCGCATCTGCTCGAGCTGATCCTTAACCCCGAAAGGAATGTTGGTGCCCGCTGGGTTGTTGCCCGGGATGGGTGCCAGCAGCAAGGCGAGATCAAGCTGGTTGGAAATAGGCATTTTGCGTAAGCCAATGGATTTTTGACGATGGGACCGAAACCATACGGGCCCCTATAGAATGAAGGATACAATAATCCTGAAACAGTGGATACTCAATCGGGTGACACCGGTTTTCCGGTTTGTGATGAGTACCAATGGCAAGGCGCCTCGAATGGTTGCTTGGAGCATTCAGGAAAAAAAAATCCAGTTCCGATGAGAACTGTAAGCGTCATTTTCGCGAGGTTGCAGGTGTGTGAGTGATTGGAGTGAATCAAAATGCCAGTGGCAGGAAACAAACCTATCCACTGGCGCAACGGTTTATCAAAAGGCGCCGCAATCAGGCATCAACCCCTGTGGGGTTGGTTGGGTGCCAACCCGGTAGCCAATCACCCGCAGACTTATCTTGGCCCACTTGCCAGTCTGGCACTGTGGCTTGTTGGCCTGTCAACGCTTTGCTGGATGATGACATGGATTCATCGTCCACAGCGGCTCCAAGTGCTCCAGTTTGTTGCCGGCTACCAAACCAATCTGGCGGTACCGCACAACGTTCAAGGAATTCGACTGGCGGACCAGTTGCAGGGTTTAGTGGGGCAGTCGCTTGATAGCAGAATTGTCGAGGTTGAAAATCCTGTGGTTGTGCGTCGGGGCACGGACATTGCCGAGAAGATCCGTCAGGCAAAAGGGAAATTTCTGGTATTGAATTTTTCCATGCATGGCGGGGTGGATGAGGATGGACCTTTTCTGATTGTGGACGACGCGGACAGTTCCGATGCGCCGGGTAACCGAATTCGAATATCAGAAATACTTAATATTTTGGAAAAGCAGCCTGCAAACCAAGTCAAAGTGGTCCTGTTCGATGCGGAACAAAATGAAACCCTGTGGACTTTCGGAGTTCTTGACAACCGTTTCGGGCACGCGCTGCAACTTCTTCAGGACAAAATTCGAAACGTTCCCAACCTGATCGTGGTCAATTCCTGCAGTAATGACCAGAATTCTTGGATTATCCACAATCTGGGATTGTCCAACTTTGGCGCGCAGTTGATCAGGTGCCTTGCGGGGGCAGCCGTCGATTCCAACAATGATGGCCAGATTAGTTTGGGAGAAACGTTGAAATCAATGGTGACGGAAGTCGATTCCTGGTCGACCATGAACCGCAATTCTGCTCAGACGGTCATGATACTGCCTGAAACCCGAGACCTGGACATCATTTTGGCGGATGCCATTGTGTACCAAGCGGGCATTCCCTTGACATCGCCCCCAGTTATTGAAAGCCTTCCGGCAATATCAGAGTTGCGAAATGCTTGGGATCGTTACACTCAGCTCGCGTCGGCGCCCTTGTCGCCGGAACTTCTGTGTCCCGAGCTATGGAGTATTTACCAGAAATCAGTGATGCGATACGAGTCGCTGTTGCGAGTTGGAGACCTCTCCAGCTCGCTCATGTTGCGTGAAGTTCATAGGCAACTGGAGAGCCGCATCCGGAACTCGCTTCAGCTTCCGCTCGATTCCGTTTCCAACAGTCTCCGCATCGGCTCCATTGCCGGGATGGATTTTAATCAGATTGGATTTACTGAAATCACGAAGCTGGCCTCTGACCTGCTTTCAAGTTCCGAGGGCGAAGTCGTATCGAAGCTCAATGAATTCATCAACAGTAGTCAGCAGAATAATGCCGACAGGATGCCGCCTAGAATTCTGATGCAATTGGCGGTTCTGCAAGAGTCGGCCAAGTCGCCTAATCCGAATGGAACAAGAATCAAGTTTCTTTTGGAACAGCTTGATATTCCGGGGAGGTTACTCCCCGTGGAATCGCAGGGATTGTTGCTATTCCTGCGGGACAGACCTCAAGGACAGATGGATAATTCCGTTCTTTCCCTGTGGATCAAATCCCGCTTGAAAGCTGAGATCGCCGCATGCGGGCTAAGTGATTCAGGCGCGATCACACAGTCACCAGAACGGGGAGCGGTCTTTTATTTCAAGGAGATCCAAGCTGCCGATGCGGTAAGGCAACTGGCGCAGGACCGCTTGCTTTCCACCGATCTTTCAACCCGTGCCGAAGCATTAAACGATCTGGCGCGTGCTGAAACAATGTATAATAAAGCATCGACTTCAGCCGCCAATGCGGCAAAGTGGTTCAATCTTCATAATCGACTGTCCGCGGCCATGCCCTATTACACCAAGTGGGTTGCCAAATTAGGATCCCCACTCAACCCCACTTCCGATGATTTTGCTGAAAAACTTTCTGGGCATGCCATTGCCGCTTGGGATAACCTTCATGCCGCCGTTGATTGCAAAATCGAGGCGGTGAACCTGCTTGGTACCGATGGGAATTTCACTTCCGCCCTCGCCAGATTTGCCGAGTATACACAGAAGGCGGAAAACGAATTCAAGGAGATTGAGCAAGCCAGGCAGAAACAACTTTATTCCCTCAGCGAATCTGATATCTTTGGCGAAGATCTGCTGATTGATGATGTTCTACTGATTCCCGGCGGCAATATCGATCTGCGCATGCGGGTGCTTGAAACGAGGGCGCAGGAAAGAGTATCCTTTAAGGGCACGCCAGTCAGCCAGAATTCATTTTGGGCCAACAGGCCCGCTCTTGAACGCGCCAGCAATACGGAAAGAACAGGAAAGCTGGCGATCGCCATTATCGGCCGCAAAATGTTCAATGACCAAATGTTGATTGCTGATGCCACGCTTGAAACGTATGGCCAAATGCTCGAACGCATGAAGTCTTTTAAGCTGCAATTAGACTCTGGATTTGAATCTGTTGTGAAAGCCGGTCGCCAAATTGGCATCCGATTTGGCAGGTTTGAAAAGGCCGCGGAAGACCTCGTGTCGTTGGTTCCCACCGCCAAACCGCAAGAAACCCTTTCACTCCTCGTGCGCGCCGACCATGTGGGTAGAACCGCGGGGTACACCAACCTTGGCAATGAAAAAAAACTCGAAGCAGGTATTCTTTTGCGGCGTTGTTGGGTTAACAATTTTTTGGTCCAGCAAGCTGCAAGGTCCTGGAGCGAGCACCTCGATAACCGAAAACCAGCTCCCGTTCCCTATTACAAAACAGCCATGGGATTCGCGTTAACCGACGCTGGTAAGGGACCCGCACCTGTCGGATTGGCAGAGGGATTGGAACAGGCCAGCCGCAACGGGGATCTCAACCTTCAGGTCATGACCATTTCTGAAATGGGTAAACGCGTTCCCAGAACCGGGCCTTTCCAGTGGACAACGGAGAAATCCATTGATCTGGACATCGAACTTGGCCCGATGATGGGAGGATCTCTGCCCCCCGGTCAGGTGCAAATTCAAATCAATCCGGGTGCGGAATTGGCTCGTCCCGAAGCGGTTGCCCTGCAACGTAGAAAAATCGATCTCATTGCCAATGGCGGGGAAGCTGGGAAGAAATCAGCACTTATCAACCTGTTGTCACCACTGGTCGAACGCGGTCAAGATCCATCTGCTTCAGTGGCTTACAGCACAGTGCAGACGCAGGTGGGGATCAGCGCGCTTTTCCGTGGGCAGCGCGTGGAAGTTTTGGCACCCATCAACCTGCATACAACTCCGCCTCAAATCAACACGACAATTCCACCCGCGGGCAAGGCAACCATGGCCATGCGCGCGACCGCCGAGGCCCTAGGTGATTCCGGACAGGCCCGAGGGAGTATCGCGATTGTTGTGGACTGTTCTGGAAGCATGGGCCCGACTTCGGATAACCCGGGGAAAATCGATCAGGTTGCCACAGCCCTAGAGAACGTGGTGGGGCGCTTGCCACCGGGTGTGAACATTACGGTTTGGGTGTTTGGCCAAGCTGTGGGTCCGGGGAGAACCACCGAGGCTCCTGAAGATTACATTATTCCAGTACTGGGGCCAACAGTACTCAGCAACGATCCCAAAGCGGTGGCAACCCGGTTGGCAGCGCGATTTCGAACCGGCGAAATCGTCCCTTGGAACAAATCGCCACTCATCGCGGCTATGGCCAAGGCATCCAAGGCGTTGACCAACATTGGCGCGTCATCTGGCCCGATGACGTTACTGGCGCTTACAGATGGAAAAGACAACCGCGCCATAGCCGATCTCAAGCTTAATCCGGAAAAATTGCCAGTGCCTTCCTTGGTACTGAAACTGTTTTCTGGAACGGGAATTCAGGTCAAGGTGATTGGCTTTCAGGCAGGCGAAGAGGACGAGGCGACTCGCGCGGATTTCGAAACGCTGGAAAAGCTTTCTCCTCCCGGAGGTTACAGCACTGCCGCGCAGTTGCAGCAATTGATCAACCAGATGGAGAGTTCCTTGCACCGCGAGTTTCGTTACGAACTCGAAACACCGGTGAACCTGCCGTTGCCCAACCAACCACCGGAAGGATTCGAGGCCGCTGTGCCTGGTTTCACCGATCGTTGGATACTTCCAGCGATAAGTCCGGGTGAATATGTTCTTCGTACGGGAAACTTAAAAGCGCCATTGGGAACCATTCGCTTGGAGCCAGCAGATTGTCTCCTTCTGGGTGTTGCCAAAGGCAAACCGGCCAGAAGATTGGGAATGGTGGACGATTTGGCAGGGCGGCCCGTTGTTCGTTCAGGGAGTTGGGCGTCTGGAATAGCCCAGAACAAATCGGAAAAAAACGCTGTTCGCATGCTGGCTGTGCTCGAAAAAACGTGGGACGAAGGCGAAGTTGAATTATCGGTTGTTAGGCCAGGCATGACATGGTGGGAATGGGTTCCGCTTGGTAAACGAACCGCGCCAGTTCGCACATGGACAGAACCAGGTTACCCGTCTCCTTCATGGACTATTTACTCGCCGCTATGGCCGCGCTCCACAAGCACAGGCGGACCAGACGACGGCTCACTCGAAGTCTGGTGGTCCACGGAAAAGGTGCCGAGGCATGACCGGGAATTTACACGCGGCGCCGACTTCAATCAGATTACGGAATTGGAAAACCAACAGATGGTTATCGATGGGAAAGATTGTTTGCTGGAATCGGTCAAACTTGAGGAGCGTATGGTGATCGTGGAACCAGGCAAGTGGGCCATGGCGAAATGCCTGGTGGTGCGCACGCGGACCGCTCCCGCAATTGATAATCCATCGGGCTTGGCCATTGCAACCATTGCTGGCCAGAATTGGTCTGGTCAAGAGCAGATTGTGCATGCAGAAGCCGGGAAGGTCGCCTCGGTTTTTTGGCCGATGGATGCCAAGGGAATCGCATCGATCAGGGCTATTCAGATACGCTCTTTGAAGAAATTTAAAGATAACGCGGTCGCCAGAGGGTACCACATTCGTTATGAGCGGATCGGGTCTCCTGATGCCAATGACGAGCGTCCCCGGCAGGTGTTGCCGCCGGCTCCAACACGCGCGGGGAATTATGATAATTCATCGCGGAGCGTCAGCAACCCATGAGTGCTGCTCCAGTTGAAACACCCAAAGCTGAATTGATCGCGCCTGTGGGCTTGGAAATCAGGCAATTACCGGCTTGGAATAAAGGGGAAAAGCTTCTGGCCGAGACCAGCAAGCGCTTGAAAAATTATGGTTTTGCTCTGCTTTGCTTGTTAAATCTGTCTACATTGGGTGTTCTTTTTGGGGTGGCCAGTTGGTTTGGCCCGGCAGGGACACCACTTTTCTTTGCAATTGTCGTTTCAGAATACACAGACAGAGGCATTCCTCCTATTCCATTCGCGCAAAACGACAAGGATATTCTTGTTTCCGGTTCCGTGTTTGACAGGGTGCAAACTTCAACCGACTTAAGTCCGACCCGACAATCGATTAATGGGATCCTTAGCAGGATGGAATCAGTTTCCTCATCCGAAAATGTCGTGTTATTTATTGAGGCCCGCGCCGTGACGGCTCAGGATGGCACGGTGGCTGTTCTGCCCTCTGAGGCGACCGTTTCGTCACTGGTGATATCATCCGCGAAGAACGAGCAGTTCGATATTCAGGGGGCCGTCAAACTCTCGGAAATATTCAATGCCATGGCGGCGTGCCCCGCGAGGCAGAAGTTGTTGATTCTTGATGTGTTTCACATGTTTGTCAACTTGCCTGCCGGATCCGCTAATTTCGATATTCCTGAAAGGGCGCTTTCAGAATACAAGGCGCAAGCGGCCAAAAACGCCGACACGCCCGCGCGCCAGTTCAATCTGCTCATGTCGTGCCAACCCGGGCAACGTTCGATGTCAAGCCAAGTCCTCAAGGGCGGGATTTTCAGGCACTTTTTTACCGAGGCGATTTCAGGAAGGCTTCCTATTCCGTTGGATTGTCTTGAAGCCAGACGCGGCAAGATTGTGCTCGCGGAGATTTGTGGAATCATCGGGCCGCATATGGACCGCTGGGCGGCGGAAAATGAATTGGAGCGGCAAACACCGCTTCTGATCGGTCCGGCGAATCATTTTGTTCTTTCGGTGCCGGTAAAACCTGGCGCCGCTGAGAGTGTGGAAGAACAGCCACAGGAGTTGCCGGCATCTATTCGCGAAGCGTGGGAACTTCTCGAGGGGATTTCTCCCTGGAAAGACAACGCGATATCTCCGCGTATTCACTCGAGGTTGTATTCATTCGCGCTCAACAGCACTATCGATAACGCCACAAGCACTTATTCCGAAAGGTCGAATAATCATTATGCGTCTGAATTGTCGCAAATAAAGAAGATGATCGCCGAGGAGCAGTCGCTCATGGTGGTTCCCGGATCCCGCCCGACATTGGGATTACTTGATGCGGATGGATTGCTTGATAATCCCTCGGATACCGTGAATATCCTTCTGGCTGGAATGGAATCTCTTCATAACGCTCCTGAAAAGCCTGACGAGGCGGCGAAGGTGGTTGCCACCCTAGTGTCTGATTTCATGAAAACTCATGCCGATAAACCAAAGACATTGGTGGAAAACGCGGCGGTTACCGCCGCGATTACCCATTCCGAATGCAATCGCCTTCACATGACATATCTCGCGGGTGTGGTTACCGCGCATCATCGCCCTGGCATTACCGCGGAAGGGAGATTGCTTGTACGACTGTCTCAAGTATTTGATAAATGGCCTTTTGATGCGGACTTGATTCGGACCACTATCTCTTCCAACCAGATCGTCAATTTTGCCATGGCTCGGTGGAATGTGTATCGGTGGTTGAACAAAAATATGGATGAAATGGCAGAGCAATGCATGTCTGGAACATGGTTGGTGGAAAACAGTCCGGTCGAACACCGCGCCGAAGCCTTGCGCCGGCTAGAACGCGCCCATACTCTGGCATTGTTTGTGAATGGATTTGACGAGGTTATTCGTGGTGCTATCAGTGACATAGAAAAGGCAGTCATCGATCTTTCGAACCTTTTGGCTTATCCGATAACACTTCCCGCTGGTCTAGACGAATATGTGGATCGCTGCCAAGATCTTGTCAATATGGGCAGAATTTTGTCATTTAGCACCAACCTCACTCCTCAGAAGGCGGGTGATATTATTGGTCGGGTTCGCCTTGCGGCTCGAAAGTTGCGTGGAATCCGCGACATTATCCATCAACCAGTCAGCACACAAGGCATTGCGGAATACGAAAGATTGATCAATGAGGGCAGTCTTTCACCAGCCACGTTGATTGAGCTGACTTCGTTGTTAAGACTTGTGGACATACCCAAGGCGAACAGGTTCAAGCTTCTCAAGCTGAGGAATACCCTTGTTTCCAGTCTGGCCGCTTCAACAATTGAAAAGGAAAGCAATGAAGCCTTGACCAAGGCCCCGATCAACCCACTTCCAGCATACGATCCCACGGATCCTTCGTGGGCAAGTTGGCGTGGCCGAATCGAAGTTGACCGGCTTAAGCTGGCGGAGAAGATTCTGAAAATGTCTGGTCTTGATAGTCCGAGCATTGAAAGGCTCAGGATTCTCATATCCAAGATTGATACCAACGCGTCTCCTGGGAGTGCTGTTTGGGGCGAGATGGGCGAACTGATGAGGCGTATTTATATACGTGAAATTCCTGAATTTGTGAAAACGAATGAAGCCCGATCCAGACTGTTGAATATGCAGTACCCAGGGTGGATGGATCTGCCCGTATTGGATTCTTCTGAAACCAATCCCCTTTCAAAAGAGCGCCGGACTAATCGACTCAACCACATCATTTGGCTTGAATCACGATTTCGCCACATGGCACTTCTGGGTATAGACGAGGTGTTCTGGAAAGAGCAAACCCGTCTGGTTATTGGAAAATACGCTGGAACAGTTGGGCCTGCTGTTTATGTCAAAGTGCCAGAAGCCATTCTCCCCCCACTTCCAGACAAACCCGTTGAAGTGGAAGTTCGCTGGTACGTTGGCGGTGTTGGTAGTGTTAAACCAAAAGCCACTATTGTTGCTGCTGAAGCATCTCCGCTTGATGCTGTTATTGTTCAGGAATCGACCGGACCGGAAGGTGGGTTTGTGCGCGTTCGGATTTCACGCCAAGCGAAATCAGCGCAGGAACTTCTGAGCGCAAGTATACCAGTTGTTCTTGAATTCAGTGAATCGGGCAGAGTTTGGCCGGTCCTCTTGAATATCTTGCCAGACCCCGCGGCGGGTATGCCTCTGATCTTGTTAAGTGACAACGCGGACGGCACATCACTGCTTGGCGATGATCTTGTCCTACGCGGTTCTGGATCGGTTCGCCGGCTTTTCCCCAGCCTGCGCGCTCGACCCGCGAAAGCCGCGTCAATATCGGCTTCGGTCAGGCTTGAAGGGGCAACAACGTCTTTGGCTGGTCCCATCAATTTGAGCATTGCCGCGGGTATGGCAACGCCGCTGAGCCTTTCAGCTCTGGTGGGGCCACCCCAGGCCGCGGGTACCGTCCCTGCCGTGGCGGCTGCAGGTGCTTCTCCAACGGAACCATCAATGTTGCGCGGGTATATGCCTTCAAAAATGGTTCTTGAATTGCGGGATTTGACTAATCCTACTTATCCGCCTTTGGCAAGACGGTTTTCAATCAGTCGTGTTGACCCTTCTGATATTGTTGAACTGGTTTCTGCCACCACTGAACCGGACATGTCTAAGCCCGGTGCCAGTTTGCTGCGTGTTGGCTTACGCGCGCGGAAGCCTCCACTGACCAATCCGCCATGTCGCGTTGAACTCATTCTTGACAATTCCCCAACCGGAAACGCTGTCAAGCTTGGTCCGGGTAACACCAAGGGTGTGCTGCCTGCCGATGGTTCCACTCTTTTTCTGGAACAGGGTGGTATTATGGCTGGCAACAGAACTGGTCAGTTCACGATCAGCATCGATGGAACGCCGATGCTGTATAGGCTTAAGGCGGATCTGGAACCTCAATCGAGGGCATTGGGGGCTGATCTTATTCGAAAGCCCGTCATGGGCCTCAACGCCACGTTTGTCCCACCTGCCGCCGATCCACTTGGCAAAAACCAGCCAAGCGAAGGGGCCATTGCCATCAATGCCTGGGCCACCTCGGCGCCAGCGGGATGCACATTGGATCTTGCCTTGCTTGGAGGTCCGGCATTCACCAACCTAGAGCGTACCCAATCGTTTCCCGCCGGCCTGAAGTCTGAATTGCGAATTGTGCCCGGCGAGGCTGGTGCTTGGGATTTTTCATGCACCGAATCCACATGGCAGGTTAATTGGGATATCGAAGGACTTAAAGGCGCCAAGCGTGCCAGGCTTCAGTTGCTGGCTCCAGACGGCAAGGTGCTCGACACGATTTTTGTCAACATCATGATCGATCCTAATCCGATTCGATTTGTTGATATTGTTGGTCTGCCTTTCAAGGTCTCGCCGGGCACCAGTTATTCTCTCGTTGCGGTTCTGCAGGCTTCCGAATCTGGAATCCGTGAGGTTGTTGCCTTTATGGGGGCTCCCGTGGCCAACGCTTTGGGGGTTCCGGAACCTCCTGAAGCCGCGACCATGTTTCCCACAACTCTCAAAGGCAACCTTGCCACCTGCATTCTTGCCATTCCGGCCGATGCCAAGGCCCCCTTTGTTATGACCCTCAAGGCTACCAGTGGCGCAGGGGTGAGCACCGTGCTGACACGAACACTCCAGCTCGGCCCTCCCAAGCCTCCTGCCGAGCCATCTATTGAGGGTTTGGTTTCCGAGGGAGACAGGGCGCAGGCGGGAATCGAGGTGTCTCTTCTCGACGCTAAGGGCATGAAGGTCTCCGCCACCAAAACCGACGCGGCTGGATTATACCGATTTGAAAATCTTAAAAAGGGGAAGTATACCGTTCAAGCTTCCAAAGGTCCATCCGGACGCAAAGGCTCCAAGCCTGTAACTCTGGAACCGGGGCCACCCATGCGGGTTGACCTTGTGTTGCTTCAATAATATGTCTCGCTATTATCCCCGGTTAAGTCAACTATTTGTGGTTTCAACTAGCGAATGGTTGTGCCAATAAGTCCCCGATCGGCTGGTATGACAAAATTAGGAGCGCTCTGGTTGGCGACAGCGTTGGCTTGTGGCTGCTGTGGGGTGGTTGGCGAAGGATTTTTCAGGGAGA
>Ga0255132_1000819_pt1 | contig 12094 bp, 11 predicted proteins | sample Law_Law_RepA_8d_FD_188551 | JGI IMG/M metagenome (GOLD analysis project Ga0255132, IMG submission 188551) | Freshwater microbial communities from St. Lawrence River, New York, United States - Law_Law_RepA_8d | ecosystem: Environmental > Aquatic > Freshwater > River | place: USA: New York...
AAAGCGACTCTTCTCCTTGTTTATCGCATGCAGTTCAGTTGCAAATTCACCCACAGGCAGGATGGGGACAGGTTCCCATTTGCGTCCCACCTGGTAATGGAGGCCCAAAGCGGGGCCAAGTACAAACATTTTACCCTGCCCATAGTTTTCCAGAAACAGGGTGACCCGGTGCTTGCCTTCTCCCATGGAGATCACCTCCAGAATGTCGGCCCGCAGAGATTCCATCGCCAATGTTTCCGACAGACGCCTTTTGGCGGTTTCCTCAACCAGCATGCGGCCCTGCCAGAGCGCTACCCCTTGGTCCAAAGCGAATAAACCACCCGCTCCCAGGCAAAGCCAGCCCAACATCATTCCCAACCAGCTCATCCAGCCAGCGGCTGGAGCCATTTCAACTGGCCCTGACAGGCTGGATGGGGAGTAACCGAAAGCGCCGACTGGTCCGACTCTCGGCTGGGAGGGACTGCCTGCCGATTCTGAACCAGCCAAATTTAGGGCGGCGGTCCGCTTGTCCGCCGTGATTTTTCCCGCTGACAAAGTGACAACCCGTCGCATACGGTTGGCTACAGCCAAGTCGTGGGTTACCAAAAGGAGGGTGGTACCGGCCTCCTGTGCCAATTGGAGCATCAGGTCCAGGATCGCTGCCGCCGCAGGACCATCCAGATCATTGGTCGGTTCATCAGCCAGTAAAAGTGCAGGCTTGTTCACCAGGGCCCGTGCCAAAGCTGCCCGGCGTTGCTGGCCACCAGACAGTTCGCCGGGAAAAGCATCCAGGCGGTCCCCCAACCCGGTCAGGCGCAGCATTTCAGATGCCCGAAGGTAAGCGATCCCTGTTGGATTTCCAGCCAGCACCATCGGCAGTGCCGTGTTGTCGATCAGCCGCAGATTGGGCAATAGTCCCGGAGATTGAAAAAGCAGGCCCAGATGGCGGGCGCGGAAATCGGCGGCTGCCTGGCGGCTCAACGCCAGGGGTTCGGTCCCCTGCACCTGGACCGTTCCAGCTCTTGGCCGACAGAGTCCCGCGATGACTGCCAGCAAAGTGGATTTACCGGAACCCGAATGCCCGCAAACTGCCGTGTGCTCCCCCGGCCAAATCAGCAGATCCACACCATCAAGGGCGATTACCTCACCCCGCCGCGAAGAAAAACTTATTGACACACCCCTGGCGCTGACCAGCGGGCTAATTTCGGGCGAGCTCATGCCCCCTCTCCGCGAATCAGCCGGCTTGGATCGGAACGACCAGCTACCCAGGCGGGAATCCAGGCCCCAACCATACCAACAAGGGAACAGGCTGCCACGCTGATCAAGCCATGGAAAAACAGGTCAGCTAAACCTGGCTGGGCAAACGGCATGCCCTGACTTTGCAAGGTGTAGCCCAAGGACCTTAGAAAGATCACCAGGCCTAGGGCACCCAGTAAAACACCCAGGGCACCCCCAATCCCAGTGCAAAGGCCTGCCTCCATCACAATCAGGCGACTCAGGGCCTTGGGGCGCATTCCAATCGCCAACAATATGCCCAATTCACGGCCCCTTTCCGATAATATGCCCGCGTAGACCACGCCCACCATTAGCGTTACCGCAGCAAGACTCGCTAACGAAACGGCCAAGGCACCTGACACAATGGCATTGATTGACAAGCGCACCGAAAGGCCCAGTCGGCTACCGGTCACGACCTGGCACTCTTTGTTTGCCGCCAGAGCAAAGCGGACTTTCTCGGGTGTCAGGCCTGGTCCAAGGCGCAGCAGCACGCCAGAGGCTGTGCCAAGCACCGGCTTTGGCAGGTGCACACTGGCTGCGGTACCGTCCAAAGCCTCAGCAAGACGATCGGTGGTTGCGAAGCTGGCAAAGATGGATCGCTCAAAAAGACCGACACCTGTCAGCCCCAATTTGCTATGCACTGTCAGATTCACATTCTGAAATGCAATGGTGGCCCCCAGCGCCTCCGGCCGGCGGGCGCCTACAACGACATCCCCTGGACCAAAAGGCCTCGGCAATTGCTCAACCACCCATGGCCCGACTGTGAAATCGACCGCCGGATCAAAGGCCACCCAATCAACAGCACCATGACCGCCGGGAGACGGAATGGAAAAATGGCGCTGCGGTGATGCCTTTTCCAGGCCGGGAAGCTGGTGTAGTGCAACAAGGCAGTCATCGGTAATGGTTGTGCTATCCGGCTCAATGGTGAGCAAGGCAGTCGCCAGATTGGGCGTAACTCCCTTGGGCAGTACCAACATGTCGGCACCCAACCGGTCAACGCTGGATTCCAAGCTGCCCTGGATCACCTGGCGTAAAACCAGCGAGCAAAATACTGCAGCCCCTCCGACAGACATTGCTAAGGCAAGTAGCAAGATCCGCCCGGGTCGGTGCGCCAAATCCTGGATGCCCAGGCGAAAAAAAAGCGCATGGCGACCCAGGGAGGGGGCTGCCGGATTTAGGCCTGTCACCAGTAGTTCAGCCTGGGCCACCTCAAACCGTGCAACTGCGGCTAAATTTGAGCTGGTCAACGGTGGAAGGCACGATCACGCAATCGTGGTGGCCACCGAAGTTGGGCAAATACCCAACCTGCTCCAAGGTGTCCTGGCGGAAAACAAAGGAGCCTGTCTCCAGTCTTTGGAAACCCGAGAAGATGACCAGCCCATATTTTCCATCGTAAGTGGTGGCAAGAGTTTGCGTGTCAACACCAACATTGCGGAACTTTTTAAGAACCTTCCAGGTTTTGGTGTCAACAATGACCAGGTCAGACTTCATAGGCTTAGGCCTGAGCACGGTGAAAAAACACTTGCTGCCATCAATGGAGTAATTGAGGTGGAAAGGCGAAGGATACTCACCTTGCCACTCCTGATCCTTGATGAAGGTGACCCGCTTCCATTTGCGGGGGTCAGGGTTGGTGGTGTCGAACACGGCAACATTGTTAGCGCGCAGGTTGTTCATCATGCAAAGGTGATTACCCGAGGGGTTGAAGCCCGTCTCGTGGATGGGATTCCCCACCGCAGGCAAGACGACCTCCCATGTATCCGGATTTCCCGATATTTTCTTCACCGGATAATTGTCCTGCAAACCCTCATTAGCCTGAATGAAACAGACTGGCTCCATATTGTGCCGGTCGAAGACCATGCCGCCGCCGCACATGCGCATGCCCATCAGGGAAAAACGGTTGCGCGGGTCGTGCAGGCAAAAGTCGAGTCCGGTGAGAGCGCGCGGGTTGTCACCCGGGATCTGGCCACGCTCAACCAGCAGTTCGTCCATCGGGGCCATTTCGTAGTTGATTTTGTTTCCCTTGGTTCCCTCCAGGTCATAGACGCCCCGAACAAGTGCTGGAGCAAGGCGGTGCAAGATGATTTTGCCACCTTTTATCCAGTTATCTCCCATATTGGGTGCATTGGGAATCCAGTCTGCACGGAAGGCAGCCAAAGCTTTGGTTTTTTCGTTGCCACGAGCCCGACTAAAGAAACCAGTCACATCCTTTTGACCGTCGGAGCAGCAAAATCCAGTACCATCCACAAACGGATTGGTATGGACGCCCAAGCCCAGACCAGTAGACTCCGCCACATCCTCCAGTAGTTCCATCTGCCCCGTTTTACCGTCATAGCCAACTCGATAAATATGATTGCCTTGGCCGAATTGCCCCAGCATGCCATTTTGCTTAATACGGGTGTTCAGGCCGTACATGAGAACGTTGTCACCACCCTGAGTCGAGTTGACGAATTCAAAACCCTTATAGGGATCACCACTGTCAGCATGAAAAGCAGCCAGATGATGCGAGATGGGGCAGCTGTCGCCATAGTTCCAATAGGAGATCCATGACATTGTTTTACTCGTATTCAAATCCACCGCATGCGTGCCACCACCAAGCTTTTGAGGGGTGAGAAATATGTATTTGCCCAGTTTTTCACGGATACCTTCATAGCGGGCATCCTCCTCGATTTTACCACTTTGGTATCCGGCTCTCAGACCACCGGTGAGCGCGCGATAAGCCCCAGCTCCACCTGCCATGGCCAGTCCAGCAATGCCATATTGAAACAGACGACGACGCGAGAGCTTATTAAAATGCGGGTTAGTCATGATTTCCTCTTGCATGATGGGTTGAAAGGGATGAAAGTTGCCTTAACTACATAACAGAAAAACTAGTAAGAGATTAATGGACAACCAGCAACTGCGGCACCTGGAATACTGTCCCAGCCGGTGGGGGCTTTATTATTATCGAATGTCAGGCCGACGCGCCCGAGCAAGTCTTGAAGACCTGGTCTTGAACAGCCGTTCCACAGGCCATCCAATGAACCGTTCGGGCGTACAAGAGCAAAAGCCCCAGCCTTGGTAACACCTAGCGACCTGGCCAAGGTACCTGCCTGATCCACAACAAAAGGGAATGAGGCGTTGGTGATGTTTCTGAACGCTCCCAGAGATTTGGTGGTGGCCTGCTGTTCAAAAACACCAATGAAATTGGCCTTGTCGCCAGCGCATTGCTGTGCCAAAGCAAAGTGCCCAGCAAATTCCAGACTGCAAGGGCAATCACTGCGAAGGAAAAGGAATACCCTGTTTCCCTGGGCCAATTCGGTCATTGTCAGCAATTCAATATTCTGAAGGTTGTTGGTCTCTGGCCGGATATCTACGTTCTTGTTGGCCCTAGCCAACTCCAAAACTGACACGGCGTGCTTGCTGGTTGCTTCAGGTAGCAACTCTACCCGAGCCCTTTCAATCTCAAGCGCCCACTCACCAGTACCTGCCATATGGCGGGAACGCGCAAACACACCAACGATCAACAAAAGCAAGCCCGCAACCGCCAGCAATAGCGCCCAAGCATTAATAGATTTCTTGGGCAAATAAAACATGCTTTCATTTCCGGATAGTTTTCAAACTTACAGCCCTGGGCTCAATCTCTACCTCAGCCCGAAAAAATGAAAAGAAATCTGGCGGATTTTTCAGAAATTGCATGCCATTAATCGCGGAATGCCGCGATATGGAATGGGCGGGGGGCTGGCTTGCCGCTAGGGTCGTAGGTGTTGACGCGCATTTTGTTCGACTCTTTGCACAGACTGACAGTGATCAGGCCTGGTTGCACTTCTTCATAAAGGGCACTGCCAATGGTTGCAGAGAAATTGGTTTTGATTGCCCCCTGCAGTGGCAGCTTCCAGGTGATGAAATACTCATTGACGCCAGTCAATTCGCAACTATCGATCATGTAGACGCGGGCTATTGAGCCATCGGCATGGATAACGCAGGCAAGGCGGTTGATAAAGGTTGCCTGTTCGCCTTGAGCGGAAGTTTCAGGCATAGCCCTCTCCTTGGGAGGTTGGAAATGCGATCATGACATATCTTACTTTGACAATAACCATGGCCTTTTCAAACTGCAACCGACTTCCACTATATTCCTGTTGCCAGAAAGCTTGTTGCCAGACAGATCGCCTATTTTTCGCCATGCCTGTCGGAAGGTAGATCTTTTGGTGGTGTGTCCGTCCAGTGAATCTTTCAATCACCCTCAACTGTGATCCAGGTCACACCCCAGTTGGATGTCCGCGAGTCTTGTCAGGCCCTTCCAAATTACAGTGTGGCTGGCGGCCCGTTGTGGCGTCGGTTGAGATGGCCGCCGAGCCAGTTGGGCCGGTTGAGGACATCGCCCACGGTTCCCCGGTGCGAATCGTCCGCCGGCGGCACCAACCGGTCAAGCGCCCACCGGGAACAGTATTCCCTCCGGTGGCATTTTCCCGGCCCCGCCACGACCAACTCAACTCACATAACCTCGCAGCCCCGCAGCTCATTGGTCAGGGCATCCCGGTCGAATTCTGTCCCGATGAAAACCAGCCGGGTGCGGCGCTCGACACCCTCCGCTTCCTCGAGGGTGAAGCGACGGCCCACAAGGTGGAAAAGGTGCATCGGTTCGACACCCGCGAGGTGTAGGAATCCCTTCGCGCGAAACACACCCTCAGGCAACCCCTCGAGCACCCGCTGGAAGCGCTCCGGGTCGATGGGGACATCACTGCGGAATGAGACGCTCCGGTAAGGGTGGCGGGGGGGCTGCCCTTGAGGCGGGGGGTCGCCCAAAGTCCAAACCGCCCGATCGCCACCGATGCCAAGAATCAACGGGATCGCCACACGCGACCGCTCGGTTCGCAAGATCCGGGCGCCTGGGTTCAACCCCCGGATCATCGTCCCCACTTCTTCCACCCGCCTGGTATCGACCAGATCCACCTTGTTCAGAAGCACGACATCGGCATATCGGAGCTGGTTTCGGGCTGCTGGGTCATCGAATCTCTCGAGTGAAAAAAACTCGGCATCGGCGACGGCAAGGATCGAGTCGACCCGCATCCGGCCTGAGTACTCCGGGCGCACGAATGTCCCCGCCACCGGCACCGGATCGGCGATCCCGGTGGTCTCGATCACCACATGGTCGAATGGCACCTCCCGCGCGAGCAGGCGCGCGAGCGCCGCGATCAGTCCATCGTTCATCGAGCAGCAGATGCAGCCGTTGCTCAGCTCCACCATGTCGCGATCGGCCGAGACCACGAGGCTGCTGTCGATGTCGACATCGCCAAACTCGTTGATCAGCACCGCCACCCGCAGGCCGTGCGGCTCGCCCAAGATATGATTCAGCAACGTCGTCTTGCCGCTACCGAGGAACCCGGTGATGATTGTCGCAGGGATTCGGGAAGCTCTCACGGCAGGCGATCCTTCCAGGTCCGCAGTGGGACGGGCGCAGCCATCTGGATCACCGGCCCGCCTTCAGGGTGTAGGTCGTGCCCACAGCCGACTGGCTGACGGTGTCGCCGTAGGCGTTCGCCAGGGCATGCAGCGCCCGCCATCCAGTGCAGTGGCCGACGATCAGTTGCTTGATGCCAAATGGCCTTAACCCTTCGACCGTCTGTGGGATGATCTTCTCCATCACGCCGCCCAGGTGCAGCCCGCCCATCGCGCAATGGATAGGCGTGGCGGGAAAGAGACGCCTTATCTCGAGGCAGACGTTGACGATGCCCGCATGCGAGCAGGCGCTGAAGACCACCATCCCGAGGCCCCGAACATGGAGCGCCAGCATCCGCTCGTCCATGAGCAGCGGGTCGGGTTCCCAGGGGCCCCCCGGCGACTTCTTGCAGAGATGGTCGACCCGTCCCTTCTCGAAGGAAGTCAACCGCGGGATTTCACCGCTGTAGTAGACATGGTCATCGAACAACAGGCTCGGCCCGGGTTCGTTGACTACCCGTGCCCCGGAGGCCTTGATCTCCGCGACACTCGGCACGATCGCCACTGGCACGATACGGCCATCCGACATGCGTACCGCCCGCGGATTGAACATGTCCGGATTGACCAGCACCGTCACATCGGAGCTGGCCTCCTTGATCGACTTGATGGCATCAATCAGGGCCCCCATGTGATCCCAGTGGCCGTGTGTGACGGTGATGTATTCGATGTCACCCAGGCAAATGCCCATGTTTCGGCAGTTCCTCATAAACACGCCGCCTTCCGGGCCGGTGTCAAAGAGCAGCCGACGTGTCTTGCCGCCGTAGTTGACGGTAAGCCGGAGGCCCAGGCCGAGATTCCCAAGAAGCAGCGTTTCACCGGAAATCACCTTGGCCCCGCCATTCACCACATTGGCGAACTCGGACACGGAGAAAATCGTCTTACTCACGTAGGTATCGCTGACATTGTCCGTGAGGACATCGATTGTCAGAGAGTCGACGGGTTGGAGGCGCCTGGTCAAATCATTCATGCTATATCGCTCACATAGTATCGATTTGCAACAGATAATAGACCGGCAACCGGCAAACCGCAAGCAAGGGAAACCCCATGAGTTATACCAGCCCCGCTCACCATGCAAGGGCCACGCCGTCGAGCCGGTAATCCACGACGAATTCCAGGCAGGCCACAATGGCCACCCCGCACCGATGGATCAGTACCACCCGCTTGGATCGCGAATATCGCCAGCCGCTGGCTTACCATCGCTTATCTCCTGACGATGGACTCCAGCGCTATCGCGACACAAGCTCCCATAGAGCCCGCATGGGTAGCATCTCCCGAAAGGCTCAAGCAGGCGGCACAATGCATTCGATGCTTCGTTAATGGCTACCGACACGGTCCGGTTCTGGTCACATCGGACGGTTCGGGATACGGTAGAGGTAGTTCCTCTAAGACGCCGCGCTGTGGCCTTTGAGGCCCCCCTCCCCCCACTTTTCCTAGCGGCTAGGGCAAATATCTTCGTGCTATGCCAAACCTGCCCGCCTTCGACTCGACGACGGCCATTAAGGGCGTAATCGAGAAGCGTTGCTGCCCCCCATGCATCCGCAGGGACACGCAGGTCGCCATGGATAAACTCAAGCAAGGGGCGAGGTCGATGGGGACGAAAGCTAGGGAACCCAAACCGAATAGGCCGGCGGGGCTTTACCGAATCGAGTCAAAGCGTCGCCCGAATCTGTCGCAGGCGCCTCGTCGAAAACACTATGGTGGGAACCTACGGTGGTTGGGGATTGGTTTGCCGGTCTAGAAGCTGTCATCTATACTGAGGGCGCTAATTCCCCATCTCCCTAATCAAGAAAGGCTGGTCCCTAATGGAAACTCGTGACCAATCGATCCCAGTCACCGCTTCCGGGCGCAGGGACTTCCTCGCCGGGGTAACCGCCCTGGCCGGTGCCGCCGGCCTCCTCGGCTCGACCGGAAGTGCCGCTGCCGGCGACACCTCCTTCATGAACAACATTCCCGATCCCCTGCTCGCCGAGGATGCTCTGCCGGAATTCACCTTCGCGCTGGAGAAGTCGCGGGGCCGCGTCCAGGGAGGCAGCTTTGGCAAGGAGGCGACGGTCAAGCAGTTGCCGATCTCGAAGGGTATTGCCGGGGTGTCGATGCGGCTTGAGCCGGGCGTGATGCGGGAACTGCACTGGCATGCCACGGCGGCCGAATGGGCCTATGTCGTCTCCGGGCGGGTGCGGGCCACGGTGGTCGACCCGAAGGGCCGCACCGGCATCGACGATTTCGGGGCGGGGGATATCTGGTATTTTCCCCGGGGTTATGGCCACATGCTGCAATGCCTTGGCAACGAGCCTTGCCAACTCATCCTCGTGTTTGACAACGGCCACTTCTCCGAATTTGGAACTTTTAGCCTGACGGACTGGCTCGGCCATGTGCCCCCGGCGCTGCTCGCCAAGAGCCTCGGCGTACCTGTGGCGACCTTCCAGGGATTTCCAAAGGAGGAGGTCTATTTCGCTAAAGGGCCGGTACCGCCCGGGCAGGCGGCGGCCCCGCTTGGCGGCGTCAATCCTCCACCGCTGTCCCACAAGCATTCGCTGTATTCACAGAAGCCGCTGGAGACATTCAAGGGCGGCCGCGAGTGGCGGGTCGAGTCCAAGGATTTCCCGGTCTCCACCACGATGACGGGAGTGATCCTGGCGATGGATCCGGGCGCGCTCCGCGAGCTGCATTGGCACCCGAACGCGGATGAGTGGCAATACCTGCTCGCCGGCACGGTCCGGGCGACGCTCTTTGGCTCGCGTGGCCGTTACCGTGAGTCGGTGCTTAACCAGGGCGATGTCGGCTATATCCCCCAGGGCTACGGCCACTCCCTGGAGAACGTCGGCTCGGAGGAAGCCCGGATCCTGATCGTCTTCAACTCGGGTGCCTGCGAGACCGTGAATCTCTCGCAGTGGCTTGCTGGCCAGCCAGCCGATGTCCTGGCCGTGAATTTCGGCAAGCCTGTGGAAACCTTCGAGGCGTTCCCAAAAGGCGAGGTCTTCATACGGAAGGACTGACCCACGACCGGGGTTTGGGGTAGCCACTAAAAGCTGGAACGAAAGCTCCATGGCCAGCTCTCGCGAGAAGCAAATGGTCCTGCCAGACCCGTTCCTAGTGATAGAGTGAATGGCTGGAGGTTGTGGAAAACCCCGGGCCCGACACTTAAGGCGAGGAATTGGTGGTCATCGCCAACGGCTCCGTCTGCTGGGTGACACGGTACCCCTTTGACAGCGGCGGGCCGCTGCACAGGAATGAATTGCGCCTCAAATTTTTGCAGTGACACCCGGAGCTAGCTTAGCAACGGAAGCTGATTCCTGACCACCAAGGAGATTCTAAGGCTAAGGCACCTGTCCAGTTTTCGGGGTCCACCACGGTCAGCCACCGCTTTTGCGTTCATAGAGTTCCGAATAGCTGCCACCACGGAATGACCCACGGGTAACTCAGAACGATCACAAGGAATACCAACGCAATCCCGGAAGGCACTTCGTTGAATTTCTCTTTCGACAACCGTGGCTTAACAAACACCAACAACCAAAGCGATTTATAAATCACCTGGATCAGCAACAGTGAAGACATCTGAACGGGAAAGACCAAGCCTAGTATTGAACCCAGCAGAATCGCCGTCCACAACGAGCCGAGGATCGTGCGGAACCCTTCACTCTCCGGGAACTTTTTCTGGCAGGCCAATTGCCCGCCCCACTCACCGCCAAGCAGCGTCAGGAGGCCGACGGGGATGAGAACGAGGATGTTGAAGATATAGGGCAAAAACAAAGAGTTCAAATGTAAAATTCCTCTTGGTGGCGAAAAGGGCTAATGGAATCCCTAAAAAAGAGCAGCGTTGAAGATCGCTCCGTCAATCCGGACTACTGGACTACAATAACGATACCCATTTATTCTCATGATGCAGATTTTTTGCACCAAGCGATGTAGGAAGCGAGCCTCGACTTCAGTTGAGACTCATCGACACCCAAATCGGCAAGTGACCTATTGATGCGGTAGTTTTTCCGTTCTCGCGGAGGATGTTCATGCGGAACATGGGGCGGCAATACCGTGTCGTCAAAGCAGAAGCCATAAACTGCCAGCATTGTAGTTTGCAGGTCGGCCACGAAATCCGCAAACCGAATCACAAAACGCTTTGCCCCGTCCTTAAAACTGAACCACTCCTGCTCCACTTCGCAATAGTCCGTTTCGGTTCTGGTCAGGGCGTGAACAAGCCATCCCCAGGGCGGCGGGCCAAGTGCAGAATCATTTGGATTAACTCGGATATAGTTGATCGCACTCTGAAGCCGTGCGGCAGGTTCACGAATCATGCAGATGAACGAAGCGTCGGGGTACTTACGCTCCAGGGCGTCAGCAGCACACAAGAAATGCCCCTTCACGAAGAATCGCCGCCGTTCACCATGAATTTCGTTCCCAGCATTGACAAGCGTTTTCCGGGCGATGCGGTCGAATAACTGGATGAACTCCACTTCCCAGAGTGTGCGGTTATGAGGAGCGATCCGGGCAAACCCAAAGTCTTCCACTGCCACATCAGGACCAAGGTTGAATGCGAGTGCATTGAAATGGGTTGTGTAGATCGCTGCGTCAAACGTGTCCGTCCGAAACGGATCGCCTTCGTGCCGTTCCAGAAATTCATCTGGAAGCTGTCGCTCCAGCCAGCGACGAAAGGCATCAGGCGACACAATTCTTCCAATGGTGTACGGGGCCAGCTTCCACAGCCAAAGATAAGGGAAAAGGATCTGCAAAAGACTTGGAGCGACCAGCCTTGGGTCGTCCTCCAGATAGCGGGCTAATTGCGTACTACCACTGCGTCCCGCGCTGATTTCGACTAGCGGTGCAATTACCTGCCTTGAGTTGAGAACCCGTGCGAAAAGTAACTCGTCTAAAAACCATGCCAATCCAAGAACTGGAACAAAAACAACTTTGCGAAAGATTACAATCGTCAGCAAACATCGATTTCCCCAAGGAAGGCCTGGAGTAGGAGGCTGACATGTCCATGTCAGGTGAAGGTAGCGTTTCACTTGCCAAAGTTTTGTTACGTTTGGAGGACTCCCCCAAACCAACGAACCAAGCCAGTAAAGAGGCCATAATGGAGCGGTGAGGATTGCCAGCAGAATCAAACTTGCCGTTCGCCCAATGATTCGGACGACAAAGAAATGAACGGTTGTCCTTGGTTGCACGGGTTCGCCGGGCAGATGTTCCGGGACGCTAGCAGGAATCTCATTGATCCTCTCTTCCGGCTTTTCAACGGTCTTTTGGTCCATCGGTTAGTCCTACTTCAAGTCGCGGTTGATTTGGTCGCGTTAGGGGAGAGCCTATCGGCTAGCTGAAATTAAAAAACAAATCCAAGCAAAAGGAAATGTAGCACTTCCGTTTCGGAAGGGGG
>Ga0255132_1000820_pt1 | contig 12088 bp, 4 predicted proteins | sample Law_Law_RepA_8d_FD_188551 | JGI IMG/M metagenome (GOLD analysis project Ga0255132, IMG submission 188551) | Freshwater microbial communities from St. Lawrence River, New York, United States - Law_Law_RepA_8d | ecosystem: Environmental > Aquatic > Freshwater > River | place: USA: New York...
CGAGGCGTAGCCGACATAGTCTGCCGTGTTGCCCCCTCCGGGTAGACCCATAATAGGGTGGCAGGCGAAATTGTAGACAACTGCGAGTGTTTTACCGTCTGCCTTATCGAGCCTCAAGATGCCAACTTGCGGATCGATCGGCCCCATACCAACGACTTCATCGTCTGCTGGCAAAGAATAGGCATGCCTGACATCGGCTTCGCGGCCATTTTTCAGCTTCAAACGGCGGTTTTCTTGAACTCGATTTTCCAGTCCGGTTCCTACCCCGGTGCGCACGGGCACCATGGCCTTGGCAGCTTCCTTGACCACTTGAATGGTCTTTTCGTCCACATCCGCGCAGACGATGCCATGGCAGTGGCTGGCATTGATCATCACCCGTTCCGGGGCGATGCCCAGATCCTTGGTAAGGCCGGCGCGTACCTTGGCCAGGTAGTCGTTGCGGATTGGGCCGATTTCACCAATGGCCACAGCATCTACTGTCACGATAACTGCCATGGCGTCTCCCTGCTTCAGAACCAGGGCCTTGGCATAAAGGGTGTCTCCCGGGGGCAGGTCGCCTTTGCCGGTGATGTCGATCCGCGCCACGCCGGCGAGCAACTGACCGGGTTTGGCGGCAGGAGTTTCAGCGGTAGCTTCGATGGGTGTGGGTGACATACGGGTAGCCGACCATGCGACCCCGGCAATGAAAATGACGACAGACGCTTTGAGCAGAAGGGAGAATTCGCGGCGCATGGTGAGTGCACTCCGTGTCTGTACAACCTGAACGGTGGAGGGGACCATGTTTGTAAGCCACCAGAGTGGGGCCGTCAAATCCAGTCGATTGTGAGGCGATATTGCGCGAAGTTTGGCAGGATTGGGCGTTTTGGAGTGAAGGCATGTTTGGGTGTTTGGGGCGATTGCGTGTGAATTGACGTCACTCGAAGAGAAATGACGATCCCATGCTTGAATAGCCGTCTTCGCTGCCATACTTTAAGAAGACTCAGCTTCGCAGGCTGAAAAAACAGGTTTTGTTCCTTCCCTGGGAATTGGATTCCGCCATGCTTTTTCGCAGTTCTCCCCGACTCAGCTTGATGGCAGTTGCCTTCATTCTGCTTATCTCATTGATTCCCCGGACGTCGATTGGCCAAGACGGAACGTCTGGTGCAGCCAAGGCTGTGGCGCCAGAGGTCAAGACTAGCGGTGAGCATGGTGCTGCAAAGTCCGCAGTTCCCGCAGAGCATGCCAAGAGTGCAACGAAGCATGTCAGCGAAGCGGATCTGGTCCTTCCTGATCTGGATAACTCCACCTTCATTTTCGGCCTCATCAAAGGGAAAATGCTGCTGTATGGCGGGTTGATCGTTTGCTTTGGCGGGCTCTATTTCGGCCTGATGATCTATCAGGAACTGAAAGCCATGCCGGTCCACCCCAGCATGCGCGAGGTTTCCGAACTCATCTATGAAACATGCAAAACATATCTGATTAGTCAGGGAAAATTTATCGCGATGCTCTGGGCGTTTATTGCCGTGGTCATCGTGATGTACTTTGGCTGGTTGCTTCAAAAGTCCACAGAACAGGTTTCCATTATTGTTCTGTTCAGTGTGATCGGCATTTTGGGAAGTTATGGCGTTGCGTGGTTCGGCATTCGGGTCAACACATTTGCCAACTCCCGCACGGCTTTTGCTAGCCTTAAAGGGCTTCCGTACCTCGTTTATGCTATTCCCCTGAAAGCCGGAATGAGCATTGGCATGATGCTCATTAGCGTGGAATTGCTGTTGATGCTTTGCATCCTCCTGTTCCTGCCCTGCGAATATGCCGGCTCTTGCTTTATTGGTTTTGCCGTGGGTGAAAGCCTTGGCGCCGCGGCCCTGCGTATTGCCGGCGGTATCTTCACCAAGATTGCCGACATCGGTTCAGACCTGATGAAAATTGTTTTTGACATCAAGGAAGACGATGCGCGCAATCCGGGCGTGGTGGCCGACTGCACAGGCGACAACGCTGGCGATTCCGTTGGCCCCAGTGCCGATGGTTTTGAAACCTACGGCGTGACGGGTGTGGCTCTGATCACATTCATTCTGCTGGCTGTCAATGAGAAGACCGCTGGCAAGTCGTTCGAAATGGTTCAGGTTCAGTTGCTGGTATGGCTGTTTGTCATGCGCGTGATGATGATCATTGCCTCTGCCGGTTCCTACTTCCTCAATGAAAAGCTTACTTTCGCCAAGTATGCCAATGCCCCGAAGATGGATTTTGAAATGCCTTTGACCCGCCTTGTGTGGATCACAAGCATTATTTCCATCGCGTTGACATATCTGGTTTCTTGGCTGGTTATTCCTAACTTGGGTGGCAATTCTGACCTTTGGTGGCAACTGTCCACCATCATTTCCTGCGGTACCTTGGCGGGTGCGGTTATTCCTGAACTTGTTAAGGTTTTCACCTCAACATCTTCAGCGCATGTAAGGGAAGTGGTCGATTCCAGCCGTGAAGGCGGCGCCTCGCTGAACATTCTTTCGGGTCTGGTGGCTGGAAACTTCTCGTGCCTTTGGTTGGGTCTCAGCATTACCGGTCTTATGGCGGTTGCTTACCTGATGGCCAACATGGGGCTGGAAACCTTGATGGTGGCTCCGGCAGTATTTGCCTTCGGCCTTGTAGCTTTCGGGTTTCTGGGAATGGGCCCTGTCACCATTGCGGTTGATTCGTATGGCCCAGTGACTGACAACGCCCAAAGCGTGTACGAGCTGTCGCTGATTGAACAGGTTCCGAATATCGAACAGGAACTCAAGAGCGACTACGGAATTGACGCGAACTTCGAAGCCGCCAAGCATCTTCTGGAAGAGAACGATGGCGCGGGCAATACCTTCAAGGCAACGGCCAAACCCGTGCTGATTGGTACTGCCGTGGTGGGTGCTACCACCATGATTTTTTCCATCATCATGGGCCTTACCGACGGTACTACCGACAAGGCCGCAGTGGAGAAGTTGTCGCTGTTGCACGGCCCGTTTGTGCTGGGCCTGATCATTGGTGGATCGATCATTTATTGGTTCACGGGTGCGTCGATTCAAGCGGTAACCACGGGTGCTTATCGCGCCGTTCAGTTCATCAAGAAGAACATCAAGCTTGATGGCGTTACCAAGGCGTCGGTTGAAGACAGCAAAAAGGTCGTGGCGATCTGCACGCAATATGCCCAACTGGGTATGTTCAACATCTTCATGGGTGTGTTCTTCATTACCCTTGGATTTGCGTTCATCGACCCGTTTTTCTTCATCGGTTACCTGTTCTCCATCGCCATCTTCGGCCTCTACCAAGCCATCTTCATGGCCAACGCCGGTGGTGCTTGGGATAACGCCAAAAAGATTGTCGAAGTGGAATTGAAGGAAAAGGGTAGTGACCTCCACAAAGCCACCGTTGTGGGCGATACCGTGGGCGATCCGTTCAAGGATACTTCCAGCGTCGCGCTCAATCCGGTCATTAAATTCACCACCCTGTTTGGCCTTTTGGCTGTTCAGTTGGCAGTTGAATTGCGTGAATCACCGAATGCGCATTGGGCCAACTGGTTGGCTATCGCGTTCTGTGCCGTTGCGGCGCTGTTCATGTGGCTTTCGTTCTATGGCATGAGAATTCGCAAGGATCAGGCAACTGCCTGATTCCTCGTTGAGCTTGAAGTGGAACAACAAAAAGGAAGCTGCCTGTGTGCAGCTTCCTTTTTTATTGGATTGGCATAGCCACGCGTTTGGCAAAAGCGATTTCAATGGCTCGGGTGATTGGCCCGGGCCAATTCTGGCTGAGCCCGTCGAGGTTCGATACCCCAGCCACACCGAAGCCTGAACCTACAAGCAGAATTTCATGCGCGGAGGCGAGTTCGCTCCAGTGAAACAACCGTCGCTCGCATGCGTAGCCGAGTTCAGCGGCCAACGCGCGCACCAATTCCAAAGTGATTCCGGGCAGCACCAGGTTTTCTGGTGGCGCGGTTAACACTGGTTGGTCTGGGGTTCCAAAAACCGCCACAACGTGGCCAATAGCGGTTTCGGTGATGCCACCATTTGCGCTTTCAAGCAAGGGAATCCCGTTCGATTGCTGGCCGGCCAGAAACCAGTGCAACCGACTGCGATGCTTCCAGTGGCTGGGAATCACATTACTCGGTAGAGCGCCCACAGCAGAGCGTGTGAGATGCGCGCCACTGGTGCGGAATATCTGGTGCAGCCGGGAATCGAGCGGGCGGCCATGCACTACCAAGGTTGCCAGAGACTGGCCGGGTGAGCCAGGGGTGGCCAGAAAAACAATATGCCTGTCGATAGACGATAAATCGGGTGGCAGTTTGAGTAGATATTGGTTCGCTAGATCCGCAAGGTCGTTTTTGCCAGAAACTGGCAGGCGCAGTCCCATTTCCCCGGCAGCGCGTAGAAACCTATCGATGTGTCTGCCGAGAAATACCGGCCGGCCAGACCACGTGCGTGCGACTTCCACAAGGCCGGCACCATGCACAACCATGGCATCATCGAGAGGCAATCGCACATCGGCCTGATTGGCCCAGGTGCCGTTCATCCAAGCCATGGGACCTTCTGGATTCATCCGGCACGCCTGCTTGTGGAGGCTAAAAGTGGTAAGCGTTCGGCCAGAAAATCGAGGGTGCGTTGTGTGGCCCCCTGTTGGGTGGCCACAAATGCACGCGCGGCTTGGCCCATGCGTTGCCTATCTGCAGGGTTCGCCAACCATTGGCGCAGTGTGGGTTCCAGATCGGCGGGACCTGAAAGAATGGTGGCGCCTCCACGGGCAACCAATTGTTTTGAAATATCTTTGAAGTTCCAAATATGCGGCCCGAAGCAAGCCGGTACTCCTCGCGCCGCCGGTTCAATCATGCTTTGGCCGCCACGCTTGCCATCGAGACTTCCGCCGACAAAGCCAAGGTCGGCTAGAGTCCAAAGCGCGCTGAGTTCTCCCAGTGTATCGAGCAAGACAACGCCAGCCGGTATATTGGCGGGCTGAACGAGCTGGGAACGACGGGAAAATGTTACCTGTTCCGTTGCCAGCCATTGGGCAACCGATTCAAATCGTTCGGGGTGCCTTGGAACTAAAATCAGCCGCAGGTCTGGATAATCTGGGACCAGGCGCTTCCAAGCACTTAGCAGATGCTTTTCTTCGCATTCCTGAGTGCTGCCAGCCACGAGAATGGTTTGGTTGGCGCGGATTCCAAGCAGTTGCTTGAGTGCCTCCGCTTGTGACGTCTGCGAAGCGAGGGCGCCATCGAATTTGACTGATCCGGTAACCTGCACCGCATCTGGAGCGACACCGAGCGTGAGCAGTGCGTTGCGGTGCTCCTGATCTTGCACGGCCCAAGAATGGACTCTTCCAAAAGTAGCCCGAGCCAAGGGGGCTACGCGCCGCCAACGGTTGGCACTGCGTGGGCTCATGCGGCCGTTGATGACCGCAACAGGAACTCCGCGGCGATGGGCTTCGGCCAGGAAACCCGGCCAGAGTTCACTTTCCGCCATTACCACAGCAGCAGGCCGAATGGCATCGAATGCGCGGCGGACCTGCCAGGAAAGATCGAATGGAAACGGTGCAACGACAGTATTAACAAATCGTTTGCGCGCCTCGGCGAGGCCTGTGGGGGTAGTGCTGGATATAGCCACATCAAAATGAGGGAATTGCTGCCTGAATGCGGCAACGACCGGGCCCAGCAAGTGAACCTCGCCCACGCTGACACCATGAAACCAGACAACAGGGGTGTCAGTTGGAGGTGTTGCTGGGTATTGCGGGCCGCGCCAAAGCTGCCATGGCCCTGGCCTTCCTGCCCGGGCCCGCCACAGCAGCCATGGGCTCGCTGTGGCAATGAGGGCGGTCAGCGCCGCATCGTAGGCAAATCCCATGGGGCATCCTTCCCCGCATGTGCCGTCAGTTGGCGGCTGATTTCATGCAGCAGTTTTTGTATTTCTTGCCACTGCCACAGGGGCATGAGTCGTTACGGGATACAGCGGGTCCGATTTTTCGGGCCGCCGCAATTTTCTTCGGGGCTTCAGCGCTGTTGGTTGCTGTTCCCGGCGCATTGGCCGAAATAGGGGCCGCCGCATCGTGACGCACCTGGTCGATGACCCAGATGCTGTCTTCCATGCCGCCTACTTCTTCCATACCAAAGGCCATTTCACAGATGCGGTCGCGTGCGACGCCCAGCATCTTGTTGAATTCCTGCATACCTTCGCGTTTGTAGATGGCCTTCGGATCTTCGCCCGAGTTGCCTCGCAATCCGATGGTGCTGCGCAATTGGTCCATCACATACAGGTGTTGCTTCCAATGCTGATCGATCATGTCGAGCAGAAGTCCGCGTTCCATCGACTGCAATTCAGGGCGGTACCGGCTGTCGTAAGCATTCAGTACTACCTGCAGCGCCGTTTCTTCGGTCGCGTCGGTCAAACCTTCCGCGTCGATCTGCAAGCTGAGTTCCCGCGCACACCAATCGGCAAGCTCGACCGCATCTTCTCGCTCGGCAACGTTGGTGCCGGCAAAGATTTCGGCAATACGGTCTTCCACCGCTTCGGGGGGAAGGGGCGCCACACAGGCGAGGGCGATTCCTTCAAGGACTAATGCGAGTTGGTCGCGTGACAATGTGCGGAAATCGTCTTCCGTGATACGGTCCAACGCTTGAGGAAACCGGTGTCTGGACCAGATGTAGAGGCCTTCACGGTCGTACCGTGCGCCTCCTTCTCCCTTGTTCCCCGATTTCATGAACTGCTCGAGGCCTGCGCGTACCGGGAAGGAGGCATCTTTGGCACGGTAAAGCTCGAGAAGTTTTTTAAGCAGAGTTTCGCCTACAGATGCGCCATCATCTCCAGAAATATCCTCGACGGAGAGGCGTGTCTGGTAGTCGTGGTTGACCCAAGCAACGAGACCGTCCCGGCCGAAACCCGGATCAAGCAACAGTCCATCTTCCGCCATGCTGATGGTTTCACAGGCTGAACGCGCCAAAGTATTGAGGTGATCAGACATCTCAACACGGTCCAAACGACGCAGTTCTGTATCGGTTACCTTCAGGTTCCAGCGGCGGTTCACGCCCTGAGCCAAGGCCTGAATATTCCATTCGCTGGAATCTTCTCCGGGTAGGTTCTCTTCCATCAGGTCGTTCACTTGGCTGCTGACAGCGGCAATAGCGCGTCGCCTGACAATGTCTTCCGCCGTTTTCAAATCGCAACGTGCGAAGTCGCGGGCGCTGAATTCAATAAAAGCTTTCCGGGCTGCCGATTCCGCAAAGCACGATGGACCGTAGTCTGGCGCCAAGTAGCGCGCCGCCTGCTCGCGGATCACTTTTTCCAACATCTGGCGGATGGTCCGGCGCGGGTTGGCATCGTTAAGCAGTTGCTGGCGCATGCCGTAAATCTGCTTGCGCTGGGCGTTCATCACCTCGTCGTATTCGAGAAGTTCCTTCCGGCTGTAGAAGTGATTCTGCTCGACGCGCTTCTGGGCTTTGGCAATCTGCCACGAGAGGAATGTCCCCTCGATGGCATCGCCCTCTTTCATGCCCATGCGCGTCATGACATTGGCGACCCATTCGCCGTTGTAAAGGCGCATCAGGTCGTCATCGAGCGCCATGAAGAACTTGCTCGATCCGGGATCTCCTTGGCGACCGGCGCGGCCGCGCAACTGATTGTCGATACGCCTGGATTCGTGCCGTTCGGTGCCGACAATATGCAAGCCACCCAGATCGGCGACTTTCCGGCCTTCCTCTTTCATGTGCTCCTTCGACTCGAGTTCATCGACAAGGGCTTTCCACTCGGTCTCGGGCACGTCAAGCCGGCTGGCGTAACGGCCTTTCAGTTTGGCCCATGCCATGGTTTCCGGGTTTCCACCCAGAACAATGTCTGTACCGCGACCGGCCATGTTGGTGCTGATGGTAACCGCACCCACGCGGCCCGCCTGTGCCACGATCTCCGCTTCTCGGGCGGCATGTTCGGGCAGGGCGTTGAGCAACTCGTGGCGGATCGACCGCTTTTTCAGCAATTTTGAAAGCTCAAGCGACTTGGCGACGTCGGTTGTGCCGATCAGGATCGGTCGGCCTGTCTTGTGCACCTCAACCACTTCTTCCACCACGGCCGACCACTTTTCGCGTCCGAACCGATAGACAACGTCATTGAATTCTTTGCGGATCATCGGGCGGTTGGTCGGGATCGCCACCACTTCGAGCGCGTAGATTTTCCAAAACTCGCCAGCCTCGGTCATGGCCGTGCCGGTCATACCTGCGCGTTTGTGATACAGCTTGAAGAAATTCTGCAGCGTGATGGTAGCAAGTGTCTGCGTTTCTTCTTTAATTCTTACGCCATCGCGTAAGTGCTTGGCTTCCACCGCCTGATGAAGGCCATCGGACCATTGCCGGCCAACCATCAAACGACCGGTGAACTCGTCGATGATAATGACCGACAGTTCCTGTGATTCTGGATGGGGCATCACGGCATAGTGGCGGTTTTGTCGGTACAAGTGGTGCGACTTGAGAGAGTTGTCGATCAGGTGCGCCCACTCGGTGTTGCCTGCGGTGAAAAAACTCTCGACTCCCACCAGTTCCTCGGCCCGGCGGACGCCCTTTTCGGTCAGAAAAACCGTGTGTTCCTTCTCGCGGACTTCAAAAAGAATTCCGGTTGAGACGGGCGGATCGCCCGGGCGGCGCTTTTTTCGAGGCAGGATCGGCAGATTGGAACCTTCAACGCCATCGGGAGTGAGTGACGAGGGATCTTCGTACTCGTCTTTATGTTTTTCCGCCTCGGCGCGCAGGGCGCCAAGTTGCTCTTGTCGTTCGCGGCGTTCTTCTTCAGTAAGACGCACGGCCACCAGATTGGCCTGCTCGTACCGCTTTAGGTCTGAAAAGGCTTGGCCGGAAATAATGAGCGGGGTGCGGGCTTCATCGATGAGGATATTATCGACTTCGTCGATGATAGCGTAATTAAGGCGGAATTCACCTGTGCCGGAGTCCAAAAGCATGCGCATGCACTGCTGTTGGTACGGAGAGAAGCGGTCATCACTGCGGCGGGCGCGCTTCATGTTGTCGCGCAGATAATCGAAGCCGAACTCGCTGGCTGTGCCGTACGTGATATCGCGGTCGTAGGCGTTTTTGCGGGCCAGTGGATCCATGTCGGACTGGATGAACGCGGCATCCATGCCCAATCCGCGGTAGATGGGCAGCATCCATTCGCAGTCGCGGCGGGCCAAGTAGTCGTTCACCGTAACGACATGCACTCCCTGTTCTGTCAGGCCGTTCAGGTATGCAGGCAGCGTGGCGACAAGCGTTTTGCCTTCACCCGTTACCATTTCGGCGATGTTTCCCCGGTGCAGTACGACTCCGCCAACCATCTGCACATCGTAATGCCGCATTCCCTTGAAGCGGCGGCCGGACTCCCGCACGGCAGCAAATGCCTCGGGCAGCAACTGCTCCAGAGTCTGGCCTTCTGCTAATTTGGACCGCAGGCGTGCGGTGGTGTTGCCCAGTTCTTCGTCGGTAAGGTTTCGGTAGAAATCCTCAAAGCCATTGATGCGGTCCAAGATCGACCCTTTGGTGACCTGATGGACGGCTCCAGCACGGTTGGCTCGGTAATAACCAACTCTGCGGATAATGCGCTCGTTGCTTGATCCAAAGACCCGCAGCAATAGCCGGTTAAACCCGTCCGTCACGCCCGCGCTAAGGGCGTTCCAACGGTCTAACCACGAGGTGCCAATCTGATTGCTCGTCGTGCTCATGCCAGCGTAACCCTTTCGCGTCAGCAGAAATCCGGACGGAGATCCTCAGGCTGAATGTAAGATCGGACTCTAGATCCGGTCTCAGGGTCAAGGCAGCCCGCAAATCCGTCACACTTTATCTTGATCATCATACAGATCTGCTGCTTGTTTCGTCCCATTCAGTTCGGTGATCCCACTAAGTTGGTTGGCCTGTCATATGCGATAAATGTGATTCGATCGTGTTGGAGTAAGCGGAACCAGCTAAAGACGAGGGATTGCCGCCGTATAATCATTAGAATCGATCCATTTTTCCTGTAGCTGCTGTATTGCCTGGAATGTAAAGCTTGCGCCGTTCTATTTATTTGATGTGATAAGGTATCTCCCGCCCCTGACTAACCGTTATCTTGCACCCAAGTGGACTGCCACATGAATCGCAACTGCATAGCCTTGTGTTTCTGGGGGGCCATCAGCCTTCCCTTGCTTGTTGCCCAAACACCACCGGGCCGACCCGGTAGGCCAACTGGTACGGCTCCACCTGCTGGTGCGGTAGCCCCCAAACCGCCTGCTGCTGGTGAACCGAAGAAGTATGACGATGTCGTAACCAAAGACTTCACCACTCAGGCTGGTGTGTTCGCGGTTCACCGCTTTGAAGAAAAAGTCCTGTTCGAAATCCCCCAAGAGAAATTGGGGAAACTGTTCATGTGGCGTGCCGAGGTGGCCAAGGGCCCGGGTGGAAGCAGTTGGGGCGGCGCATCGCTGGGCGAGGAAGTCCTGCGCTTCGAACGGCGTGGCAACAAGATCTACCTTTGGAAAAGCCAGTTCAGCAAGCGTTCCGATGGCAAGGCGATTCAATCGTCGATCGACGCCAGCAATACGGGTTCCATTCTGGCCGTTTTTCCAGTTGAGGCCGAGGGCAAGGATCGTTCCGCTGTTATTGCCATGGGCGATGTATTCATCAACGGCTTGTCAGACCTGCCCATCAGTGCGGCAGCGGGAACACCCGGCGCCAGTGCCGATGCTTCGCGTTCCTACCTTTCGGATGTGAAGGCATTCCCGACCAATATCAATGTGAATGCCACCATTACTTTCCGTGTTGGGGCAGGTAGTCCTGGCGCCAAAAGTGTCACATCACTGGTGCACCATACGCTGGTGCAATTGCCAGAAGTCCCCATGATGGGGCGTAATTTCGACCCACGCGTTGGTTACTTCACCGAGAGTTTTGTTGACTTTGCCCACCCGCTGGGTTGGTCGCAAACGAAGCAATTCATTGCGCGCTATCGCCTCGAGAAGAAAGATCCCGCCGCTGAAGTCAGCGAAGTGGTTAAGCCGATCACCTACTACTTGTCGAAGGAAATCCCCGAAAAATGGCGTCCTTTCATGAAGAAGGGTGTCGAGGATTGGGCCATTGCCTTTGAAAAGGCAGGCTACAAAAACGCCATTGTCTGCAAAGATGCGCCCACGCCTGCTGAAGATCCGCATTTTGACCCGGAAGATGCCCGTTATTCTGTGATTCGCTGGGTGGCAGAACCAGTGGCCAATGCCATGGGGCCCCACGTTCACGATCCGCGTAGTGGCGAGATCATCTCGGCTCATATCATTTTCTGGCACGATGTCGTGAAACTGGCCCAGATGTGGTACTTCATTCAGTGCTCGGCTCAAGATCCACGCGCTCGCAAGCTTCCCCTGCCGGATGATCTGACGGGAGAATTGCTGCGCTACATTTGTGCTCACGAAGTTGGCCACACCATTGGTCTGCGCCATAACCACCGTGCCAGCCAGGCCTATTCTATCGCCCAACTGCGCGATCCGAAATTCACAGCGCAGTACGGCAGCGTTGGTTCGATCATGTCCTACGGCCGGTACAACTATGTGACACAACCTGAAGATAAGATGCCCGTTAAGGATCTGATTCCCAAGTTGGCACCCTACGACTTCTTCGCGATCGAGTGGGGTTACAAAGCCATTCCAGCAGCGAAAACCCCTGATGCTGAAAAAGAAACACTCGACACATGGGCTTCCCGTCAAATCAAGGAACCATTCCTACGCTTTGGTGGCGAAGACGGTCCGAGCACGGTCGATCCTACCGTACTGACCGAGAACATTGGCAACGACCCGGTCGAGGCGACAGCCCTTGGGTTGAAGAATGTCGACAAGGTCATGGACCATCTCATTGAAGCGACCACCACAAAAGGCGAAGATTTCGCCCTTTTGGAAGAGACCTACAAGGAAATTGTGAGCGCGCGCGGCAAATGGCTGGCCGCGGTGGTCAAGCAGGTGGGTGGGGTGGTTGAGAACCGCTCCCTCGGTGGACGCGGCAGCGAGGTTTTCGTGCGCGTGCCGGAAGAAAAACAGCGCGCTGCCGTGAAGTTCCTTCTCGACAACGCTTTCACAACACCGACCAAGCTGGTTAATCCTGCTCTGG
>Ga0255132_1000824_pt1 | contig 12041 bp, 9 predicted proteins | sample Law_Law_RepA_8d_FD_188551 | JGI IMG/M metagenome (GOLD analysis project Ga0255132, IMG submission 188551) | Freshwater microbial communities from St. Lawrence River, New York, United States - Law_Law_RepA_8d | ecosystem: Environmental > Aquatic > Freshwater > River | place: USA: New York...
GCATTACTCAAAGACTGTCATCCATGTCTCAAGCATTGGCTAAGGGCGAAGCCTCAGGAACTATTGACCTTGGAATCGCCAGCCGGAGACTAAGGGAAGACAATCTGAACCGCTTCACCAAAAATGTGGAAATTGCTTTGGCTGAAGATTTCAACTTTTATGGTGAAACTTTGGATTCTGACCGTTTAACCCAAGTTGCCAACCTGATTCGCAGGGATATCACCGGATTGGCCGACCAGGCTGACAGTATCGTGTCAAAAAGCTCAAAATGGGATTCGAATCTCGGTTTGGGCAAGAAAATAATAGCTACTTTTGAGATTTGCCATGAAGCTTTTACACGTTGCGACGAAAGCCTCGAAAAGGCGCTGTTAAATCGGGTCAATCTGTTCAACCGCTCCCGATTGACAGGTGTTTCATTGACCGGCTTGGCGCTGTTCATTGCCTTGGCCTTGGTTTTCTGGATTGGCATAGGCTTGGTTCGGCCTATTTCCGCAACCAGAAAGCGGTTGCGTCAACTGGCCGATGGCGACCTGGCTCAAAAAGTAGAGGTGATAGGCAGGGGGGAATTGAAGGACATGACCTCAGCCCTCGAAGGGGCCGTGGACGGAATGAGGCGAGCCGTCACCCCTATCCGTGAAGGGGCGGGCCAACTGGCCGATTCCGTCAAACAGCAGGCAAGCCTATTGCACAGCATGGCCAGTAACGCCGAGGAAACCTCCGCACAGATGCATGTGGTTTCCTCAGCCGCCGAGCAAGTTAGCACCAATGTGCGCAGCGTGGCTGCCGCCGCTGAGGAAATGGAGGCCACCATCCGCGAAATCTCCAGCCAAGCCCATCAAGCTGCCAGGGTTGCTGGTGAGGCTGTAGGCCTTGCAGAATCCACAGGCAATCTCGTCAACAGGCTCGCTGAAAGCGGGTCCATGATCGGCGGCGTGGTGAAAACCATCACCAGTATCGCCGAACAGACTAACCTGCTGGCGCTCAACGCCACGATTGAAGCGGCACGCGCCGGGGAAGTTGGCAAAGGTTTTGCCGTAGTGGCAAACGAAGTGAAGGAACTCGCCAAAGAGACCGCGCGAGCCACGGAAGATATCGGCGGCAAGATCGGCGCGATCCAGCAAGACACCCGCCAGGCGATTGAGGCGATTCGTCAGATTCAAGCCATTATTACAAGGATCAACGAGATCCAAACCTCCATCGCCTCAGCCGTAGAGGAGCAGTCCGCCACCACCAGGGAAATCGGACGCAATGTGACAGAGGCAGCCAAAGGAACCGGGGAAATAGCGGCTAACATCACCAGCGTTGCTGATGCCGCCAGCAGCACCAGCAAGCAGGCGCAGGAGGCCAGTCTGGACACCGAATCGCTTCGCGAGTTGAGCGTTCGGCTTGAAGAACTTGTTCGCGGTTTTCAGACCTGACCCGTTGGCGCCACGCAAATTTTAATTTTAACCGGATGTTTGAAACATTTATTTGGCTTTTCTTGGGGGGTGGATGATGGCTGACGGTTCTTGGATGGACTGGTTTCTCGGGAGGCGGATCACCGCTCGCCTCACCTGGATTTCCGCCAGTTTTTTATTGCCTTTGTCGGTTCTGATGTGGATTTACTGGAATTCTGTTAGCCGCCAAATTGATTTCACCACCAAGGAGATCAAGGGCGTGATCGTCCAGCGGGCACAGTTTGAATTGCTTACAGCGCTGGCCCGCCACCAGATCCTCGTAGCCATGAAGGCCGAGGCCAACGAGTTGGCATCGGCCGTCGATAATGTTGAGAGAAACCTGGAAAGACTTGAAAAGGTTGCCTCGCCTTTGGCAGCGGAACTCAGTCTGAACGAGGAGGGCTTCAGGTTTCGCAAGAGGGCTTGGGCTTCTCCCGAGGAGCTTCGCAAGGCATGGCGCTCAGGCGAATCTTCCGCCCGGGATCGATGCGTCAGCATAGTTGCAGAGCAGATTTCCCATGTCTTGGACACCTCCAATCTTATCCTTGATCCCGACATGGACAGCTTTTACCTGATGGATTCCAGCACGGTGGCACTACCCGCATTGACCCAGGGCCTAGGAGTGTTGGGAAGCCTGTTGGGTAAAGCTGACAGCTCCCAAACTATGGCCCTCGGTATCGCCAACAATCGGCTGCGTGAGGACGCGCTCACAAAGTTCTGCCGTGGCATCGAAAACGCCGTGATTGAAGACGGGAATTTCAATGGCTCATTGTTGGAGGTGGACCGGCTTAACCTTGTGGCTGAAAACATGCGAAGAGACATCGGTGCCATCGCCAGTCAAGTTGATACGATTTTGGCGGCCAAGCCCAAGACTGGAAAATGGGAATCTGCTCCTGTCGCAAAGCGTTCAGCCATGGTTATGGAGACTTGCCTCGACGCCAATGCCAAATGCCTTGATAGCTTGAATTTACTTCTGGAAAACCGCTCCAACCTCCTCAACCGGGAGAGGATCACCGGCCTGCTACTCACCGGTCTTGTTTTAAGCTTTGCCATGGGGCTTGTGTGGTGGATTTCAGCCGGGCTGATCCGTCCGGTTTCTTCCATTCGTCAAGGGGCCGCGCAACTGGCGGATTCCGTACGGGACCAAGCCGCCCGCTTGCAGATTATGGCAAGCAACGCTGAGGAAACCTCCACTCAGGTGCATGTGGTTTCCTCTGCTGCCGAACAGGTGAGCTCCAATGTGCGAGGAGTCGCGGCCGCGGCCGAGGAAATGGAGGCAACAATCCGGGAAATCGCAGGGCAGGCCAATCAAGCGGCCCGGGTCGCTGGTGAGGCGGTCGGTCTAGCGGAATCGACCGGCACCCTGGTGAACCGGCTGGGTGAAAGCGGATCGATGATTGGCGGCGTGGTGAAAACGATTACCAGCATTGCCGAGCAGACCAATCTGCTAGCGCTCAACGCCACCATCGAGGCCGCCCGTGCCGGCGAGGTAGGTAAGGGTTTCGCTGTGGTGGCAAACGAGGTGAAGGAATTGGCTAAGGAGACCGCCAGGGCCACCGAGGACATCGGCGGTAAGATCAGCGCCATCCAGCAAGATACCCGCTTGGCAATCGATGCGATCCGCCATATCCAGACCATCATCACCCGCATCAACGAGATCCAGACTTCTATCGCCTCCGCCGTGGAGGAGCAAACCGCCACCACCCGGGAGATCGGTCGCAATGTGACTGAGGCGGCCAAGGGGACCAGTGAAATCGCCGCCAATATCACCGGCGTTGCCGATGCCGCTGGCAACACCAGCAAGCGGGCCCACGAGGCAAATGGTGAAATCGATGTTCTGCGGCAATTGAGTGCCAGCCTGGAGGGATTGGTGAGGGGATGGACTTGATTCCAGAAACCTTCTAAGAATTAAAAGTTTGGCCGGAACTAGCATGGTTCGGCCGCTTTTGATTAAGATGGGAGCATGCTAAGGCCGTCCGTCTTTTTAATTGAAGCCAGCACGCACACCCGGCGTGTTTTGGGCGAAAACATCGGGGCCATTGAACCCGGCTGGCAGGTCCTCTCCTTTCCCCTTATTACAAAGGCCATCCGCGAGTGGCCCAGTCCTGGGCCGTTCCTTGTTCTGGTAGATGCGGACGGGCTTTTCAGTTCCGCAGAAATCGATGAGGTGGCCCAAAAAGCCGCTACCAGCCCAAGTGGCGGCATTTACCTGCTGTCCAGTTCAGAAAATGGCCCTTCGCAAGAATTGAATTCCTTAGCGCTCGGTTGGATTCCCAAGCCGTCTTCGGGTGCCAACCTTGCGCCTGATTGGTGCTCCCGCCATCTAAAAAGTCTGATGGAAAAGCGGAGGGAAAGATCCTCTGTCACGCTTGCCCCTTTGACACCCAAGCTTGAAAGTCCCTTACTGCCTCCCATGGTTCTGGTCATTGGGGTGAGCACCGGCGGCCCCTCGGCATTGGAAAAACTTTTGCCGGAGCTGCCCGCAAAATTTCCGGTACCGGTCTTGCTCGTCCAACATATTCCTGAAGGGTTCTCAAATAACCTGGCCCTGTCACTTTCAGGCAGATGCAAGCTTCGGGTCCGGGAGGCAGTTATCGGGGAACCAGTTCTGCCCGGGACCATCTGGCTGGCTCCGGGTAACCGCCATATGGAAGTGGAAGGCCCTCTGCAAAAGGCCAAGCTGAAGGTGCACCAGGGGCCCCTTGAAAATTTTTGTCGCCCTGCGGTTGATCCTTTGTTCAGATCGGTCGCCCAGCTTTATGGCAGTCGGGTCCTGGCTGTGGTGCTGACCGGGATGGGCCACGATGGTCTGGAAGGTGCCAAGGCGATCCGCAAAGCGGGTGGTCAGGTTTGGGCCCAAGACGAAGCCACCAGCGTGGTGTGGGGAATGCCCGGAGCCATAGTTAAAGGGGGGTTGGCGCATGCGGTTTACCCCATTGGGCAATTTGGCCCGGCCCTTTGCCAAGCTTTTTCTTGCATTTGAAGGCTTTTTGAATGGTAAACGCTCTAACTCAGCCGGATATTGCCGCCCAAAGGGCCTTTCTCGTGACATGGACTGAAAGACTGTGCCGGGATAAGATATATACTTGCGTATTTTCAAGTTTTCGGGAGGGATCCCATGAACATTTTGGCCGCTGTGGTGCTGTCGGCGCTTTTGGCCCGGCAGGAAGCAGTTGAGCTTAAATCGCTCCGCTTCACCGAGCTTACCCGGGCCGTGAGGGCCCTTCAGGGCAAAGTGGTTATTGTGGATGTTTGGCACCGCACCTGAACACCCTGCATTAAAGCTATGCCCCATCTGGTCGAGATGGCGGAAAAATGGCGCGACAAAGGTGTGGTTGTGATCAGCCTGCATGTTGAAACCTCGCTCGATGTCGACGAAGGACGCGAAAAAAGCTTGGAGAAAGCCCGCAAGATTCTGGAACGGTTGAAGATGAAGGGCCCCAACTATTACCTTGCCGAAACCCAAACTAGCTGGATGGAGCGTCTGGAAATTGAGGGGTATCCGGCGATATTTGTTTTCAACAAGGCTGGCCGCATCGCACGCAAGTTTATGGATGAGGAAGAGGCCAAAACCGAAATGGCAACCCTGATCCCGAAACTGGTTGACGAAAAATAAGGGGTTTGAATTCGTGAGCGGATCCAATTCGGAAAGTCGGGAAACCATTGGGGCCGCACTGGGCCGCATGCCTAGCGGTTTGTTCATTGTCACTGCGGGAAGCGGTGTTGAGGCGCAGGGCATGCTTGCAAGTTGGGTGCAGCAATGCGGTTTTGAGCCACCCTGCGTGAGTTTGGCGGTAAAAAAAGGCCGCGGGCTGGGTGAATTGCTGCACGCTGGTGCCCACTTTGCGGTGCATGTGTTGGGTGAAGGGCAAAAACAATTGCTTGGCCATTTTGGCAAAGGGCAGCCCCCAGGCCCTGAAGGCTTCCATGCTGTTGGCGGCCATGTGCCCGAAGGTGGCCCCCCACTACTTCCCGATGCGTTGGCGTGCCTTGAATGCGTGGTGATCACCCGCCATGAGGTGGGCGACCACGAAGTGGTTGTCGGCGAGGTCAAGCGCGGCCGAGGTCCCGCCCAGGCAGATGGCAAGCCTTGGGTGCACACCCGCAAGAACGGGTTCCAGTATTGACCCCTGTGGGTTTGTATAGCATTCCCTCACCACAAACCGCTGGATGGAAAATGGCCGTCACTTTTCAAAAGGACCAAAACGCCGAACTGGTTTCCAGTTTGGCATCCGTAGTCGGGCCCGATGGGCTCATCAGTTCTCCCGCAGAGCTGCTGGTCTACGAGTGCGACGGTTACACCATGGAGAAAAACCGCCCGGAGGTGGTGGTGTTTCCGCGGTGCACCGAGGAAATTGTGGGTGTTGTGAAAATTTGCAACAAGCTTGGCGTGCCATTTCTGCCACGCGGGTCGGGCACCAGCCTGGCTGGCGGATGCCTCCCGGTGGGCGGCGGCGTAATCATCTCGCTGGCCCGCATGCGAAAGATCCTGGAAGTAGACATTCGCAATCGTTACGCCTTGGTAGAACCTGGTGTGATCAACACTTGGCTGACCAACCGCGTGAAAAACGATGGCTGGCACTATGCCCCTGATCCCTCCAGCCAAGGTGCCTGCACCATCGGCGGCAATGTCGCCACCAACTCGGGCGGGCCACACACGCTGAAGTATGGCGTGACAGTCAACCACATTCTGGGCGTTGAGTTGGTGCTGCCAGATGGCCGGGTCATGACCATAGGCGGCCCGGTAGAAGAGGCGCCCGGCTACGACCTCACTGGCTTGGTGGTGGGTTCCGAGGGCACATTCGGCGTGGTGAGCAAGGTATGGGTGCGACTGGTACGCAACCCGCAATCGGTTCGCACGCTGCTTGGCATTTTCGAGTCGGTCGATGACGCTAGTAAGACCATCTCGGAGATCATCGGTGCGGGCATAGTTCCCGCCGCCCTCGAGATGCTGGACAAGCTTATTTTGGGAGCAGTGGAAGCGGCCTTTGGTTTTGGATTCCCGCTCGATGCGGGCGCGGTGCTGATCATGGAAGTGGACGGCCTGGAGGCTGGTATCGACGACGAGGCTTGCCGAATTGAGTCGATCGCGCTGAAAAACAAGGCCCGCAAGGTGAGCCTGGCCAACAGCGAGGCCGAACGGATGCTGCTGTGGAAGAGCCGCAAGCAGGCGTTCGGCGCCGTGGGCCGTCTGGCCCCCAGTTACTGTACACAGGATGGCGTGGTGCCCCGCACCCGGCTGCCGGAAATGCTGGGCATCATCCATGAGATCAGCAAGAAGTACGACATTCGCATCGCCAACATTTTTCATGCGGGGGATGGCAATATGCATCCCATTTTGCTTTTCGATGAGCGCGACGCTGACCAGGTTCGGCGTGTGATGGAAGCCAGTCACGAGATTTTGGATACCTGTCTGAAGTTGGGCGGGAGTGTTACCGGTGAGCACGGAATCGGCGTTGAGAAGATCGACTTCATGCCCAAGCTCTTCACCCCTGACGACCTGATGGCGATGACCCGTGTGCGACAGGCCTTCAACCCGACAGGCCTTTGCAGCCCCGGGAAAATGCTGCCCACTGCCGGGGCCTGTGCCGAGCCCTCCTCCGCCCCGCGGCAGACCAAGCCTGGCCGCCGGGCTGCGCATTGAGAGTCACCGCGATAAGGAAACCGATTGAACATGTCAGACCAAGAAAAAGTTGAAATCCAAGGCCATGGTGTGGCGCTGAAGCATCCTGCCAGCCAGGAAGAATATGCCCAAGCGATTCAGGAAGTGGCCCAAGCCGGGCAAGCGGTCTACCCCTTGGGTGGCGGGACCCGGCAATACCTTGGCTTGCCACCGGTAAAAGCGGGTGTGGCTCTTTGCACCCGCAAGCTCGACCGGGTGATTGACTACCCGGCCCGCGACATGACGGTCACGGTGGAGCTGGGAATGACATTGGCAAAACTTCGCGAGGTTTTGGCTAGCGAAAATCAGGACCTGCCGATTGACTGCCCCAATCCTGGTCAATCGACCTTGGGCGGGCTGCTTGCCACCAACAGTTCTGGCTCGCGGAGGCATGGCTACGGCACAGCGCGGGATTATTTGCTGGGCCTCACGGTTATTGACGACCATGGCAGGCCCACGAAGTCGGGCGGACGGGTTGTGAAGAATGTCGCCGGCTACGACATGGGCAAACTGCACATCGGGGCACTTGGGACGCTGGGGCCCTTGGTGCAAGGCACTTTCAAATTGAAACCAAAGCCCGAGGCGACGGCACTTTGCGTGGTGCCCGTAGCAGAGGACCAGGTTGATGCCTTCGCCAACCATCTCAACCGCGGCCAGACCCGGCCCATCGTGATTGACCTACTTTCGGCTGGGGCAGCCCGACTGTTTGCCAACCACGCCGGAATTAGCCTAGGACGGGAAGGCTGGTGGGGCGTTGTTGGTTTTGATGGCGCGGAAAAAGCCGCACGGTGGCAAGTGAGCACCTTGAAGGATGAATTGCGTTCGCTTGTATCCGGTGATGTGATTGAGGTTCCCAACGCCCACAAAGGATTTGATGCCCTCAACGCGCTTGGCGGGCCGCATGGACAAGTAGGCCTGCGGGCGGGTGTGCTGCCGGGTGAAACCGCGCTCCTTGCCAAGGCCCTTGACAACTGGGCTCCGCAATCGGGCGTGGTAGCCCATCTAGGGGCAGGTGTAGTGCATGCCTGGGGCGACCCTGAGACGGCACGGGAACCGCTGCTTGCTCAGGTTGAGCGTATTCGCCATATGGCCCAAGCCAAATGTGGCTGGCTGGTGGTGACCCGCTCTGGGCCTGCCGCCCGCGACTCGCGCATGGTATTTGGGCCCAACCGGCCGGACATGGGTCTGATGGCGGAAATCAAACGGCAACTCGATCCGGGCTGCTTGTTCAATCCGGGGCGGTTTTTGACTGACCTGTGATTCCAGCCCGTGGCAAAGAATAGACTTTACAGATAGGTGAAAGACTTTATGGCCACCAACACGACTGCCGAAAAGACAACACTGCCCATGGCCCAGCTTGGCAAGGGCATTGATTACGAACTGTTCATGGATTGCGTGCACTGCGGTTTGTGCCTTGGGGCCTGCCCTACCTACGTTGAAACAGGCAACGAGAACGATAGCCCAAGAGGCCGTATCTATCTTTGGCGGGCGATTGCCGATGGCAGGGCGCCTTTGAGTGAAGAAGCCCAATCGCACATGAACCTGTGCCTGGAGTGCATGGCCTGCGAAACGGCATGCCCGTCTGGGGTTCAGTACCGTCATGTGATTCACAGTTACAAGCACGACATGACCCTTCTCAAGCCGCCAGCCCCCACCCTAAATTGGCTGCAGCGGTGGATGTTGTTCAATCTGACCCCGTTCCGCGGCCGCATGGCATGGTCTTTATTGCCGGTCAAGATCATGCAACGGATTGGCCTTGGTTGGGTGGTCAACCTAACTGGCAAGCTGATGCCCAAGTCCTTGCGGCTTATGCAGGAGATTGTGCCGGCCTTGGGGCCATCGCACAGCCTTCCCGAATTTTTGCCCGCGATTGGGCCCAAGCGCGCCACGGTTGGGCTGTTGCTTGGTTGTGCGGCAGATGCCTTTTACCCCCAAGTGAACAAAGCGACCGCGCTTTTGTTGCAGCACAATGGCTGTGATGTGCATATCCCCAAATCGCAAGATTGCTGCGGCGCATTGCACGAGCACGCCGGGCTGGAGGACGAGGCCGCCCGTCTTGCGGGAAAAAACTGCGACGCTTTTGCCAAGGTGCCCGGAGGCTTGGCTGGTCTAGACGCGATTATCTCCAATGCGGGTGGATGCAGCCCGGTGCTGAAGGCTTATGGCAAAATTTTGGAGAAAGACCCCCATTCTGCTGAAGGAAAACAGTTCGCCGGCAAGGTGAAGGACATCAGCGAATTCCTTGTCACTTTGGGGCCAATCAAACCCAAGCACCCAGTGCCTTTGAAAGCTGTTTATCACGATGCTTGCGGCCTTGCCCACGCGCAAAAAATCCGCAGCCAGCCACGGCAATTGCTGGCGATGGTGGATAAGCTCGAGCTGGCCTCGCTCAACGAGTCGGACCACTGCTGCGGCGCTGCGGGCAGCTACAACATCACCCAACCTGAAATGTCGGCCACCCTTGGCAAACGCAAGGCGGGCAACATCGCTGAGACTGGCGCACAGGTCGTGCTCACCGGGAATGTTGGCTGCACGCTGCAAATTGACCGGCACCTTCGGGACGGCCATCCGGGTCGCTGGGTTGGTCACCCGGCACAGATCCTTGCCGCAGCGTACACGGGCGAGAATCCGTTCGGGTTGAAGGTGCCGGGGTTGGAATGAAATACCCACTACTTAAGGGGCGGGATAAGCACTTCTACCCCAAAAGTGGAAAGAAATGTTCGTTGTGCGGTGAGTCATTCCGTAAGGATGGGATTGTTTACCTGGCAGGCGGGGCGGTGGCTGCCTGCTGGTGGATGACAAGAATATGGATGCTTTTTTTAAAATTCACTATCACACAGCGGCGGTAGACTGTTCTGGCAATGCTTCTGTTGAAGTGATTCAGCACCTGCAAGGCGGACAGTTTGAACTGCTTTTTTGTAGCACCCCATGCTTGCGCAAGTTCCTCATGGAAATGGTAAACAAGCTTGAAGTGGCAATAACCAAGGCCGCTAAAGGGTAAGGGAAAAAGCATTCGCTCCTGTTTGCTGTCAGCTCTACCTTGGCCCTTTCAGCGTGCCTTCCCCCTCCTCACCCATAATTCGGTCACATAGTGGCGGTCGCGCCAGTTGAGGTGGGACTGGTCGAGTTTGCCCCAAGTGAGGGTGATTTTGCCGTCCTGAACCGCGTCGTCGGGCACCTCAAATTCCTGCTCTGTGACCTGGTCGTATTTTGGGCCGACGCTGATGCGGATTGCGGCTCTGCCATCCACTAGGAGAGGGGAGTCGCCCTGGGCGAACAGCCGCACTCTGTAGCCGCCCCGCTTATCGAGGTTGGTGTAGGTAAGCCCCTCGGGCAGGTCATCTTGGTAGGTGTGCATGCCAAAGCGAATTGGCCTGCGGCCCTCACCCATCCAGCGCTGGGTGGGGGCAGGAAAACGATCACCCCAGCGAATCTGTTCGCCGGAATCAAGCAGCTTGGGCTGGCGTGGCGTTTTGGAGATATTGCCCAATGAGTCGTAGTGGCCGGCAGGGCCCACCTCGTCGAAGCGGCCCAACTCCACCAACGCGTTTGCCTGTTCAGACCCAGGAAGCTTGGCGATTTCCTCCATGCGGTGTTCCAGCCACCAGCGGTCGTTAAGCGGGTAGTCGAGGAAGTCGAGCACGCAACCACGCTCAGAGCCACTGGCCTGATGCTTGGAGATGCTGGTTTGCAGTCCAACCGATTGAAACAGTTCATCGCAGTGGCGGACAATCGTTTGACGCAATTTGGCTTTGCTCGTATGGGCATCGGCCTTGGCTAGCTCGGCTTTTGCTTGGCGGATGGCCTCGCTAGCCCCTAGTTTCTGCGCATTGCGCAACCTGGCAAGCGCCTGCTGGTTGAGCTTGGTCTCGTGGATCAACCTGTGGCGGATGTAGGCGTCGTAATAGGCTCGCATCAGGTGCATTTGCAAGCGCCAGTTGTCCCCTAGGGGCCCGTAGCTTTGCTCGATGGATTGCCACAATTTTAGGGTGCCATCGACCGAGCTGTTTTCAGCCAGGCTGCCCCGCCAGTTGTTTTCCAGGGCCAACAGGGCGTCCCCACCAACCTCAGCCAAATCGTTGCGAAAGAAGAAGCGGGCATAGTCTTGGGCAAAGGCACGGATGTCGAGTTGAGGCCGCCAGCCCAGTTGTGACCAAAGCGCCTTATTGAAGTCATCGTGCACGCCATCGGAGTAGGTGAGGAAACCGCTGGTGTAACCCTTGCCCAAACGGTAGATGGCGGCCATATCGCGCGGGCGCGGGCAGACCGGCTCTCGGCCGAGGGTGACGCCAAACGCCGGGTCGAGCCATGGCACCGGGTATTGGCAACGGACAGTGTGGGTGATGTCCGGGTACCAGCGAATGGGGTAGCGGCCCTTCAGACGGGTGTGGGTTTCCTCCAGAGGCGGACTGGAAGGCCCCATGACTAAGCCACCCAGCCATTGGGGCTTTTGGCTGTCGAGATAGGCGTAAAAATGGTCCACATCGGCCTTCTTGAACCCTTGCAGGGACAACCATACCCTGGCCTTAGGGTGGTATTTCGCCAGCGTGGCGGCCATTTTCTCGAGGAAGGGTACCAAATCTTTGCTATGGTTCTCGCCGGGGTCACCGCCGGGGACGAAGACGGCGTCGAGCCTTTTGCAGGCTTTGTAAAACGCATCCTGCTTGGCCAGGAATTCTTGCTCGCCTTGTGGGTCTGGCAGCTTGACCTGAACGGGCACCCAGACCCAGTGGTCCAGATCATACTTTTCGCACAAGTCGGCAAAGCGCAGGTTCATCTGGTCGCGGGGCAGCTTGAAGTGGGGCGAAGGGTCGTTATCCTCGAAGGGGATATTTTCGATGCAGTTGGCTCCGAAGAGCGCCAACTCGCGGAAGTGCTGGTCGAATTGGGCGACAGTCCAGGCATCCCAACTGTTAGCCCGGGCCCGATACCCAATCTGATGG
>Ga0255132_1000834_pt1 | contig 11927 bp, 15 predicted proteins | sample Law_Law_RepA_8d_FD_188551 | JGI IMG/M metagenome (GOLD analysis project Ga0255132, IMG submission 188551) | Freshwater microbial communities from St. Lawrence River, New York, United States - Law_Law_RepA_8d | ecosystem: Environmental > Aquatic > Freshwater > River | place: USA: New York...
GATATTGATTAAACAAAATCAAATCATGCGGGTGGTCGAAACCAAATGCAGAGACTTGACCATTGAGGAATTTATCGGAAGATTTAATTATCAATGGTTGGTGACATTTGACAAACTCGAAAAGGGAAAGCAAATTGCAAAAGCATTATGTGTCCCGTTCACCGGATTTTTATATTTAAACCAATCTGAGATTTTGCTTGTTCAACAAATATCAAATCAAATTGGTTATGTGCCGGAGATAACCATTTTCCAAACAGCAACACAGAAAAATATAAACGGTGGTCAGATAATCCGGTCTAACGCTTATATCGACATGAGCAACGCAACACAATTAAAATGATTCAAATATTTTTCACTGTCCCACAAGTCTCCGGCAAAGGCAGACCCCGCTTTGCGCGACAAGGAACCTTTGTAAAAACTTACACAGATGCAAAGACTTTGACCTACGAGAAGTCGATACAGACCTATGCCAAACAAGCGATGGGGTCTACAAGCCCTCTAATCGGGGCTGTAGCGGCTTATCTTCACATCGGAATACCCATACCGCCATCCTACTCAAAAACGCGCCAAAAGGCTTGTATTGAAGGACTTGAACGACCGACCAAAAAGCCCGACATTGACAACATAGTGAAGGCTGTACTTGATGGCATGAACGGCATCGTGTATCTTGATGACAAACAAGTGGTGGATTTGCACTTGACAAAGGTTTATTCTTCAAAAGAAGGAATAGATATTATGGTGAAAGAAATATGAACTACACTTTATATAACCCCCAACAAGGACACGCAGTATTAAAAGACTTGTGGCCTCAAATCAAAGCCACATTGATGGCAGGGCAGAAACTGCGGATTGAAATAAAACAATCGCGTAGAAGCGCAGAACAAAACGATATGTTTCACGGCATCATCCATAAAATATATATTGCGATGAAGGGCGCGGGTTCAAAATGGACTGCGGACGATTGGAAACGATTATTAATAGACCAATGGGCACACGAGACTAATCGCAAGATCGGAAAGGTAGCCCCTTCACTTGATGGCGAAAGGGTGGTTCAATTGGGGTTGCAGTCTCACAAGTTCACTATTGAGGATGGCTCAGAGTTCATTGAATGGTTACTCGCATGGTCAGCAAATAAGGGGGTTGATCTATGATTCACTATCATGGAACACCCATAACCCCTATGAAGGCCATAGAGACAATGGGCGGCAAGCATTTCTGTGTTTCCTATGCACGACCGGATGACTTGCAAAGGTGTTTGCGTTTGGGACAGTCTCTAATGTTGGATAACGGGGCATTTAGTGCCAAAACTCGCGGATTGCCCTTTGATATCAATGGATTTTATAAATGGGTGGAACCTTTGCTGGTGCATCCACATTGGGCTGTAGTGCCGGATGTTATTGATGGGACTGTTGAACAACAGAGGGAAATGGTCAAAACATGGCCCTTCCGCAAAGAGTTTGGCATTCCCGTTTGGCATTTGGGCTTGCCAATATCCTATTTATTGGAACTGTGCGACACATGGGGACGGGTCTGCTTTGGGTCAGCTGGCGAGTATTGGCAGATTGGGACTACCAAATGGTGCGGAAAGATGGACGAAGCATTTAACGCCATGACAAACACCTTTGGGCGGCAATTGCCTTGGGTGCATGGATTAAGGATGTTGGGTCTATCTGCTGGCCCGTGGCCTTTGGCTAGTGCTGATTCAACAAATGTAGCTGTCAATCATTCCGGAAAAATGGAGTGTGCTGGCTGCATGGCAAAGAGGATAGATTCCACCAACCCCCCAACCCTTTGGGAAGCAAAACCGTTACAGGAGATTTTGATTTGATTTACCCCGCAATTTACATTTCTGCACTTGTCGTAGCCAATCTGCTGGTGGCATGGCTCGGGCCGTGGTTTAGTCCTATAAACGCCTTTGTTCTCATTGGATTGGATTTGTCATTGCGAGACAAACTACATGAACAATGGGAAAACGACAGACTTATCATAAAGATGGGTGGTTTAATTGCTGTAGCTAGCGTAATTTCCTATTTGCTCAATCCGGCAGCTGGGTCGATTGCTTTGGCATCATTTGTGGCTTTTGCTCTTTCAATGATTGTTGACACCATTGCTTATCATTATTTGAGATACAAATCATGGGCAATTCGATCAAATGGGTCTAATGTTGCTGGTGCGGCGGTGGACTCGGTGACATTCCCTACCATTGCTTTTGGTGGTTTGATGTTGGAGATTGTGGCTTTGCAGTTCTGTGCAAAGGTTTGCGGTGGATTTCTTTGGAGTAAGTTTCTCAAAAGGATTTGAGGTAGCATAAAGGTGTTGGTGTAAACGGTTTGGCTCCGTGGTGCTTCCGTTCAGTTGCTACCGACCCTGCCTTATGGGGACACCAACAAGGACACATATATGTTGATGTTCCCCAAGTACACCTATTACCGGAGCAAGACCCACCTCAAGAATGTGGCATCTTTGCTTTGTCAGCACTGTGGACGGGACGGGTCAGTACAAGCGGCACACTCCAATTGGTCGGAGCATGGCAAGGGCAGAGGTATAAAGGCAAGCGATATTTACACTGCCGCACTCTGTCAAGACTGCCATCAAGAACTAGATCAAGGAAAACATCTCTCAAAAGATGAGAGAAAACGCTTATGGATTGAGGCCCACAAGAAAACGGTCTTTACAATGACAATGTTGGATTTGTGGCCCCGAGACATAGGAATTCCATTAGAATATGATTAACCGATGCTGGTGGTCTTTCCTCCCACAAGTGAACAGTCTGAGGCCGGGGCTTCGGCCCCTCTTTTTTAAAAGGTTTATATGACCGGACTTCTTGCCCCTGCTGCTGAAATCAGCATCGAGATCAAACAAAGCAAAGCAATGGACGATGAGGGCGATTCATGCCCCGTTGCCACTCAAGATGTTGCTGAGAACTTGAAGTGTCGCCAAAAAGCGATTGACAAGGCGATGTATGGGCCAATGAACCCTAACGAACCAAACAACGACTATTGGCGCAAACTCGGTGAGGGTTGGCGACTTTCGGCCTCTCAAGCAAAGAAATCAACTTGCGGTAACTGCGCGGCATTCATTCAGACCACTGAGATGCTGGACTGCATCGACAAGGGAATGGGTGAGGATTCAGACGCATGGGATGTGATCGAAGCGGGTGATTTGGGCTACTGTGAAGTGTTCCATTTCAAATGTGCATCAAAGCGCACTTGCTCGGCATGGATTGTTGGTGGCCCCATTACTGATGACAGCGAAGGAGAATCAGAATGATGAAAGTCTCAGACGCAATGCAAAAGAAGATCGGCAAAGTCATGGGCGAATACAAGCGCGGTGACTTGCACAGCGGTAAGGGCGGCAAAGTCGTAAAGAACCCAAAGCAAGCCATTGCGATTGCAATGAGTGAGGCCAATCTCCCAATGAGGGGTAAGCGCACCGCAACCAACAAGGCCAAAAAATGAAGGGCTTGTACGCAAACATCAATGCCAAACAAGACCGCATCAAGGCTCAAAAGGCTGCGGGTGTAAAGCCCGAGCGCATGAGAAAAGTCGGTAGTAAGGGTGCGCCCACTGCGGCTGCATTCAAGGCCGCTGCTAAAACCGCAAAGAAATGATTAAACGCGGCAAAGAATCTTTTGCGGGGTACAACGCCCCAAAGAAGACCCCATCACACCCTACTAAGAGTCATGCGGTGCTGGCAAAGAGTGGGGACGAAGTGAAGCTGATTCGCTTTGGTCAACAAGGGGTAAAAGGCTCTCCGGACGGCACAAAGAGAAACGAAGCATTCAAAGCCCGACACGCTGAGAACATCGAAAAGGGGAAGATGAGTGCGGCATATTGGGCCAACAAAGTAAAGTGGTGACAGCATGGACTACATACGCCCCACCCCGAGAAACCCTATTTATGGGCTATTGGCTGACGAACTAGAAAAGCTGTACTCACCAACCCAAACGCAACAAATGCAAGGGTTGATGAAGTTTTTGATGGTTCCGGAAGTGTCAAAGACAATGAATCTGTTGTCCTATGGCGAACCACTAACTACGGGCGCGGGTGGCATTGGCGGCACAACACGGGTCAAACCCGAAGTCTTAGATGCAGCTATGGCGGTGGCTCCAATGGCTCCGGTTGCTGGACGGGCGGCAAGGGGTACGGCTCGGATGGTTGGGCAAGAAATGGCAGATCGATTGACTACGGGCAGATCAATGCTCCCGAGTATGTTGGCAGAACCAAAGTCCGCGATGTTTGCTGTGGAACCAAATGTTCGCAATGTAAAAACACCATATCCTCAACAAGCCTCAATTGAGGCGGCACAAAGAAACGCTGAAAACATTGGGCAATCAGTCGAAGCCTATCCGAGATCATTGCAACAAGGCTATGAGCATGGGTGGTATCACGGCTCAACTGGTGACATAAAGAGTTTTAACCCAAGTTTGCTCGGTGAGGCAACGGGTGCAGCAAGTGCCAAAAAAGGTTTTTTCTTTGCCCGTGACCCACAAAACCCACCATCATCAATGGTAAATGATGTTAAAGATAAAGATATATTGCAATTTCTCCAACAAGGCGGTTTAACTCCGGAAGAAATAGCACAGTCAGCGACAATGGCGGGGCATGGGGCTGAAACTGCATCGGGATATGCTCAGATTGGCGGCTCAAGAGAATACCGAGAGGCTATGAGAAAAGCTAAGTCGGCTGAAAAGCGCGGAGATTGGGACGAATACGAAAAGCAAATGCAAATAGCGGAAGATTCTGAAATAAACAGAATGAACTACGCACAGTCTATGGTTGCTAAGTATGGCGATGCTAGAGACACAATGACAGAAAAAGTTAATGAAACATTTTACAGTTTGCAACATCCGCAAGCACAAGCCGAACTGTTAGATAAAAAATACAAAGAACTAATGCCCTACGGGTGGTATAACAAATATGATAATAAGCAGTTTGATAATCTTAAAAAAGAGATTGTCGATTTGGTTGGTGAAAAAGAAGCTGCAAAAGCAATCAAAACAATAGACGATTTCCAAAGCATTAAAAACGAAAGAGCAGTGCTTGAAAAGACTCAAGAGGGCGGCAATGTGATGCCCGTAGCATTGCGGTACAAAAACCCAATGGTTTACGATTTTGAAGGCAAGGCATACAGAGAGCAAACCTATTCAGATTTAATAGATCAAGCATTAGGTGGTGGACATGATGCTTTGATCTTGAAGAACACATTTGACCCCGGCGGTGGCCCAGCAAAGTTAGTTGATGTTGGGGTAGTCTTTGACCCATCACAGATCAGATCAACAAACGCAGCATTTGACCCAATGCGCCGGAACGAATCCGACATTCTTGCTGGACTTCTACCCGCAAGCCTATTGGCAGACCCCGAGACACGCCGAAAACTAGATGAGGAATTGAGTCTGTTATATACTAAGTAATACCAACAGACCTAAAGGAATTGGTAATGCAAAAGAAAACAATGCTAACTATAGTAGCCAAAGATAGCAAGGGTGCTATATGAGTGGCGGGAGAATGGGCGGTAGGGCCGCTGGAACGCCCAACAAGGCCACATCGGAGGCAAGACAAGCCATAGCTACCTTTGTAGATGGAAACGCATGGAGGCTCTCTATTTGGCTCGACAAGGTAGCAGAGGGCGACCCCGAGCATGATATAAAGCCAAACCCCGCAAAGGCATTTGAGTTATTCCAAAGTGTCGTGGAGTATCACATTCCCAAGCTGGCAAGGACAGAACACGCCGGAGACGCGAACAATCCCATTGAAATGAAAGTCACATGGGCGCAACCGAACAATCCATCGTAATCCCATATAGCCCGAGAAAAGAGCAATTGCAGATTCACACTCTGCTAGACGCTAAACGGTTCGGGGTGGTGGTGGCCCATCGGCGCATGGGAAAGACGGTCAGCGCGATCAACCACTTGATTAAAGATGCGGTGAGCAACCAAAAGGAAGCACCCCGCTACGCTTACATTGCCCCAACATACGGGCAAGCCAAACGGGTGGCATGGGACTACCTCACGAAGTATGCAAGACCTCTCGGGGGAACTGAGAACATTTCAGAACTGCGGGTGGACTTTTGGAACCGCCGGATTCAGTTATATGGCTCAGACAACCCCGACTCACTGCGAGGCCAATATTTCGATGGGGTGATTCTTGACGAGATTGGCGACCAAAACCCAAAGATATGGACAGACATTATTCGCCCGTCATTGGCTGACAGACTCGGGTGGTGTTGCTTTATCGGAACGCCAAAGGGCCACAATCACTTTAAAGACCTACGAGATCGGGCAGAAACTGAGGACGGGTGGGGGCTATTGGAGTTCAAAGCCTCACAAACAGAGGTCTTGACCGTCACAGAACTAAAGGCGGCTCGGATAGAAATGGGGGACGATAAGTACCTTCAAGAGTTTGAGTGTTCATTTACCGCTGCGGTAGAGGGCAGTTACTACGGGCAGTTGCTCAACGATTTGGACGAAAAGAACCACATTCAAGAGATTCCCCGCGATGACCTTTGTAAGACAGTGTGTGCATGGGACTTGGGAATGGGTGACTCTACGGTGATTTGGGTGGCTCAAATAGCTGGCTCAGAAATCCGGCTGATGGACTTTTACGAGAATAACGGGGTCGGACTTGACAGCTATGTAAATTGGTTAAGGCATAATGGATGGGACAAAGCCGAGCAAATCCTACCTCACGATGTACAAGTGCGGGAACTCGGGACGGGGAAAAGCCGACTAGAGGTTTTAACCGATGCTGGATTGAACATTCGGGTTGCCCCACGCATGGGGGTCGATGATGGCATCCAAGCGGTACGAAGGCTTCTCCCGCGATGCTGGTTCAATGTGCCAAAGGTCAAGCAAGGACTAGACGCACTCCGAAACTACCGAAGGGATTACGATGAAAAGCGGAAAATCTTTTACGACCGACCACTTCATGATTGGAGTAGCCATAGTGCTGATGCTTTCCGCTACTTGGCAATCGGTCTAAACGAAACTACCGGCTGGTCAAAGATGCCCACTCAAAATGTGAAATGGATTGTGTGATGGACAAAAACAAACTCAAATCAATCATCGATGCGGAGATTTCCAACAGTCTCGGCTATTTGGAGACCGAAACCACTGAACAGCGTAGGGAAGCACTGCAAAGCTATTTGCGTCAACCTTACGGCAATGAGGTGGAAGGCAAGTCTCAGATTGTCACGGGTGAAGTGGCAGAGGCCGTAGACGGTTCTCTCCCGTCTTTGGTGCGAATCTTCACGGCAAGCGATGAGGTCGTGAGGTTTGAACCCCGTGGGCCAAACGATGAGCAAGCTGCCAAACAAGCCACCGAGTATGTGAATTGGGTATTCAATCGTGACAACGAAGGCGTGATTATTCTTCACGATTGGTTCAAAGATGCACTTCTCCAAAAGGTCGGGGTCGTTAAAGCCTATTGGGAAGATAAAGAAGATGTCATCAAAGAGAAGTACCGCGATCTAACTGAGGACGAACTTGCCATGCTGATGAGCGATGGCACGATGGAGATCGTTGAGCAAGACACACAAGAATTCGATCAGATCACCCCAATGGGGCCGATGAAGGTCAAGATTCATGCTGTGACCGTCTCAAAGAAACAAAAGACGGGGCGTGTGGTGGTCGAGAATGTACCGCCCGAAGAATTCCTAATCTCTAAGAAGGCTCGGAGAATTGAGGGTTCGCCTTTTGTTGCACACCGTAAGCTGATGACCCGTAGCGACTTGATCGCAATGGGCTTTGATGCTGACATTGTGGACGGTATTCCTTCTAGCGACTCACTGACCTACACGCCGGAGCGACTTGTTCGGTTCTCCAATGGTGAGCAACCGGATGACTCCACAAGCATGGATGACTCGATGCAGAGTGTGGAAGTGTTCGAGTGTTACCTACGGGCAGACATGGACGGGGACGGTATCGCTGAACTGCGCCAAGTGTTCTATGCTGGCAACGAAATACTGTCAGACGAAGAATGCGACTATGTGCCATTCCACTCGATCTGCCCGATTCCAATCCCGCACAAGTTTTTCGGTCAGTCGATGGCTGACCGGACTACAGACATTCAGCTACAAAAGACCACTATCACCCGTCAGATTTTGGACAACCTCTATTTGACAAACAATGCGCGGGTGACTGCTGTAGATGGTCAAGTGAACTTAGATGATTTGCTAACTGCCACTGCGGGTGGAGTGGTGCGGATTAAATCTCAAGGCGCAGTGCAACCATTGAATGTGCCTCCGGTTGCTGGACAAGCCTTCCCGATGTTGCAATATCTTGACTCTGTGGCCCAAAAGCGCACCGGAGTGACAGACGCTTCACAAGGGTTAGACCCCGCTATTTTGCAGAATGTTACTGCTGCTGCTGTGGCATCTATGCAAGCGGCTGGTGCGGGTAAGGTCGAACTGATCGCACGAATCTTTGCGGAGACGGGTGTTAAATCTCTGTTTAAAGGTATTCTGCATCTGCTCTGCAAGTATCAAGACAAGCCCCGCATTGTGCGGATGAGAGGCTCGTATGTGTCCTTTGACCCGCGAGAGTGGACTAATCAGTACGATGTGGACATAAATGTAGGTCTCGGTGCTGGCAACCGTCAAGAACAGATGGCGATGCTTCAAATGGTCTTGCAGAAACAAGAGCAAGTATTGGGACAGATGGGGCCATCTAACCCATTGGTCAGCATGGGACAGTACCGCAACACGCTCGGTCGGATGGTGGAAGCTGCAGGGTTCAAAGACAGTGCTGAGTTCTATAAAGCTATTCCTCCGGAACTCGATCAGCAATTGAGCGCACCTCCGCAACAGCAAGCCCCGCAGATGACTCCGGAAGCACAAGCGGCAATGGCAAAGGCTCAAGCGGATATTGAGGTTGCAAGGGAAAAAGCTGCTGCTGATATTCAGTTGGCAAGGGAGAAAGCGGCGGCTGATATTCAGTTACAGCGAGACAAGTTCCAAGCTGAGATGGTATTCAGAAAGCAAGAGTTTGAAGCAGAGGCCCAATTGAAAGCAATGAAGGTCGGAGCAGGAATTACCTCTAACATTGAGATTCCGGGGTAATCATGCAAATAATATTTGGGAATTGATATGGCAAAAACTCTTTATATCTATAACCCAGTAAATAACACAGTATCTAAAGATGGAGAAACGAGACCATACTTAGGCGGTGTTGGTTTTGATGCGCCTACAGTTCAAAGTGGTGGAGGTGGTCTTTTTGGGGCTATTAGCAATGCCGTTACAAATGTATTTCAACCTGTTGAGCAAGTTGTTAATCAAGCTGCCGTACAACTAGATAAAGATTTAAGCCTATCTCAAAACGCACCGTTATTGGCGGCAATTGCTTTAAGTGTGGCTGCGCCGGGGGTTGGCTCTGCTATTGGTCAACAAATGATAGCGGCGGGTTTGATTCCGGCGGCTACATCTGCGGCTGTGGCAACGGCAATTGGTACGGGTGTGGCTAACGCTGCCCTACAAGTTGCACAAGGCAAATCAGCGGAGGATGCTTTAAAGGGTGCTGTAGTCGGTGGATTGGTGGGTTTTGCTGGTGGACAAGTTGGCGACTATTTGGTGGCTGACCCCGGCGCGGTGAAGAACTTTGTCTCAAGCACAGCGGCTAACATGATTTCGGGTAAAGACCCCGAGACTGCTGCAAAGACTGCGCTTGTGCAAACGGGCATTCAAGGCACAGCGAATGCAATCTCTCAAGCACAAGCCGAGAAGTATCTTGAGAATCTTCCCATTCCCGACTATTTGGATGCTGGCCCTGCACCAACTAGCGCAGACACAATAGCTGCATATCCGGAGACAAATCCGAATCTAGTTGAGACAACGCTACCAAATCTAACACCAGATCAAATAGATGCGGCACTAAGCAATCTAACGGGTGGGTACACGCTTGGCGGTACGACTGAGGGCATTAGTGCAACATTGCCAAACACAATGGTAACGGGCACAGAACCCATTGATTACACATTAAATGTCTTAACGGGTGGTGAGGGTTTGACTACGCCAACAAGCCCTAATTTAGACATTATGGGTGGTGGTCAAGGACTAACCGGCAATTTGACTGGTGGAGTAGTGGGAGAAGGTGGACTCACGCCAACGGGTAATGTGACGCTTGGCGACCCAACTTCATACATCAATACTGGTGCGCCGGTAACGACAAATAAAACCTACACCTACGATGATGGAAGCACTCTCACGGTAGACAAAGATGGTACGCCGATTGATTACACGGAAGCTACCGACACGCTATATGAGGGGCCGGTAGAAACACCTTCTAGCCCACTCACAAGGTCTCAAATTGAGGGGTTAATCAAACTTGGGTTGGGTATTTACGGCGCAAGCAGAGTGAGTGATGTAGTAAGGGATGCAATATCTAGCGGCAGTGATGCAGAAACACCGCAAAGCGGTTTCCCATTCACTCCGAGCGACATATCCGGATGGGCACGACCCGAGTACACAAAGACATGGCAAGCCCCAATAGACATAAACTCACTGTTTACCACTGACAATCTGTTAGGTGGCACACAATGGGCTGGACTGCAAGGCAACCAATTCGCCAATACCCCGCAAGTATCAATGTCAGACTTCATATCGAGTATCCAAAATGGAAAAGTTTGAACTTGCCAAAAATCTGCTATCCGATGAGTTCTTCTTAGAAGAAATGGAAGCATTAAAGCAATCTGAATTGCTGAATATAGTTAACTCTGCGCCGGAAGATATTGAAGCGCGAGAACTTGCATATTTAAAAATTCATGCTTTACAATCAATTAAAGGCCACTTTGAATCAATCGCATCTACGGGGCTAATTGTGAAGAAGCGGTGGAAGATTTTGTAATCGTTGATTACACCGTGGCACTCGGTAAGTGCTGACAAAATGGGTTAGAAATGAGTGATAACACGGCTCCGCAAGGAAGTGAATCGCTGAATGTGGAACAAGCTGCTTCTGCATTCTTTGGGTTAATGGACTCTGAACCGAACGCCGAAGGCCAAGTCGAACAGAGTGCAGATTCAGAGAATGATGATGGCGTTGATTCCGAGTTGGTGGATTCTGAAGAAGGTGAAACAGAGCGCACAAGCACTTTTCGAGTCAAAGCGGCTGGAGAAGAACGCGAAGTAACTCTCGATCAACTTATTGAGGGCTATCAACTTGGGGCCGACTACACAAAGAAAACCCAAACGCTTAGTGAACAACGCCGCGCTGTGGAAGCAGAACGGTCGAAGATTGACGAAGCAAACAAGGTAAGAGATCAGTATGCTCAACGCTTGCAGATGATGGAACAATTCCTAAGTCAGCAAACGAAGGGCGAGAATTTGGATGCTCTTAAGGAAAGCGACCCAATCGGGTATGCGGTTAAGGTAGCAGAACAGCAGCAACGCAAGGAACAACTTGCGGTCTTGAAGGCAGAACAACAACGCATTGCTCAACAGCAACAAGCGGAACACTCTGAGAAACTTCAAAGCCATATTGCTCAAGAAAGCCAAAAACTTTCTAGTTCTATACCCGGATACGCAGACCCAAAGGCTGGCGACCAAATCCGCAAGGATATTCGGGACTACGCCAAGTCGATAGGGTGGACTGACCAAGAGTTAGCCAATGTCTATGATTCTCGTGCTGTATTGAGTTTGTATCACGGTATGAAGTATTCCTCTTTGCAAAAGGGCAAGCCGGAAGTATCTAAGAAGGTACAAGAAGCCCCCCGAATGATGAAAAGCGGAGTATCTGCGCCAAGAGACAATCAAGAACAGCACAAAAAAGCAGTGGCGCAATTGCGTAAGTCCGGAAAAATCCGAGATGCCGCAAATGCGTTTGAACGGTTCGTTTAATTTAAGGATTCAATCATGGCAACCTACCAAACCTATACCTCCATCGGTCAACGCGAAGATTTGTCCGATGTGATCTATTCAATCTCCCCCACCGACACGCC
>Ga0255132_1000835_pt1 | contig 11916 bp, 11 predicted proteins | sample Law_Law_RepA_8d_FD_188551 | JGI IMG/M metagenome (GOLD analysis project Ga0255132, IMG submission 188551) | Freshwater microbial communities from St. Lawrence River, New York, United States - Law_Law_RepA_8d | ecosystem: Environmental > Aquatic > Freshwater > River | place: USA: New York...
CTGACGACTATCGAAACCGCGCAGCGCAAGGCGTGCCGCGAGCAATCCGCTACGCGCGGCCATGCCGGCATGCAGCGGTTTGCAGGCCGTGCCAAACATGGATTTGAGGCCCGCGGCCTGCGTCACGGCAATCCCGATGGCGTGACGCATCGTGGGCACGTCGGCACCCAGCAGCTTGGCGCAGGCCACTGCCGCGCCGATGGTGCCAACCGTGGCGGTGGCATGAAAGCCGGTCGCGTAGTGTCCGGGCGCCACCAGCAGGCCTACTCGACACTCCGCTTCGTAACCGGCCAGAAAGGCCTCCATCAAGGCCAAACCGTTCGCGTTAATCGCTTCCGCCTGTGCGAGCAGTGCCGGGAGCACCGGCACGCTGGGGTGGCCCATCAGCGCAAAATTCACGTCGTCGTAGTCGATCGCATGCGAGGCCATGCCGTTCAGCAGTGCGGCCTGAGTCAGCGACATTACATGCGGGGTGCCGTGAATACTGGCCTGCGCCGCCCCGCCCTCTTCCTCGAGTTCGGCCAGCAATAACTGCACCGGTGCTTCGCCAATACCGGCCAGCGTCACGCCCAGATAATCCAGCAGACATTGCCGAATTATCGTGCGGACGTTTTCGGGTACAGCGTTGATGTTGAGGGCGCAGGCCTGCTCAGCCAGCGCAAGGGTAATGGCGGGTTTGCTCATGCGGTCGTTCTCATTGGTAGTGGCGCGCTTCAATTCATGAAGGCTTGGCAGGTGGCCGGGCTTTAGCGCTCAAGTTCCCGGCGCTGGTGCCAGTCGGCGATCGATTCTGCGGGATATTCGGCGTATTGCTGATCGTGCTCGCCGATGGCGGGCGTTACCCACTCAGCTTTTGAGTCCAGCATCAGATGCACCCGCTCGGGTGGCGTGGGCAGTGGGGTGTCAATCGCGGAAGCCGAAGGGTGAATCAGTTCTGGCCAGCGTGGATCCCATACCCACAAGGCGCTCCCGCAGTGCTGACAGAACCGACGCTCTGCCGGGCTATCCACGACCGCGCCGCTGGCGTCAACGATGCCAGCGCGGTAGACGCGGATGTGTTCTTCCCCACTGACCGACAGAGACTCGGCAACGCCCCCAAGGTTAATGCCGAAGCCGCCGCTCCCCGCAGTCTTGCGGCAAATCGAGCAGTAGCAAAGGTTGAACGGATACGGGTGGGCGGACTCCAGACGAAAGCGCACGCGCTGGCAGTGACAGGAACCTTCCAGAATCATGCGGGGTCTAGCCCGCGCTGGTTGGGAAAGTTCAACTCCAGCGTGATTCCATCCGGATCTTTGATGAACAGTTGCTGGATATCGAATTGCGGCACGTCGCGATGGCGATAGCTCACGCCGAGTTCGTCGAGTCGCGCTTTGAAAGCGCTGAACTCAGTGGCCTGAAAGGCGATGTGGTCAAGATTGCCAGTATCCTCGCCACTGGCTTCGCCACGTTTGCCGAGGTAATACTCCTGCCCAGCCGACGACTCCGCTTCACCGAGATGAACGCGCGCGCGTCCTTCCAGATAAAGCCAATAGCCTTTGAAGGGGAACGGTGGTCTGACCCCCACTTCGAAACCGAGCACCGTCTCATAAAAGCGACGGGAGGCTTCAAGGTCGCGGCAGTACATGAAGTAGTGGTCTATGTTCGACAGGGGCATCGGACACTCCTTGCTGGGCCGGGCGCTGTAGCGTGAGGGCAAGCCGCCCTCCACGCAAGATAGCGGATCAATCCTGCTGGCGCGGCACGCGGAACCAGGCCGCGTAGAGCGCCGGCAGAAATGTCATCGTGAGGACTGTCGCCACAATGAGCCCTCCCATCAGGGCGGCGGCCATGGGACCGAAGAACGCGCTTCTTACCAAAGGAATCAGCGCGAGCACGGCGGCGGCGGCGGTTAGCACGATTGGGCGGAAGCGCCTCACTGCGGACTCCACAATCGCGGTCCACGGCGCGTGACCGGCGCCGATGTCCTGATCGATCTGGTCCACCAAAATCACCGAGTTGCGCATGATGATGCCGGCGAGCGCGATCACGCCCAGCAATGCGACGAACCCGAAGGGGAGACCGGTGATCAAGAGCGCTGCCGCAGCCCCGATGATGCCTAGTGGCGCGGTGAGCAAGACCATCAACGTGCGCCCGAAGTGCTGCAACTGAATCATCAACAGGATGAGGATAACAACCAGCATCTTTGGCATTTGGGCGTTGATGGACGCGTTTGCGATTTCAGACTGTTCCAGCGCACCGGCGATGGAGATGGAGTAACCAACCGGCAGCTGCGCGCGCAGGGTGTCCAGTTGGGGATTGAGCGCGCGGGTGACGTCTGGCGGTTGGGTGCCAGGCACATTTTCGGCCTGAATAGTGATTGCAGGCAGCCGCGAGTGACGCCAGATCACCCCGGGTTCAAAACTGAATTCTGCCTTGCCGAACTGCGAAAAAGTGACGGATTGGCCGCTGGCCGTTGGCATGTAGGAATCCGCGAGGGCGCTGATGCGTTCGCGCTCATCCAGCGGTTGGCGCGCCACGATATCGATATTGCGATTGGCTTCGCGATAAGTCCCGATCACGCTACCGCTCAAAATGGTCTGGCTGGCGCCGCGAACCTGCTGACTCGTAATGCCCAATACTCGCAGCTTGTCCTGATCCACCTCGTTATGAATGCTCAAAAGCGGCTCGTGCCAATTGTCGTGCACATTGGCGGTTAGCGGACTTGCCGCCACGATGGCTTTCACCTGCTCTGCGTACTCACGGACCCGTTTCGGGTCGGCCCCCTGCACCCGGAACTGCACCGGCCAACCGACCGGCGGCCCATTGGGCAGAGGCTCCACCCGCCCGCGCACTTCGGGGAAATCATCCAGAAACCACTGGGTGATTTCCGTTTTGAGCTGGTCTCTGGCGGCGAAGTCGCGCGCGACAACCACGAACTGAGCGAAATTGGTGTGCGACAGCTGTTGGTCCAACGGAAGATAGAAACGTGGTGCTCCCATGCCCACATAGGCCACGTAATCGACGACATTGGGATTTTTTGCGAGGTAAGCTTCCATCCGCTTGGCAACGGCTTCGCTGGCAGCGAAGCTCGAGCCTTCGGGCAACCACAAATCGACCATCAGTTCGTCACGAGTCGAGTTCGGGAAAAACTGTTGGGGAATGTATTTGAAACTCGCCACGCCCAGACCAAAGGCCAGCAAGGTTGCCAGCATCACGACCCGCCGATGATTCACGCACCAGCCAATCGTGCGCCGCAGGCGCCGATAAAAAGGCGTCTCAAAGAGTTCATGGTGAGTGCCGGCAGGTTGCTCCTTCAGTAGCAGCATCCCAAGCCAGGGCGTGACGTACACCGAAGCGATCCAGGAAATCAGCAAGGACATACCAACGACGGCGAAGATCGAGAAGGTGTATTCGCCGGCCTGAGATTTGGCAAAGCCGACCGGCAGGAAACCTGCGGCCGTAATAAGCGTGCCGGTGAGCATGGGGAAGGCGGTGGAGGTGTAGGCGAAAGATGCGGCTTTGAGTTTGTCGTAACCCTCCTCCAGTTTCCGCGCCATCATTTCAACGGCGATCATGGCGTCATCAACCAGCAGCCCCAAGGCGAGGACCAAGGCGCCGAGGGAGATCTTCTGCAGCTGGATCCCGGCATAGGACATGGCGAGAAAGGTCACGCCGAGTACAAAGGGAATGGTCAGTGCGACCACCGCGCCGGTGCGCAAGCCGAGGCTGAAAAAGCTGACGACCAACACGATTAGCACAGCCTCGCCCAGCGAGCGAATGAACTCCCCGACCGCAATCTCGACGACCTTGGGTTGATCGGTGATTTGAGCAATCTCGATTCCGATGGGGAACTCGTTGCGCAGTAAATTGAGCTCATGCTGGAGCGACTTTCCGACATTCAAGACGTCAGCGCCCTGCGCCATCACGATGCCGAGCACGATGGAATCTTGTCCACGATGGCGGATGCGTTTACTCGGCGGGTCTTCCCAGCCTCGATAGACCTTGGCGAAATCCCCCAGACGGAAGGTGTTGGAGCCGACGCGGAAGCGGGTTTCCTTGATTTCGTCTATCGCGTCAAAGCTGCCGCCAATCCGCACGAACAGCGCGTTCGTGTCGGTGTTGATCTGACCCGCGGCGGCCACCATATTCTGGCCTTCCAGTGCCTCACTGAGCGCGTGAAAGGTAATGCCCAGTTCGGCAAATTTGCGGGACGAAAACTCCACATAGATTTTCGGCGTTTGTTCACCCAGCAGATCAACCTTCTCCACGCCCGGCGTCGCTGAAAGCACCTTGCGGGCCGTATCGACGTAGTCTTTCAACTCAGTGTCATTGAAGCCGTCCGCATGAAACGCGTACATCGCGATGTAAGTGTCACCGAACTCGTCGTTGAAGAACGGTCCGCGAACGCCTTCGGGAAGTTCGTGCTCGACGTCGCCGACTTTTTTGCGGACCTGATACCAGGTCGGGCGCACCTCACGCGCCGGCGTGTCTTCGCGCAGAAACACGAAAATCAGCGATTCGCCGGGTTTTGAATAGCTTTCGGTGCGGTCCAGCCAGGGCGTTTCAGCCAGCTTTTCTTCGAGTTTGTCAGTGACCTGTTGTTCGACTTCTGCGGCCGTAGCTCCCGGCCAATTGGTCTGGATAACCATGATGCGAAAGGTGAACTCGGGATCTTCCTTCTGCCCCAAGTTCAGGTAGGAGACGATGCCGGCCAGCATTAGCAAGACCACAATGAACTGACTGAATGAATGATGCTCAATCGCCCAGCGCGAAAGGTTGAAGCGGAATTCTGGCGCAGAAAATTTCATGAGGGACTTATCCTGCCGGCTGGTCAGCGGCCATGAGTTTCACCTGTTGCCCTTCGTGCAGCAGCATGGCGCCGGCGGTGACAATGCGCTCACCGCTGGAGATCCCATCGCCGACCAGTGCGTCATTGTCGGCGACGCCCACGATGTGCACGGCCTTGAATTTGACGGTGCCGGTAGCGGTATCAAACACCCAAACGCCAGCGACACCCTGACCTTGAACAATCGCAGTCAGCGGGATGCGAAAGACAGGCGACAGGTCTCCGCTCGGCACAATCACGCTGGCGCTCATCCCGAGTTTCATATCGGCGGGCGGGTTGCTGACGTGCACGCGAATGGGATAAGTGCGGGTGGCGGGATCCGCTGATAAGGCCAGCTCTCTCAGGCTGGCCGAAAAACGTTGCGGCCCGGTGGTCCACAGCGTGACGTCCATCGGCATGCCGGCCTTGAGCTGCCGGACGCCTTGCTCAGGCACCGCTGCCGCCACTTCCATTTCCCCGGCTTTGGCCACTTTGACAACGGTTTGCCCTGCCGTCACGACCTGGCCAGTTTCCGCTTCAATCGCAGTGATGATGCCGTCGGTATCGGCCCGCAGCCTCGCGTAAGTGGTCTGATTGCCGCTCACCCGGGCCTGAGCCTTGACTGACTCCAACTCGGCCTTCGCGGCTTGAAAGTGGGTCTTTTGCCGATCGTATTCCGTTTTACTGATATGCCCGGTAGCCGCCAGTTTGCCGTAGCGCTCAAAGTCTGCTTTTTCCACAGCGAATCTCGCCTGTTGTGCCTGCACGGTGGCCTGACTTGCCGCTTCGCTCAGCGCGAGATCCTTGATATCCAGCTGGAGCAGGAGGTCGCCGGTTTTGACTTTGTCGCCAACGTTTACCAGTCGCCGCTGGATTTTGCCGGACACGCGGAAACCCAGATTGGACTCATAACGAGGGCGGACTTCCCCTGCGTAGACGTGTTCCGACTCCGTCTCGCTGGCCGTGGCGACCAATGTGCGCACGCTGCGCACTGGCAAGGGCGCCTCTGGCGGTTTGGTGCAACCGGCAACGACTAGCGCAATAAGCGGCAATAACAGAACGGAAAACCGGTGGGGAAATCGTGTCACAGAGAGTTCTCGATAGTTTTGGGGCTGCAACGGTGGGCAGTCCAGGGTATTCGGGGCAAGGTGAGCGGCACGGCGTTTAATCTGCCCCAAGGGCGTGGATGAGGAAGTCGGCCATTGCGTGAGCCTGTGCGCCCTGATCATTGGCATACCGTTCTGCCACAACCTGAGGATGCGCGAACGGAATGACGGCGTTAAAAACACAGTGTCGGTAAGCGGTGACAGCCTCGGCAGCAAACTCGCCGCGGTCGACCCCGCTCTGCAAGACCCGCTCATAGCATCCGCGCAGACGTTCAATGTGGGCGTCAATCACAGGCCACTGTTCGTCCATGGCCTTAATCACCATTTCATGCACCTTGGATTCTTGAAGATACTGCTCGCAGGTGTAGCGATGCTGCTCAAGGACAAGTTGTTTGAGTCGCTCTGCGGCCGGACGAGTGTCCTCTTCGGCAATGGCCATCGAGATCGCCTCTATTCGGTGCAGCAGGCACCGCGCAATGGCCTCGTTGATCGCGGCTTTGTTTTCGAAATAGCGATAAACATTGGCGCTAGACATGCGGCAGGCCGCGGCGATGTCGGCAATGGTGGTCTTGCCGTAACCGAGCGTGCGGAACAAGCGTTCGGCCTCGCCCAAAATGCGTTGGTGAATTTCGGGCCGTAGATGACTTGCAGTACGCATGTGACGATTTTCATCAATCGTCAGGAATGAAGCAACTTGTTCCATCCACGGTTTAGCGGATCCGCGAGGGGAGCGGGCTTCCCTGATTATGGAGTGCACGGCATTGGTGGCGTTGAGCCGAAAAAAAAGCCGGCGAACCGGCTTTTTCTTGAGAGACCCAGAGTCTGCAAAACCCTGTTAAATCCTCATACCGCTCGGCGGCGGCGCATCATCAATGCGGCCAGACCGCTCATCGCCAACCAAACGCCGGCCGGCAGCGGCACGGGGGCAACAAGCTTGGCGTCGATCAACGTCCTGCTGGTGCCGGTGACCTCTCTGACATTCTCTTCAGCGACGTTGTAATCATCGGTGAGAAGAAATACTTCGAAGTATGAAATCGCGAGGCCGTTGGGCGCGTACAACGCGGCAACGAAGGAACTTTCGACATTGGCGGCCAAATCAAGCTCTGCATACCCGTAGGCGGAATACAAACCACCCTGTCCCCCACCGACATTAAACGACGTTGGGAGAGCCTGGATCTGGTTAATCGAGGGGCCGGCATAAACGCTCGTAACGCCTGGCGCGGATGTGCCGAACGGAGTGACGACGGGCGTATAAGCGCCGTCCCCCCTGAAGCTGAAACTGACTTTGGTGTCTTCGGTCGAACGCAAAGTCAACGACGCCAGCACGTATTTCGCTCCGACCGAAGCGCTAGCCGTTCCAGAACCAGAGAATGTGACGTAGTCGTAGGCCCCGGTCGTGCGGGTCGCCGTGTAACCGGTCTCGTGAATTTCATAAGTCTTTTCGATGCCCGCGCCAGTAGTGGTAGGCGCGGGGTCTAACTCTGTGGCGATTGTCTGTACGTCAAAGGATTGCGTTCCAAACAAGTATGAGTACTCATCGGTGGCGACCCCTGATGAATCCATCCCTGTCCACTCTCCAACCCCAACGGCCTGCGTACTCAAAGTGCTGACCGTAAGAATGGCGGCGTTGGCCGCCGGGGAAGCTATCGCTAACATCAGCGCGGAGATCGACAAAATCCGTATTGCCTGATTCATTTTTTACTCCCTGTAGTGCTACGACTCTCGTAACGCTTTTACTCCCTGTATTGCTACGTCTCTCGTAACGTGCTTTCGCACGATGGAGGCTATTCAACTCCAATGAACGGCCACACTTTCCACGAGAACGATCTTCCAAGCTCGAAATTACTACCAATGAGTTACAGATTCATCAAGTTTTTAAGTCGGTCCGCTTCTTATCTTGAAACGGATCTGATTCGGGTGCGATCCAGGCGGAGCGGAAAGCGTCCGAACTAAGCGGGAACTGGCATCGCAGCCGTGAATAGCCGAAAGAAATTACGGGTTGTGGCGGCCGCCAGCTCCTCTGCGGACTCGTTCCTTAAATTGGCCAGAAACTCAGCGGTGTGGCGGACGAAGGCAGGTTCATTCGATTTGCCGCGCTTGGGCACGGGCGCCAGCCAGGGCGCGTCGGTCTCAACCAAGAGACGCTCAAGCGGCACCTGCTTGGCGACCGCCTGTAATTCAGTCGCGGTTTTAAACGTCACGATGCCTGAAAAAGAGATATAAAAACCCATTTCCATCGCGGCAGCGGCTGTGCGCCAGTCTTCAACAAAGCAATGCATCACGCCCGCTACGCGTTGGGCGCCCTCCTCTCGCAGGAGACGAAGCGTATCTGCGGAGGCTTCCCGGGTATGGATAATGAGGGGCTTGCCGCTGTCGACGGCTGCCGCGATATGGGCCCGGAAGCGCGCATGCTGCCAGGTGAGGTCGCCAGACTGTCGGAAGTAGTCGAGCCCGGTTTCTCCTATCGCCACGATTCGGGGGTCGTCTGCCAGTTCAAGCAACTTAGCGACATCCGGTTCGTCGATTCCTTGCTCCGAATTAGGGTGCACACCGACGGACCCGAACACATGGGCATAGCGATGCGCAATGTCTCGCACCCCCGGGAACGTCGGAAGATCCACCGCAACGCACAGGATGTGGCCGACTCCTGCGTCACGGGCGCTGTCTAGCGCGGCATCAAGGTCGCGCTCGAGGAGTGGCAGGTGGCAGTGAGAATCTACGAGGGGGGAGTTAACAAGCGACATGCATTACATCGTGTGCGTGTGCCGTTCTGATTTAAGCGCACCGGCGAGTTGAGTTTCAATTTTGCTGCGAGTGGCGCCGTTATCGAGTTCGCTAAATTGCACGCCGATGCCAGCGCTGCGACCGCCTTGCGCGCCGCCCGGCGTCAGCCAGACGACCTTCCCGGCCACCGGCAATTTTTCCTTGCTATCGGTCAAGGTGAGCAGCATAAACACTTCGTCGCCGAGCTTGTAAGGGCGGGTGGTGGGGATAAACAGCCCCCCGTTCTTCACAAACGGCATATAAGCCGCATAGAGCGAACTCTTGTCCTTAATCGCCAACGACAGGATGCCCTGCCGCGGATTCTGACCATTAGCCGCCATGCTCTCTCTCCCGCCGATAACGGCTCTCTCGCACTATCTTGAGCATCTTGTTACGCCGCTTGTCGCCAGTCGAACCAAAGGGATTCCGCGAGATCAAGTTCGCGCAGACTTCCAGATGAAAGCCTGAGCTGCTTGAGCTCGTAGAGCTTTTGGACGAACGCCGCAAGCTTCCGCGAGTCTAGTTGAAGCACCATTTTTTGTAAGCTCACGTGGGGCGCGCGCCCTGCTTCAGCCAGCGGCACTGATGCCTCATTCTTGAGCAAAAGAGCCTCATGCAGAAGCCGCAGACACTGATCGATTATCAGCACCAGGTCTATCTTGGCAAATTGTGCTGCCGCGCTAAGCGGACTAAGCGAGCCCAACAGCACTGCGGCCATGGCTTCGGGCAGAGCGTCGATAGCCTTGGCTAACCCAGGTTCCGAGAAGTCCTTCACGCGGAGCGGACTTCCGCCGGCCCGTGCCAAGGTCTCGGCCCGAAGTTTTCGCGAGGGGATATCCAGATTCTCCGGGATGAGGTCGCCGGTTCGAGCCAGATCCAGCGAGTACTGCTGGCATCGACTCCGAACGGTCGCCGGCAAGCGCTCGGGCCGATCTGCCACCAGCACCATCATGCCTGCTGAGGGCGGCTCCTCAAGAATCTTGAGTAGCGCGTTCGCGGCGGCGCGATTCATGGCGTCTGCGGGTTCAATCAGCGCAATCTTGCGTAAGCCGTAGTGGGGGCGTAGCGCAAAGTAGCGGCCCAGATCGCGGATGTGGTCGATAAGAATCGATTTGCCCGCCTCTTCTGGGGCGATTTTCAGGAAATCGGGGTGTGATCCTGCTACCAGCAGACCACAACTACGGCACTGCCCACAGGCAGTATCTTGTTTGGGCGCCGTACACAGCAGGCTGCTGATAAAGGCGTGGGCAAAATCGCGCTTACCAAATCCAGCCCGCCCGCGCAGCATGATGGCATGGGACAACTGGCCGCGATGTTCGGTCTCCCATAAACGCGACCAGATACTTTCAAGCCAGGGATGGGGTGCGCTCACGATGTGACCTTGAGCACCCAATCGGCGAGATCCGCCTGAACCTTGCTCAGACTTTGAGCCGCGTCGATGGCGATGAATCGCTCCGGCGCATGACGGGCTCGCTCGTGATAGACAGCCTGAACGCGCTGAAAGAACGCCACCTGCTCTCGTTCAAAGCGATCGCTGGCTCCGCGCGATTTGGCACGACTCAGCGCGATTTCAATCGGCGCGTCGAACAACAGCGTGAAATCGGGGCGGAGGCTGTTCTGAACCAGGGCTTCCAGCGTTTGAATCAGATTGATGTCCAGTCCACGGCCACCGCCTTGATAGGCATAAGTGGCATCGGTAAACCGGTCACATAAGACCCAATCGCCGCGTTCAAGAGCGGGACTGATTACGCGCGCGATATGCTCGGCGCGGGCAGAGAACATCAGGAGCAGCTCGGTAATCGGCGCCATATCGGGCAAATCCGGGTCCAACAGCACTCGCCGCACCGCCTCGCCCAATGCGGTGCCTCCGGGTTCTCGTGTCACGGTCACGCCAATGCCGCGCGCGCGAAGCATCTCGGCAAGCGGCTCGCACTGAGTCGATTTGCCAACGCCCTCAATACCTTCGAGCGTCACGAACTTGCCGCGAGTGGTCATTTGCTGGCGGCTCCTGATTGAAATTTCCTGACTGCCGCATTGTGCGCCACCAGCGTCGCCGAGAACACGTGGCTACCATCACCGCGTGAGACAAAATAAAGGGCGTCCCCAGCCGCCGGATGCATGGCCGCGCGGATTGAATCCTCTCCGGGCAGGCAGATCGGCGTCGGCGGCAGGCCTTTCCGCGTATAGGTGTTGTAAGGGGTATCAGACTCAAGATCGGCCCGGCGCAGATTGCCGTCAAACTGCTCGCCGAGGCCATAGATTACCGTTGGGTCTGTTTGCAGTTTCATGCCTTTCTCCAGACGCCTCACAAATACCCCAGAAATCTGAGGGCGCTCAGCGGCGCGCGCTGACTCGCGTTCAATGATCGAGGCCATCACAAGCGCCTCCGCCGGACTGGCGTACGGCAAACCGGGTGCTCGATGTGCCCATTCGCGGGACAGAACTTCAGTCATTTTGCGATGACTACGCAGGAGCAGTTCCCGGTCTGTGGTGTTGTGGTGATAGAAGTAGGTCGATGGAAAGAAATAGCCTTCCGGCGATGGCCCCGTGAGCTTGAGTTGCTGGATCAATTCGGCTTGGGCCAAGCCGCTCAGGGTGCGTTTTAGGCCAGGCGCTTCATTTATCAGCCGTTGGATATCGGCGAACCGCAGGCCCTCAGCAAAAGTTAACTGGTAAACCTTGACGCGACCGCTAACAAATTTGGCAATGATTTGCCGCGGCGTTTCGCCGCTCACGATTTCATAGGCGCCCGCCTGCAAACGCGCTGATTGCTGATGCAAGCGAGCATCCAGCCGCAAATATTCCGGACGTCGAATCCAGCCGCGAGCGGTAAATCGCTCGGCAACAGCGGCAATTGAAGTCCCGGGTTCCAGTTCGAAGATTTCCGGCGCAGCCAAAGCAATTGGGGTTTGCAGTGACGACTGCATGTCTTGCCATACCAGATTCACAAATCCGGAGATGGCGACTAAGCACAGGGCACTTAGGCTTAGCCAGCGCTTGTTCCGGGCAGTCACGGCAACCCGCCCCGGATTTCAAGTGCTCTTTGCAGCAAACGGGTAATGGGACCGATGTCGAAGTGATATCGCTCGGTTGATGCGATGGAGCGGATGGGCCAGATCCCGATGAGTGAATTGCAGAGGAAAGCCTCGTCGGCCTCGGTCACGGCACTCAAGGACATCGAGGTCTCTAACACAGGGATCCCGGAGCGCCTTGCTTCATCAAAGATAAGCTCACGCATTACCC
>Ga0255132_1000845_pt1 | contig 11851 bp, 9 predicted proteins | sample Law_Law_RepA_8d_FD_188551 | JGI IMG/M metagenome (GOLD analysis project Ga0255132, IMG submission 188551) | Freshwater microbial communities from St. Lawrence River, New York, United States - Law_Law_RepA_8d | ecosystem: Environmental > Aquatic > Freshwater > River | place: USA: New York...
CTTGGACAATCAGGTTTGCCTCAACTGGGCAATCACGGGCAATCACTGCCGCTGGCTCAAGTTATGCAGCACTTGTTTCGAAATCAACGATTGCAACAATCACAGGGTGGAAACCAAGTAAGCCGCAGTTACTTGTAATCGCATTTGATTCAAAAGGAGTAATGACTAGCGCATTTGGCTCAGCTGAACTTGGTGAACCTATTGCACTGGCATATTCAAAAGAGTTGGGCCTTGTGGGGCTTGCACAAAGTGCAGATCAGGCGCCAGCCTTATTTAGAATCGCTGCCCGTTAAATCTAGGGACGAAACATTGAGAGCTGGCCTTTATAGCCTGCTACTAAATATCGAACTCGATCTATGACGACCCAAGCCGAAGCAATTCCATCTTGGTTTTCTTCAGTAGCAACTAACTTGATGGATGGCGTGCTCCGTGAATGATCTAGAACACATAACCTCTGAGCGCAATTAAATGCGGTCGCATTGCCATCTGTATTAAGGAATTTACTTGGGGCGCCAAAGTTTTCCGGAGTAATTACATTTTGTTCAGGGGTGCTTGTAACCGTGCTCCATCGAATTCGGTTAGGGCTTGGCATAGTCGCGGGGCTAGCAATCATCCAGCTGGCAGTGATACCCGAAAGAGTCTTTGCGATAGAAATATCGTAGCCAGCCATCGGAGTAAAGGAGCCGGAAGCATCGAGGTTGTAATAACTCCAAGGCACGGTGGAAAGTGTGTCGCGTGATGCAACCCGCACTTCACCTGATGTTGCTTCTTTGCGCTGGTTAATTGTCAGAACAGAGTCATAGATAACAAAGGTCTTCTTGCCATCAAAGACGGCCTTGAGATGAAATGCCACATCACCCGTGCTGCGGCCATCAGTCTTACGATCTCCATCGACTAATTCATAGCTCCACTTAGTTGCAATCTTCGGCTTTGATGCACCAAGGAGAATGCCTTGGCTCTCATCACGATAGAAAACTTGAACTCCAGCTGTCGTTGCAACGCAGGCACTTGAGACGCTGACATCACTTGCAGTGCGCACACGGATTGGGTCTTTGTAGTCATTTACGGCAGTGCCATTTCCATCGATAATCTCATAGGTAAATTTTTTACCGTCATAACGTGCGTAGTGCAGATCTCGATCTACCTTTTCTGAGTAGAAGATATGCAGAGTTTGACTTGTTCCTGAGCCATTCACACATGTTGAAATTGGACTAGTGATGGGGTTCTTAGTTCGTGGAGTGCTACCACCTGCGCCATCAACGGTGAGCTTCTTCCAACTCTTGCCTTCCCAGGTAGCAATCTTTAGACGTCCACTATTGGAATCGGTATAGAGCAGAGTTGGTTTTCTATTGAAGGTAATGCTCGTTACATTCTTAGCATCTGATGCATCATCGATGACAAATCGCTTCCACGCCGCAGTCGGTGTAATCGGCGCAGTGATTACCGCATCGGATGTTCCATTGGAATTAGATGCCACAATGCTGAAGGTATAACTGGTGCCATTCTTAAGGCCGGTAAAGGTTATGGGAGATGACATTCCGCTTATAACTTGGTCAGTTTTGAGATTTCTAACCGAGTAACTAGTGATCTGTGCAGAACGCGCATTTGCTGGTGGGTCGAAGGTAACAATGACCGAGCCGTCAGAGATCAGCGCTGCGGCATTTCGCACCACTTGCGGAATTCCCACAGCTACGCCCACAGGAGGCTTACGACGCATATCTTCCATCATGGCAAGAAGAAGCGGGCCTGGTTCGCGGAAGATTTCACCCGCATCAAGATTGGGTGTCATGATGCGATTGAGTTCAGATTTTGAATATGTTGCTTCATCGAGATGGCTGACCGAAGATCCTTCTTCATATCTTGCAGGTGTATAGAGAAGTGGTTTAACACCGCCATTGGCTGCTATTCCAAGGGCCCCAGACCACACAAGTGTTGATGTCAGCGCTTTGCCCAGTTCAAGTGATGGTGAAGGTAGGTCTGCAAGTCTTCGGCCATCTGGTAATTGTGCATATGCATCATATGGTGTGGGTTGTTCAATAGTTCCATATCCGAAGAAATTGTCGTAGGAATCTGTTGAGAGAAAACCTAGGCCATGTCCCATTTCGTGTAAGAAGACGGATTGCAGGTCATATTCATTAACTCTCGGAGCGCCATCGTTTCGAGTATTCCAACCTGCAGTTGAATTAACTTGGATAACCATTTCCGGATTATTAGTATCTAAATCTTTGCCTGCCAGAGCGTTGGCAAGTGCTGATGGATACCAAAGACTTGGATCCGGTGCGCCATCAAAACCAGAATAGTAATTTCCTGGGCGCGCACTACCCAGAACACCATTGGCGGCAACCCGGTTCCAGGTTGCCTCGATAGTTACTGGAACGCTCGATTTAAAATTAGCACCCCATACATCTACCGCTGCTTGGAAATCTTTCTTCGCCCAATCTGGAAAATTCTGATAGGTAACGACAAACTTAGATTTCTGCTCTAAATATGCAACCTTTGGCGCACGAGTCTGTGCCTTGGCAAGTGAAGGACCGGCATAGATATATCCCCAAGAAGTAGATGGTGCGACCTTGAAATTATTAAGGGCATATAACTGAACTGGAGATAGGAGGGAGAGTGCAAGAGTGAAGATTGTGAGAGCGCTGCCTATCGTGCGTTTCATGCCTCTCATAGCGCCCAACGCTATCAGGATGCGAGAATGCAGTCATGGTCACAGTCACGGTTTATTCACGCCAAGGCTGTCATCTCTGTGAAATTGCGGAGAAAACTCTTCAGGAGTTGGTGAAAGAGTTAACGTTTACCCTCGAAGTACTTTATATCGATGGCAATGCCGAGCTGGAAAAACTATATGGAACAGAAGTTCCGGTCATTCACATCAATGGCGAGCACCACGATTTCTACAGAGTAGATCCGGTGAGATTTAGAACTTGCCTTGAAAAATATCGTCAGCATCAATAATTCGGTACGAGTAACCCTGCTCAGCTAAGAAGCGTTGCCGGTTTTGAGCAAAGTCTTGATCAATAGTGTCTCGTGAAACTACTGAATAAAAGATTGCTCCACGACCATCTGCCTTTGGTCGCAGAATTCTTCCTAAACGTTGCGCTTCCTCTTGGCGAGAACCAAATGCTCCGGAAACCTGAATAGCAATTGTTGCCTCCGGTAGGTCAACCGAGAAGTTCGCAACTTTAGAGACAACCAGGCAGGTAATTTCACCAGTACGAAATGCTGCAAATAAACGTTCCCGTTCTTTCTGTGGTGTCTCACCTTTAATTACTGGAACTCCAAGAGTTTCTGATAAATCATCGAGCTGATCAAGATATTGACCAATGACGAGAATCTGCTCGTTGGCATGATGAGCCACGATCTCTTCCACAACATTTCGCTTGGTGCGAGTTGTTGCGCAGTATCTGTAACGCTCTTCTGGCTCAGCAGTTGCATAAGCAAGCCGCTCGGCTTCAGTGAGATTTACGCGCACCTCAATACATTCAGCTGGTGCGATATATCCCTGTGCCTCGATCTCTTTCCAAGGAACGTCAAAGCGCTTTGGACCAATGAGTGAGAAGACTTCGCCCTCCATGCCATCTTCCCGGACAAGAGTTGCAGTTAGCCCCAACCGTCTGCGAGATTGAATATCTGCAGTAAAGCGAAAGATTGGCGCGGGGAGCAGGTGCACTTCGTCATAGATGATTAGCCCCCAGTCGTGAGTATCAAAGAGATCAAGGTGGGCATAGACGCCATTTTTCTTCTTTGTCATCACTTGGTATGTGGCAATTGTTACCGGGCGAATCTCTTTCTTTGATCCAGAGTATTCACCAATCTCATCATCATTAAGAGTTGTGCGCTTGAGTAATTCAGAACGCCATTGACGGGCGGCAATTGTGTTGGTGACAAGAATGAGAGTGGTCGCCTTCGCATGAGCCATTGCAGCAGCGCCCACAATCGTCTTTCCCGCCCCGCATGGAAGTACTACAACACCGGAACCACCATGCCAAAATCCTTCAGCGGCATGTTCTTGGTATTGGCGAATCTTCCAGCCATCTTGCTTCAGGGCAATCTCATGCGCCTGGCCATCGACATAGCCGGCAAAATCTTCTGCTGGCCAGCCAAGACGAAGAAGTGATTGCTTGATCTGACCACGCTGGCTCGGGTGGACTGCAATTGTTTCATTATCAATTCTTATGCCAAGTAGTGGCGCAATCTTCTTCGCGCGAATTACCTCTTCCAGCACTCCAACGTCAGTGGTGGCAAGAATAAGTCCATGAACGGGGTCAGCTTCTAGTCGCAGGCGACCATATCGAGACATTGTTTCGGCAACATCAACAAGTAGTGAATGAGGAACCGCATCGATTACCAACTCGGCATCGTGTCCAGCTGCGCGTGCATTCCAGAGTCCAAGATTGGTTAAGCGATAGGTATGAATATGTTCAGGGGAGCGCTCTAACTCGGCAAATGGTGCAATTGCGCGCCTGCATTCAGTGGAAAGTATGTGATCAACATCTAGAAGAAGTGTTTTATCGCTCTGAACGATTAGTGGGCCATCGGTCATGTGAGCAGATCCTTAATAAAAGCATGGAGAAAATCGCTGCGAGGTTGCATCGAAGAAATACTGACCCATTCATGTGGAGCATGGGCACCGCCACCTACGGCGCCAAGTCCATCTAGCACTTGAGCACCTGCGGCGGCGGCAAAGTTTCCATCACTGGCACCGCCTACTTCAGCAGAACCTAAGGCAGGCATGCCAATTGCTGCTGCAACTTTCTCGGCTCGTTCATAGAGTGCTTGGGTTGATGTGGGTTGTAGCGGTGGGCGATTAAGTCCACCAGTAACTTCAATACGAGCATTTGGATTTTCGGCAACGAGAGCGCGAATCTCGCGATCCACTCTTTCCAGTTCTGATTGTGAAAATGAGCGCGCATCAATATCAAGTGTGGCTAAATCAGGAACGGTGTTTGTGGTGTTTCCGGAGCTGAGCAGAGTCGGCACAACTGTGGTTCCGTGTTCAGTATTTTCCAGAGCCGAAAGCTTAAGAATTATGTGAGCAATCTCAGTAGTGGAGTTCACTCCCTTTTCCGGTTCCAGGCCAGCGTGAGATGCCAGACCGTGTACTGCAATCTGATACATCGCAGTTCCTTTACGACCCGTCTTCACCTTTCCCTCAAGTGATGCTTCCAGCACCAGCACTGCCTTAGCCTTTGATGAGACTTCTTTAATCAAAGCTTTAGAGCAATGACTTCCGGTCTCTTCATCGGTGGTTGCAATGAGAGCGACAGAGCCTTCAATACCTTTAAGTGCATAGAGTGCTTGAATAAATCCAGCCTTCATATCAAATGTGCCAGGTCCGCGTAGTACATCGCCCTCTATTTCCCAGATTGGTTGATAGGAACCAACCGGCCAGACGGTATCGAGATGAGCGAGAATTACTACATCAGGAGACTCTGCGCCCCACCAAAAAACAGGGCGACCTTCAATCTCTTTTATCTGTGCCGGAACACCAAGTACGCGGGTAGCGATATCACTGGCAAGAGTGACAACCGAGCGGCAAGCACCAAGATCATCGCTGGGTGATTCACAACGAACGAGCGCTTCTAGGGCTGCCAACATAGGCTCAAGTCTGCCGTATTGGGCCACCTTCTCGCTTGTCATAGCGCAGCCACCCCCGTGATTCGAGCGATTCTAAAGGTCTGCACTTCACCAGTAGCGTGATCTCGCGCAACAAGTGAGCCGGCAGAGAGTTTTAAGGGATCGATAATGCGGTGAGAAACGAGCCCATTGTTATCGGCATAGCCAATAGATAGCGATGTTGATGGTTGGTTCTGCAAGTAATCACTTAAGAGTTCCAGGGTTTCATTTGCAGTTGTGCGAGGAAGTGAACCTAACGCCTCGGTTGCAATGTTGCGCATGGTGCTCTGCTTACGACTTGATTTCTCTCCGGTGCGAAGCGCTCGCAGCGCACCCGCAATATGAATCTCATCGGGGCGATCAATTTCACCAATAATCCTCGGTGGTCTCGCCTTGCTTTGGGCGCGTTGAATACGAGGACCACTGAGTAGCAGACCGCGAGAATCTTCTGCTGCCGGAAGGTATCCGCAACTTCGCAATACATTCATCGCCTCGGCGGCATCATGGCCACAGATAATTACTTCAGGTGCGATCTTGCGCAGACCCAAGATTTCAAGTCGCTTATCTCCCATTATTTGGGTGATGAGCGCTGAATCCTCACAACGAATAAATGAAGCGGTATTTCCCACCCGCAATTTTCCATGCTTTTTTGCAACATCGGCGATTATGTATTCAAGTGGCTGTGGCATTGGAGTCTTAGAAGTCTTGGTCAGAAATTTAGTAATCTCTTCACCAGTGCGTCCGTGATCGAGTCCTCTGCGAATCGAGCTTTCCGAGAATCGATAGACAGTGGCGCCGCCTCTTGATTCCACATCTGCAATCAGTGCTAACTCTTGCGCCACTTCATGTTCTAGCGGCCCTGGAGCAATTGCAGTGTTATCACTTTGGATAAGTATGTGATCAACAGGTTGTGGCAGGTCGGCGTTGATTGATTCATTGTCACCGCCGGCTAAGAAATCAGCGCCATAAGCAGAGATCACTCCTTGGCCCGTTATTCCAAGCCATTCTGCTTCACGCAGCGTCCATGTCACATAATCAAGTTGTAATCCACCGGAACGCTTACTCGGTGCCAGCCACTGCGCAGATTGATGAAGTGAATCTAAATCCGGGGCAATGGAAGAATTTTCATTGAGTAATTGCAGAACTAATCGTCTGGTTGCTGCAGCCATGGAACGATCTAACTCTGGGCCCAGAGGTGCAACGTTCTTCTGTCCTTCTTTGCCAACAAGGCCTGACATTCGGGATGAGATATACCAAGCAGCTGCCAGTGATTGCCAACGAGCAGAAACACTCTGCGTGAGCCAAATATCAAATTGGTGGGTAGGGAGAATTTTGTCATCTGGGTCAATCGTGAGCAGCCCTGCTAGATATGAAACTTCTGCCACAAATGCAGCACAGGTTTCATCGACACCTAAATGGGCTGAAAGATCCTTTAGCTCGCGCACACCTAAACCACCAGAACGAAGAGCTGTTGCCGGCGCTTGCGCCCAATAATTTAATACTTCTTCAGTCCAGCGAAGAAAGGTGGTGATATTTGCAATCGCAGCTAGTTGCACGCTGCGAGCATCGCGTGCCGAACCAGTGACCGGTGGTTGTGTGTTTTCAAGTTGGCGATGAACTTTATTTCCACGCAAATACATAGCTACTTCGCGCGGCATCACAACTGTTTGTTGATTAAATGCAATGAGGAGTTTTTCATCTAGTAACCACTGAACGCCAGCAGAAGGCTTTTTGACATCAGTAACGGCGCCGCGCGGTGGTCCCCAGACCATGGCATCTAGAACTTTTTTAGCGGCAGCAGGTGCTTCCTCTAATTTCTTTAACTTCAAAGTACCAAGGGATGCTGGACCAAGGCCGGCAATTTCATTTCCGAGCACTTCTCGCAAGGTCGACGGCACGCGAAGGCCATCTTTATCCTGATAGATCAGAGCCCGTTCAATCAGGCCAGGCAGCACAAAGAGCGCTGACTTATCTGTGACCGCAGCTATCTCTTTTTCAGTAAATGGTTCATTCATCACCGCACACGCTTCAAGTACTTGCAGCTGCCATTTATTAAGTCCATCAACTGCGCGAGCAAGGCTGGGCGCAGAAGATGCACGCACTGCCAGGCTGGCAACATCTGGTGGAACCGGAGTAATTAAATCGGGACGATATGAGAATATGGAGATCAGCGCGGCATCATCGAGTGCGCGCAGGTAATCGGCATAAGAACGAATTTCCATAACCTGCCAACGATAGCCGTAAGTGAGCTTTATGTGCCAATCGGGTTAGCGTTTGCGAGGAGAGAACAGGGTTGCAAAGGCAGCAATTCTGCTGACTGCTGGCCCAAGTAAACGGTTGATGAACCGAGCTCTACGAAAATCGTGAATTGGCCATCCTTCGGCAAGTGCACGAATTCGAAGAATCGCATCAGGATTAATTGCACATGGGTGGCCCACCGCCTGCAACAAAGGAATGTCATTGTGGCTATCAGAATATGAATAACAATTCTTGAGAATAAATCCATGCTCTTCGGAAAGCTTCTGTATTGCCTTCGCCTTTTCTATCCCGTGCAGAAGTTTTCCTTCTAGTTCACCGGTATAAACACCATTTTTGATACTTGCCTTGCTGCCAAGTGCTCCAGTTAATCCCAGGCGTTGGGCAATGATGTCTGCCATATCTTGCGGCGCCGCAGTCACCAACCAGACTTCTTCGCCGCGATCGAGGTGAGACTTCGCAATTTCAAATGTTCCTTGCCATAATTTTGGCGAAACGAATTCGTCGTAGATCTCTTCACCTACTTTTTTAATCTCTTCAACTTTATGGCCACCGATGAAGTCAGTTGCAGCATTTTGAAACTTTTCAATCACTTCCTTCTTTTCGGTACCCGTCATGCGAAAACGTAGGTTGGCGACCACGAATCGAGAGATGTCGGCCTTGGTGAAGAAGCCGCGCTGGTACATGCCTCTTCCGAGAAAGTAGAGCGTCGACCCTCGCACGAGGGTGTTATCTACATCGAAAAAGGCAGCTCGATTTGAGGTGAGTGCCATGTCACTACCCTAGCGATACCCGGTAGAAATAGACGCTTTATGATTAAGGGCATGAGTTCGATTGTTCACGTAATCCGTCATGGTGAAGTCGAGAATCCTGAAAAAATTCTCTACGGCCGCCAACCTGGATGGCGACTGTCGCAACGCGGAGAAGAGATGGCACAGGTAGTTGCCGATTGGTCTAAGTCGATTGATCTCGGCGCGCTACATGCCTCACCGCTACAACGTGCACAAGAGACAGCAGCTCCAATTGCTCGGGCACACTCACTGAATATCACCACAGATGAAAAGCTAATCGAGGCAGCCAACATATTTGAAGGTAAGAAATTTGAACTCGGAAGTGGAGTTCTTAGGCACCCATCTTCGTGGAAACATCTAATTAATCCTTGGAAGCCATCATGGGGTGAACCCTATGAAGAGCAAATTTCTCGGATGTTAGCTGCTGTTTTCCAAGCACGAGATGCTGCACAAGGCAAGGATGCAATTGTTGTTTCACATCAGCTACCTATCTGGATTCTAAGAAGTGCTATTGAAGGTCGTCGATTGATTCACGATCCGAGAAAACGCGAGTGCACATTGGCATCAGTTACCAGTATTCACTTTGATGACCAGGCAATGATTTCTGGAACGTCCTACTCTGAACCAGCAAAGCACCTGTTGCCGCAAAAGTAATATGAAAAAATTTATCCCGGTAGTGATGGCGCTGTTGATGCTGGTGGGTTGCAGCAATGGTGGGGCATCGAAGGCGGAAGAGAGTTACATCTCTGGCGATGGGGCAGTTACATTTATCAAGTCCAGTGATCGCATCCCCGCTCCCGCGATTTCAGGAATGACGCTACTTGGAACTAACTACACATACTCAGTAGGCAACGTTGCAGTTGTTAATGTGTGGGCCTCTTGGTGCTCACCGTGTAGAGCTGAAGAGCCAGCACTTTCAGCACTTGCGAATATGTATCCAGAGGTTGCCTTTATCGGAATACTAACGCGTGATAATCCAGTCAATGCTGAAGCATTTGTGCGAAAGCGTGACGTTCCATATCCAACTTTGATTGATGACGCAGTACTTCTTGGATTCCGAGAGTCGCTACCCGCCAATGCAATCCCTTCGACGGTTCTCATTGATAAGCGGGGAAATGTAGCGGCCCGCGTCTCAGGTGCTGTTACGGTCTCATCGTTGAAGGATTTGATTGAGAAGGTATTGGCAGAATGACCGATTTCATTGTTGACCAGATCATGAGTGGTTTTTTGTTGACAGCCTTGCCATTAGCAATAGTGGCAGGTGTAGTTTCATTCTTATCTCCATGCGTTCTACCGCTTGTTCCTGGCTACCTTGCCTTCGCTGCTGGATTCTCGAAATCTCGTGGAAAAGTCTTTCTCGGCTCACTCCTATTTGTTGCCGGGTTTAGCGCACTCTTTGTTTCATATGGTCTTCTCTTTGGCGCACTTGGTTCTCGCGTTGCAACTAATGAAGAGATCATTACCCGGGTACTTGGTGTGTTTACGATTCTTATGGGGCTCATCTTTCTTGGTCTATTTCCTATGATGCCAACGCTAAAGCCAAAGATTTCAACTACTGGTGGTCTCATTGGCGCACCACTGCTTGGATTCCTCTTCGGTGTTGGTTGGACACCATGCATCGGGCCAGCTTTAGCAACAGTGCAGACTTTGGCTTTTCAAGAGTCAAGTGCGATGCGTGGTGCGATTCTTTCCCTGGGATATTGCATTGGCCTGGGAATTCCATTTATTGCCACAGGTCTCTATTTAGATAAATCAGAGTCGCTGCGAAAATTTATGGTGCGAAGAGGTGACTTGATTACAAGATTGGGTGGCTCTCTTCTCATTGTGATCGGCCTGCTGCAACTGCTGGGATTCTGGTCAGATCTTATGATTTCGCTACGTTCACTTATCTCAGATTTTAGTCCGGTGATCTAATGACAGAACAGCGAGAATTACCAGAGTTAGGCTTTGTAGCGTTATCTAGATATGCCTGGCGACAGCTGACGAGCATGCGCACCGCCCTTATTCTGCTCATGCTGATGGGAGTAGCTGCAATACCTGGCTCATTAATTCCACAAAGACCAGTAAACCCAATGGCTGTCCGAGATTTCTTTAGTAGCAATCCCGAGCTTGCGCGTTGGTATGACCGAGCATCACTTTTTGATGTCTATGCCTCACCGTGGTTTAGCGCAATTTACATACTTCTCTTTATCTCACTCATTGGCTGCGTGCTTCCACGTACCGTTGAGCACTATCAAGCGATGCTGGCTAAGCCACCTGCCACACCTAAGAACTTAACTCGACTTTCACATTATCAGGACTTTGATTCTTCGCCGCAAGCACTTGAGCGAGCAGGCATCTGGTTTAGCAAGAACCGATTTAGAGTGCGAGTTGAAGGAAACTCAATCTCGGCTGAAAAAGGTTATTTGCGAGAAACTGGAAATTTACTTTTTCACCTATCTCTTATCTTAGTTCTAGTAGGAGTCAGCCTCGGCTCCCTCTTTGGCATGAATGGTTATGCCATTGTGAATGTGGGAGAGCGCTTTATCAATGTGCCCACAACCTATGACTCTCTCTCATTTGGAAAACTCAAAAGTGACAACTCTTTACAACCTTTTCAAATCAGCGTTGATAAATTTGATGCCAAATATGATCCTAGGACAAGTGCCCCGCTTGATTACACAGCGTGGGTGACAGTTGAATATGAGGGCAAGACCAGCAAGCAAGTTGTAAAAGTTAATAGGCCACTTACCTTCGGCAGCACACGCGTCTACCTGCAAGCTAATGGATATAGCCCTGTTGTTACCGTGCGTGACAAAAGTAAGAACGTCGTACTTCAAGGCCCTGTTCCACTACTTCCTCAAGATGCAAATTTGCGATCTATTGGTGCTATTAAAGTTCCGGACGCCGATCCATCTATTGGCTTCGTAGTTTCCTTTGTTCCCACAAATGCCCGAACAACTTCGCAGGGCGCAATATCCATTTACCCAGAGTTGCTCGATCCGAAACTTCTCTTCGCTATCTGGCAGGGAGATCTTGGATTGGACTCAGGTGTTCCGACATCGGTCTACAAGATTGATACCGAAAAATTGACTCAGATTGGACTGGGCTCAGTTAAGCCGGGTGATACATATAACTACTCCAGTGGCTCCATCACACTAGAAACAGTTATTCCATGGGTCAATCTGCAGGTAGTGCAAGATCCT
>Ga0255132_1000849_pt1 | contig 11767 bp, 11 predicted proteins | sample Law_Law_RepA_8d_FD_188551 | JGI IMG/M metagenome (GOLD analysis project Ga0255132, IMG submission 188551) | Freshwater microbial communities from St. Lawrence River, New York, United States - Law_Law_RepA_8d | ecosystem: Environmental > Aquatic > Freshwater > River | place: USA: New York...
GGCAAAAGGTCCAGCAACGATGGTCTCCATGTGATATTCGTCTGCCTCCAATCCCGCGCCAAAGCAAGCATCGCGGAATGAGTTGTTTCACCCCTGATCCAAGCAACAGGCATGGGTTTGCCCGACTTCCACGTGTCGAGTGCAAATGACGCATCCGCAAACGACGCTATATGGTGATTAGCCAGCTTTGTAATCCGGTCGCCCGATTGGAGCCCCACTTTTTCTGCCGCTGAATTTGGAACAATGTGGCGAACAATGTCGCCACGGTCTGTTTCGAGAATAATTCCCACATTATCCGGCAATGGGTACGCATACACATCGTCCCGCGACCACGTACCCAACGCTTTGCGGTCGGCTCGCTCCATCTCTTTGATGTTGTGGCAATGAACGCATCCAGTGCCATGGCTGGCATAAGCCTTGAAGTCGCGCACCATGAATGGCTTGCTGCGAGGAAGAGGATCAATGAACTTTGGAACCGCCACGTGCCTATCCAGAGCCCGCTTCATGGCATACGCCAATCCTTTCAAAGAGTTGCGCGCATCCGGTCCAGACGCATCACGCCCACCATATCTGCCATAAATAGTGAGATCGGCATTGATGAAAAAACACGACCATGTCAGGTCGTAATCAAAACGAAAATGATTCAGGTCTACTGATTCTATTTTGGTGAGCCGCGCCAAAACAAACTGACGAGCCAGCACGGCAATGGCGGGGTTGAGGCGCGTGACCCGCGCGTCGATCTCCCGGCAATCGGTTCAAGGGTCACAGCGGAGCACCAGAAATATCGGTTTGCCCGTGCGCTTCGATTCAGCCACGGCAGGAGGCAGAGTTTCATGCCAACCTGCCGGTGCCGCCATCGACGCCAACATCAGCGCCAGAATCATTTCAAAACCTCGATTTTTTCAACTCGAGGCCGCTCCTCAAACGTCCAATCCATGCGAACTCTGGATTTCACAGGAATTTTCTTAAGCTCAGCAATCATCTTCTTATCGAGTCCACCGCCCTGCGCGGGATTCCCGCCTCGCCAATGCGGCACATATTTCCGGGCTTTCTCCTCACCGTCGGCCTTCACTTCGATCCAGTTGTCGCCTTTGGCAACCACCACACCGGTGACCTCACCTTTGCGGAGGACTGACTTGCCTTCCTTCTGCTCTTTTTTGTCATCTTGGGCCTGACCGCACGCGACAACCAATGTTCCCAACAACATCGCTGGTATCAGGCACCGCACGAGATGCGTCATACTTCATTCTCCGAATGGCACTAACGGATCAATTCTCAAGATGAGCTTCAAGGAACCACAGGCGCTTGTCAAGATTGCGCGACAAGCCTGTGAAAAGATCCGCTGTACCGGCATCAGCCAAGGCAGCGGTGGTATCGATCGCCGTGCGGACATGTTTGGCCGCATGGGCAAACGATTGAATCAGCGCTGCAAGGTGATCGTGCCCGGTCTTGATGTACAGTGGATAGGCAGGGAGGCTTGAATGGGCAGCAACCTCGGGCAGGGTTCCATGTGCCACTCCTCCCAAAGCCGTAATGCGCTCGGCGATGTCGTCAATAATGTCGTCTAATTCTCCGGCGATTTCGTCGAAGAGCTTGTGCAGAGAAATAAAGTGAGGCCCCCTAACATTCCAGTGCGCCTGCTTAGCCTGCCTCTGCAGGTCGATCATGTCGGCTAGCATGGCATTGAGAAGGGCAACAGACTGAGAACGGACTTCGAGACTAAGATCATTGTGCGTCGCATGCATGGTGAAGGCCTCCTGATGTTGATCAGTAAGTATACGGGCCACCCGCCTCGCCGGTTAACGCAATACCTCCAGAATGAAACTATAAGCGCGTTCCCGTGAAGCATCAGGGAAATCATGATCGGCTTCCGGATGCTCGACTATCAACCGATCCGCCTTGCCGTGCAGTTGGTAGACTTGCCGGGCAGAAGCGGCAACACGATCCACACTGGCAGCGCGGAAGTTACTGTCTTTTGTAGGGGCGCAAATAAAGACCGCGCGTGGCGCGATGGCCGCCACCATCTCGTGAAAGTCCGCTGGAATCGCTTGCAGCTTGCCTTTGTATCCTGCCAAACGGGCCATGTAGCGATCCTGACACCAACCTCTTCCATGATCCCAGTTTTTGGGATCACCGCCGTAGTAATCGGTGAAAGAGTCCAGTCCGCAACTGCTCACCACCACTTTAAGTCTGTCATCAAACACGCCCGTGAACACTGAGTTATGACCACCCAAACTATGGCCAATAGTGGCTCGAGGGCCAGGTTTTACAAAAGGCAACGTATCGAGAAGATCAAGCGCCCTGCTGTTGTCCCATATGGCTTTCATGGTTCCAGAAGCATAACCAAGCATTTTCAAATCCGGATTGTATCCACCCATGGTTGGATAGGCTGGAGAAATCGTCACGCAACCTTTTTCTGCCAGCTCTGCCGCGTGTTGCCGATGAGGTCTGCCACCCAGCCCTACCACCACTTTGGGGCCAAGGTTGATTTCTGTCGGGTGCAGGCACAAAACTCCCGGTGCGGGTGCGCCCGATAAAGCCGATTTTGGCACGCACAGATATGCCGGCGTGCGGGAACCGGGTTCTGAAGCGTAGGAAATAAGCCGGCGCACATAAGTCCCGCAATCCGCTTCTTCCACCACCTTCATGTCAAGCGGGCAACGCTTCTCCTTGCCGGGATAAGGCCCCATGAACGATTCCATACCCTTAATGATTTCCACGCGCCGCAATAACCACGCTTCCGCGGAAGACGCCTTCGCGATGGTTCCATCTGCCCCTCGAATCTGCAGGATTTCCTCGCGGGGCAAACGAGCAGGCGCCTGATGAAAGCACAGGCACGACGCAATGCAGGCAATTATCATGGTGGCATAATCCTACAGGAGCAGTGTGGCTGGAGAGTTGATTACAGCTTGTGGTATCGCACCAAGCCACGCAACCCTGTTACGGCCACCCAGCAGGATTTGCCTTCATCTGTTAGAAACGCGAACCAAAGTTCTGGCAGAAAAACATCACTCCCCGCGCATTGGTCTGAACACTGACACCGATTTCGGTGATATCCGTCGAAAGAATATTGGCGCGATGCCCGGGCGAATTCATCCATGCCTCCACCACAGCTTGGGCAGAAGGATACCCATAAGCAATGTTTTCGCGAATTGATGAATAGTTGTACCCGACAAAATCGATGCGGCTTGTCATTGATGGGAACATGGTGCCGTACAAAGTGTGATTGTGCGCCGCGTTTTCGCCTATGGCGTTGCTCCTCGACGCCATGTTTGCGGCATGAAGGTTCGCCGCGTTGGATAATTGGCCATTGAATCTGAGTGCGGGCAAGCCGAATCGCGCCCTTTCCGCGTTAGTCAACTGAATGATCACGTTATTGATATTTCCTGCGGGAGACTGCGGTATTGAGCGCAGCGGGCTTTCCTGAAAAACCCCATTTGTGCCTATACCCCCATCGACAACATCACTGCCTGTGCCACCATAGATCAAATCATTCCCGCCCCGGCCAAAGAGCCTGTCCGCTCCCCAGCTTCCATAGATTTCATCTGCTCCCCCACCGCCATAGACCGTGTCATTGCCACCTCCGCCATAGATGCGAGCTGGCTTGGTAATGGCCGCTCCAACGGTAATGGTGTCGTCCCCACTTTCACCAACAATCACAATGATATTCACGGCACTGACCGCAAATGTCCTGCCCGCTACACCGATGCTGCTGCCGCTTTGAGTAACGGTAATCGCATCGGCGCGTACTGTTCCATGAACCGTGAGTATTCCATTGGCCAACACGGGCGTGACCGTGGACGGAATAGTCGAGCCGGAAGGAACGTCCCTTCCTTCAAGCCCCTCCAGTTGCAGCAATATCTGAGATCTGGAGGCTTTTTGCGCCAGACGGATGCCCGGTTTCGCCAGTAGCTTCCACAATGTTGCAAACATGGCAGTGACTCCCGTTTAAATCCAACTATCCATCAGAAGCGAAAACCACACTCGAAACCGGACATATTTTTTCCATGTCAGCAGAAAATCTCGCCCATCTAACCCTTTTCAAGGGATAGCTTGACCTGATCATTGCCTGTAGTTTGAAGAATCTCTCCGGGAGATCTTCAATCATGCTTCATCATCGCCGTTCGTTCCTTGCCGCCAGCACTGCCTGGACGCTGTTGCCATATGCCGCGCAATCAGCCACCGCGGAGAGCGCCGGAAACTTACATCTGGCCCCATTCCGCTTCGATGTCACCCCCCCCATGGGCCACCCTTGCTGCGGGGGCTGGATCAAGCCTGTAGAAGTAGTCGACGACCCACTCGAAGCCATTGGCGTGGTGCTTCTGGGTGCCGGCAAGCCGATCGTATTATGCGCCGTGGATTGGACAGGAATCCTGAACGAAGCCCATGTCGCATGGCGAACCGCCATCGCTGAAGCAGCAGGCACCACACCCGACCGCGTCGCCGTACACTGCGTGCACCAGCACAATGCCCCGTTCGCCTGCCTCGAAGCCGAGAAACTTGTGGCGGCGCAAACCGACCTTCAACACATTGTGTTCCCGGACTTTCACGCCCGCTGTATTGACAAGGCGCGCGCGTCCGTAGAAAAGGCTATCAAAAATAGCATGACGATCAGCCATGTCGCTATGGGCTCGGCCCCCGTGGAACACGTCGCTTCCAACCGCCGGCTCGATCGCGATGCTGAAGGCCGGGTGAAAAGCATGCGGGGCAGTGCCAGCAGCGATGCCCGCCTTATTGCCATGCCGGAGGGGCTGATCGACCCGTTGCTGCGTACCGTCGCGTTCTTCAATGGCACACAAAAGGTCGCCTCGCTCCACTACTATGCGACACACCCCATGAGCTACTACGCCGATGGACGTGTCACCAGCGATTTTGTCGGTTTGGCGCGCAAGGCCAGGCAGGCCGAAGACGCCACGTGCCACCATGTTTACTTCACCGGATGCGCGGGAAACGTGGCAGCCGGCAAATACAACAATGGTACCCCCAAGGCGCGCGCCGATCTTACGGCCCGCATGCTGGCAGGCCTGCGCGCCTCGGAAGAGCGCCTCAATCCCGTGCCCGTCAAATCGATCACCTGGAACACCGCTGAAATGCTGCCCACCGCCCGCAGTAAACCTGCCGTGCAGGAACTGCTGGCCAGCATTGCCAACAAAGCTCTTAAAGGCGCCGCACGCAACCGTCCTGCTTACGAAGTGGCATGGGCCCGCCGCCTTGAGAAGAAGATACCTATTGTAGTCAGCGCTCTGAATGTGGACGGCATCCACATGCTCCACCTGCCTGCGGAATCGTTTGTGCAATATCAGATTCGCGCCACATCGATGGTAGCTGATGGCCGCGTGGCAGTCGCCGCCTATGGCGATGGCGGGCCTTGGTATATACCGATCAAAGAAGAATACCCAAACGGTGGATACGAAGTGTCTGTCGCCTTCAGCGACGACTCTATCGACGACACCATGACAGCAGCCATGCGCCGGGTTCTGGCCACCTAACGGAATTGAACGGTCAGACGAGTTCAGGCAGTGGTTGCCAGTCGTCCACCAAAAAGTGCGGCCTGCCCGTGTAATCGGGTAAGGTCACCGAGCGCGGATCAATTCCAAAGTGCCGGTACAGGCTGGCGTGAACCTCGCCAAAGTGAACCGGTCGCTGAGTGATTCGCGCGCCATCCCGGTCGGTCGCGCCAATCACCTGACCAGTGCGGAATCCACCCCCGGCAATCAGACCGCCGCCCACCTGCGGCCAATGGTCGCGACCGGCATCCTTGTTGATGCGTGGCGTGCGGCCAAACTCGCCCCAAGCGACCACTGCGACGTCTTTGTCCATGCCACGCTGGTGCAAATCGGTGATCAGCGCGTGCATACCCTGATCGAACATCGGAAAATGAGTGTTTTTACACTCGCTAAAGTTGCTGCTGTGGAAGTCCCACCGACCAAAATTCAGCGTCACAACACGCGCGCCAGCCTCCACCAACCGCCGAGCCAAAAGGAAATGCTCGAGGTTGCGGGGCGCACCGTCTCCGTAGTTCTTCGGGTCGCCCTGTCCGTATTTGTCGCGTACCGCCTGTGGTTCCTTGGTTAGGTCCAGCGCATCGAGCAGTTTGCTCGATGTGAGAATACCCATGGCCTGACGGTTGAACGAATCCAAAGCATCCATGGTGCCTTTGGCATCCAGTTCGCGGCGCATACGGTCAAAATGAGACAATAAAGATAAGCGGTCCGTCAAATGGCTTGCTTGAACGGTTCCATGCTTCATGTCATTGCGCACGGGACCAGACGGACGAAATGCCGAATGTGCCACACCCAGATAACCAGGATGTCCGGGAGATCCGTAGGGCGGATGACCAGCATTAGGAGCCAGGCCAAAAAACGGGGGTACCGAACCGTTGACAGGACCCAACACCCGGGAAATGGTGGAACCGATCGACGGCCAACCGCCCGGTGGCTGTTTCTGCACGGTCCGACCGGTGTAGCAAATGAACGAATCGTGGTCGCCACTGGGCGAGCCATAAACAGACCTGAGCGGTACCAGCTTGTCCATGATGGAAGCAAGCTTCGGCAGGTGTTCACAGATCTGGATGCCGGGGACGGGTGTGTTGATCGGTTTGAATTCGCCTTTGATGTCGGCAGGAGCGTTCATTTTGAGATCGTACATATCCTGGTGCGGCGGCGCGCCCACCATGTAGATCATGATCACGGCTTTGTGGGAACTGCTGATACCCGCGGCTTGTTCGGCGCGCAGCAATCCGGGAAGCGTGAGTCCGCCCAGACCAAGTCCGCCAATGCGCACCATCTCGCGCCGGGAGACCTTAGCATTTTCACGGAAACCCTGACAGCCATTGCTGTTATGGCGTGTTTGCGTCATGAGTATAAACTCCGGCACGAACGGAAGGCAGGTCGATCACTTATTAATATACCATGCTTAGCACAGCGAGGGAAATCGGGGGCGGAATCCCCCAAATTGTGTTGCATGAGCCCTCAACGTGAGTTGGGGGGTGCGCAAGCGACTCGCTCACCCCCCAACTCACGTTGGGGGCTCATGAATCACCTATAACTGGCAGAAGGCTGAAAATTTAGCCGGCCCGGAAACGTGCCATCGATTCCGGGTTGAGTTCAATTCCCAAACCGGGAGCATCGGGCAGGGTGAGATAGCCTTCAGCATCAGGCCGGAATGGAACCTTGATCAGGTCATCCATGTAGGGCGAAGGCGTGAGGAATTCCACGTAACGCGCCACGGGCATGGCGCAGGACAGTTGAATATCTGCAGCCAGTCCTACAGCCGTGTTCCACCCGTGCGGCACCCACTGCACGTAGTTTTCATGCGCCATCCAGGCGATGCGCCACGCCTCGGTAAGGCCACCACACTTGGTGCAGTCGGGCTGGACAATATCCACCGCCTGCTGCTGGAGCAGAGGCATGAAGCTCTGCCTGCGGGTCAGCACTTCGCCAGTGGCAATGGGCACCGGCGAATGCTTGCGGAGCTCGGCAAAACCAGCGAAGTCGTCTGGGCGGAGCGCCTCCTCGAACCATGTAATATCGTAATTGGCCAACATCTGCGCTGTTTTCAGGGCCCACTTGTAACCATGGGGCCAGTAGGCGTCGCTACCGCCCGCATCAACCATCAATTCGATATCGGGGCCAACGGTATCGCGCGCTGTGCGCACCAGAATTTCGTCCATTCTGGCGCTGACCCTGCCAAAGGGCTTCCAGCCAAGCTTGATAGCTTTAAAACCTTTGGATACCGCCATTTTGAGTTTTTCACGCAGCGCGTCGGGCTCGGCAAACAGCAAGGAACCGTACGGTTTGATCTTAGTGCGGTATATACCACCCAAAAGACGGGCCACCGGTTGGTTGGTGATCTTGCCGAACAGGTCCCAAAGCGCAATATCGATACCGCTGATGGCATGCTCTACGCTGCCACCCCTGCCCTGCCAGAAGGTATTCTGCCTGAGTTTCTCGCTGACACGCGCCGGTTCATCGGCCCGTTCGCCGATTAAGAACGGCCGCAGCAACCGGACGGATGCCTCCACCAGATGGCTGCTGGTAAACACGCTGCCAATGCCCACAAGTCCACACGAAGTGATGACCTCGACAATGGTATGAACATTGTCTTCGGGGGTCAGTTCTTCGGCCCAACCACCTTCAACGGTTCCACCACAGAGTCCTGTGATACGTATATCTGCAATTGTTGTCATGACGGGTTTCTCCGGGGTGCTGGCCGCTGGCCCCACGGCAGCGGCATGGTGGGTGGGTTGCGGTGAAGGTCACGGCGAACATCGGCGGGGCGGTCTTTGTACCAAGTGACCAGACGCACTAATTGCTTGACCGCTTCCTCATAAACCTGACGGCCCTTTTCAGCGGTAGCCAGTTCGGCATCGCCTAGCACGCCGGTATCAGAATAGCTACTGGTCCATGAAACCACGGTGGCTGGGCCAGCGGCGAAAAGGTCCACCCAGTTGAACGGGCTTTCCTCGGCATTGAAACTAATTATGCCACTCTTGATCAGGTCTTTGCGCACATTGTCGCCATCCAGATGCAGGTACAGGCTGGTTTCCAGTTCGCAGGCATGCGCGCAACCGCCGGGAAACTTGCTTTGCCTCCACCCGGGTAGAAACTGCTTGTCCACCGTCAGCAGATTCCACCAGGCCACAAGACAGCACTCGGCATCGGTCTCGAGATTGGTGCGGCGCGCCACCAGATCGAGATTGGGCATGTTAGATCCATGCCCGTTGAGCAGGATGATCTTTTTGAAACCGTGGTAGGCCAGCGATTTTGTGATGTCGAGCACATGGTGCATGAAGTGTTCGAAGTCTTGGTTGATGGTCCCGGGAAAGTCCATCACGTGGCCTGTGTAGCCATAGGCCACTACTGGAAGCACCAACATTTTGTCGGCAATCTCCCGGCCGGCACCATTGGCTATGCCCACAGGACACACAAGGTCCACATCCAGCGGCAAATGATGGCCGTGCTGCTCCACAGCGCCGCAGGGAATAATGCAAACCTTGCCGAGATCAACCGCGTCGTTGATCTCGGGCCAGGTGAGTTTCTCGTAACGATATTCCGTGCGCGCCCTGCTCATGGTTGCCTCTCCTGTTTATCGCGACTCGGACACCAGATGCTTTTTCACAAAGTCCTCGTCGAGCGTGACGCCCAAGCCGGGCCTGTCGGGCACCTCAATCCAGCCGTTCACCGACTGGATTTTTTCAATCGTTAGATCGTGCCGCAGGGGTGAATCCTCCACGCAGTCTTCAAAAACGAAGGCATCGCGGCAGGTGCTGAGCCAGTGCAAGCTTGCCGCTACCGTGAGCGGACTGGTGTAGCAGTGATTGCACAACCGGGCACCAATTTCCTCGACCCTGGCCCGAATATAGGCCGCATCGGTAAAACCGCATCGGGAAATATCGACCTGATAGACATCGAGCGCGCGCTGGTCGATGAGCGGACGGAACGATTCACGTCCGCATTCTCCTTCACCCGCGGCAATAGGTATCGGCGAGCGGTCGCGAAGCCAGACATAGCCTTCGATGTCGTCTTCGCGGAGTGGTTCCTCGAACCACTCCGGCTTGAACTCAGCAAAGGCATGCGCTCGCCTCAACGCTGTGCGGGCGTCGTACACGCACCCCGCATCGATGAACAGAGTGGCATCTCCCAGCCCTTCGCGGGCACCGCGTACCAAATCGATATCGACCGCTTCAGAGGTTCCCATTGGCTCCCATCCGAATTTCACGGCAGTGTAGCCTTCCGAAACCCAGCGGCGGGCGATATCGGCTGTTTCCTTGCCATCGCGGCCGAACAAGATCGAGGCATAACCACGGAGCCGAGAATGGTGTTTACCACCCAAAAGGCAGTGGATCGGTTGACCGAGGGCCTTGCCTTTTAAGTCCCACAGAGCCATGTCAACAGCGGCCATGGCGGTAATTCCGGCTCCGGTACGGCCGAAATACATAGTCCGCCTGTACATTTTTTGCCACAGGCGCTCCTGTTCGAGTGGATTTTCACCCACCAGAATCTGGCGTAAACCGCAGGCGATATTGTGGCTGAATGGGGCATCGACAATCGCCTTGACCACCTCGGGCGATGAATCTGCTTCGCCAATGCCTTCCAAGCCGGTATCGGTGCGGATGCGCACAAGAACCGAATCTTGGCTGCTGGCTGTTTTCGCCAACACATTGGGGATGCGAATAATCTGGCAAATAACCTCGGTGATTTTCATGGCAGCTTCCTCGGATCGACTTCTTGGGCAATCACAGCAACACAGTCGCCTTGGGCAACCAACGATGGCGCCCGGGTCGCGATCAAGATACCAGCGCTGTGCGCCGTTACCAGAATCGGATCACGGTCTGGGCGTTCGAGAAAATGGATGGCGCCCACAGTTTGCCCCTGCGTTACTTCATCGCCCAAGGGAGCGATGTTTTCATAAATGCCCGATTCAGGCGCAAATCGGTAATTTTCCCACGCCAGCGCCTGTACCCAACGCGTTGGTTTCTGGCCTTTCGATGCGCGGGTCACCATCGGTTCGGCCAGATGCCCCAGTTGCACCAGCACATTGCGCAGGCCTTTCTGGGTGAGGGCATGCACGTGGGCCGTCACGTTTTCGCTGCCTCCCATTTCTGTGGTGATGACCACCTTACCCTGATTCTCGGCCTCTACGGGCAGAAGTCCCGTGCCCGCGATATCGGCATAAAGAAAACAGAAATCCGTGTTCCAAGCCTCGGTGGCAGCCAGCATCGCTTGGCGCTGCGGGCCGGCGGGCACCAAGTGCATGTGGGCGCATGGGTAGAAATCGACACCTCGGCCACCGGTGTGAATGTCGATGACATTGTCGGCTAGTGGAAACAGCACTGTGGTGAGGTAGTGCGCCAGAGCTTCGCTGGGCGTTCCCTCCGCCACGCCGGGGAAGGTGCGGTTGAAGTTTTTCCCATCGAGCGGAGAAAGACGCGTGGCAGCCTTGGCAGCAGGCATCGACAGGGTGGGGATGAGGATGACCCGCCCTTTCACCTGTTCGGCCCGGAGTTCACGCAGCAGGCGCATGACAGCAACCTGACCGGGGTACTCGTCGCCATGGTTGCCAGCCATCACCAGAGTGGTGGGTCCGGGGCCGTTGTTGACCACGGCAATAGGCACCATCAGGTTGGCCCAGCCGGCAAGGTTATACGAGTAAGGAATGTAAAGGTGGCCCAAATTGCGACCGGAAGCGCTTAAATCGATGGTGCAGCGGATCATTAGGAGCCATTGACCTCATCGGGAAATCGGTTGGCGAGGATGGAACAATGGTAACAGGACTGAGTCGCTGCGCCAGTAGCCGCTAGATAAGGGATCAGTTGGTTACACCATCGCAATCCCACCAAATCCATCTTCTCAGCGTGCTCTGAATTTCACCAGCAGCACAACGCCGGCAAATGAAATGGCTCCCAACTCTTCCTTCATCCAGTTCAAGACTTTTTCCGGTGTTGCTCCACCGGATCCGGCGCCAATGAGTGGAAAGGCAATCGACTGAAATCCGTGGGCGCTGGCCAGAGCCATGGCATTGCGGACAGAATCGCGCACCGAACGCTCAGAGGCGCGCCAGAACATATTGATACCAGCCACATGAATGATCGCCTTGAACGAAAGCCCGCCCGCGCCGGTGAGCACCGCTCCGCCCAGAGGAATGGGACCATGGCGACCGACTTCGCGAAAAGGCCCAGTTCCAGCCCGGCGCTTGATAGCACCGGAAACTCCCTGAGGCAACAGAAGCCACCATGGGATGATATTGCGATTCCACGGATTGACAA
>Ga0255132_1000856_pt1 | contig 11726 bp, 5 predicted proteins | sample Law_Law_RepA_8d_FD_188551 | JGI IMG/M metagenome (GOLD analysis project Ga0255132, IMG submission 188551) | Freshwater microbial communities from St. Lawrence River, New York, United States - Law_Law_RepA_8d | ecosystem: Environmental > Aquatic > Freshwater > River | place: USA: New York...
GTGGCTAATATTACTGTTGGTAATATTTCTTATATAGGTTCAGCCGTTTTGGCCACCAATTCTGGTACCAGCATTATTACCCCAGTTTTGTCTGGATTTTCTTCTGACAACTACGCTTTCGAGATCGCGGCTGGCACGTTGACCATCAACAAAGCAGCTTTAACGCTCAAGGCTGAAAACAAAAGCAAAACCTACAACGGCTCTGTCTTTTTTGGCTACACCTACGCCTATACAGGGTTTGTAAATGGCGAAACCGTAGCGGCCATCACCCCGGGAACCGTCACCTACACCGGTACGGCCATCGCTGCCAACACAGCGGGTTCTTACGTGATCACTCCCGCCGTTTCCGGATTTTCTGCCACCAACTATAACGCGCCCATTCTTGTTGATGGCACCCTCACCATCAACAAGGCAGCTTTAACACTTACGGCTGACAACAAAGCAAAAACCTACGACGGGTCTGTATTTTCCAGTTATACGTATGCCTATGCTGGTTTTGTGAACAACGAATCAGAATCAGATATTACGCCTGGAACCATCACCTACGCCGGCACGGCCGTACCTGCCACCGCTGCTGGTTCCTACGTGATCACTCCGGCCATCTCCGGATTTGCCGCCAATAACTACAATACTCCCATCCTTGTAGACGGCATTCTAACCATCAACAAAGCCACACTCACCGTCACACCTGACTCAAAAGCAAAAACCTACGACGGACTTGCGTTCACCGCCTTCACAAACACCATTACAGGTTACGTTAACAGCGAGACCAGCTCAGTCATCAACGGCTCAGCAACCTACTCTGGCACTGCCACCTCAGCAACTGCCGCTGGAACCTATGCCACCATCAACGCCGTTGTTTCCGGAATGTCGGCAAATAACTACAACATTGTTGCCGGTGCCATGGGCACACTTACCGTCAACACAGCCACGCTCACCGTCACACCTGACGCAAAATCAAAAACGTACGACGGTTTGGTGTTCACGGGTTTCACCAGCACGATCTCCGGTTATGTGAACAGTGAAACAAGTTCCGTGGTTACAGGTTCGCCCACCTACAGTGGCGCTGCCATTTCTGCGACTGCCGCTGGGACCTATGCCAGCATTACCGCCGTTGTTTCCAGCATGTCGGCAAGCAACTACACCATTGTCGCTGGTGCTGCTGCCACCCTCACCATCAACAAGGCCACGCTGACCGTTACACCAGACTCAAAATCAAAAACATACGACGGCCTGGTGTTCACAGGTTTCACCAGCACGATCTCCGGTTATGTGAACAGTGAAGCAAGTTCTGTCATTACTGGTTCGCCCACCTACAGTGGTGCCGCCACCTCTGAGACTGCCGCTGGAACGTACGCCAGCATTACAGCCGTTGTTTCCAGCATGTCGGCAAGCAACTACACTATCGTTGCTGGTACTGCAGGCACCCTCACAATCAACAAGGCCATGCTCACCGTTACACCAGACTCAAAATCAAAAACCTACGATGGAGTAGCATCGACCGGATTTAGTTCTTCTTACACAGGATTCGTTAATGGTGAAAATGGTTCGGTGGTTACGGGCACAGCAGGTTTTGGCGGTACGGCAATTGGCGCTGTAGCTGCTGGATCGTATACGATCATTGCAACACCGGGAACATTGTCTGCAGCCAACTACGATTTAGTATTTCAAGCTGGCACATTGACAATCAACAAGGCCCTCCTGTCTGTCACTGCTGACAACAAAACGAAGACTTATGATGGTCTCACCTTTTCAGCGTTCACCTCGGTAATCAGTGGATTTGTCGGTACCGAAGATCTTTCCGCTGTTTCTGGATCAATCGGGTACCTCGGTGCTGCCATATCTGCCACGGGCACAGGCAATTATACGATCCTGCCAACCTCGGGAACATTGTCGGCAGCCAACTACGCCTTCAGTTTTTCTTCAGGCGTTCTTTCGATTGGCAAGGCAACACTGTCGGTTTTGGCAGACAACAAATCAAAGACATACAATGGTCAGGTATTTACTGGGTTCACATACACTCTGTCGGGATTTGTTAATGGTGAAGGACCGAGTCTGGTGAATGGCTCTTTGGCATTTGGCGGGGATGCGCGCGCCGCAACCAACGCAGGTGACTATCAGATTATTCCTACAGTCGGAACATTGACGGCGGTGAATTATGCCTTCAACTTTTTACCAGGCACATTGACAATCAATAAAGCTGTTCTGACTGTAACTGCAGACAATAGAAGCAAGACCTACGATGGGCAGCCATCGACAGGGTTTACCGCGTCATACACGGGATTTGCCAATGGCGACAACGCTTCCGTCATTTCCGGTGCACCCGGGTTTAGCGGCACGGCAATTGGTGTCGTGGCGGCAGGAAACTACGCGATCAACCCAACACCGGGAAATATCACCGCGCCGAACTACGATTTTGCATTTCAAGCCGGCACTTTGGTTATCAACAAGGCTCTCTTGACCGTCACAGCAGACAATAAAACTAAAACCTACGACGGACAATCCTTTACAGAGTTTACATCCGTAATCAATGGTTTCGTGAATAACGAAGACATATCCACTGTTTCTGGGTCCGCTGGCTACCTCGGCGCCGCGACATCGGCTACGGCCACAGGTACTTATCCAATCCTGCCAACCACAGGATCATTGTCCGCAGCCAACTACGCATTCGCTTTTTCGCAAGGTGCACTCACCATTGGAAAGGCGACTCTGACCGTTTCAGCAGACAATAAAATCAAGATTTACGATGGCCAGGTGTTCTCGGCGTTCACATACACCCTGACAGGTTTCGCTAATGGCGATGGACCAAATCTAGTGACGGGCAGCTCGTCTATTGGTGGAAATGCACGCTCCGCAATCAACGCTGGCGACTATCAGATTGTACCAACAGTTGGAACCTTGTCGGCTAGTAATTACACTTTCACTTTCGCACCCGGCATATTGACTATCAGCAAAGCTATTCTGTTCGTAGCGGCAGGGAACTTTACCAAAACTTATGATGGCCTAGCTTTGAATGGGTTCACAAGCGCCATTACCGGCTTCGTCAATGGCGAGAACATGTCCGTGGTTAGTGGAAACCCGGGATATTCAGGTACCGGGGCAACTGCTTCCGTGGCAGGTAGCCATGCTTTGTCGCCCACTGTTGGAACATTGGCAGCAGTGAATTACACATTTGCCTTTCAGGATGGCTTGGTAACGATCAACAGAGCCCCCCTGATGGTAACCGCGGACAGCATTACGAAAACATACAACGGCCAGATATTTACAAGTTTCACAACAAGCTTCAACGGGTTCGTCAATGCCGAGAACGCAATCGTAGTAACAGGCACTGCATCGTTTTCCGGTTCAGCAATGTCAGCAACACAGGTCGGTCAGTACGAGATCACTGTTACTCTTGGAACCCTTTCAGCTTCAAACTACGTTTTGAGCTTTACTCCCGGAACCTTGACAATCAATAAGGCCCTATTGACCTTGACTGCAGACAACAAATCAAAAACATATGATGGTTTGGGCTTCAGTGCGTTCTCAGCCACTGTTAGTGGTTTTGTGAATGGCGAGACGCCAGCAGTAGTTTTAACTGGCAATCCACTATTCAAGGGTCCTGCAACGACAGCAACTCAAAAAGGTCAGTATTTAATTGTTCCTGAAGCGGGCACCCTTCACGCTTCAAACTACCGATTTGCAACATTCGTAACAGGATCGCTCGACATATTGCGTAGCGGACCAATGGTAACTGGCGCGCAAACAGCCAATTTCATTGTCAATCAGATGCTTGCCATTCCAGCGTTTAGGGTGTCAGATCCCGACTCGGGTTTGCTGGGAATTTTGGATATAACGGTAACAACTACTCGCGGTAAAATCACAATCGGCTCCAACACGGCACAGTCCATCACTTTTGCCAACACAATACTTTCTGCCAATCAGATGCTTGCGAAAATAAAATATACGACCGCCACAGATTCCTTCCTCAATGCCACAATTTCGGTGACCGCTCAGGATCGTGATGCTGCTGGCGCAGTCGTCGGATCTTGGACGATGAGCTTGGCACCATCTGCCGGGGTTTTTGCAAAAATCCAAGATCCTTCAAAACCTGGCAAAACGTCTTTGATAGTTCAGGGATCAGTCAAAAATGAAACCATTGTAGTAAAACCAGTGTCGGCTTCGAATTTGACAAGCTACACGGTATCTATGACAGGAATGGCAACACAGGTATTCACTGGTATCACCGGTCGGATATTGGCGTATGCCTCTGGTGGCGACGACACAATAAACGTGTCGGCCGTGAAAATTTCCACTCTTCTTTCCGGTGGCGAAGGTAACGACATAATTCTTGGCGGTTCGGCTGCAGACACAATATTTGGCAATGGTGGCAATGACCTTTTAATTGGCGGGCTTGGTGCCGATATTATTAATGGCGATTATGGTAATGATATTTTGGTGGACGGATCAGTAACTCTTAAATCTAAAACTGACACCCTCGATAAGGTATTAGCGACTTGGAATTCACTTCCAGCTCCAACGACCAGTATTTACAACAACATCACAGCCCGTCTTTCTGTCGACTTCGATAAGCTAAACAAGGACACCATGGGTGGTGGCAACGGTATCGACTGGTTCTGGTCGACCACCACAGGAGCCGTAGCTGACACCATTGGAATATTCACTGGTGAAAAACGTAGAACGATTTAACGCCGCCCTATCGGCTAGGTAATTAGTCGTCCCAGTCGCGTCCGTCAAGTTGTGCACATTTATTTTAGGTGATCCGCAAGTTAGTAAAGGCTTCATGAATTGATTCCCTCAGGGGTGTATTTGGTATTTATTCCTCCTTGGTTGAGATGAGGTTATTGAATCTGTCCATGTCGAGGTACCGTCTGGCTCCCCATTGCGTTGCGGCAACATGCCTGAGTCTGGCGGCAACGAGCATGAGGGCGGACTGGCCATCAGGGAAATTTCCGACAACTCTTGTTCTCCTTCGAATCTCCCGGTTGAGTCTCTCCATGGCGTTATTTGTCCTGATCCGGATCCTATGTTCCCTGGGGAATGACATGTAACTGAGCGATTCCCCCAAACCTGCCTCCAATATTTCGGCCGCCGCCCCCAGTCACATGGCCAACAGTTTTTCCTTCACGCTGGCGCCTTTCTCCATGGCTGCTTTCCGGTCTTCCTGGGCATGGATCGCCTTGAGCATGAGAGCTACTTCTGCCATTTTTTCCCGGGACACCTTGGCCAGAATGTTCCTGTGAAAATGAAAAAAGCAACGCTGCCAGTCTGCTTTGGGATAACACTGACTCACCGCCTCCACCAGCCCCAAGCACTTGTCACTTACCACAAGCTGGACACCCGAAAGCCCCCTCGACTTCAGATGCCGGACAAATGACAGCCAGCTTTCTTTGTCTTCCTGCATCCCCTCGCAAATCCCCAAGATTTCTCGGTGTCCTTCGGCATTGACGCCAATGGCTACGAGCACCGCGACCTTCCTCACCTCGCCTGCCCACGTGCGTTTCAACCAAATCCCGTCCAGAAACACATACGGATGCTCTCCCTCGATCTTCCGGTTCCGCCACGCCTCGATTTGGCCATACACCTTTTGGTTCGATTCGCTGACCGCCGAGGGACTTACCCGCATCCCCCACAAGGCTTCGGTGATATCCTCCACGCGCCGAACGCTTACTCCTGCCAAGTACATCTGAACCAGTGATTCCTCAACGCTGGCTTCGTGCCTATTGTAACGCTCGATGATTTGCGTCTCAAACGGCAAACTCCGACATCGGGGTACTTTCAAAGTCACCTCGCCGGCTTTCGTATGAAAACTTCAATTGTAGCTCCCCGAACGCGTATCCACGCGTTCGGGACTCCTCTCGTATTTACCGGCACCACAAAGACTGTCCGCTTCGGCATCCAGAAGACCGTTTAACGTCTCTTCGACCGATGATTTCACCAGCGCATCCAAGTGCCCGCGGATCTGACCTGCATCAATCCGGATCGCATCCAATACCTTGCCCGACTTCCTATTTTCATTTAACCTGCTCATCGTGATCTCCGTGGTGTGAAAAGATTGTATAGCTCGTTACTGCCATCACTAACCTCACGGAGATCACTTCGCACATGTGCGCATAATGGTGGACGTTATCAAAATTGGCTTTTGATTTTTTAAGGATTCAAAAACCTTTTCATAGGACATTAAAAAATGATTGTTTCCTTGTACAGTCATGCGATTTTTTGTTTTGCATAAATTGTTATTTTCAATTACAAAAAACTAAGACAACAGGTTAGGCAATAGTTCATGAATCTCGCAATCGCACCCTCACCAGCAAATCATTCAGCGCTGGCGCAGCAGTCGGGGCGTCCGGCAGATGGCTTTTCTCAAACGCTGTCTGCAAAACACCTTGAAGACGCTCATATTCAGACGCATAGAAACTAAAATCAGCGCTTCCAATTATTCCTTTTTCCGGACCATTTACCTTTTGTGCAATTAAGTCTGGAATGTACGGCAATTTTGCATCCATGTTCAGATTGACAAGATTTGCTTCGATTTGCCCTGTGCGCATGAGATTAATACCTGTTAGCAGCACTCGATACACATACAACAGTGGTTTGACATGCGGTGGATTAGCTTTCAAAAAAAGCTTCCATTGTGTTTCGGCAAATCCTAAATAATGATGGGCATGATGCCTAGTAATGCAATCAGCCGAAATAGCTTTGAGCTCATCATGTTCTGGCGATGTCAGCACCACTAGCGGGGATAGGAGTTGTTCGAGCACATATCCATTTTTCTTGAGCATCAATCCGAAAAATTTCTTCGCATCGTGCGTCACAAGATCAATTTCCAGACCATCATGAATACCGGATTGTTCAACTGTCTCCGCATTTTCAGTCATTCCAACGACATCTCGCAGTGGCAATATGTGCACACCACGCAAATCAAAATCGGAGTCAGGTGATGGAAACCCATAAAGGTGCGCTCCACTGATTGTGGCGAATAAAAGAGGATATTGATGAGCCACAACTTGCCTATGTATCCTGTCATCGATGTTCATGGCAGTTCCCCGGAAAGAGCCATTCGTCTGGCTTTTACAAGTAATGCATTTGCTTGCTCATAGTCTGGACGTTCCGGCAAATTGGACACAGATAATGCTTGGTCAAACTCTGCATGGAGGCTATGCCGCCACTTATCAGTTTCTTCCAATGACATACCGCCTTTTTTAATAGTCAGCAATTCGTCTCGATATTTATCAACCTGTACTTGTACAAAGCCGTTTCGCAAAATACTGATCCCAGAAATCAGCAAACGAATCAAATGCATGGCATGCTTCCAGTGCACCTTGCCTCGATTACTAATGTCCGCCAGAATCTTTTTATACTGAGAATTTACGTAGCCATTGTAGGTTTGGTACACCATTTTAGATAAAAATACCGACCGCATTTTAAGTAATTCATCTGCTAATGGCGTCATCTTTTCTATAAGCGGCGTGTAGAGACATTCCAGAACGTTTGGATTTGCTTTGAGGGCCAGCACCAAAAAACGCTGCAACTCCCAGTAGTGCTCTTGTGTTTCATAACACTCGATTTGTTCTGGTACACCATACAAAGACCAGTGCAAATCCGCTGGCGGCAAATAGATTCCTCGATAGTCTGTATCAGATTCTTGATCATCTAATCCGTAAGCACGCGACCCGATGACGCAGCGAAAGATCACTCGATCGTAGAGATTGCTGCGGGCAATAGAAATTTGGGAATCGCCAATTTCCCCTTCCTTGAAGTGCGCGAGCATTACCAATTCATCTTGCTGCAAAGCTACTTCCAAACCGTCAAGAAAACGAACTCGATATGAATGATCTAAATCTACAGGAGATTGAACAATTACCCCGACCGCACCTTTTGGATGGAGCTTTCTACCACCTTGTCCAAATATTTCACGGAGGCACACAATTTGTGTTCCTTCGGAAAAAATGAGACTTGGGTGTCGATGTACTCTTTCAGTCATTCACGATTTCCCCACCATTGCGCGTGATCATGGCTTGTAACGATTGAGGTTTGATCGTTTTAGGAATAAACGTTACGCTAGCATCGAATAGCAAAGCATTGAACCCGTCGCGCCAAGGTGGCCCCAGAGGGGGCAACGGCTTGCCTAGAACAAAATCGAGCTCTTCTGGCTTGGCCCATGGCACTGTTTCCGCCGCCTCGACAACGGCAATCGTATTCGAGGTCCCATCAGTGATATCGGCTAATCGGATTCCTTTTGAAGGCTGCCCCTTGAGCTCTTCAAAGCCAGTGCCCTTGCCAATAAATACGCGGTAAGGCGTTCGGTTTGAAACTCCATCCGGATATCCTGGAAGGGTGTAAACCTTCAGAACCACATCGGATAGTGGCTTATTGTGAGGGCTATCCCAAGGTTCGTCTTTTTTCCAATTTTTGTAAATGACATCCTGCTCCAAATATGGAAGAATCAACACTCTCCAACTGTAAAGAGCCTTGCCATTTTTGTCGCGCACAACAGCGGGCGGGAAGGCACCCATCACATCGTGATAACTGTGCAGTGCAATTCCGATTTGCTTCAAATTGTTTTGGCTTGTCATGCGGTCGGCGGCATCACGGACTTTCTGAACCGCGGGAACCATCATGCCACCCAGTACCGCGGAAACCGCCAGACCCGCCTGCACATGTGCAGGCGACAATTTTGCAGACAGGGCAACGGCATTGCCTTTGGCTTGGAATTGCAGTTTTTCGAGGAATTCATCCTGCTCCACCAACCATCCGGCCAGATATGCAAAGCCCATTGTCGCGGCTGGACTCTTCAAAACATCCATAGCCTCGGGGCCGTCCACGCCGAACATTTGTCTCAACGAAGGGGTATCAATTGCAGCGGCTGCCAGCGGCGCCAGCGAAGCAATTCCCGCGCCCCCCTTGGTGAATCCGCGCATTAATTCCGTTTGTAATTTCCAGTATTCGAGACTGGCGTTGGCTGCTGCGCCATCCTTGTAAAGCGTGGTTGCCGTTGCCACCATGGATTTCTCTTCCATCCGTAGCGATATGCCAATCAGTTCTGATGCGCTAAGCGACTGCAAAAATGGCCATACCGAACGACGCATACTCGCTTCCACGTCGAGAGGAAGAGCCCTCAGATCGGTAGCGAGCCAAGCTGATAAAATGTCTTTTTCCGCAATCTTCAAAGCTTCGGTCCAAACCTTTCGGCCTTCCTTGGGCAGCGCCGGATACCCGACAACAACAGAACGGCTTCCTAAGACAAGAGACGTTGATGATTGGGCCAGTATGGCGACATCGCTACCGGTGGTCATCTCTCCACCCGGTGTTTTGACAGGAGGTTTGGCACCGATCGCGCGGGCAATACGATTCAGATCAACAGGTTCGGAAAAATCTGCAATAAGCACAGCAGACGGTTCCGATCGAGGCCGAGGCTGCCAGACGATTCCTGTCAGTACGACAGCGTTGGCTGGATCAATCGGCAGTTTCTTTAGGAAACTATCCACAACATCGCGATCAGCAGCCTTGAAGATGGCCATGTATTGAGAGGCCAGCGGAGAAACTACCAATTCTGCAACGTTGACACGAAAAAAACCCAGAGCCCCCTTGGGAAACTGAGTGGTGGCCTTTGGCTGCGCAGAAACAGGCAAGGCAGTGAGCAAAAAGGCGAGCAGGCTGAAAACGCGCATGATGTGTCCCCTCGATGAAGTAGTAATTTAGCGTTCTAAGACAACTATTTGTCCAAATCGGGAAGGGCATTACCGTCAGCTTTTTGAATTAACCAATGAAGCGTTTGAGGCTTAAGGTTGGTTTTAATCTGCCGGACCGAACCGTCGGCCATACCACAAAGAAAATCATTGGCCCCGGGCAGCCCCAAAGCTGGCAACGGTCTGGTCGGGTCGTAGGCTATTTCATCGGGTGCCGCCCACGGGACGCTATCACGCGTCTGAGCGATCATGAGCGTGTTGGAGGTACCGTCAAGAATCTCAGCAACACGGGAACCATTAATCTTTCCCACCACTGCCGTATTGAACAGAGCGCCATTGCCATAAAAAACGCGGTAATGAGTACGATTTGATGGTGGCTCGGTCGGTTCACAGAAGGTTTTGATCACAAGATCAGACAAGCGTTTGTTGTTGGGGCTATCCCATGGTTCATCCAGCTTCCAAGCCCGGTAAACAGCCTCTTGTTCGATATAAGGCAAAAGAAGAACCCGCCACGAGTAAAGAGGCTTGCCATTTTTGTCGGTAATCACGGCTGGAGGAAAATGCCCGTAAGTGGCTTCGTAATTGAACATAGCAAGGCCAAGCATTTTCATGTTGTTGGTCGAAGCAACCCTAGTAGCTGCCTCACGTGCGCCCTGAACCGCTGGTAGAAGCAAACCGATGGCCATACCAGCCTGCATGGGCCCGATCCCGGCGCTGTTGAGGTCGGCGATATTGGCATCCATAGAGGTCGACAATTCTGCGCCGTTCTTCCGGATCTGAATTCCGTTGAGTTCCTTTTCCAGCACGTTGAGCCATCCAAGCGCCATAATCATACCGAAGTGCTGGATCAAATCGCCTTCGCCAGCGCCGCTCATCTGCCGTTTGATTTGTGCCCTGCCCTGGTCGAATGCTCCCTTGGCCATTTTCTTGGCTTCCCCCACAGCTTCCTGCGCCATGGTGGCTTGCTTTTCGTCGTCAAAGGCGAGCCTGAGAGACAACACAACCTTTTCGCCCTGCGTTGCAACTGTGATTTTGAAAGACTTGGCAGCAGCTAGTGGAGCAAACGGCTCGGGTACAGCCGCGCCAAGCGCTTCGATGGCCGGATTTCGAACTACTTGGATGGCTATTTGGCCATCTAAAAGCCCTTCAAAGCGTGGCTTACCTTTTTTCCGGCCGATTGCAGCCTTCACTTCTGGGCCAGATCCGATCAAAATCTCCCGGTCGGAGACTTGAGCTAATGAGATTCCTTGCGATTCCCAAACGCGACCCGCCGCACTGGAAACTGGCCGGGCGACCAATCCAAGATAGGTGCTAGCAGCTTTTTGCACGTCGATAGGACTGGAAGCTGTTAAGGCAATCAGAAAGCGCGGGGCGCCATCTGGCCCGAGCCAAGCCCCTCCGGTAATCTCTTCGACTTCGTCGAGGCGCGGGCTCATCTGCATTTGCAGCAGGGCGTAGGCGGCACCTCCCTTTTGGATAAGCCGACGCGAGTCACCCATGAGCGGGCCGCGCCACAGGTTTTTGAAGTCGATCCGAAAGGCTACCACAGTTTCTTCAGGCAACCAGCCAAGGGCATCGCCGGGGGCGGCATGAACCACAGGCACCGCATAAGCCACCAATAGGGCGAGCGCCAGCAAGATCTTTTTCATAGGTTTGGTCCCTAAGGGCCGCGCGGCGTCAGACAGATGGAAGCCGCATCGGAGGCGACGATTTCATATTCCCACGATAGTAAAATGATAATCGAAGTCGATCAAGCGAATTATTGATGAGCTTTGCAGTACGACCTTACACACAAATCCTGCTTAAATTACGTCTTCGCGCCACCCGGACTATTTTTCTAACGAGACTGCTAGAAGACGAAATCCTTGGGAATTTTGACTGTAATCAGAGCCTACCCTGTTGCGATTTGTAGCAGAACAATGTCCACCATTGCTGCTCCAACCTCCGCCTCGGCGCACGCGAAGGGATCCTTCTTGGGACGACGTCCATTCCCAAACATTGCCATGCATATCATAAATTCCCAACGGGTTGGGGAGA
>Ga0255132_1000857_pt1 | contig 11722 bp, 10 predicted proteins | sample Law_Law_RepA_8d_FD_188551 | JGI IMG/M metagenome (GOLD analysis project Ga0255132, IMG submission 188551) | Freshwater microbial communities from St. Lawrence River, New York, United States - Law_Law_RepA_8d | ecosystem: Environmental > Aquatic > Freshwater > River | place: USA: New York...
CCGCCTGCACCACCTGTGGTTCAGCGCCCAACGCTTCACTAAGGCTTCACTGAGCCTGCGCTAATTATTAGCTAGATCTTTTTAGGCTGTACAAGAGATCAAGAGCTTCCTTAGGGCTGAGGTTGTCCGGTTGAATCTCATTCAACTGTTTTAGGACAGCCAGAGCCTTTTCTATTTCCTCAGTAGTTTCTTCGTTTTCAAGTGCTGCATTGCCGACACCTGAAAAATCTTGGCTGAACAAATCAACTTGTGCGCTCTCTTGATTAGCGTGCTCTTCTAAGCGGCGCAAATGTTGACGAGCATCTTTGATCACTGCTTGAGGAACACCCGCTAGCTGAGCCACTTGCAAACCATAACTCTGATTGGCATGACCTTCTTTGACGGTGTGTAAAAACACAATTCCTTGACCTTTTTCAACCGCACTCAAATGAACGTTGGCGCACTGCGGATATTTACTTGGCAAAGAGGCTAACTCTAAATAGTGCGTGGCAAACAAAGTCCATGAACGATTCTTTGTGAGCAAATGTTGTGCGATCGCCCAAGCCAATGCCAAACCATCAAAAGTGGAAGTGCCTCTTCCAATCTCATCCATCAACACCAAAGAGTGTTCGGTAGAGCGATGCAAGATAGCTGCTGCTTCAGTCATCTCAACCATGAAGGTTGAACGACCGCTGGCCAAATCATCGGCCGCACCAATGCGTGTGAAGATTTGATCAATTGATCCAATGCGCGCATGCTTGGCTGGTACATAAGAGCCGACATATGCCAATAAAACAATCAATGCTATTTGTCGCATATACGTCGACTTGCCGCCCATGTTTGGACCAGTGATCAATAGCATGCGTCTGCTTTGATCAAAGCGCACATCATTCGGTGAAAAAGATTCTGAACGTTTCGCCAACTGCGCTTCGACCACAGGGTGGCGACCCTCTTCAATCGCAATGCCAGCATCCTTGCTGAACTCTGGACGTGACCAACCCAAGGTTTGAGCACGCTCGCCGAGTGTGGCTAAAACATCGACCTGTGCCAATGCCAAGCCCATTGATTGACAGGCTTGCACGTGGGTTTGTAATTGCACCAATAACTCTTCGTAGAGTTGTTTCTCTAAAGCAAAGCTGCGCTCTTTCGCAGACAAAGCTTTGTCTTCAAAAGCCTTGAGCTCAGGAGTGATGTAACGCTCAGCATTTTTTAAAGTTTGGCGACGACGATAGTCATCGGGCACTTTGTCTGTTTGACCGTTGGTCACTTCAATAAAAAAGCCGTGTACTTTATTGAACTCAACCCGCAAATTGGCAATGCCAGTTCTTTCTCGTTCGCGAGTTTCTAAATCCAATAAAAATGCGCCACAGTCATCGCTCAAGCGACGCAGTTCATCTAACTCAGAGTTATAACCATCAGCGATCACGCCACCTTCTCTGATCACCACGGATGGTTCTGTTGCGATGGCAGCTTGCAACAAAGCCAAGACAGGGGGAGGGGATGCCAAGGTTTTAGCCAAAGAGGCTAGCAAAGAACTTTTCTGAGCCAAGCCACCCAAAGTCTTGGCGAGTTGAGGAAGATTTGCCAATGTGTCGCGCAAACTACTTAAGTCACGGGGGCGAGCGCTGCCCAAGGCCAAGCGTGTGCTGATGCGTTCAATATCAGCCACGCTGCGCAAAGTTTGACGCAGTTCTTCTAAAACAAAGGTGTGTTCAATTAATATGGCAACTGCCGAGTGACGTTCAGCAATCACGGCTTGATCACGCAATGGGTGATGCAAGGTGTGTCGCAATAAACGACTTCCCATCGCACTTGAGCAAGTGTCTAATAAAGACAACAAGGTGGGCTCTGTTTCACCGCGCAGTGTTTCTGTTATTTCTAAATTGCGGCGAGTCGCGGCATCAATGCCAATGTAGTTTTGATCTTCTTCTAATTGGCATTGCAAGATATGGGGCAATTTCCCTTGCCAACCCAAGCCTTGGGTATTGGCACCGTAGGCCAAGACGGCGGCGACTGCTGTTAGCGTTGGCCCAAATTTTTCTGCTTCATCAATGCCCAAGCTTTGCAAACTGCTCATATTGAAAAGCTCTAAAAGGCGACGCTGTCCTTCATCGGCTGACCATACCCAATCGGGAATCGTGTGACCGGATAAATGAACTTCTGATGCACTGGATGCTTGCAGGGCTTCTTTGATAGAACTCTCTGTGCCAAGAGGGCACAACAATTCTGCTGCGCGAATGCGATAAATGTAATGGGCTAATTCATGAGGGGCGCATTGTGTGAAACGCAATTGACCGCTGGTAATCGTCAACCATGCCAAACCCCACATCTTTTTGCTAGGAACGATTGCCAACAATGGCGCATCTTCCAAATCACTCATCAATGCTGAATCTGTCACAGTACCTGGTGTGATCACGCGCATCACGCGTCGTTCAACAGGCCCTTTGGATGTTGCGGGATCACCCACTTGTTCGGCAATCGCCACAGACTCACCGGCTTTGACAATCTTGGCTAAATATTGTTCGGCAGCATGGTAGGGGATGCCTGCCATTTTGATCGGTCTACCAGATGATTGACCGCGTTGGGTCAAAGTGATGTCTAAGAGGCGAGCCGCTTTTTCAGCATCTTCAAAGAAGAGCTCATAAAAATCGCCCATCCGAAAAAATACCAAGGAGTGCGGGTGCTCAGCTTTGATGCGCAGAAATTGCTGCATCGCTGGCGTGTGCGTTGCCAACTCCTGGGTATTCATTAACTGCTGAGATCTTCTGGTGTGATGCCGTAGGCAGTGAATGAGTGTTGTGACTCAGTGGTTTCAAGAATGCGCGCTGGAATACCCACCGCTGTAGCACCTGCAGGAACGGCTTTTAGCACCACCGCATTAGAGCCGATGCGAGCGCCTGCGCCCACCACAAAACCACCCAATACTTTTGCGCCAGCACTCACCACCACGCCAGCCTCTAGGGTTGGGTGACGCTTGGTGCCTTTGTACAAAGAAGTGCCGCCCAAAGTCACGCCTTGATAAATCGTGCAATCATCACCGATCACGGTGGTCTCGCCGATCACAACACCTAAACCGTGATCAATGAAGACACGCTTGCCCACGACCACAGCAGGATGGATTTCAATGCCAGTGATGAAGCGAGCCGTATGAGAAACGATTCTGGCCAATAACTTCAGACCAATGTGCCATAAAAAATGAGCAATTCGGTGCAGCCAAATGGCGTGTAAGCCAGGATAGCAAAGGATCACCTCCAGACGGGTGCGCGCGGCAGGGTCTCGGGAAATGATGGAGTCAACGTGATCGAATAAAGGCATTATTTGATTTTACCGTGTTGGAGCATTTGTTTCGCGATACCGCGTAAAAGATCAATTTCTTCTTTTTGTAGGGTGGCTCTGGCAAATAGACTTTGTAGTCTGGGCATGAGTTTTTTGGGGTTCTCCGGATCGAGGTAGCCAATGGCCTCGAGACCTTGTTGCCAATGCTCGAGCATCGCCGCAATCGCGCTTGGGTCAGCCAAATCAGGGGAGCTGTTTGATGCGAGGTTCTCTGGTGGTATTGAATCAATCGCCAGTTCTTTCATCAAACCTTGGCGCATGGAGTAAGCCACGATCATCATCGCTTGGGCCAAATTCAAAGAGGGGTAGCTTGGATTCGCGTCAATCCACACCCGATGGGTGCAGTGTTTAAGGTCTTCATTGTCTAAACCCGTGCGCTCCGTACCAAACACAAATGACACAGGTTTATTTGCCACAACTGCTGAACTTGCCATCGATACCGCTTCGTGCATCGAAATGGCAGGTGGCCCAAATTCACGATCCCTGGCGGTTAAACCAAACACCAGCTGACTGTCACCCAAAGCATCGAGCATGGTCTCATGATTTTGAGCGGCTTCGAGCACATCAAAAGCCCCGCTCGATAAAGAAATGGCCTCGGCTTTTCTGGCCATGTACTCATAGGCCGGGCTCACCAAATGCAGCGCTGAAAAGCCCATGGTTTTCAAAGCGCGGGCTGCAGAGCCCACATTACCTGGGTGGCTGGTGCGCATCATGACCCAACGAATTGGCCAGTTTTGGTTCAAAACTCCCAATTGCTCCTCATTTCGGGCTAAAATCTGTTTTCGCCGTTCAGCTTGATTGCTGGACATTGCTCTTCTCCAATTCGTTGTGTTACTTAAATACTATGCATCCCATGCTTAATGTGGCCATTAAGGCCGCGCGTCGCGCAGGAAATATTATCAACCGAGCATCGCTGAATAGCGAGCGTATTCAGGTTACCCGCAAGCAACACAATGATTTTGTCACTGAAATCGATCAAGCTGCTGAAGCTGCCATTATCGATACTTTGAAAGAAGCTTTCCCTGACCACAGCTTTTTAGGGGAAGAAACCGGCGAAACACCATCTAGTAATACCAATCAAACCTCCAACCATGTGTGGATCATCGATCCTTTGGATGGTACGACCAATTTTATACATGGCTTTCCACAATACGCAGTATCAATTGCTTTAGCAGTTGATGGCGTCTTGCAACAAGCTGTGGTCTATGACCCGAACCGTGATGAGTTATTCACCGCCACTCGCGGTGCAGGTGCTTATGTGAACAACCGCCGTTTGCGTGTGGCTGGCAGATTAAAAATGTCAGAAGCACTTTTAGGCACTGGCTTCCCTTATCGCGAAGACCAAAACGTTGAAGAGTATTTAGAAATTTTTGCCAAGATGACACGTCAATGTGCTGGCTTGCGTCGTCCGGGCGCCGCATCTTTGGACTTGGCCTACGTGGCCGCAGGCCGCTTGGATGGATTCTTTGAGTCAGGCTTAAAGCCATGGGACATGGCAGCAGGCATCCTGTTGATCACTGAATCTGGCGGCTTGGTAGGTAACTATGCGGGTGAAGAGGGTTACATGCAGTCAGGAGAAATCATGGCAGCCAACCCACGCATCTTTGGTCAATTGGTGACCGCTTTGCGCGATCACTCAAAACCTCAAGCCTAAGCAATAAACTTAAGAGCGCACCAAATCTAAAGCTTTGACACCTGAAGAGGTGATGCTGAGCGCATTACCTTTTGGTAATACTGTTTCAGGGTGATCAAAATCCCAATCTGATAAAACCCAGCGCTGCCATGACTGGCCGCCCAAAGATTCTTCGTGATAACCAGGACGATGGGTGTGCCCATGAATCACTCGTTGACAGTTGGTCATGGATACCAAGCTGGCTGTGGCAGTGATGGTCACATCACCTTTGACCTGAATCGCCTCAGGTTTGAAACGTTGTGCACGGTGATAGTTTGCTGTGCTGTTGCTGCGCAATGAACTGGCGATGCTGACCCGCAAAGAGGTTGGCAACATCAAAAATAATTTTTGTACAAATCCACTTCTCACCACTGAACGAAACCGCTGATAGCTCTTGTCAGCAGTACACAAAGCATCACCGTGGGTGAGTAACCATGTTTGTTCAGCAATCGTGACCACTTGTGGGTCTCTTAAAATTGCCATGTCTGCTTTTTGAGCATAAGCCTCACCGAGTAAGAAATCCCGGTTGCCGTGCATGAAATAAACCTTGGTACCTTGCTGCTTGAGAGCTTTGATTTTTTGAGCGACTTCTAAATGGAAGGGTGATCTTGCTTTGGCATCATCACCCACCCAAAACTCAAACAAATCTCCCAAAATAAACAAAGCTTCATGGGTGCGAGCCTCTTTTTCTAGAAATTCAAAAAACCTCTCTGCCGTTCTGGGCATCGATGGGGTTAAATGAAGATCAGAAATGAACAGAGCGCTCGCGTGCATGATCACTCTTCTAGGATGGTTGCTGTGATGATGGTGACATCTTCCTTAGGCACATCTTGGTGAAACCCTGAGCTACCAGTTTTCACTTGGCGAATTGCATCGACCACATCCATGCCTTCAGTCACTTCGCCGAACACGGCATAACCCCAACCTTGTGAAGTTGGTGCTGAGAAGTTTAAAAAAGCATTGTCAACAACGTTGATAAAAAACTGTGAGCTGGCTGAATGAGGGTCGCTGGTTCTGGCCATCGCTACGCTGCCACGTGTATTTTGTAAACCATTGTCAGCTTCGTTTTCAATCGTGGCTTTGGTTGGCTTTTGTTTCATGCCAGCAGTCATGCCACCGCCTTGAACCATGAAGTTAGCAATCACGCGATGAAAGATCGTGCCGTCGTAATGACCAGAACGAACATAGTCTAGAAAGTTCTCAGTCGATTTAGGCGCTAATTCATCATTCAAAGTCAATGTGATGTTGCCCATGCTGGTATTTAATTGCACTTTTGCCATGCTACGTCCTTCTCCATGTAATGAGGGATTCAGTCCCGGAATTTAAAAATAAAAAAACTAAAAAATGGGTGTGTTGCTAATAATTACTTAAGAATGTCTTCAGCCAGTTTCATTTTGCGGCGACTATCGATCAATCTGCGATCAAGTTGCACTGCCTTGCCATAAGATCTTGAAGCCAAGCGTGTATAGACATCGCCCAAGTTCTCTAAAGCAGTTGCAAAGCTGGGTTGAACCTTGAGAGCTAGCTCTAAATACTCTTTGGCTTGATCAAGATCGCCGCTTTGGGCTTCAAGCACCGCGAGATTGTTGTACGGCTCAGGTAACTCTGGGAACTGTTGAGTGATTTCTAGAAGTGTCTTTTTCGCCAAATCAATTTGACCCATTTCAATTTGGATTCTTGAGCGCACAAAACGTAACTGCACGTTGCGTGGGTTAACTCCTAATTCTTTATCAATCGCCACAATGGCTTCTGGCAATTTCTTGCTGGTGATCAGGTTGTAAATATCTTCGGGAATTGCATTTTTATTCTTTGGCTCAGGCACTCTTTGTAAAACAATGAAGGGTGTGGCCAATGAGGGTTGCATCTGCGCTGATTGCACGGCGCTTGGATTATTTTCAAAGGGGGATGGGTTTGATTTGGCGGCAATGTCTGAACGGCTGACTTTGGGTGCAGTCAGGCCGGTCGTTGGCGCGACCGTTTGAGCCATCGCTGCCTGAGCTGAGATAAAACAAAGAACCCCGAGGGCCAGTTGCTGCAGGGAAGGACTTTTCTGGAAAAGCATTTTCATAAAACGGGCCCGGGATCGAAGGAATAGGGTGATTTTAAAGCAGATACGACAACGAATTAGCTATACTCATCAATCAGTCTAACAAATCGCCAGGCTGCTGGAGTATTTCTAAGATATTGCCTTAAATAACACCGTAATGAAAGTGATTTCATTAAAATCACGCCAGAACAAATACCGAATCATCTAAAGAAATCAAAAGAACTTAAAAGAACCATCACGCTTTTATATGCTGCATATTTTTAACACCCTGACGCGCCGTAAAGAAACATTCAAGCCCATTGAGCCAGGCAAAGTAAAGCTCTATGTTTGTGGCATGACTGTTTACGACTTTTGTCACATTGGCCATGCGCGGGTGATGGTGGTGTTTGACATGGTGCAGCGTTGGTTAAGAGCCTCTGGCATGGAGGTGACTTATGTCAGAAACATCACAGACATTGACGACAAAATCATCAAGCGTGCGGTAGAGAATAAAGAGACCATCAAAGCGTTGACCGATCGCTTCATCACCGCGATGCATGAAGATGCTGATGCCTTGGGGATTGAGCGACCCACGCATGAACCAAGAGCCACTGAGTATGTCCCACAGATGCAAAACATCATCACGCGCTTGATGGATAAGAACTACGCTTATCAAGCAGATGATGGTGATGTGAATTACGCCGTTAGAAACTTCAAAAACTACGGTCAGTTATCAGGCAAGTCACTCGATGACTTGCGCGCTGGTGAGCGAGTGGCCGTGACTGGTGGCAAGCAAGATCCTTTGGACTTTGTTCTTTGGAAAACGGCCAAAGCCGATGAGCCCGCCGATACCAAATGGGAATCTCCTTGGGGTGTTGGTCGACCAGGTTGGCACATTGAATGCTCTGCCATGAGCTGTGAACTTTTGGGCAAGCACTTTGATATCCATGGTGGTGGTGCAGATCTACAATTCCCTCATCACGAAAACGAGATCGCTCAAAGTGAAGGTGCATTCTCAGACGAAACAGGCAAACCGTTTGTGAACACCTGGATGCACAACGGCTTTGTGCGAGTCAATGAAGAAAAAATGTCTAAATCATTGGGCAACTTCTTCACTATTCGCGAAGTATTAAAAGTATTTGACCCTGAAGTGGTGCGCTTCTTTATTTTGAAAGCCCATTACCGCAGCCCACTCAACTACAGTGATGCCCATTTAGAAGAGGCCAAACAAGGTTTGACCCGTTTGTACAACGCCTTATCAACAGTTGAAGACATTCCAACGTATAGCAAGCCAAGCACTTGGAGAACTCGCTTTGCCCAGGTGATGAACGATGACTTCAATACCCCAGAAGCGATTGCCATCTTGTTTGAATTAGCCGGTGAGATCAATAAGGCAGAAGGTCCTGAGAAGTTAGAAGAAAGACGAGACCTCGCACGAGAGCTCAAGCAATTAGCAAAACTATTGGGATTGTTAGAAAGACCTGCCCAAGAGTTTTTGCAAGCTGGTGGCGGGTCGCAGAGTGCAGATAACGATACGGCGGCCATTGAAGCAGCGATCCAGGCGCGAGCTGATGCCAAGCAGGGCAAAGACTTTGCCAAGGCAGATCAGATACGTCAAGACTTATTAGCCCAAGGAATTGTTCTAGAAGACAAGCCGGGTGGTCTCACGCTTTGGAGGCGCGCTTAATGACTGCTGCTCCTAAGGTGGCAGATCCTAAGGTAGTTGATCCTAAGGCACCAGTATTGAGGGCCCCAGACTATTGGGATAAAGCTTGCACTGAGTTGATGAAGCATGACCGCATCATGCGCAAACTCATCCCCAAATACCCGAAAGCAGAATTCTTGACCACGCGCGGCGACCCATTTCAAACTTTGGCACGAGCCATTGTGGGGCAGCAGATTTCCGTCAAGGCCGCTCAATCTGTTTGGGAACGCACCATTGCTCTGACCAAAAACTTCACTGCTAAAGCGGTCCTTAAGTTAGACCCTACAGCATTGAGGGCGGCTGGCTTATCGCAAAGAAAAGTGGAGTACATGCAAGACTTGGCCACCCATTTTGAAAGTGGCGGCTTGAGCAGTGCGAAATGGGATTTGCTGGATGACGACACCGTCATTGCAGAATTAACAGCGATTCGTGGCATTGGCCGTTGGACAGCAGAAATGTTCTTGATCTTCTATTTGATGAGACCCAATGTCTTGCCTTTGGATGATATTGGTTTGATTAAAGGCATTTCTTTGGCCTATTTCAGCGGTGAACCTGTGTCACGCCATGAGGCCAAAGAGGTCGCTGCCAATTGGGCGCCTTGGCAAACCGTGGCCACTTGGTACATGTGGCGCAGCATTGATCCGATACCTGTCGAGTATTGAGAATAATACAAGTCATTGATTTGTAATAAATATTCATAAAATTAGGCATCTAAGCCGCAAGCTATTAGAATAGAGCCTATGAAAATCACTTTCCTTGAATTCGAGCAGCCAATCGCTGAACTCGAGCAAAAAATTGAAGAATTACGTTTTGTTCAAGATGAGTCTGCAGTCGATATTTCTGAAGAAATCGGCAAGCTTTCTGAAAAAAGCCAACTGCTCACCAAAGACCTCTATACCCGCTTAACTCCATGGCAAGTGGCGCAAATTGCGCGTCATCCACAGCGCCCGTACACCATGGATTATGTGAACAACATTTTCACTGACTTCCATGAACTGCATGGCGACAGAAATTTTGCGGACGATCAATCCATCATTGGTGGATTAGCCAGATTCAATGGCATGCCTTGTATGGTGATCGGTCATCAAAAAGGTCGTGACACCAAAGAACGTGCGATGCGTAACTTTGGTATGAGCCGTCCTGAAGGTTACAGAAAAGCCAAGCGCTTGATGCGCTTAGCAGAGAAATTCAATGTGCCAGTTTTCACATTTGTTGATACACCAGGCGCGTTCCCAGGCATTGACGCTGAAGAGCGCAATCAATCAGAGGCGATTGGCCATAACTTATTTGTTCAAGCAGAACTCAGGGTACCTATCATCGCAACCATCATTGGTGAGGGTGGTTCAGGTGGTGCTTTGGCGATTGCGATGGGTGATGTGGTGCAAATGTTGCAATTTGCCACTTACTCAGTGATCTCACCAGAGGGTTGCGCATCGATTCTTTGGAAGACTGCAGAGAAAGCTCCTGAAGCTGCCGAGCAATTGGCTTTGACAGCACTTCGTTTAAAAGCCTTGGGCTTGATTGATAAGATTGTCAGTGAACCTTTGGGTGGCGCACACCGTGATCACGCTGGTATGGCTGCATTGCTCAAGCGTGCTTTGGCTGATTCTTTGCGCCAATTCCAAACCATGGGTGTGGATGAGTTGCTTGAACGTCGTCACGAGCGCTTGATGAGCTATGGCAAGTTCAAAGACAGCACCAAAGACAAGTAAACCTACCCAAAAGAAAACACCGCCGACACAACTGGCGGTGGCTTTCAGTGGTGGGCTTGATTCAACTGTATTACTTCATGCCACCATCAAAGCGCATGGCAAGAAAAATGTTCATGCCTTTCATGTACATCATGGCATTCAAAAAGAAGCAGACCAATGGCAAGCTCACTGCAAAGCAGTGGTCAAGAAATTCGGCTGTCACTTTGACACCAGAAACGTCAAACTCAACAAACAATCCAATATTGAATCTCAAGCCAGAAACTTGCGCTACGAGGCATTAACGCAGATGTGCGAAGCGCACAAGATCCAAGACTTATTGCTGGCTCACCATTTGGATGATCAAGCAGAAACTGTTTTGATTCAGCTGATGCGTGGCGCTGGTTTGCCAGGCCTCTCAGCCATGCCGCAAGTTAAATCAAATGAACTGATTCATTTGTGGCGTCCGTTTTTAAACATGCGTCGTAAAGATCTAGAGATCTATGCCAAAGAGCATCAACTGACATGGATTGAAGACCCCAGCAATGAAGATGAAACCTATCGTCGCAATGCCGTCAGAAAATCAATCTTGCCAACTTTGGAGAAATTTCAAAAGGGCGCCATTGAAAATTTAGCAAGAAGTGCCAAGCACCTTGGTGAAGCTCAAGGATTGTTAAACCAATTGGCTGATATTGATTTGGGTTTGATTGAAACAAAAGAAGGTCTTTCAAAAACCAATCTCATCAGACTGTATAAAACCAGTCAGGCAAGAGCCACCAATGCATTGCGCCGTTGGTTATCTAAGAACGGCTTGGCCTATCCAAGTGAAGAAAGATTAACTGCTTGGTGGTCTGAACTGACGCAAGCAAGACTAGATGCTAAGTTGCAATGGGATCATGATCAACGCGTGATTCGTTTGTGGCGTGGCCACCTGAGCATCACTCAAGACTTGAATGCTCAAGCGAAATCAAAAGGAAAAGAAAAAGAAAAAGTAACAAATGAGGGCGAGTGGACTTTTAAGAAAGTGCCCGCCAATAGCAAGAAGCCAGGCATTGCCAAAGATCGTTTTGAAAAAGCCAAACAAAAAGGCCTGATCAACACCATGGCAAGAGAGGGTGGCGAAAAATTCAAGGTTGATTCAAAAAGACCTAGAAAAAGCCTAAAAAATCTCTACCAAGAAGCTGCCATTCCGCCATGGCAACGTGATGTGCCGCTGCTATATATCGGCGAAGAGCTTGTGGCTGTGGCCGGTATTGGCATCAGTGCAGACTGGCAGACCACTGATGGTCCGAGATTCACTCTGGAGTGGCAGGCGG
>Ga0255132_1000873_pt1 | contig 11645 bp, 8 predicted proteins | sample Law_Law_RepA_8d_FD_188551 | JGI IMG/M metagenome (GOLD analysis project Ga0255132, IMG submission 188551) | Freshwater microbial communities from St. Lawrence River, New York, United States - Law_Law_RepA_8d | ecosystem: Environmental > Aquatic > Freshwater > River | place: USA: New York...
GTGTAACCATCCACCACGTCGCCAGCTTTCAGCAGAACGGTTTCTTTTGGATGATCCATTCAAGCCTCCAAGGCACTGAAAAAGAACAGAAAACCATGAATCGACCCGGATGTTCTCGACTCGGGACTGGTACGCACGATTTTCTATGGTAACTTGCTAGTTCCCCCGCAACTACCTAAACCACGAGGCTTGAACCGATGTATCGACTCTCCATTTTGGCTGCCCTGTTAGCTGGGGCAGCCATGGCTGCCGCTCAAAATAAAGAACAAAGTCCCCGACCAGGGGGACCTGACAAACCTGCGGCCGTCAAGCCAGTAGAAAACGGTGATAAGAAGCCAGTGCCGTCACCTGCGACTCCCAAGCCCAAACCGCCAGAAAACACTCCCGCTACCAAGGTTGCGCCTGCTGTGGCTCCAAAAGTACCCGCCGCTCCCAAGGTTGCGCCTGCTGTGGCTCCAATGGCACCCGCCGCTCCCAAGGCTGCGCCCGCTGTGGCTCCCAAAGCACCCGCCACTGCTGCTGCCAAGCCAACTGAAAATGTTGTCGTTCCACCCAATAAAGGTGAGTCCAAAACCATCCAACTCTTTGATGGTAAGACCCTCAACGGATGGACAGGCTATTCAGACCTGTGGTCGGTGAAGAATGGTGCCATTGTGGCCCGCAATGACAAGCCCCTCAAGTTCAGCACATACTTACTCACCAAAGATCAGTACACTGATTTTCGTATTACTTTTGCTTCGAAACTTGTGGAGTCCGAAATGCATTCAGGGATCAGTTTCTGGGGCGAGGTTCGCCCTTCAGTGAGCAAGGATCCCAAGGCCGATCGCACCGAACACACCTATGCCGGGCATCTGGTGATGTTCCCTTCTGGTTACGGCATGTACGACCTCTTCGGACGCAATGGTCTACCAGTTGATGGTGCTCCCGCTAGGAAGGTTGGCAAGCAGCACGATTGGAACGACGTTGAAGTTCTCGCACAAGGCAACCGTGTGCGTGTAGCCGTCAATGGCAAGGCTGTTGTAGATTGGTACGATCCAGAACCCAAGCGGATCAAGGCTGGCCCTATCGGCTTGCAGTTGCACTCAAACAATGTGCCTCAGGAAATCCTATTCAAGGGACTCGTCATCGAGACATTCCCGAAGGAAAACAAGCTTATCACTGTCAAGTAAGTCTGGTTCCATGCATGGGATCCGGGGGATCGATTGATGATTGTGGCTGAAGCGATCTTAGACGTTGCCACTCCCACCGGGCCCATGCGCACTTACCTTTACCTTCCCCGTGAGCCCGGGCGGCCTTTGCTGGCGCGCCCGGGCCTTGTTCTTTATTCTGAAATCTTCCAACAAACTCCGCCTGTCAGGCGCATTGCCATCACCTTCGCTTCAATGGGCTATCTGGTTGCTGTGCCAGAGGTATACCACGCGCACGAAGCACCCGGAACCGTGCTCGGCTACGACGACACCGGCAAAAACCGAGGAAATGCCCTCAAGGGCATAATTCCGTTAGCCGCGTTCGACGACGATGCCCACGCGCTGATTCAATCCTTACAGAATCATCCTGAGTGCAATGGTCGCATCGGCGCGGTGGGTATCTGCCTAGGCGGCCACCTGGCCTTCCGTGCAGCTCTGGTTCCCGGGGTGCTGGCCACCGCCTGCTTCTACCCCACCGACCTGCATTCAGGAACGCTCGGCCACGGCGGAGATGCCGATTCCTTAAAGCGTGCCCACGAGATCAGGGGCGAACTGCTGATGGTGTTTGGCAGGCAAGACCCGCATGTGCCAGCACACGGACGACGGGCGATCTACGATGCGCTCGATGCCGCCGGCGTTTGGTTCACATGGCACGAGTTCAACGCCGCCCATGCCTTCCTCCGCGACGAAGGAGACCGGTACGACCCCGCCGCTGCACGCGCAGCCATAGGCTTGGCAGCAGACATGTTTGGGCGAACGCTTTAATCGAGTTTTCCGGTGGGACGAGCGTCCAGCCTGTTAGCTAGCACATTCCAAGTCGGCAGTATGAGAAGTACGGCAATGATTAGGGTGCTGATTGAAAAAGACCGGCGGGACGCCGGTCTCGCCAGCCAATGAAATCAATCCGCTTTGGGCTTATACCCGATACGCGTCTGGTGGGACCGCCGTCGCGCCGATCCGCAAAAGCGCATACCCAATCCAATCCATTTTCCGAGAGGACAACTGTGGCCCCACTCTGCCTCGCGGGGCTCTTCGATGCAGAGGGGTTCAACGTGCAAGATTCAAAAACTCCATATATTCTGCCAACCGAATTCTAGGCCGCATAGACCTGCGCGCCATCCACCCATGTCTCGCAAACCTGCAATGCGTCGTTCATCAGCACAAAATCAGCTCTTTTACCTACAGATAATGATCCCATCTCCGCATCCAGACCAGCAATGCGCGCCGGGGTCAAACTAGCCATGCCGGCCACCACGTGAAGCGGCGCACCCGTGGCGCGCACCATGTTCCTGAAGCCCTCGTCCATACCCGCCACGGCAGAGGCCAAGGCTTTGCCATCGAGGGTGAGCCCCACTCCGTTGGATTTCAGAACTAGCTCATTCAGTTCCTTCGGCCCAAACACATAATGTCCATCGGGCATATCCATGCCGCGCATGGCGTCGGTCACCAAGGCCAGCCGGTCAGGGCCCTTCACCTTGAACGCCAGACGCAACAGTTCATCCGCCAGATGCCTGCCATCGGCAATGATTTCTGTTGTGAGTGCATCGAGGCACAACGTGGCCTCCATCAGCCCGCCGCGCATGGGGTAGGTCTGCTCCAACCGCAACCGAGCACGGTCCGACATGGCGCAGAACAGGTGATCCACATGGCGTGCCCCCCAGCCAACGGCACGTTCCACTTGATCGAACGTTGCGTGAGAATGGCCCAGATTCAGTCGCACACCCTTGCGCCTACAGGCGATGGCAAAACTCTCAGCACCTAAAAGCTCCGGTGCCACGCTGGCTGTGCGCACAAAACGCGCATCCAGCATGGTTTCAAAATCACACTTTTGCGGAGCAACCAACCCTTCCGAAGGATGGCATCCCTTGGCCGCCGGGGCAAAAAACGGACCGTAGAGGTGAACTCCCGCCAAACGCGCCCCACCTGTGGGAACGTCGATCAATTGGGCTGCCATATCCAGAAAACGGCGTATGAGCGGGTCGGGAGCAACCGTGGAGGTGGCCAGCAACCGCGTGGTGCCATGCCGGGCGTGGGCCTTGCAAACCGCTTCGAATGCTTCGCGTGTGCCGTCCATGAAGTCGTGGCCGGAGCCACCATGAACATGCAGGTCGAAAAAACCGGGAGCAATCAGGCCGGGCCAGATGCGGGTATCAGTTGGAACCGGATCTGCCGGATCCAGTATTTCCACACTTGCAATCCGATTACGAACCTGCCGGATCACGCCACGCTTGGCGCCATCCGGCAGGAGCAATGTTCCGCAAATCTGCTGGTGGGATTCCATCAGCTCCATCCATTTTAGTGGCGGAAGAGGAATTCCTTGGCATTGATCAAGGCCCAGTGGAGATCTTCAAATCCACGGCGCCTGTCCTTCACCTTGGCCAAGTGCGCCATGGCGATCTTTTGGTCTTCAGCAGAAGGAAGCCGGGACAGCGTGTTCAGGTACAAGTCTGCCAGAATTTCGCTATCCGTCTTTTTCTCATTCATGAGGCGCCCCACACGATTCGTGGGCGACCTGAGTTTATCGTTAATTGTTGGCCCGTTAATCAATTGCAGCGCCTGAGCCAAATTGCTGTCGCTTTCGCGTTCGCATTCACAGGCCAGCTCACGCGCTGGTTGACCAAAGGTCTTCAAAAACAGGTTGTTCACTTCGCCATCGGGCAGTTGCGTGGCGCGTGTTCCCGCTGGCAAGCCCGCAAATTTCTCGGGCATTTCAGTCGACTGGCAAATGGCATCGAGCAATTGCTCGGCGGTTAGCAGGCGCGAAACAGCATGACTGAAGTATCGGGTATCGTCTTTGTTGCCTTCATTGGCCGTGGCCGACAACTGGTACGACCGTGAGTTCATAATGGTCCTAATCAGATGCTTGATGTCGAACTGGTGGCTAACCAGATCGCGGGTCAAAAACGATAGCAAGTCATCGTTGACCGAAGGATTGGAATCGCGGAAGTCATCGACTGGCTCGACCACACCGCGGCCCATCACGTGGAACCATACTCGGTTGGCAAGCGCCCGGGCAAAGAACGGGTTGGTGCCCGAAGTCATCCAAGCTGCGAGAGCCTCACGGCGATCTTGGCCATCGGCAACCTTCGCGATATCGCCTCCCATGAATTTGGGTGGCATCACCTTGCCCGTACGTGGCTGAGTCACCTCGCCACCACGGTCGGTGTAAATGACTTCAGCTCCCGGAGTCTGTGGATTGGGCCCAGGTTGCATCGGGTCAGCCTTCTGCTTCACCCGGGCAAAGAATGCTGCCAAACTGTAGTAGTCGTCCTGCGTCCACCTTTCAAACGGGTGGTTGTGGCATTTGGCGCACTGCATACGCACACCAAAGAACAACTGAGCTGTCGTTTCAGCCAAGTTCTGAGGGTCGCGTGCCACACGGTAAAAGTTAGCAGGGGCTTCGGTGAACGTGCTGCCACGAGCGGTTACCAGATCGCGTACCACTTGGTCGAAGGGAGTGTTTTGTTCCACCCGTTCGCGGATCCACTGCTGGAACACCTGCGTTCCCTTCACCTGAATTGTTTTGCGGTTGGAACGCAGAACATCCGACCATTTCAGCGTCCAATAGTCGGCATATTCAGGCCTATCGAGCAGTGCATCGATCAGCTTTGCCCGGCGGTCTGAAGACTTGTCGGCCAAAAACACCTTCACTTCCTCGGCTGACGGAATGATTCCGCAGATGTCGAGGTAGGCGCGCCTGACAAAATCAGCGTCTGTGCACAGCTCAGACGGGGAAATGTTCAGCAGCTTGAGCTTGGCGAACACATGCTTGTCTATTTCGTTGTTTTCGGGAATGTTCGGGAAGACGAAGCCGGGCTTGGGTTCCAGATAGGTCAACCGAATCGTCACCATTTCCTCAAGGTAACGCCCAAGAATGGCCACTTCGCCCGCCTGACGGAATTCCACCAAACCCTGGGGCGTGACATCGGCAACGCTTGGATCGCTAGTAGACAGCGAACTGAAACGGGTAACATCACGGGTAGAACCGTCCGAGAAGGTGGCTTCGATGGCCAGTTGCTGCCAACGGGCAGGCTTAACCTGCAAACGCGATCCGGGCAGTACTTTGAGGGATTTCACAGTTGCCAGTGTCGGAGCGTCGTCGCGCATCCCTTCGGCCAGCCAACCTTCAACGGCCATGGTTCCCACACCACCCGTGGCAAATTTCTGGCCACCTTCGTGCGGAACCCTACCGAGGCCCTTCAGAAGCAGCAGGCTTGCTTGGGGATCGTGAGAAACCGTACGGCGGCCCATCACATCGCGGGTCAATTGAGCAAAATCTGCCGCTGGATCAAAACCGCGCAGGCTCAATTTGAATCCGTTCTTGCCAGATGGCGTGCCGTGGCAAGCGCCAGCGTTGCAACCGCCGACATTCAGCGCTGCAATCACTTCGTGGCGGAAGCTTACAGGTGTTTTCTTGTCCAAATCGCGCACATTCAGCGGCGCCTCGGCCCGTACCTTACCCGCCATGGCCACCACTTTGCCCTGACCATTGGCCAAGGGAACAATGAATCCGCTTTCGTCGATACGCGCCAAATTGGCTGGTTCCACGCTGAAAGCGACCAAACCACTGACATCGCGCACCACATCGCCTGCATAACTGGCCGTGACCAGCACCTGCCGACGCGAACGCTCACCCACCAATTCAATGGCACCGGGTTCAATTTTCGCTGTGGCAGGTTGTCCCAACACTGCGGCCCGTTTATCGGGGTCGGTGGGCCAACCGGCATAAGCCACCGGCAACAACCCTACAGACAACGCCAAGCAAAGCAGGCGGGTGAATACCGACATGTCGGGGCCCTCTTCGTTCAGGTGGGAGCGGCTGAGGCTTCTATGCCGCACGGTCTCGGACGTATTGGCAGGAGAGAACAATTACTATCATCGGCGATAACTCTCTCCCGGTCAAGCGCTCGATGCACATTGGGGTCAGAACCCGCCCGGATTCAGCGCGCGTTCCATCAGGCCATGGCCTGGGTCTACCAGCAAGCCCGTCGCCAATGCCGATACCTCGTTGTAACTCGTGGCCCCGTTTGGCTTGATACCGTAGCCAGCCAAGGCAAACGGCACCGCGCCGTAGCTGTGGGCCCGGGTGCGCAGCGTGGTACGGTGGTCCGGTTCGATCAAGATCCGGCACTCGGGAAACCGCTCGAGGGAGTTCATGATCGGGCCAACAATATGGCGGTCGATCTCTTCGATCGCCTTCACCTTGGCATCAAGTCTGCCTTCATGCGACGCTTCGTCAGGAGCCTCCACATGCACACACACCACATCGTGTTGAGCCAAGGCTGCAGTCCCCCAGCGCCCCTTGGCGGCGTAGTCGGTGTCGAGGTACCCCGTGGCACCGGGAACATCGATACGCTCCCAGCCAATCAGCTGGCCCACGCCACGCACAAGATCCACCGCGCTCAAAATCGCACCACGCAGGCCAAAGCGTTCTTCAAAGCTTTTCAGCACGGGCGCACGCCCCATCCCCCACAGCCAGCACTGAGTTGCAGGCTTTTGGCCAGCAGCCAGACGCGCCTTGTTGGCAGGTGCATCCATGAACAAGGGAATGCTCGCGACCATCAACTCGTTCAGCAGATCGGAACCCGGCCCTTTGGGTAGGTGCGGGGCCGTGGGCTGGTCGGGAATGTCGTGCGGTGGCTGACCTTTAGTCGCTTGAGTGAACAGCTTCGATCCGCCTCGCACCACCAGCAGATTGCGGTAGCTCACTCCCGCATGAAATTCCAGAACCACGGGCACACCATCCACAACCCGTGGCCCGCCCAAACGCTCCTGCAATAACGCCAACAGCGATTTGCCCGTTGCATTGTCCACATGCCCCGCCGTGAAGTCACGCATGGCACCATCGGGCGCGTACACCAAATTGCACCGCACAGCCCAATCGTTGGCACCCAGTGTTATGCCCATGGCACGCGCCTCAAGCGGCGCTCTGCCCGTGTAAACCACATCCGGGTCGTAACCGAACAGGCTGAGCGTGGCCACGTCGCTGGCCGGTGTCTGGCTCGGCGGAACGTTGTTCGACAGCCCCACAATGCCACGCCGGGCGACATCGTCCATTGCCGGGGTATGCGCCGCTTGAAGTGGGGTTTTACCACCTAGGGCTTCTTGGGGTTCATCGGCAGCTCCATCTGGAATCACAATCAAAAGCTTCATATCAGACACTCCATACGTTTCTTCAAAGTAAAATCGGTCAGTCGAGCATTTCGGCCAAAAGGGCCTTGGCTCCGTAAATGTCACGCAAGGCCAAGGCGATAGCCCCGGCATGAACGGCCACGTGGCGCGCGCCAACATCGGTGTACACAAAGTTGCGCACAAGCCCGGGCCTGTTCCTATCGAAATTCACACCGATCAGGCGCCCTTGACGGTCGATGACCGGGCTGCCCGAATTGCCACCAATCGTGTCTGCTGTTGAGATAAAATTCAGGGGCGTGTCGCCGCTGATGCGGTCGCGCGCCTTCAGCCACGAAGCAGGCAGGTGAAAGGGCTCACTTCCCCCCATGAGATCGTGGCGGGCAAACAACCCGGCTACCGTGGTGCGCACAGGCACCAACTGCCCGTTCTCCGTGTACGGCTTCACCACGCCAAACGCCAGCCTTAGTGTGAACGTGGCATCTGGCGCCATGCTCCGACCGTAAAGCTTGAAACGTGCCTGCGCCACGCGTGCCATAGCTTGGCGTTCCGGTTCCTCCACCTCTTCCTCCGCCTTCTTGCGCACCGCGCGCGCTGCAGGGTCTACCAGCACCGCCAAGCGGATCATGGCGTCGGTACTGCTGGCCACAGCGGCGCGCCCGCCTGCCACCAAGCGTCTGCGTTCCTGCACATCAGCCAAGCGAGAGCCATCCACCACTTCAGAAGCCACCCGATTGGGCTGGCGGCCAGCCAGCAACCGGGCAACCTCTGGGTGCTTTACGCCCAAGGCCTCTGCCAAGAATGTCAGCGTTGCCGTCAGCCGCACCTTTTCAAGCGGCACATGAATGGGTGCGGTAGAATAAAGCGACAGCTCCAAAGATTTTCGGTTCGAGTCGCGGTATTCACGCAGCCTATCGCCATCGGGCTTGTCGCTTTCATCAGCCAGTCGAACAATTGTGCGCGCAATGCCAAAAAGGTCGGAATCGAATCCAAAGCCGCGCTCCAACAGCGCATGATCCCGCTGAAACTGGGCGTGCGCCTGACACGCCGCCTGCAGCCGGGACCATGGTGCGACATCGGACACGGCTTCCTGAAGGCGCTTTTCTTCCTCCATTTTGCCCGACATCAGCTTGGAATCGAGCAAACCCTGATACTGGCCCGAAAGTGCCTTGCGGCTGTTAGCCACCGAATGCAACTCACGCGCTGCCTGCCGAGCAGCATCGGGGCTGGTTTCGGCATATTGGCCCAAAGCCGCCTCCAGCATGCGCAAATAAGAAAGTGTGAACGGATGAAGGTGGTCGCGGCGGTGTTCAAGTTTGGCGACGGTTTCCAGCCGCTGCGTGGAACCGGGATGGCCCGTCACGAATACCAGATCGCCCTCGGCAGGCCCGGGAGGATGCAGCCTTAGAAAGGCACCGGGAACGACAGGCACGCCTTTGTCGTACACACGGAACAAGCAAAAATCGAGACCATGACGCGGGTACTCGAAATTGTCCACATCACCGCCAAACCCTGCCACGGAAGATTCCGGAGCAAACGCCAGCTTCACTTCGGTGTACCGGCGGTAACGGTAAAGGTGGTACATACCACCGTGGTAAAGCGTGACCACATCCGACCTCAAGCCGGTCTTCTCCAACGATTCCTTCTCAATCAGCGCCATCACCGAGCGTCGCGCGGCATTCTGGCCCGCTGCATCGGTTTTGGCTTTCACCGCTTCTTCTATTCGGGCTGTCACATCCTCAATGCTCACCAGGACATTCAGTTCCAGATCCGGACATGGCAACTCGTCTTCAGCGCGCTGAGCCAGAAAACCGTCCTTCAGCAAGTCCCGCGACGGGGTACTCAATTTGGCAAGCGCATCGGCACCCACATGGTGATTGGTGATCACCAAACCACGGCCCGAGACAAATGCTCCCGAACCACCACTGTTGAACCGAACCGACGACGCTTGCGCCCGGTCCAGCCACGGTTGGGTCAGGTCGAACTGGTGCCGCTCCTTCAGCAACGCGTGCGGAGGATCGTTCAGAAGCCACATGCCTTCGTCGCTGCGTCCCACTGAAATCGCCCCCAATCCTGCAACTAGAGAGAATAGGCAGTACAGGAAAAGCCGGCTCACCTTCATCATGCTGATTCCCCCTCTTCCTGTTGCTTTCTTTCTACGAATATGGCCTGAGACATTCCGGTCGATCTTGAGTTCTAAACGCATGCCGGGCATTGTACTGCCCCGAACACCTGTTGGAGGATGCCTCGTGAACGCCCGGACCATGCAACAACTCAAACGCCTAGCGGGTGCGGGCCTCGGTACCCTCCTGATGGTGGTATTTGCCGGTGGACTCTTTGGCTTCTACAGGCATGTTTGGGAACACGGCAAGCGCCTGCGTGAGGTTGTACCCGGCAAGTTGTATCGCAGCGGACAACTCACCGTCGATGGTTTCCGCGATGCCGTGGAACGGTACGGCATAAAATCGGTTGTCAACCTTCAGGATGAATTCCCCGACCCACGCATCCGCAACGGCACCTTCGACAAACAAACCACTGGCGAACAGGAAATGTGCCGCGAACTCGGCGTGCGCTACTTCCATGTCATGCCCGACCTGATTCCACCCGACAAGCCACTTCCCCACCGCCCCAAAGCTGTCAACGATATGCTGGCCCTTTACGACCAAGAAGACCTCTACCCCATGCTGGTGCATTGCAAGGCAGGCCTGCACCGAACCGGGGTGCTGCTGGCCGTTTACCGCATGGAATACCAAAACTGGCCCAAGTCGGAAGCCTACCGCGAACTCAAGGGGCACGGATTTGGCGATAGCGCCTGCACCGAAGCCAACCTTTACGTGAGCCAGTACGTTCTCAACCACACCGTAGGCCAACGCCACGGCAGCAAACCCACCAAAAGCGAGGCCGCACCGTGCTCACCATAATCGACAGGCAGATGCTGACAGCCTTCTTCAAGGCTTACATTGTCTGCTTGGTCAGCATGCTTTCCCTTTACGTGGTGGTGGATCTGTTCACCAACCTCGACGATTTCACTGGCAAAAACAAAACCTGGCAACGCGTGGCGCTCGACATTGGCGCCTTTTATGGATTTCGCCTCACGCAGATCTTCGATCGCCTCTGCGAAGCCATCGTGTTGCTTGCCGCCATGTTCACCATCGCTTGGATTCAGCGCAACAACGAGCTGGTGCCACTGCTTTCTTGCGGTGTTTCCGTGCACCGCGTGGTGGCGCCCGTGCTGGGCGGCGCTTTCTCGCTACTCAGCCTAGCCGTTTTCAATCAGGAAATTGTGATACCGGCCATCAGCGAGAAGCTGATGAGCGAAAAAGACGATCCACATGCCGTTAATACCATTGCCGTGCGAAGCGGTTACGAGCCCAATGGCATTCACTTTGAAGGCGACAAGGCCGACCGGACCTCGCGTACCGTGCAGAATCTGCGCGTGACCATTCCCGAATCACTGTCGGGCAACCTGATCCACATTACCGCCAAAACAGCTGTCTTTCATCCAGATGCTGATGGCGGTCGTGGTGGCAAATGGGAACTTCTTCAGACCCAACCCCGCGAAATTGAAGGCTGGGACCGCGAAAACCACCTCTTCGAAACCGTCGATACCGGCCGCTATCTGCTGCATGTGCGCGAAATGAATTTCGAGGCCATCACTCGCAACCCCAACTGGTTCGGGTTCGCCAGCACCACACGCCTATACCAAGAAATGCAACGGCCCGATGCCAGCAGGGCACCGGCACTCGCCGTGCTTTTCCATGCGCGACTGGTGCGGCCTGTCATTGGCATGGTTTTGGTGCTGCTTGGCCTTTCGGTGATCTTGCAAGATCAAAACCGCAATATCTTTATTTCAGCAGGGCTCTGCCTGGTGCTGTGCGCTATGTTCTTTGGCGCGGCTTATGCCGCCAAGATGCTTGGCGAAAACGATATGGTACCACCGGCACTCGCCGCTTGGTTACCCCTCGTCATCTTCGGACCCTACGCTTTGGTCCTCTTTGACGCCGCCCACACCTGAGACCGGCGCCCCCGGTCTCGTGGCGCGGAACATGCCCAGAGATCCTTCCCCTTCACCGAGAAGGAACTCCCAGCGCTCGTACCCGGCGCGAATGGCCATGGCCGCATAGCCTGCGGAGCTTTCCGGAAAATCGCTGGTCCACACATGCGATTTCATCGCAGCAAGCTCTTCAGGCGAATACAAACTGGCTCCACGCGTTTGAATCACATGCCACAGGCGGTCGAGCCAAGCAGGCCGGTCGTCGCCCCACTGGCGCATGCCGTCAATCACCCAAAGCGCACCACCAGGCCGCAGCACCCGAATAATGTCATTCA
>Ga0255132_1000876_pt1 | contig 11642 bp, 8 predicted proteins | sample Law_Law_RepA_8d_FD_188551 | JGI IMG/M metagenome (GOLD analysis project Ga0255132, IMG submission 188551) | Freshwater microbial communities from St. Lawrence River, New York, United States - Law_Law_RepA_8d | ecosystem: Environmental > Aquatic > Freshwater > River | place: USA: New York...
GCGCCATGGCTCTTGTAAAAGCTGTTTTCCCGGCTCCCAGGGGGCCGATGAGTGCCACAACCATTCCAGCGCGGGCGAGGCGGCCGAGTTCCAGGCCAGCGCGGTGTGTGGCAGCTTCGTCCTTCAAATCGCGGTAGAATGACATCATGACAATCGTCGCCTGCATATGAATGAGACATGGCCGAGCTGCTGCGCGTCACCACAGAAGGATTGTACTGCGAAGCGGGCGATTTTTTCATCGACCCGTGGCGCCCGGTAGCGCGTGCCGTCATCACTCATGGCCACGCCGACCACGCCCGAGGTGGTTGTGCCTCTTATCTGGCAAGTGTCGATGGCCTGCCAGTGTTGCGCGCCCGCCTTGGTGCCGATGCTCCCATCACTACCGTGGCTTATGGGGAGACGGTCCAGCTCAATGGCGTGCATATATCGCTCCATCCTGCCGGGCACATTCTGGGTTCGGCTCAGGTGCGTGTCGAGCACAAGGGCGATGTGTGGGTGGCCAGCGGCGATTACAAAAATGGTAGCGACCCCACATGCCTGGCAATGGAACCGGTTCGCTGCCGGGTATTTATATCAGAATCAACCTTCGGTCTACCCATTTACCGCTGGAATCATGACGATATTGTCCGAAGTGAGATTCTTGATTGGTGGACCGAGTGCAAGAATACTGGCCGCGTGGCACTATTGTTAGGTTACTCGCTGGGTAAGGCGCAGAGGTTGCTTGCCATGGTGGGCCATGATGGCCCAGGCCCAATCGTGGAACATGCGGCCGTAGCCTCCATGACCAAGGCTTACCGCGAAGCCGGAGTGGCTTTGCCACAAACACGCGTAGCGGGCGAAGGTATGCCCGAAGGTGGATGGGCTGGGAGTCTGGTGCTTGCGCCGCCTTCAGTGCAGGGAACGCCTTGGATTCGGAAATTCGGTGAAATATCTACTGCATTTGCATCGGGATGGATGCAGGTGCGAGGCGCCCGGCGGCGGCAAGGCTTCGACAGGGGTTTTGTTGTTTCCGACCATGCCGACTGGCCGGGCTTGCTGGAAGTGATTGCGGCCACGGGTGCGGAACGGGTCTTGGCGACTCATGGACAGGTGGCTGTGCTCAGTCGTTATTTGTCGGAGAAGGGGATTGATGCGGGGCCACTGGCCACGCGGTGGAGCGGGGAAACGGACGGGACAGAATCGGAACCTGCCCCATGAAAGCATTCAGCACACTTTACCGCACCCTCGATGGCAGCAAGCGCACCAATCAGAAAATTGCCGCTCTGGTGGCCTATTTTCGTGATTGTCCACCCGCTGACGCGGCTTGGGCCATTCATTTTTTGTCTGGCCGCCGAATCAAACTGGGTGTTCGCCGCGCGGATATCAAAGCCTGGGCAGCCCAAGAAGCCGACATTCCCCAATGGCTGTTCGACGAAAGTTACAACGCCGTAGGTGACTTGGCAGAAACCATCAATCTGATTGTTCCATCTGGAAAAGAAACACTAGGGCACGGTTTGACCTGGTGGATTGAGGAACGGTTGATGCCTTTGGTAGGCGCCACGCCCGACCAACAACGATGTCTACTTGTCGAGTCATGGAAGCAACTCGACCCAAGCGGACGGTTCCTTTGGAACAAATTGTTGACTGGAGCATTCCGCGTCGGAGTTTCCCGTGGCCTGATCACCCGGGCTGTTTCTGAGGCACTGTCTGCGCCGATGGCGCGTGTAGAAGAGCGGTTGATGGGGCCATGGGTTCCCGGTCCAGGCCTTCTGGCTCAACTGGGCGACGCCGCTTCAGCGGCAGATCCGGCATCACCGCGGCCCTTTTTTCTGGCTTCGCCACTGCAGGACAAAATTACGGATTTGGGGCCTTGTCACGAATGGCAAGCCGAATGGAAATGGGACGGCATACGGTGCCAAGCTGTTCGTCGCGGGAGGCGCGCATACTTATGGAGCCGGGGCGAGGAGCTGGTAACGGAGCAGTTTCCGGAAATCGCCAGGCTGGTCGAGCGCCTGTGCCACGATTGCATTATCGATGGTGAAATTGTGGCCAGACGGGATGGCTCGATATTGCCGTTTCATGAACTACAAAAGCGTTTGGGCAGATCGGTTGTTCCAAAGCGTATCCTGCGTGAAATACCCGTGGCACTGATCGCCTACGACCTGCTGGAACAAGACGGTACTGATTTTCGCGATCTGCCACTGTCGCAGCGACGTGGGCACTTGGAAGAGTTGGTGCGTCCAGTCGCGGGAGATCAGATAATGATATCTCCAATTGTTGAAGGCGATTGGAGCGAACTGGAATTTCAGCGTTCACAGGCGGCACAAAACTTTGCCGAGGGCCTGATGCTCAAACGCAAGACGTCGCCTTACCGCTCGGGTCGTGTGCGTGGAGATTGGTGGAAATGGAAAGTTGATCCGTACGTCATCGATGCGGTGCTGGTGCAATCGAGGCGTGGCAGTGGTCGGCGCGCGGGGGTTTTCACCGACCATACATTTGCCGTGTGGAAGAATGGAGTCTTGGTGCCAGTGGCCAGTGCCTATTCCGGTTTGACCGATGCGGAAATGAAGGAACTCAACGCAATCATCAAGAATTCGGGTTTGGAGCAGTTCGGCCCGGTCAGGACTGTCAAGCCGGAGCACGTTTTTGAATTGGCATTCGAGGGAGTGTCACGATCAGCCAGGCACCGTTCCGGTGTGGCTCTCAGATTTCCAAGAATTTCTCGCTGGAGACGCGACAAAGTCGCTGCCGAGGCTGACCACTTCCCGGCCTTGGAAGCGATGATAACAAACACACCAGTCATCAAGCGGGAAATCACGGGCGAGCTGTTCCCGGATTGGCCGGGTTGTGGAACTGATCCAACGAATCAATGAGTTGAGATGGAATAAGGAGACGACCTGTCAACCTGATTCAAGCACAGTTCCGGTAGCCTGTCTTCACCGGTAAGATGGCGGACATCGTAAATCCGTTCGGAAGCCAACCTCGAGGTGGCTTGCGCCAGTGCTCCTAGTTCCATCATGACCAAGATCACGCCAATGGCGTAGCCCTGCCTCCGCATGTCGCCCAGTGCTGCTGCGGCTTCGAGGCTGACCTGCGGAAGAATCGCCAATACTGTTGTGTCGCGGGGGATTCGGTCTCGGCAAACGGCCAGTAGTTTTTCTATCGGCAATCCACTGGTAAGTTCCAGACGTGCCAGCAGTTCCCTGGCCCTTGGCAACTGATCGTCTGACCTTCTCACGGGAAGTACTTGGGGATCCAGTCGTTGGCTTTCTCGCACGGTTTCATTGGCAGACTGTGCTTCAGAACGCCTTCCAGGTTCTAGTATGTATCCTTCTGTGCGGATGCGTTCAAGCGCATCGCGGCCATTGGTTACCAGACCAACCTGCTGTTTCAACTCGCATAGGGCGCCTACCAAGCTGGCAGCGGCTGTCACCACTAAATCGCTACGCGTTGGCTCACCCTGAGATGGGTAACCGTCCGTGTGAAAATCCACAACAATCGTGGCGCCCGCCAAACAGCTCGGTTCAAAGATCCGGCAATGCAGAGTTCCTGTGCGGGCTGTTACTTTCCAATGTATTCGGTTCAAGGGGTCGCCCGCACTGTATTCGCGCACCCCGGCAATCCGTGTGGGGTCTTCAAACAGCCGATGTGAAAGTTTGATCTCGCCAATCGGACGGCGGGAAGCAATATCGTAGCCTATCAGTGGTACCACCTTGGGCAGCACCAGCACAAAAGCCGGAGGCGCCATGACACGGAATTGCCGGTACAAACCAAAAAGATCCCCATTTTCAACGACCAAAGGGCCAATCTGAAAGTATCCGCGTCGCTGGCATTCCAGCGTGTATTCAAGGACCAGTTCCCCCTTGGGTGCCATCATGGCCAAGCGTATGCGCTTCCCTTTGATTTTCAGGGCACCGTTGCGTGGATCGATTGTTTCGCGTGCTACCAAGTCTTCTATAAGCACCCAAGGGATGGGGGCGCTTGAACCGTTGGAAACCTTCACCCGCATCTTCAGAATGCCACCCAATTCGCGGGTGTACGATTTGCGCGATCGCCGCGCTTCCAAGTGATCGAGGCGCCCTGCTGCTAGTCCACGACCTGCCAATACCAACGCTACCAACGCGTACATAGAATAGGCCAGAAGGCCCGATTCAAGTATGAACGCGGCCCCAAGAATCAGCCCGGCAGTTATCAGCCAGCGTATCATCGGGAAAAGTGGTCCTGGCCACCGGCACCGGGTACTTGCGGCACCCGGACATCGGCGACAATTTCGTGCAACAGGGCGGCAGCGGTTACCTTCCGCAGCCTAGCCTCTGGCCGCAATATCAAGCGGTGGGCCAAAATAGGCTGCACTAGTTTTTTGATATCATCGGGGGTCACGAACGTTCGACCAGCCATTGCAGCCTGAGCTTGCGCGGCGCGGTAAAGGGCGATGCCAGCGCGAGGACTTCCACCCAAGGCTACATCTTCGTGTTCGCGGGTGCCGTGAACGATTTCAAGCAAGTACCGACGCACTTTGTCATCCACATGGATATCCCGTGTGGCTTCCTGCGCCGCCTGCCACTCGGTTGCGCTCACCACGGGCTGAATCTCATCGATCGGGTGACTTTTCTGCAACCGCCCCAGCAACCGCTCTTCGTCTTCCAGTGAGGGGTAACCAAGGCTTAGGCGCATGAGGAAACGGTCGAGTTGTGCTTCCGGCAGCGGGAATGTGCCTTCCTGATCGATCGGGTTTTGTGTGGCAATTACCAAAAAAGGAGGTTTTAGATTGTAGGTTTGGCCATCTACGGTCACACGTCGTTCGGCCATTGCTTCCAGCAACGCCGCTTGCGTGCGGGGGGTAGCTCGGTTGATTTCGTCAGCAAGGAATGTCTGGGAAAAAACCGGGCCGGGACGAAATTCAAACTCTGTCGTTTTTGGATTGAAAACACTCACGCCAGTAATATCACTGGGCAGCAGGTCAGGCGTGCACTGTACGCGTTTGAACACACATCCAACACTGCGGGCGATGGCTCGAGCAAGCATGGTTTTGGCCACGCCGGGAACGTCTTCCAGAAGGATGTGTCCCTCGGCCAGATAGGCCGTTAGCGCCAAGCCAATTTGGTGACGTTTTCCAACAATCACTTTCTCGATGTTGGCGCAAACCTTGGCTGCAATGCCAGCGATGTCGCGTCCGCCCTCTTTCGCCATGACCAACCTCTCAGGAACAGGTACAGTAGCCAAACAATCGGCAGTTCATTTCAACATATCCGTAAAAGGAAGCAGAGGTTGGCAGAATGACCCGCGCAGCCATGGCTGGCGACATTGCCGGATCCAGATTTGAGCGTTCAATTTGGCAGGGCGAAACTTTTCGCAGTGCCACGTGCGTCGGCTACGATCAGACAGATGTGCTCCACGATGCCAGCGGTGAATCTGCTTCGGCATTCCCATTGTTCCAACCAGCTTGCCATCCTACTGACGATTCGATTCTCACCGTTGCCGTGATGGAATGGCTGCTTCAGGGCGGGGATCCTCGAACAAGCCTACGTCAATGGTTTCGTGCATCGTCAAAACCTATGCTTTTTGGCACTTTTTTTCGTGCGTGGGCTGCCACAGATTCGGATTCGCCATGCGGTAGCATCGGGAATGGTGCTGCCATGCGTGCCGCCCCCATTGGCTATGCCGCAGATCATGCAGCAGCCGTGCTGGAACTGGCGAGAGAAAACGCCATGGCAACCCATACCACTCCTGATGCCATTGCCGGTGCGCAGGCCATTGCGCTTGGGGTTTTTCTAGCCCGACACGGGTGCCCTCCCGCCGAAATCGTTCGGGAGATTGCCGCACGATTCCATTACAACCTCGAAAAACCACTCGACGCATGGCGCATTGGCTATCGTTTTACAAGTGCCTGTGAAGAAACAGTTCCGGTGGCATTCAGGGCTTTTCTGGAGTCGCACAGTCACACCAAAACCATGCGTGCTGCTATTTCGGTGGGTGGAGACGCAGATACTATCGCTTGCATGGCGGGTGGACTGGCAGGAGCATACTGGGGCATACCTCGCGGCACCGCAGATAAGGTCAGGCGATTGGCAGGCCCGCTCATGTTTCAGGTGGTTCAACGGTTTGAAGAGCGATTTCCCGGGGCTCTGAAACTGGCAGAACACGGAACAATTCGGCTGGTGAAATGAAGCGGGCCGCCTTGGGGCGGCCCGTACTTCGTTGTACTGGAATGTCTATTTTAGCCTTGGGTTTTGCAGGTTCCTAGAACTGGTCAAGCCAGAAATGGAAGCCGCTATGATAACGCTGCGGCCGCTGGCTTTCGAAGATCCAGTGCGGTGGCTTGAAGGGTGGATTTGCCATGTAAGCAGGTGGTGGCATGTAAGGCTGGCCGGGCTGCTCGGGCCACTTGGGGCCGGTGTTGGGCCAGTAGTTGTGGGGAAAGTAGTGGTAAGGGTAGTAAAACATCTTCGGCAAGCGCGGGTCAACACCCTGAGCCTGACCAGTTGTTGCTACAAAAGCGGACAGGAGGGCTATAAGCCCCGCCTGGACGAACAAGGCGCGCATCATGCTGCATCTCCACCAGTGGGGGGCACGGAGTTTACAATCCATCCGCGAAAAACATACACCCCGTATATCTGGCAGGCCATGAAAAACACTATTGCGAAGGTGGAATAAACCGCTGTAATGACCGATCGCAACGTCGAAGAGAGTGGAACCAAAGGTCGGAATTATAACGGCTAAGAGAAGGGAAATTGAGGAAAACACGATGGAATGGCTCAAGGACATCGATCATCCGCTGGTAACGCGGTACGCCAGCAAGGAAATGGCATCATTGTGGAGCCCTCGCAAACGGATAGGGCTATGGCGGCGCCTGTGGTTGGCTTTGGCTACGGCTGAGTCAGAGCTAGGCCTGTTGGCTGAAGATGGTGTTACGCCGCGAATATCTCCAGCCCAGCTTGCGGCACTCGGGGCGCACCTAGACGACATTGATTTTGCCAACGCAGCGCAGCATGAAAAGCGACTCAGGCACGATGTGATGGCGCACGTGCACACGTTGGGCGATGTCTGCCCGGAGGCGCGTGATATTGTTCACTTGGGTGCCACATCTTGCTATGTAACAGATAACGCGGACCTTATTATAATGCGTGAAGGCCTCGATATGCTTTCAGGTAAGGTTGCCAGCGTGATTGCGGCATTGGCCCGCTTCGCGCGCCAGAACAGAGATGTGGTCACCCTCGGGTTCACACACTTTCAACCCGCTCAGCTTACAACAGTAGGCAAACGCGCCTGCTTGTGGATTCAAGACTTTTTGCTCGATCTTCACGAACTGGCGCACAGGCGTGCCACCTTGGCATTTCGTGGCGCCAAGGGGACCACGGGAACGCAGGCAAGTTTTCTCACGCTGTTTCGTGGTGACCATGCCAAGGTGCGTGCTCTCGACTCGTTAGTGGCGCAGAAGATGGGTTTCGATCGCGTTTATCCGGTCACAGGCCAAACCTACCCTCGCAAGGTGGACGCGCAGATTCTCGATGCGCTTTCCGGCCTTGGCCAAACAGGCCACAAATGGGGTACCGACTTGCGTTTGCTGTCGCATCGTCAGGAAGTCGACGAACCGTTCGAGGCGGATCAGATCGGTTCAAGCGCCATGGCCTACAAGCGCAATCCCATGCGCGCCGAGCGCCTGTGCGGACTTGGGCGATTTTTAATGTCGCTTCCTGCCAATGCCGCGCAGACCGCAGCAACGCAATGGCTCGAACGCACGCTCGATGACAGCGTTAACCGGCGGTTGGTTCTCTCGCAGGCGTTTCTGACGGCCGATGCGGCTTTGCGCATTGCCCAAAATCTGGCCGATGGCTTGGTGGTGCACCCAGAGGTTATCCGCCGTGAAGTGGATAAGTACCTCCCGTACATGGCCACCGAAAACATTCTGATGGCGGCGGTGGCGGCAGGTGCCGACCGGCAAGAAGTGCACGAAGTGATTCGGCAGCACAGCCATGCCACCACGTTGGCACTGAAAGAGGGTGCGGCGCGGAACGACTTGCTCGACAGACTGAAAGCGGATCCTTCCATGGCGTTGGTGGATATCAATGCGGTGGTTGCCGCAGGCAACTTTGCCGGGCGTGCTCCCGAGCAGGTGGATGAATTTTTAGCCGAGGTGGTGGAGCCTGCCTTGGAGCCGTATCGTGGAGCCTTGGGTCAGCGGGCGGAACTGCACGTTTGATAAAGCGGAGACAGACCATGATGCGAATGACATGTTTCGTGGCAGTAATGCTCGCAATCACAGGGCAGGCGCAGGCAGGCAAGGAAGACCTGAAGCGTTCCGTGCAATCCATGGCAGAAGAATCGTGGTCTATGGCCCGGAGCATCTGGGAGTTTGCCGAGCCGGGTTATTTGGAAAATCGCTCATCAGCACTCATTGCCGACAGACTTGAAAAAGCTGGTTTCAAATTGGCGCGTGGAGTGGCTGGAATCCCCACGGCATTCACAGCCACCTATGGCAGTGGCAAACCTGTCATTGCTATTTTGGGTGAATACGATGCCTTGCCGGAACTGTCGCAAGAAGCCGTGCCAGTTCGCCAACCGCGTACCCAAGGCAACGGTTATGGTCAGGCGTGCGGTCACCACCTGTTTGGCGTGGGTTCCATGGTGGCAGCTATTGCTGTTGCCGATGAAATTCGGGCAGGCAGGCTTTCTGGCACCGTTCGTTATTATGGGTGCCCGGCGGAAGAAGGTGGAGCAGCCAAGGCATTCATGGTTAGGGCGGGCCTTTTTTCCGATGTCGATTGCGCGCTTCACTGGCATCCTGGAAGTCGTAATAGTGTGGGTGATCCGTCATGCCTGGCACGCATCGCCGTGCGATTTCGTTTTCATGGCACGGCGGCCCATGCCGCTGGTGCTCCTGAACGGGGACGATCTGCGCTCGATGCGCTACTGCTGGCCATTCATGGTGTGGAGTTGATGCGCGAACACACTCCCACGGGAACCCGCTTGCATCATACTATTCTTTCCGGGGGTGGCGCCGCCAACGTTGTACCGGAGTTTGCCGAGGGCTTTTTCTATGTAAGGCATCCACAATCTGATGTTGTAAGGGAATTGTATCCCCGGCTATTGAAATGCGCTCAGGCGGGAGCCTTGGCCACGGAAACGCGCTTGGAGGTGGTTCCGCTGGGTGGAACTCTGGAACTGCTGCCCAATTCTGTTCTTCCAGGAGTGATTCGCGCGAACTTCAAGTCCCTTAACAAGCTGCGCTACGACGATGCCGAAACGCGCTTTGCCGTGCGTTTGCGGGAATCGATATCGGGCAAAATTCCTCCCATGGAAGACATCAACACCGTTTATGACAATAATGGGGGAACCACGATGGGATCAACGGATGTGGGCGATGTGTCATGGGTGGTTCCTACAGCAGGATTCAACGCGGCATGCTGGGCGCCGGGTACCCCCGGGCATTCGTGGCAAGCGGTAGCCTGTGGTGGCACCACCATTGGCCGGAAAGGGATGTTGCTGGCTGCCGATATTCTTGCTGCGTCAGCTTGGGACCTCATCAAAAACCCGGCACTGCTAGAACAAGCAAAGGTGGACTTCAAGCGCAGGCTTGGGGAATCGGGCTATCGCCCGCTCATGGAAAAAGACCAAAAACCGCCGCTGGAATACCGCTTGCCTGCTCGCCGCAATGCAGGTGGCGAATAAGTGATCTGGGGGGCATATTTTGGATTAGGAGATGGAATAATGTTTCCATCTGTCATCTGAGTCCAGCGCCCAAAGATTGCCATTCATTTGTCCGACCAATTTTGGCGCGTGCGCCTCCAATTTCATGCACGAATAATCCAGATCAGGGTTGATCAGAATTGCTGTTGGAACACCTTCGGTTATCTGGTGCACAACAAGTTTCCTGCTGGTGCCAGGATGGAAAAATTCAATAATTTCGCTACTGGTTTGTGAGAATTTCATCAGATGATAAGAATGGACGGTCTTGGGATTGTCCAGATAACGGAATGTTAATTTGCCGTATGAGTCGAGGCAAGCCAATGTGTTGCCGTCGGCGTGGCAGGCCAATCGGTACGGGTTGGTGGCCACACGTACCTGCAGCCAGGTGTGTAGCGATTTCAGCATGAGCACCTGTTTGGGCACGTCCAATCCAATCACCTCGCCAGACTCAAGTGCCAACAAGGCGTTGTAGGTCGATGGCTGTTCGCAGGCATGGATAATTGGTGAATCGAAGCGCGGTCCCGATGTGAATGAACCACCGGTCGTGTAAACATAAGTAGCTATGGTGTTGTCTTCAACGGTAACGAAACGGTCTTTCATGATTTGGAATGTTATGCCTTGAACAATCGTATTGCTTTTTGTCACATAGGAATGGGTTGGTTTCCAACCCGGTATATGCCACGCCAGGAATTGCAGTTGGCCACCGGTGCCACAAACCGCGATTGCCTTGTCGTGGCACATATAGATTTGTTTGACTGGGAAACTAACTTGGCCCCATGTTTCCCGTGGGCCGGCACTGATCTCCTGGCGGAACAGTGTGCCGCTTGAGTTGGACCAAACAAGCGCGTCTGCCTGTGATCCATCTTTCCATGATCTGCATGTGGTTAGCGCAACAGCATCCGGCACCTCGATTGAAATATCACTAGGCACTGTCGGGGCGCTTTTTGGGCGGTTGAGCAACCATGTTCCAGTGGCGGCAGTTGCCGCAGTGGCAAGCGCAATCCCGCCCCACAAGGCCTGTCTTCGAGAAATCAAAGGGAGCTTAAACAGATTTGGCGCGTCGAGTTGTCGCAGCAACGTTTCCGCATTGGGCGTTCGGCGCGCGGGATTACGATCCAGCAATTGCAGGACCAATCGTTCCAAGCGAGGGGGGATATCGTGGCGTAATTGGCGCAATGGCGGATTTTTTAACGCATTGATTTGATGCATCTGTTTAAAAGGAGATGCGCCATTTACAAGCGGTGTCCCCGTGAGCATTTCGTAAAAAACGCAACCCAAACTATAGAGGTCACCCGCAGCATCTGGTTCGCGTTGAGGCGCTTCTAGCTGCTCGGGTGGCAAATAGGCCAGCGTGCCAAGAATCATGCCCGATTGTGTGGACAGTGCATCGCTGTCCGCTTGCCAAGCGAGACCGAAATCGAGCAGCAGTAATTTCAAATGCTGTGGATCTATGTCATCGATCCATAAATTAGAAGGTTTGATGTCGCGGTGGTAGATGTTTTGCGCGTGGGCAGTTTGAAGTGCCACGGCGGCTTGCCGAATAAGCTCAATGCAAATTTCAAAGGAAAGTGGTGTATTCAATCGTATGAAATCTGCTGCATTGCTGCCGTGCAGAAGCGGCATGGCAAACCATGGAATGCCATCTGTTTCGCTGATTTCTAGGAGCGAGACAACGGAAGGGTGGTTGATACTTTGCATCGTGCGCGCTTCTTGAAGGAAACGTAGGCGCGTTGCGCGGTTAGCTATTCGAAAATGACGCAGTGTTTTGACGGCAACTCTGGATTTTGTGGAAACATGGCAGGCTTCAAAGACGATGCCCATGCCTCCGACACCAAGGGTACGTATAAGATCATAGCTGCCTAGCCGGCCCAACATGCCTAGTTCCGGGGAGGCGGGTAACGACCCGAAATCGGCTTCCCAGCATTCTCCCAACAATGAGTTGAAGGCACTTTGTTTTTTTCGCGCTACTTCCGGTA
>Ga0255132_1000878_pt1 | contig 11628 bp, 8 predicted proteins | sample Law_Law_RepA_8d_FD_188551 | JGI IMG/M metagenome (GOLD analysis project Ga0255132, IMG submission 188551) | Freshwater microbial communities from St. Lawrence River, New York, United States - Law_Law_RepA_8d | ecosystem: Environmental > Aquatic > Freshwater > River | place: USA: New York...
GATGGGGATGGGACTCCAGTGTGCAATGCCTCGTCGGAATAACGTTCCGGGGATTCTGTTGATGAATGCTCTTGTGAGGAAGAAATTGCAGGTGACTCATCCCATGGGATTTCACATGCGGCCCAAAGCCGCATTTGCTGAAGTTGCAGGGCAGTTTCAGGCAGAAATTATGGTTTATTGGGAAGGCCGCGCTTTCAATGGCAAGCGGATGTGGGATTTGATGCTAGTTGCCGCAGCTATGGGAAGTGAGATCGAATGTGAAGCCAATGGTCCAGATGCCGAACAGGCGCTTGATGCTTTGGCAGCAGTTTTGGCATTGGATCACGATACGGATTCATAAAGCGATCAGTTTTGCCCTTGTCATTCCTTTGTGATTTAGGAAACTAATGATTGGACATGTTCTTCGAAGTACCAGAAGGTTCTTTGGATTGAGCGGTCACGGTGCCCCTTTTTTGGGGTGCGTTTAGAACAAACACGGGTGAGACGTACCTGATTCGAACCATCGATCAGGTTTCTTCTCTCCATCAGGATCGTCCCCGATTGCGCATATGTGTGCCTTTGGGGAATTTGGGGTTTCGAATCTCGGGCGGTTTATTCAGGCTCGCATTAGATTCGCACAACTCTCGACCATCCTGTTTGGATATCGGTCTCACCCCCGGCTTCGGGCGGATCTCATGGGTGAGGCTTCATTACTGCACTGGAATCCCAAGCACCCTTTTCGTGCCGCTGATTGTGCGTCTCGTTTTCGTCTGATTTTCCAAAAAACAGAAGACCTGATTTTTCTCAGTCATATCGACCTCATTCGATGCATTGAACGAATATTCCGCAGAGCTGATCTTCCCGTTCGTTTGGCTGGCAAGTTTCATCCGATGCCAAGGATCATTGTTGCCTTGGCACTGCCTTTGGGCGTCCATGGCATTCAGGAAGTGCTGGACGTTGAACTGACAGAGCCATGCTTGCCCAACGAAATATTGGCGAGTCTACTCGAACAATCTCCTCGCGGTCTTCACTTTTTGAGCTGTCAGCAAGTACCAGCTAAAGCTTCCAGCCGTGTGATTCGCCTTGGATACCGTTTTACCATTCCAGCGGATCGCCTCGGCGCCGTTGTCGCCAAATACAACACACTCCCGTCCCGTGGTCCTTGGTTTGTCGAACGTTGTGAGCGCCGCTCCACATTCACACCAGTATCTGGATTGGTGGCGATGGCGGAAGACGGTTTGGAATCTAACAATTTGGAAGAGTGGGTCGGGCGATCGCACCCCATGACAACGTCAACCACGGCCCCGTCGGGGCGTGTCATTGACTTATTTGAGATCACGGAATCGTTAACGTTCTCGGGCGATGGGCTCGAGGCGATTTTCAAGTTCGGTGACGGTGGCACAGGCAAGCCGGAAGAAATCCTCCGACTTCTTGATGCCGAGGACCTAGTGGGACAAGGGGAGCGCATCGAGCGATTTTTGCTCGAGGTAGCCGTAGATCGCGGCGGTACCAAGCTCACCCCAATATCGGGACATGATCCCGTGGAAGGAACAGACCAATGAAGAAAGAGATGCTGATCAACGTACTGCAATCGGAAGAGTGCAGGATTGCAATTGTTGAAAATGGGGTGCTCGAGGAACTCTATGTCGAGCGCGCCAGCCATGAGAATTACGTTGGTAATATTTATAAAGGCAGAATCGTCAATATTGAGCCGAGTATTCAGGCTGCATTTGTTGACTTTGGCGTGGGGCGCAATGGTTTTTTGCATGTGAGTGATGTCGAGCCAGCGTATTACAAGCATATTGATCCCGAAGCAGCAGCGGCAGAAGGTAGAGACCTTGATCTCCCCAGAGAAGGAACCGGGCGATCCGGACGCCCACCTTCCAACGGCGGCCGTGATTCCCGAGGTGGAAGTCGTGGAGGTCGTGATTCCAGGGCAGGCGGTGGCCGCCGTCCCGGAAACGACGTTGACCGTCGTCGCCAGCTTTATCAGGAACTAGAGCAGGATCTGGTTGCTGCCGATCATGAACTTCCAGTTCCCGAAGCTGTGGAACCCGAAGTGTTGGCTCCACGGAACTTGGAAGAAGTTCAGGATGGGGGAACTCCTGAGGAACAGGAAAAACAGCGTTCACGCAGACGCCGCGGACGTCCGGGGCGTGGTAGGCGCGGGGTTCTTGAGCGCACCGGTGAAGAAAATGCTCCTGAAAATAGCGCAGAAGGTCCGCTTCAGGCGGGAGATGGTAATGTTTTGCCGCCTGCAGACGTTCGGCCCGAAGGACGTGACGAGGGCGGTGCTCCACTGATGGGTTCTTCGGAACACCGTACATCACCACCAGACGATGATGATGAATTTCTGGTTTTCAATCGGAAACGTCCTGCCCCTGAGGCAGTGGAGGTTGCGCCTACTATCGTTGAGCAACCAGTAGCGGCTGCCCCAATATCCCCGGTTCAGGCGACAACCCAGAAAATTGTCGTTTCGTCGGCAGCACCTATTTCCGCCAATGAAGACGAAGCTCCCTTGGTTTTCCGATCTAGCGCACCGCGTCCAGTGGCGGTGCCAGCCGTTGAAGTAGAAACGTCAGTTCCATTAGAAGGGGCTAAAGTTCAGCGGTTGAATGTGACGGGTACCCTGACCCCTGTTGTTTCTGAAACCGGTGATGAAGATCTGGTTTTTGGCCGTCCCGCGGCTAAAGAAGTGGTCCCAGTGCCTGTTCAGGAACCATACCGTGTCACAAGGGTTGAGCCGCGCAGGGAACCCCGCCCTGCCCCGCGCTCTGAACCGAGGCATGAGCCAAGGCCAGAGCGGATTGTTGTGGAAGTTCAGGTCAATGCTGCTGAGGATGTCGAATCCGCTGAGGATGGAGATATCGAAGAGCGTAACCAGGGTGGACGCGATCGCCGTGGCCCCGGTGGTGCAGGCCCAAGACGGCGTCCTGGCCGCGATGCAGGTCGGTCTGGTGATGGCGAGCGTCCCAAACCACCGATTCAGGAAATCTTCAAGCGTGGGCAGGAAGTCATTGTTCAGGTCATCAAAGAGGGGATTGGCACAAAAGGTCCAACTCTTAGCACCTACATCTCGATCGCTGGGCGCTATCTGGTGCTTATGCCCGGCTTGAACCGAGTTGGTGTTTCCAGAAAAATCATGGACGATGATCAGCGGCGTCGCCTGCGGGATATCTTCAATGATCTGAAGCCACCAACCGGCTTAGGATTCATCATCCGAACCGCGGGTGTAGACAAATCCCGTTCCGAGATTCAGCGCGATTTGGCTTATCTTTCACGGTTGTGGCAGGTTGTCGCCCGCCGTATCAAGAAGGTTAAGTCACCTGCAGAGGTATATCAAGAGTCCGATATGATCACCCGGACCATCCGGGATACATTCACCAATGATATCGATACCATTTGGGTCGATGAACGTTCGGCTTTTGAACACGCTCAAGAGTTCCTGCAATTTGTCATGCCTCAGCATGCTGACAGGATTAAGTTTTACGAAGGTAAAGAGCCTCTGTTCCACAAATACGGGCTGGAAGATGAAATCGCCCGTATGAATCAAAAGAAGGTTCCACTTGCCAACGGTGGTTCCATCATCATCGAGCAAACAGAAGCGCTCGTTGCAATCGACGTGAATAGCGGTAGTTTCCGGACAGATGGAAACAACGCTGAAGACACGGCGTACCAAATGAACCTTCAAGCCGCGCGAGAAATTGCGCGTCAATTGCGACTCCGCGATCTGGGTGGCGTTATTGTCAATGACTTCATCGACATGCGCGATGAAAGGCATCGACGTGGCGTCGAGAAGGCCATGAAGGAGGCTTTGCGGCGGGACCGCGCCCGCACCAAACTCTTGAGAATCTCAGCTTTTGGGTTGATTGAAATGACGCGCCAGCGCATTCGACCAAGCTTGAAACGCAGTGTGTTTACTGATTGTGCCAACTGCCGAAGCTTGGGATATGTCAAGACCAGCGAAAGCATGAGTCTCGAAGTAGTCCGCATTATTCAGTTGGCGACATGCAATAGTTCTATCCGGCAGGTAATTGTGCGGGTGACTGATGACGTTGCGCGTTATCTGTTGAACAGAAAGCGTCGGGAGATTGTTAAGCTTGAAGAAATGGGCAATTTTCAGGTAGAGGTGCAATCGTTGCCCGGAGCTCCACCAGAAGTTTTGGAAGTGGTTTGCTTCGATCATAATGATCACGAGGTGCGATTGATTCCAGCGCCTGTGGAAATGCCATCGGGCCCTCGTGGTGGCCGTCGATTCTGATAGAAGCGAACGAGATCCTTAGAATTACGAAAGGCGGCCTTAACTGGCCGCCTTTTGCTTTGGTGTTTGGATTAAACTCCTGCCTTCACATTGGCAACTGTTCCTTGGGCTTGACTGCATGGAAAACAGTAAGGTATGCGGTCGCTCGACACGACCCAAGACCTTGCCTGCATTGAATATCGTGCGGGAGGGCTTGTTGGAAGGTGTCGGTGGGCATGAACCGTATGCGGCTCCAATTCCTTCTCGCCAGCCTTGTAGTTGTTGTTTTTGCATGCAGCAATGGCCATGCATTTCAAGCGCCAGCCGGCGTATTTGACGGATTGACTTATTCCCGCAATGTTGCGGGGGAGTCTAAATCTCTCGTGCTTGAAGCTGATCGCGTAGCGATGTGGTCGCTTGGTGAGGAAACTTGCTTGATGCTTGATGGGCAGGTTTTGTCGAAGCTTGGTTTTGTGAATATGAGGGCTGGCCGGGCTGTCGCATGGGCTAACGTCGCCCGTTATCGCCAGACGGGCGTGTGGGTTGTCGATATTTATGCCGAAGATTTGGCCCTTGATACTGGTGCCGAATCCAAATCTGCGCCCCGAGGTTTGCTGACGCTCAGTACTCGTGGCGAATTGAGGTTTCAGGCGTCCAAGAGCAAGGTGGATCGGCAGGATTTTTCCGGAGAGCCGTTGTTTTTGAGAGCCGCGATTGCGCGAAGCCAAGTTAAGGGCGCCACGGCACGTCCGGTGGCTGTCGGTGTGGCTCCTGCTGTGATTGAGCCTGCGTCGGCTCAGCTTCCTGCTGTTCAGCCTTTTGTCCCTTCGCCGCCTCCGCCCCCTCCAGTTCCCGAGTCGCCGCCACAACCATCACCACCGCCAATGGCGGCAGTTGTTCCCCTTCCGGCGGTTGTACCGCCGGTTTCCGTTTCAGGTGCGGGTAGTCAGCTGCAGCCTCCCATGCCTTTGCCTGCTTCTCCAGACCAGCCTTTTTTTGAAGGCGTCGCTCCGGTTCGCCAGTTCAGCATCGCTCCAAGGACGAATGCGGGGTTTGAATTTAACTTTGGTCCGCAAGTCGGTGAGGAGCAGGCGCTGATTGTCACGGGTGGTGTGATCATGAATTTTCGAAATGTCGAGGGGGCGAGCCTTATCGATATTGAGGCTGATAGGGTTGTGATTTGGACGAAAGGCGCAACTGCTGCGCAGGTTCTTGAGAACCTGCGTGGTAAAGGCGGCGCCTCGCGCGATATGGAAGTGTATCTGTCCGGTAATGTGGAGATGCGTTCCGTTGAGGCGCCTGGTCCCCGAGGTGTTCAGGGGCAAACTCGTACTATTCGCGCGGACGAAGTTTATTATGATCTGCGTAGGAATACTGCCGTTGCCATGAAGGCGGAGATGCAGTTTTACGAGCCCCGCGTGCCAGATCCGATTTTTATTCGTGCCGCTGAATTACAAAAATTGTCGGAAAATCAGTATCGGGTGATCAAGGCTGAGATTTCCGCTAGCCAAACCCCTGCGGATCCGGGACTGAAATTGTATATTGCCGAGGCAACGGTTGAAGAGAAGCGAAAGAAGCGGACAGGCCTTTTTGGCAATGAAGTTGCTGATCGGCAGACTGGTGAGGTGTTGGAGTACACTGAAAGCTTGACGCGCGGACGCAATGCGTTCATCAAGATTTGGGATATTCCAGTATTTTACTTGCCTTATCTACAAGGTGATGCTCGGGATCCCCTAGGCCCGATTGAGGCCATTAATGCTGGGTTCAGTAATATCTTTGGTGGTCAGTTCGGTTTAACGCTAAATACCTGGGATATGCTGGGCCTTCAACCTTTAGAGAACACCAAATGGCGTTTTGATCTGGATTATTTGACACTGCGTGGTCCTGGCCTAGGTACAGATTACAGTTATCTGGCCAAGGATTTGTTCAATGTGCCCAGTACCACCAGTGGTGGTGTGCGCATTTGGGGGATCAATGACACTGGTACAGATGTTCTGGGTGGTGGTCGTGGTGCCAACGATGATCATCCGGAATATCGCGGCCGCGCCTCGTGGAGGCAGTTCACCGAAACTCCTTTTGGATTTTCTCTTCAAGCCAACATGCAACTGCTTTCTGATCAGAACTTTCTGGAACAATATTTCAAAAACGAATTCGACACCGACCCGGTTCAGACAACTCATATTTATGCTCGCCAAAACCTCGGCTACAACGCTGCCGTTGGTTTGATTGGTCAAGTCAATGTGCGCGATTGGGCAACTGACACGCAGTGGCTCCCCAAGGCGGATTTCTGGGTGACTGGCCAAACATTTTTTGACGTCATTACCTACAGTTCGCAAGTGGGGGCTGGATACGGCCAACTTCAACTAAGCAATGTCCCGGAACCGTATGTCAGTCCGACCGATGTGGCATCTAGCGCTGGTAGGTTTCACTGGATGCAGGAGGCGGCGGTTCCTTTTTCCATGGGTGCGTTGCGCGTGGTCCCTTATATCAAGGGCGATCTGGCTTATTATACTGCGGATATCAATCCTGATAATGGTGGCATGGGGCGTGCATGGGGTGGCCCTGGTGTTCGCGCATCCATTCCATTTTCAGCATTGTTCCCGGAAGCTCAAAATGATTTGTTCAATATCAATGGCCTCAATCATAAGGCTGTGTTTGGTGTTAATTATCTGTATGCGGGTTCTACCGCTCCATATACCAATTTCGCGCAATTCGACCGATTAAACGACGACGCCACAGATCAGGCATTGCGTGATATTCGAGTCAAGCTCCCAATTTATAATCCTGCCTATGGGACCATACTGGCAACGTCTCCGCTCTACGACCCAACAACCTATGCAATTCGGCGCACACTTGATAATCGCTATGATACTCTGGATGCCGTTCAGGTATTTCAATTGGATTTGATGCAGCGGCTCCAAACAAAGCGTGGCTTCCCTGGTAGTCAGCATGTTGTTGACTGGATGGTATTGGACCTTTCAGCTTCAGCGTTTCCAGAGCAAAGCCAAAACTTCGGATCAAGTTGGGCTTTTCTTCAGTACGACTTCCTATGGAACATTGGTGACAGAACGTCTCTTGTAAGCTCAGGTTGGCTTGATCCGATCGACAATGGAGCCCAAGTTGTAGGAGTCGGTGCTTATTTTAATAGATCCGATCGCACAAGCTTGTTTTTGGGGTACAGGCAGATTGAGCCTGTTGGCAGCAAGCCGATCACTGCTGGTGTGACGTACACGTTCAGTCCCAAGTACGCTATTTCTGCGTTTACAAGCTATGATGTGGGAACACAGTTGGCATTGGCCAACTCCCTGATTTTCAGTAGGACTGGCAAGGACGCGCAAATCAATTTGGGATTCACATATAACGCCATGCAGAACAATTTCGGATTCACTTTTGAAGTGTTACCCCGTGTTGTCGCAAGTATGCTGAAACGCACTTCTGCTGTTTCCTCGACGTCCCTGATGGGTGCTAGATAACTCGGTTTGATGCGCCCTAAATTGTGCAATCAGGATTATTATTGATGCGAAGGACGTGGTATCATAAATTTAAATGCGCTATTTCCGGTGTTGTCCATGGCATTCTCGGGCATTCCAGTTTCTTTTTTCATTTTCTGGCAGCAGCGGTTGTCGCTGTATTGGCTGCTGCTTTGAGGTGCACCTGTCTTGAATGGTGCATTCTTCTTCTGTGCATTGGTGGCGTCATGGTGACTGAGTTGATTAACAGCGCAATCGAAACATTTGTACGCGGATTTCGGGAAATCGAGCGGGAGCGTTTCTGGCCGGCTCTTGATGTTGCTGCTGGAGCAGTCCTGTTAGCTTCCGGATTTGCAGTTGTCATTGGATTTGTATTGTTGGGCCGACGACTGTTGGGCCTTGCTCTCAACCTTGACCTTCCTTCTTGAACACGCTTGCGTCTCCTCATGGACCCAGTAGCCTGACATCAGTATTAGGAGTTTATTGCCATGAATCGCTCTTCTCAAGCCTGCGAATGGTTGGATCTTCATTCTGATGCCACTGTTCAAGAACTTACCGATCTCGTTGCCATTCCTGGAATTTCCACAGATGGAATGCATGGAACTGAACTCGACCACAGCGCCGGCATGGTTGCATCTCTTGCTCAAGCCGCCGGATTTCCAGAGGTTGAAATAATTCGACCTGAAGATGGATACCCGGCAGTTCTTGCTTCTTGGGTTGTCGATCCAGCAGCATCCACCATCCTTTTCTTGTCTCACCATGATGTTCAGCCGGTTAATTTTGCTGAAAAATGGCGATCGGAACCTTGGCAACTTGTTGAACGCGATGGAAGGTTGTTTGGCCGTGGCTCAGCCGATGATAAAGGCGGTGTTATTGCCCAGTTGGCGGCAGTAAAGGCTTGGAAGGCGACTTGCGGTGCGCCCCCTGTCAATGTGCGGATTCTAGTTGAAGGCGAAGAGGAAATTGGTTCGCGGAACTTGATTCCGTTGGTGAAACGCTATCAGCACAAGCTTCATGCCGATGCGCTTGTTGTCTGCGATACCGAAAATCTCGAGGTTGGTCTTCCATGCATTACTTGTTCGTTGCGCGGAGTGGTGACACTCAAGGTGACAGTTCAATCTGCGGAAATACCAGCACATAGCGGAATGGCTGGTGGTGGTCTTGCTGACCCAGCGTTGGCGCTTTGTTGGCTACTTGGCAAACTCTGCTGGAATAAAGGACCAATCCCTGTGGGCGGACTCTATGAAGGTGTGAAGCCAGTTACAGAGGCTGAGCGTGCCATTTACAGAGCGCTACCCGGCGATGAATCTACTTTGAGGCGAGACCTTGAGGTGTTGTCTGGTGTATCACTGGCTTTTGAAACTGGGAAAAACTTTTATGAGCAAACATGGCGCCGCCCAGCGGTTACCTTGATTGCACTTGAAGCGAGTTCTATTAGCCAAGCAAGCAATCAGGTTTTGCCAAAAGCTGAGGCGATAATTAGTTGTCGAATTGTTCCTGATCAGGATCCCGCACGTGTGACTCAGGCACTCAGTGAATTTTTGCGGCAACCTTTACCTTGGGGTGTGCAGGTATCGGTTACGGAAATGGGATCACCTGTGAAATGGTGGAAAACCAATCCGGACGGTCCAGCGTTTCAGGCAGCGGTCGAATCCCTGCATGAAGGATTTGGGGTGCGTCCTGTGCCTATTGGTTGTGGCGGCACGATTGGATTTATTGAGCCGTTGGAAGAGATGCTTGGCGGTGCCCCAGCCCTGCTCTTTGGAATCGAAGATCCCGCCAGCAATGCCCATGCGCCAAATGAAAGCTTACACCGGGGCGATTGGCATAAATTGACTCGTTCCATGGTGAAATTCTTGGAAAGAATGCGTGAGGTATCCCCTCGTTCCAAAAAATAGGCGATTTGAGTGCCCGGCACTTGACTTGATCTGAACGCATGTTCAATATACTATTGTTCAGGAGAGCGTGAATACCCGCCTGTTTTCTAGGAGATGCCGATGAAGGATCAGGAAGCATTGACTCCGAGGCAACGGGCCATTCTTGATTTCATTCGGGATAGGATTGAATCGCGAGGGTACGGTCCCACTGTGCGGGAAATCGGTTTGCAATTTGAGATCCGTTCTCCTAACGGTGTTATGTGCCATCTCAAAGCTCTCGAAAAAAAGAAACTGATTCAGCGTGAAGGTTATTCCGCCCGCGCAATTCAGGTGATGGATTATCGGCCGGGTACGGAACTTCCCCTGCTAGGTGCAGTTGCTGCCGGTTCGCCCATTCAGGCTCCAGCCATGGATGAGCGCATCAATTTCAATGACATGTTTGGTGGCCCTGATCACTTTGCGTTGAAAGTCAGGGGCCAGTCAATGATCGAAGACCACATCGATGATGGGGACTTCGTGGTGATAAAAAAACAGGAAACAGCCAGGCAGGATGAACGTGTGGTCGCCATGATTGACAACGAAGTCACGTTGAAAAAATACCATCGCGAACGCGGTCGCATTTGGTTGCAGCCATGCAATGGCGCTATGCAACCCATTGAGATCAAGCCTGAGTCTGATGCTCATATTTTGGGCGTTTTGGTGGGTGTGCTGCGAAAATGCTGATTATTGGCTAGTCCGTCCATACCAGCGTATGAGCCGATCGATTTCGCCCCGTCCTCCCAAGATGCGGTGCATCAAGCGGTAAACCGCTGTGCCAAGCATTTTGTTATAACCAAAGTGATCATCAACTATTGATAATGCCCTGATCAACGTCTGGTGTGATTCGCTGGGAGGGGCCAGACGCCTAATCCATAAAAGCACTGGCAATGTCATGGCCAGAGATTCAAATCCATCCAGAAGCGAAAGACCATGGTTAGCGCGTCCGCAGAATTGCCCGGAAATGATCTTGAGCATGTAGTACCGATGCAAATCGCGTTGTTCTGTTTCTGAAAGCGGGGAACCGGGTAGCTCGCCCAGTTCAAAAGTGTTGTGAGGCATCCACGAGTGTAGCCGTGGGATATCCCCTGTACCCCATGAAAAACGCATAATAGCATTGAGACGTGTGATTGGTCCCTGACGGGCTATCCCACGTTTTGGACCATGATCCTTTCTGGTGTAGAGCGCTGCTAGTTGGCGGAATAGCAGTCTGGCGATCCAGCTTGGTGTTTTGGGAGCAGGGTTTGCAGTTGTGATTTCCCCTCGAGCCAGATCGGCAAACAGATTTGTCAATTCCTGAAAACTTGAATCATCGAGTGGCGCCAGATTCGTTTCTCTTAAATGAGATGTCCAATGGAGACAAGCGCGCATCGCTGCGCCAATATCGTTGGGAAATGCCTTGAGGAATCCTGCGAGCTGGTCAACCGAAGATCGGAACCTTAGCCAACTCGGTCTGCCTTCTCCTTGTATAGAGGGCGCTTCGGTCAGTTCGGCTCCGTCTTCGATTTGAAGGCCTTCCCTGCCCTCCAGTTCCAAAGCAAATGCTTCGAGATGAGGGGTATGCATGGCCATGGGACGCCCCCGATTTTCTGATGCAGATGGGCATGCGTACCGCATACCTACCTGCCATCGGTTGCCCGAGGGGATCAGGACCCATGGAAACAGACGGCAAGGAAGTGGTTTGGTATCGTACCCATGCTTTTTGTGGATCAGGCATAGTCCTTTGGGGTCTAGAAAAACACACGATCCATCTGGCCTGTGATTGAGGTGCGCGCGTCGAGCCCACGGCCAACCGCTGAACCTGAATGGGGAATATCCGCCCAGTTCATTTACGTTGTCCCATTTCTGGTCTTCAATAACTTTGCGTTCGCTGGGACTTAATGTCACCAGATATTCCTTGCAACACGTTCCGCAGGCGTGGCAATCCCAATTTTGGAGGACGGGGAGTGGTCGTAGGCCTTGTCCCATGGCATGGTTCCGTTGCGAAAAAGATGATAATTACTGGCTCGGCTATTCTGGAGCGGCT